>PVMK01118754.1_pt1 | contig 11902 bp, 12 predicted proteins | sample 1853481 | NCBI WGS metagenome assembly PVMK01 (sample SAMN08533507, study PRJNA380276) | Marine sediment metagenome, whole genome shotgun sequencing project. | reverse complement strand
CGAAACCCTTGGTTCGAGGCCCTGGACGTAGATCCGAAAACTCGGGTTTGAGTACTTGGCGCAAGTAGGGCACCTGTCTTCGCCTGAAGGGGTGGCGGTGCATTGGGCCCTCACAGCAAGTGAGAATCCTCGTTCGGGTCTGTCAGCCTCCCTCGCCCCGCCAAACACGATAATCAACGCCAGGATCATTACCGCGAGAGGTCTCGGTTCGCTGGCAGGGCTCACCCACCACCGCGCCACGAAGGATGGGTGCGACGTCAAGGACCTTTCGGTCGCGTCGCGGGCTGGTTTCAGTGGGCCCGCCATTGGTAATTTTCCCTCTGTGACTTCTATCTAAGGAAGATGGTGCTCAGGATGCCGAACTGCAACAATTGAATTCAGATAAAACTATATGTTTCCAGATAATTAGGATTGATTATCGTCTTACCGGGCGACCCGCCGGGGCTCGCCGCGACCCTCAAAGCGGTCACCGACCTTTGGCCACTCCTCCGTAAACAGCGTGGGTGCCACCATGGATGCCCTTGAGGCACCCTTGCTATAAAAGCCCCACCTCTTTCTAATCGGGCAGGGGCGAAAGCCCACGCCACCAAATAAAATGGGACAATGCAACAATGAGGTACGTGGGACCCAAGTGCGAGCCCTGCCAAGGAGGTTGAGATGGCACCACTTCGACAACACGATATGCGTCTGAGGTCGGCAACCCAAGATGAAGTCAAGGAGGTGTGGGAGGACCATTGGTACGGCCTCGTTGTCTGCCTCAGTACGGTCTACAGGCCCCCGGATGTCGAGGGTCTCGCCCTCGTCGATAATCAAGACGAGATGGTCGGGTTGGTGACCTATCACGTCGATGGGCCGGCGGGCCAGATCGTTACCCTCGATACCATCATCCGTGGACGTGGATTTGGCCGACGCCTGCTCGAAGCCGTCGAGAGCAAGTTCCACAACCGCGGGCTCGGCCGCGCCTGGGCATTGATGACCAACGACAATCTGCGCGCAGCGGGACTTTACCTCTCAAGGGGCTATCGGCTGATTCGGATACACCTCGACGCGATCGACCGCGTGCGCGAACACAAGCCCAGACTGCCGGAGAAGGGATACGACGGTATACCAATACGCGATCTGTGGGAGTTCGAGAAACTGGGGCCGCTTGGGGTACCGGTTCCCTGACACCACGCTTCAGAATGATGCCCGATTCTGCCAGTCACATCATGGGTACCACATGGGTGCCCCGCCACCGTAGCGACGCGACCCCGTGAGATCAGCGAGTTACTGGGATTCGACCGAGGCGCTTTCCAGGAGGACCGCGTAGGTGTAGGTCGCAGCATCCATGGTCTCCACCACGCTACCGGTCACGGTCATCGATGCGGCTGCGTGCGAGGCCTCTGTCGCCGCCTCCTGAGCGGCCGGTCGGTCTTCGGCGGCCGGTTGGGCGGCGCACCCGGCGGTGACGCCGAACAATACGGCGTTGAACATCGTCATTATCGCGATCTTGGGTTTCATCGATTCTTCTCCAATGTGTTCGTTCGGGAGGGCCGTCGCACTCCGGAACCGGCGTTCCTCGGCGGCGAGCGGTCACCTTAACACGACTCGTCGGTTGATATCGGTGCCGCTGTCGCGATGTTCCTCGCGGCGCTCGGCCTGTATGGCGTGCTGGCATACTCTGTCAGCCGCCGAAACTTCGAGATCGGTGTGCGCATTGCGCTGGTCGCATGTTTGAATCCGGCTCGGGTGGCGCTCCAGGTCAATCCGGTGAACACTCTCGCCGTGCACTAGCGTCGCTTACTCATATTTACTTTTTACGCAGCGGAAGCCCATATTGAAGTCTCTCCAATTGAGAGGCAGGCCGTTTCGATGGACGACACGGTTGCAGTACGGGCCGGAGTGCCAGCCGCCGCCGCGAAATACACGGAACTTGCCTTTTTCTGGGCCCTTCGGATTCCGCGCCGGGCTCTTCTGGTAATAGTCGGCGCCATACCAGTCTTCAACCCATTCGGCTACGTTGCCAGCCATGTCGTGCAGTCCAAAGCCGTTAGGAGAGTAGCTACCGACCTCGACCGTTCCTCCGAGCTCGGACTGGGTGAAGTTGGCAGCCTTGGGACCGAAGGTATCGCCATCTGGGTACGGCTTATCGTCCAAACCACCTCGAGCGGCGTACTCCCATTCGGCTTCGGTGGGCAGTCTTTTTCCGCACCACACCGCATATTCCCTGGCGTCCTGCCAGCTCACGCCAACAACCGGGTGGTTCGGGAAGTCGGGACCCGAGTGGAACGCAGCCATATTCCAAAACTCGGGTAGTCCCCGATCCGTGGCTCTGCAAAACTCGAGGTACTCTGCGTTCGTGACCTCGAATTTGTCGATGAAGAAACTATCAACAATAACCATGTGGGCGGTGTTGTCATCGAGGTCGTCTTCGGTTCCCATGATGAACTCGCCCCCTGGAATGAGGACCATGTTCCCGGGGGGATCATCGTTTTGGGGATTGCCGAACGAAGAAACAAGAACGGGGGTTGTGCTCACAAGGAAAACTGTGAGGATAACGCGGGAACCATGCATGAACGAGCCTCCTTTCGCGCCGGAGCCAGCGCATTAGATTCCTTACGGTTCTTCTACGGTTCTCTCGTTAAGGTGTTCACCAGTCTTCAGTGTCGTCTAGGATGATCCGAATGAAGCGGCTGAGTTCGCGGAGATCGTACGCCAAGTCAGAGATCTCTTCGCCGCTGCCGCAGAGTCCCTCGATCAAGCCGCCAGTGAGGGGCTTTGAGTCGATCAGGTCGGCAGAGCGCTGGCAGGGTTACCGCGCAGCCTCGACGAGCCCGAAGGTCCTTCTCCGCTCGTGGAACCAGCTCACGGCTTGGTCGAGATTCTCGGGGCCGAATTCCGGCCAGGGACAATCGGTGAAAAAGAGCTCGGCGTAGGCCACCTGCCAGAGCAGAAAATTGGAGAGTCTCCGTTCGCTCCCCGTGCGGATGACGAGGTCGACGGGTGGGGTGTCCCGAGTGTCGAGGTTGCTGGCGAAGAGACGGTCATCGATCGCGTCCGGCTGGAGCTTTCCTTCGGCGACCCGGCGCGCGACGCGGCGAACGGTGCGAACGATCTCGTCGTGGCCGCTGTAGGAGAGCGCCAGAGTCAAGCGCATCCCGCCCAGACCGCAGGTCGCGTTCTTGACCCGTGCGAGCAACGCGCGCGCACGGCTCGGCAGCCGACTGATGTCACCGATCGTCGCAAGCTCGATGTCGTGTTTCCTGAGCCGGGCCTCCTGCTCGATGAGGAACTGGGCCAGGAGGCTCATCAGTCCCTCGACCTCGAGGGTCGGGCGCGACCAGTTCTCGGTGGAAAAGGCGTAGAGGGTGAGGTAGCGGAGGCCGACCTCGCGACAGTGGACGACGATCTTTCGAACCGCCGCCGCCCCCTGGTGGTGGCCCGCGAGACGGGCCAGCCCCCGCGCTTGCGCCCATCGGCCGTTGCCGTCCATGATGATCGCCACGTGTCGGAGAGCTGTCGCGTTCATTGGCTGTCCTCCGCGAGTCGAATCGATTGAAATGCCGGGCTGCAGCCGAGCTTGCGCCGAAACCGGAGGTGTCGCCGACGGGCTGCTCGGACCAAGGGCCGCCAGGCCACGGCCACCAACTGGTGCCGGATGAGGAACGACCACAGCCAGTTGCAACGTTTGTAGAGGTAACTCATCGCCAGGTAACCCGGGATCGCCGCGTGGTCGTGTGGTCGCCGATGCCAGATGGAGGCGTGTGAGAACACCCGCCGATAGCACTCGGAGTACCCCTCTTCGAGTTCCTCCGGGGTCATGTTGCGGGGAAGGAAGACCGCGTGGGCTGTGTCGTAGCGGTCCCAGTCGCGGTGGAGAATCCGGCCCTCGGACTCGAGGCGGGCAAAGAGTGGCGTGCCGGGGTAGGGGGTGAGGATCTGGAAGGTGGCGCACTCGAGCCGTGTCTCCTCGATCCAGTCGACCAAATGGGCGAAGGACTCCACGGTGTCGTGGTCGAATCCGAGAATGAAGCTGCCGTTGACCTGGATGCCGTGTTCCTGCAGCAGGCGCACCCGTTCGGCGTAAACCTCGGGCGGGGGTGTTCTCTTGCCGGCATCGGTGAGATTGGCAGCGTTCAGCGATTCGAACCCAACAAAGACCCCGGTGCACCCGGCGAGGGCCATTTCCCGCACCAGGCTGGGATCGTCCGTGACATCGAGAGAGATCGCTGCACTCCAAATATGACCGAGAGGCCCCAGGGCACGACAGAGCGACCGGAGGTAGGCCCTGTTGGATCCGAGGTTGTTGTCGATGAAAACAGAGTAGGGCTGTCGTTCTCGCCGTATTTGACGGACGACCTGTGCCACCTCACGGGTCTGGTACGGCATGTCCATACCTTCGAGGGCCAGGTAGCAGAAGTCGCAGCGGTTGTGGCAGCCCCGGGTGGCGATGACGCTGGACGTGGTGAGAAAGCTCGACCGTGGCAACACCGAGGTTCGAGGCAGCGGTTGGTCCTCGAGGTGCGGCGCCACGAACGAACCGGTGTAACGGGAGGCCAGTCGGCCGTGCCGGTGGTCCCTCAGAATCTGAGGCCACACCACCGTTCCATCACCAACGACTATGGCGTCGGCGTGCAGAGAGGATTCATCGGGGCAGCTGGTGACGTGCAGACCCCCCAGCACCACGATCACGCCGCGGCTGCGGTACCAGCGGGAGAGCTGGTAGGCGCGGGAGGCGAAGGTCAGGTGGACGGTAATGCCGACCACCTCGGGGATCGGGTTGGCCGGGGGAGACCCCTGGAGCAGATTTTCGTCCCAGAACCGGACGTTCCATCCCGGCGGTGTCGCTGCAGCGATGGAGGTCAGCGCCAGGCTCGGAGTGAGGACGTGTTTGCCGAAGCTGCCGTTGGGATCCTTCGGGTAGAAGGGATTGACCAGCAGGATCTCTCCGCGGCTCGGCCGGGCTCGGGCCGCGAAAATCGGCAACGGGGGTGGTTCGACAAGCTTGCGGGGGATTCGGTGGGCCTGTGAAATCGGGTGATTCATGTACCCAGGGTCAGCGCACATGGTGACCCGGCGGCGTCGCCCGCGTGGCAATTGTGTGGCGAACGATGGCGGTTCGAGACGGTCGCAGCTTTCTCAACCCGCCCACACGAGGAATTCGGCTGCCGATTGGCATGCGTCCGCTTGTCGCATAACCAGACAGAAACTACGGTACCTGACCGGCTAAGGAGTGGGCGTCATCTCCTCCGCAATTTCGCCTTCGGCGATGATGATCTCGACCCGCCGGTTCTTGGCGCGTCCCTCGCGGGTGGTATTGTCGGCCACCGGGCGATCAAAGCCGTAGCCCACCGCCACCGTGCGCCGCGCTGCAACCCCTTGTTGCGCGAGATAGTCGCGAACCGAAATAGCCCGACGTTCCGAAAGCCGCTGGTTGTGATCGGGGCTCCCGGTTGAGTCGGTATGTCCCTCCACCCGTAAATTGAGTTCGGGCATGATCAGCAGGATTCCGGCCAGTTTGGCGAGCACGATCCTGGTCTCAGTCTTTAGTGTCGCTTCGTTGGTGTCGAAGAGGATGTCGGGAAGGTTGACGACCATTCCCCTTGCCGAGGAATGGGTTTCCGCGACTTCTGAAAGCGCTCCGGCGAGCCGTGCCGAGAGCTTCGCCTTTTCATCCTCGAGGAAGCGTGCCTGGACATCGAGAGCCGCAACCGATGACTGGAGCTCTGCTTTCTCCGACTCGATCCGACTCAGCTCCTGCTGGGCGCCGAGGACCGCCGCTTCGGCGGCAACACGCTGGCGGCCCGCCTCCTCGGTCGCTCGGTTCGCTTCCTCGATCCCTCGGTTCGCTTCCTCGATTGCCCGATTTGCCTCGGCCAGAGACACCGCCGCAGCGGCCGCGCTCGCCTCCGCTGTGCTCGCCCGTTCCTCGATCTTTTTCGTCTCAGCCTGCCGGCGCGCGATCTCAGCTGCGAGGGCTTCGGCCTCCTTTTGCTGCATCGTCATCTGCAAGGCCTGCGCACTGAGCGTCGTCGCTCGGCGGCTGTAGTCGATCGCTCTCTTGGCCCTGTTCTGGGCAGAGAAGTTCCTCGCCTGGCCGAGGGCGGTACGTGCCCGACCGATCAGGCTGGCTGAGTATTCTTCAGCCCCCGCGTCGATGGCCAACTCGAATGCCTTTTCGGCTTGCCACAGATCCAGGTTCTGATCACGATCCCAGATCACCCTCGCCACCGATGGGTACTCGATCTCCGGCGCCGGCGCGAGGTCAGAAAAGGTGAAAGTCTCCGTCAACGCCTTCTTCTCGCGCGCGGAGTTCGAGCGGAACATGACCAGCTCCGACGGCTCCGCAACCAACGGGTGTGACTCAGCCGTCACCATCATCGCGAACGCCTTCAGACCGGTGGAGTACTCGAGTGTCTCGGAATCATCCCGGACCCAGAGTTCACCGAGATTCTCCACCGTACCGTCAAGCGCCGCCGCCCAGAGCACGTAACACGTGACATCGCCGCCAAAAAGGACCGCCGGCTTCATCTTGTGGAACTTGAGGTCGATTTTTGCCTGGCCCTCGCGATACTGCACCGCGGCGGTCAGGGTGGCCTCGGGTGCACGCGAATCGCGCGAGAAATCGATGTTCACCTGCTTGCGTTCCGGGAACGTCACTTGTTTTAGGGATACTTCGGTGGCCGCAGCTCCTGTCGAGAGTCCCAACAACATCACTACGAACAGCGAAAACTTGCCATGTCGCATCTGACGCCCTCCTGTTGGTTCCAGTATCAGTTTACTCCACAACCAGGAGTTCTCGATTTTCGCGGATCATGGGTGCTACGTTTTGCATCACAAAGGTGCCACATGCATGGGTACCACTGATCACAACCTCACAAAATCGTTGATTCGTGCATACCCTGTTGTGAGGTTGTGATCAGCGGCACCCGATCAGACCACATAGCCATCCTGTTCCATCGCTTCGAGCTCTTCCTCTATGGATTGCCTCACCTCTAGCGGCATGTCGTGTTCCCGCGCCAGCATGGGCCGCAGACCTTTGCTCACACCGTCGTCGATAAAGTGGGGGCGGACGAAATCAGAGGTCCAGGTTCTCTCTTCGTAGGACCGGCTCTCCAACAGCTCGAAAAAGCTCTTGATCCCTTTTTGCGGGTCCCCTTCCAGCTCTCTGAAGTACGAGCCGTAGATGTGGAGGGAATCACTGATATCGACATAACGACCCAACCGAACCTGCCGGGAGGTCTCCTCGGAAATCCGATCTGCGATCTTCCGCATGAGCGTCGTCAGTGCAATGACATTCTCGAACCACGCCTTGTACAGGTCCCGGCTCCGCCAATGCGTGTTCATGTTGAACACCAACGCCCCCTCCTCGTCCTCAATCAACCTTCCCCAGATCCTCTGCAGACACGGAGGGTCGTCCGTCGGAGGATCGAGCTTGTTGTTCCAGGTGATGGCCTGGGCGCGCCTGCTGTATGGGGTCTCCGAGAGCTTCTTGACCATGTAGTCCACCTGATCGACGACAATGTCCTCGATCTCGTACTCGAAGAGACGTCCGTGATAGGTGTACGTCCAGCGCGTGTCCTCGCTCTCCACACCCTTTAGGATCTCTTCCTTCGGCTTGACCCAGTAGTCGTGGGCGCCGTGGACTACCTCCATGACGTACTCCGAGAGCCCTCCCAATCCATCGGCAAAGGAGCGGTGAAACCGAGGCTGTCCAAACGGGTTTTCGACGGTGATGATCACCGTGGCGTCGCGGCTCGGCGGGTCCCCAGGGCGGTCGTACTCGGTGCGAACACTCACACCCTTTTCCCAGACCTCTTTGATTGCTTTCTCGTACGCGCGAGGAATGGTCTCACCAAAAACACTCAGGACGGGGACGTTTCCTGAATTCATGTCTCCTCCTTCTACCGGGTTTCCGCCGGATTTCCGCCGAGCTGTAGCGGTGCAACAGTTTACAACCTCACAACCCGGTGTGGTCGGCCGACGAGAAGGTGCCGGGCAGACCCATAAGTGGGCGCGCCCCTTTACAGGCATTTGTAGGAATCATAGGGTTTTGCAAGAGGCTCACGTATCACTTTATGACTTTAGGTGACGCCAGGGTGAGATGACACCTCAACAGTCGGGCCTGGCGCTTCAACAGACGCCGTCAGGGCGGCCCGCCCATCCGCCGCTCTCTCTTTCCGGCTATGATCACATCTGCGGTGACAATTGATCACACCGTCCGGAGGAACCATGCGCGTACACGGCAACCATCCTTTCGTCCTTGCAACACTTGCTCTGGCTGCGGCAACCTCCGCAACCGCCGCAGAGGTCGGACCGACGAGCGGATCACTCGTGGTGGCCGGCGGCGGCGTCACCGACGTCTCCATTTACGAACGCTTCGTCTCACTCGCTGGAGGGCCCGAGGCGCCGATCGTGGTCATCCCCACCGCCGGCACCGGGGAGAGCTACGACGACTTCTGGCCCGGGCTGCAGCGCCTCCGCGACGCCGGCGCCACCCACATCAAGGTGCTCCACACCCGTGATCGTCAGACAGCTGATCGCGAGGATTTCGTGGCCCCCCTTCAGCAGGCACGCGGGGTGTGGTTCTCCGGCGGCCGGCAATGGCGACTCGTGGATGCGTACCTCGGCACCCGGACCCTCACGGAAATCCGCGCTGTGCTCGAACGCGGTGGGGTTGTGGGCGGATCGTCTGCGGGCGCCACCATTCAGGGCAGCTATCTGGTGCGCGGCGACTCATCCACCAACACCATCATGATGGGCGACCACACCGAGGGATTCGGTTTCCTGGCCAACGTCGCCATCGACCAGCACCTCCTGCGCCGGAATCGCCATTTCGATCTCGTCGAGGTAATCGAAGCCCACCCTGAGTTGCTGGGAATCGGGCTCGACGAGAACACCGCAATCGTGGTACGCGGCGATACCTTCGAGGTCATCGGCAGCGGCTACATCGCGATCTACGACTCGACCAAGGTGGCGGGTGACCACATGAAGTTCTATTTTCTTGCGCCCGGCGACCGCTACGACCTCGGCACCCGCCAGCCAACTCGCCTGACGTACTCGACCGAACCCTTCGAGGACGTGATTTCAGGCCCGCCGCAGCCGTAGCGGACTGCATCGGTGCCACGTGGGTACCCTAGCCCGCATATCTCACCGGGTGTCGACTGCGGACGGCGAATCGCGGCGTCCCGCCGTGCTTGTCGCAAATCGTGCTCCTCGACGTAGCGCAACTTCGACTGCGTCGCCCGATTCGCGACACACCCAGCGGATACTTGCGCTTCGCCGCCCTCGCTACGAAACCCGGTGAGATAAGCGGGCCAGCGAGCCCGTGAGATCAGCGAGCTACTCGGATTCGACCGAGGCGTTTTCCAGGAGGACCGCGTAGGTGTAGGTCGCAGCATCCATGATCTCCACCACGTTTCCGGTCACGGTCATCAATGCGGCTGCGTGCGAGGCCTCTGTCGCCGCCTCCTGAGCAGCCGGTCGGTCTTCGGGGGCGGGTTGGGCGGCGCACCCGGTGGTGACGCCGAAAACGACGGCAGCGAACATCGTCATCGCGATCTTGGATTTCATCGGTTCTTCTCCATAGTGTTTGTTCGGGAGGCCCGTTGCACGCCGGAAGAGGGGTTCCTCGGCGGCGAGCGGTCGCCTTAACACCACTCGGCGGTTTACCCGGCACCTACTGCTGCGTTCCCCTGTTGGTAACCACCTCCGGAACCAGCTGCCACACAGTGAAAGATCGATCGGCAGCGCAGTCGGCGATTACGACCATGTGTGACCGGGGTCATAGCGGCGAGTTCCATATCGCATTAAATTAAACTCAGAGAATCAGTACTGGTTTTCATTATCAAATGGCACTCATCAGGATGGGGGGCAATGCCATGTGGTCAATGTATAGGAAGGTAGTGCGTGCGTGTGATGAAACGTATCGCCAACTGGAGGGAGCTAAAGGAACCAGAAACCGACCCGTGCGAGGTGGCTTTTCGCTCGCGACCGTTTGCATTCTGGCCGTATCCCTTGTCAATTTCGGAGCCGACTCGGGTTCTGCCGGCAACTCGAACCGAGGGAGGGAGATCCTCGAAGATCGTCAGTGCCTGGCCTGCCACTCCGTTGCCGGTGAGGGCGCCGGCACGGCCGCCGATCTCGGAAGGCGGTCGGTTAATTCCCTACACTCGCCCGCAGGGCTCGCAGCCCTCATGTGGAGCCACGGCCCAACCATGTGGGATCAGATGCGATCTCAGTCGATGCAGATTTCACCAATGTCGAAGGCGGATGCTGACGACCTTTTCGCCTACTTCTGGTCACTGCGCTATTTCGACCCCCGAGGCGAGGCGATCCGGGGGAAGCGCCTCTTTTCCAGCAAGAAGTGCGACACCTGTCATTCGCTAAACTCCAAGGCCGCGGCTGGTGAAGGACCACCGGTTTCCGGTTGGGCCGGGCTTTCAGATCCGGAGCTGTGGGCGAAACAGCTGTGGAAGCACTCGAGCGCGATGGAGTCGGCAATGGTCGAGCGTGGCATGCCGTGGCCTGAGTTCAGTGAGCAGGAAATGGTCGATCTCCTGCTGTACTTGCAGAACCTGCCTTACACACGAGGCAATCGCAGGCAGCTCGACTTCTCATCACCGCATGCCGGCCGGACGATGTTCCGCACGGAGGCGTGCGCCAACTGCCACTCGACCACCGTCAACACAAGCAGAGTGCGGCGCCCATCGATCGAGAAGGCGATGGTGGTCGGCGAACCATCCGGCAAGGGCTCGCATAGGGGCTCGCGAAGTAACTTCAACACCATCACCGGCCTCGCGGCGGCCATGTGGAATCACGCACCGAAGTGGCATATCCAAACCTCCTACATAAGTGTCCGAAGGGAAACCTTCTCCGCCGATGAGATTGGTGATCTGATTTCCTATGTGTATTTCAGCGGAGGTTTCGAGGAAGAGGGCAACCCGGTCAAAGGCCGGCGCCTTTTCTTCAAGAAGGGCTGTCAGTCCTGTCACGGAGACGCCTTAGCGGGTGACCGCCCGATCGAGAACGACAGCCGGTTCTCCGCCGCTCATATGGCGTCCGCAGTGTGGTCGCACGGCCCCGAGATGATCGAAGAGATGCAGAAAATCGGTCTCGAATGGCCCAAACTATCCGGCCGGAACATGGCCGACTTGATCGCGTTCCTGAATGACGAGCTGTAGAGTTCCGGCCATTCTTCGGGATAGGACGGGATAGGCTCTGCCGTCCGCGGGGCTGACCGCATATCCCCGACTTTCTGCTGCGGCCGAAGGTCTGCCCACGTTGGTTGCTGCATAGGTACCACGTTTCGCATCGTTGAATTGTGAGAGCGGCTGAGTAGAATCGTGGGGTTCCGTCCGCGCATGGGAGGGACCCCAGGCCGTGCAAGCCTCATGCTTCGATTCCGGAGTTACGTACCACGAATATTGTACGTGTCGCCCGCGGAGAGTTGGTCTTTGACGATCCGAATGAAGCGACTGATTATCCACACAGCGGCCACAGCGAGATCCTCGGTCAGCGCGAGCCCCGGCTCATTGACATCGCCGCGGTTCTCGTTCGAAGCCCTGAGATGATCCGAGGCCACAGCGAGCTCACGACCGTGGCCGTCGCCCGCCATGGAATTCGATCTCGCGACATCGCGTGTCTCATCGGCAAAACCCTCTTCCCTCACCCGGAGGCTCAACCACGGCCTCCGCTTTGAACGCGAAGACCCAGACTGCCGCGACCGCATCGACGCTATCGACCGAAAGATTCATTCGCTGCTGTCGACAATGCAGCAGTGCGAAACATTGCACCTCTGGGGGGTGGTGAAATATGCCGGCTAAAACCACGCCGAGGTGTCACCGGACTCGAAGCCGTCCGCGAATATGACTCCCGTTTGATCAAAGGGTAGGCCGCCCATGTCAGCCCGGGTTCCGTCCGG
>PVMK01131797.1_pt1 | contig 11904 bp, 13 predicted proteins | sample 1853481 | NCBI WGS metagenome assembly PVMK01 (sample SAMN08533507, study PRJNA380276) | Marine sediment metagenome, whole genome shotgun sequencing project. | reverse complement strand
TTCAACCGCTTCTGTTGCTGCCTCTTGAGGATCTTTGTCTTCTGTGTCCTGCGCATTACACGAGCATGTAAACAGAACTATCGCCCCAACCGCCAGAATAGTTTTCCAGTTCATAACATTCGCTCCTTGTTAGCTAGATGTTGACTACTAAAATCTTCGGATTGCTATGACTCTCCAGTGGACAAGAGGGTGTTCGGAAATAAACGAGAGGATTGCGATAGGACAGCATTTAACCCATTTACATCCGTGCCACAAATTATTAGCCCTCGCTGGGTATCTTACACACCAAAATAGTGCATTGCTTGGGCATGAAATATCGGCTTTAAACAACCCGCTGAGAAGTAGCCCAATGGCTGCTGTGGGTCGAAAGGGAATGAAGCACTTCCCTGAGTTACTGTTCCGGATCTGGGCGCAAAGCAGCCATTGGGTTTGTTGAGATTCAAAGCCATCGGTCAGCAACCATTACAGTGAAATTGACTTGCTGGGGCCGTCAATCGCTGGCGGCTCTTTTCTTTTGTGCGCCAGGCATGGCGCGTAGCGCCTTGACTGGCGCTGTTCCGGTCACTGTGGTGGTGACGGGATGACTTGGCGGTGAAAGTCCGCTACCGGCCCGACAAGGGGAACGGTTAGCCGAACGGCAAGGGTGTCCATCGTGAGGTGGAATCTGAAGGAAGCTGAAGGCAAAACACTGGCTCGACGAACAGAAATCGCATATGAGGCGGTCGCAGTGGGTAAGAAGTCAAATATCTTCAAAGCCCGGTACTTGTACGGAGACTGTGGACGTATATGCGGCGGGTATAAGTGTGAAGGTCGCGTGCATTACCCTGGGAGCTCTGATGATCTGCCACTGGCTACCGCCATCGTGAGGTGGTGGGATGGAACATCAGAAGTCAGCAGAGGCCATAGTAGGCTGCTCACCGGCAACTGAAGGGCTGAACATGTAAGACGGATTGGGAACCCTGAACCTCGATGATCACAGCAGTTGCAGACAGAAGTACTGAGAAGCATTTCCTTACCGGGAAGGGTAGCGGGCGGTACCCGCGAGAGTACCCGTTCAAGGCAACAAGGATCACGGCGGTTGAGGCCAACTCCCATGAGAGGCCGACATGGATTTAATGTCGGTGGTACTGGAACGAGGCAACATGATGCGGGCCTATGAACGGGTGCTCCGAAATAAGGGAGCACCGGGCGTAGATGGCATGATGGTGGGGGCTTTAAAAGCCCACTTGAAGGCGAACTGGCCCGAGATCAGGGAGCAGTTGCGAGAAGGTCGATATCATCCTTTAGCGGTGCGCAAGGTAGAGATACCCAAGCCCGGTGGAGGACAGCGCATGCTGGGAATACCCACGGTGCAGGATCGACTCATCCAGCAAGCCCTGCATCAGGTTCTGAGTCCTGTGTTTGAAGAGACGTTCTCGACCCACAGTTACGGCTTTCGACCGGGCAGGAGTGCCACGCAAGCGGTACAACAGGCCCGCAGCTACATCGAGGAAGGCCGGCGCTGGGTAGTGGATGCTGATCTGGAGAAGTTCTTTGACCGGGTAAACCACGACATCCTGATGTCGCGGGTGACCCGCGAGGTCAAAGACCAGCGGGTGCTCAAACTGATCCGCAGTTATCTTCAGGCGGGCATCATGGAAGGCGGGGTTGCGACAGCCCGGACAGAGGGTACGCCGCAAGGCGGCCCGCTGTCTCCACTGCTGTCCAATATCCTGTTGACCGATCTGGATCGGGAACTGGAGCGGCGGGGTCACCGCTTCTGCCGGTATGCGGATGACTGTAATATCTATGTCAGAAGCAGGCGGGCGGGAGAGCGGGTACTGGCCTCGATGACTCGATTCCTGGAGACCCGGTTAAAGTTACAGGTCAATCAGGAAAAGAGCGCGGTAGACCGCCCCTGGAAGCGTAGCTTTCTGGGCTATACCGTATGTCAGCGGAAATACAACGTGCGTCTGAAGGTAGCCATAAAGTCGATACAACGACTCAAAGCCAACCTTAAGGTGCTGTTCCGAGCTGGCAGAGGTCGTTCCATCAGGACTACCATTGCTACTCTCACTCCGAAGCTTCGGGGTTGGGTCAATTACTTCCGTTATGCGGGGGTTAAAGGTATCTTCGAGGAGTTGGACGGCTGGATACGCCGTCATCTGAGAAAGATATTGTGGCGGCAATGGAAACGTTCGTCGTCTCGGGCGAAGAGGTTGATGCGGTTGGGATTATCTGAGGAAAGAGCGTGGATGAGTGCTACCAACGGGCGCGGCCCGTGGTGGAACTCAGGTGCTTCACACTTGAATCAGGCTTTGCCGATGAAGTTCTTTGCTCGTCTTGGTCTGGTATCGCTGATGAATCAATACCATCGGCTTAACAGTGTTACATGAACCGCCGTGGTACGGAACCGTATGCCCGGTGGTGTGGGAGGACGGCGGGAGCAATCCCGCCTCCTACCCGATAATCTCTCAGATTTCGATAGTAGCGTAAGTTCTAAAAAGTGTCAACTCACTTCTACCTGTCATTTCATTGACACCAAACAATACTCAATATTTTTTGCTCTAGCCGTTCCAGTGCTTCGCGTTTTTCGTTGATGTACTTGTGTGCGGAGTAGCGCTGTTCGCGCAGAGATGCAGGTGTGTGATTAAGGATTCGATCAGCGACAACGCCAGGGACTTGCAGTTCATCGAGTAGCGTTGCCACTGTTCGCCGGATCGCGTGCGTACCGTGTCGGGGTACACCGATATCAATGCATGTGCGCTTTAGTGCCTGGTACATGCCGTTGCGGGTCAGGTGTGGCGCTTTGCCCGGGGCAGGGAATACTACACCCTCTAAGGACTCTCCAATCAAATCTAAGGCCGTTTCTGTGAGTGGGACAATATGCAGGCGCTTGCCCTTGTTCCTGCCGGCAGGGATGCGCCATGTTCTTGCTTCCCTGTCCAGTTCGCCCTCAAGCATGCCCGCCACTTCACCCCCCCGGCATCCGGTCAGGAATTGCACCTTTATTGCCCTACCTGCTGGCGTACCTGGAAGCGCGTTCCATATCCTTTTAATTTCATTCCGCTTGATCGCTTCCGGTTGCTTTGGGGTGTGTGCATCCAATTCAAACCCGGTGCAGGGATTCAGGCAGCTAATCAGGCCCACTTTGCTGGACGTTGCCCACTTGTACATATGCCGGAGCAGGGATAGCAGTTTGCGGGCCGTGTGGTAATGAGTTTCCTCCAGTGGTGCAATTATGTCAGTGATTTCCTCGGCTGTAACTTTGGTCGCGGGGCGTTTCCCGATTGCGGCCCTGGCGTGTAAGTCGAATAAAAGCGCTGTGCGCTGATCTCTCAGTTTGGACAAATAGCGGGGCTTGTAGTGGTCATCAAACAGGCGGGCAACAGTCATGCCCCCGGGTGATCGTGGCGTGTTGATCTCGGCGGCTGGATGTTCCCCACGGTCTACGGCTTTGCGGTGCTTGCTGTACGTCTCAAACGCCTCAGCACAGGTCACCTGGCCGTATTTTCCCAGGCCGATTTTGTGCTGGCGTTGATTTCGCTTGTACCTGAAAAAGAACTGCTTTGATCCACCATAGGACAGGCGCAAGTAAAGGCCAGGGTGGTCCGGGTCTTTGAATTCGATGGCGTATCGTTGCCCGTCATCAGGCTTTAGCGCCATGACTGCCAGGTCGTTAGTAAGTCGCACTTCTTGTGTCATCGGGGTCTCAAGTTTTGGGAACCCATTTTAGTAACCTTTGGGGGGTTGTTGCAAGTGCGGGTTTTTGCTAACTGTTGGGAATCAATAGAATTTAGTAGAATGTGCTCTCTATGTTGGAAAGCCTGTAAGTACGCGGATTTCAGGCAAGACAAAACGGTGGAAAGCGTTACAGGGTAAGGGAATGGGATGGTGCCCAGGGGCGGAATCGAACCACCGACACGCGGATTTTCAGTCCGCTGCTCTACCAACTGAGCTACCTGGGCACAGGTAGAGGTAAGGCGGCGTATTTAACGCCGTCCACACTTCAATGTCAAGGCTGGCTGGGCTAATTTTATCCTATTTTTCGTGTAGATAAATTGCTGACCCGATCAGCAACTTCGATTGCGACGCGGATCAATGCATCTACCAATTGTTCATCGACATCAATATGGCCTTCGTACTCGGAAAGGTTGCGTTTTCTATGTGCTTATCGAGCTTTTCATTGTTCATTGATATTGCCAATCAAAATAATGAGTTCGCCATCAAGTACCCGGTTAACGAATGAGTTTTTTTTGTTCTTCCTTCGATCAAATTCGCCAACAGTGAGCAATATTGGATTTATCTGACGGCGGAAATGTTGCTCGGCTGGCTCCAGGGCTTTGAACAAGTCCTCGAGGGTTAAGCGGTCTGATATGACCATCAGATCGATATCGCTCGTTGTCGTGTCAGCTTTCCTGGCAACAGAGCCAAAGACGAGGGCTAATTTGATGAGGTCTTCGATTGGCTGCAATGCATCTTTCAGGGGTTCAGAAAGGCCAAAGGTCTTGCTTACAATTTGCTGTACTTCATTGAATATTGGCGATTCTTGATTCGCCTGAAAGTGTTTTTGATTGCCAACCTTGTGGACAGTGAGCAAGCCACTCTCAGACAGACGGGCGAGTTCACGTTGCACGGCTCCGGATCCGGAGCCGGCCAGCGATATCAATTCAGTGGCGAAGAAACTTCTATCGGGCTGTCCGAACAAAATCGCCAGAACTTTCTGCTGAGTGGATGTGAATAATGCATCCGCCACTCCATAGCGGGAAGTCATGAATTTTTACCCTGAATTGTTTGAGCAGAATTTAATAAACCCATATTGGGTATTGTAATACCCATATTGGGTATGTTTCAAGTGCGCATCCGGTTCACTCTGCCTGGGGCACATAACCCTCCGGTTTTTCTGAGCCTCCGCCGAAAAAATACTTTTCCATCTCGGCTTCCAGGTAGGCACGGTGCTCCGGGTTGATAGGTGACAGGCGGTGCTCGTTAATCAGCATGGTCTGGAGGGTCATCCACTGTTGCCAGGCCTGCTGTGAGATGTTCTCGAAGATTCGTTTGCCCAATTCGCCGGGGTAGGTCTGGAAGGTGAGGGCGTCCAATTCCTGGTCCAGCAGTTGGCAATGTACTTTTTTACTCACGCGTATTCTCCCGTGTTTACTTTTTTCAGCAGGTCCGAGACTGGCTTGGGCAGACCCAGCGCCGATTGACCGGCTGGAGTGAACCAGTTCTGCTCAGCTGAGGATTTTACCCTTGTTGCGCCGCCTACAGTAGCAATGCTTGGCCGGATCAGCATCCGCAGATGGCTGAGCCGGTGTTCTACTTGTGGCAGGGTTTTCAAGCTCGAAGTTGCCAGGCCCAGTCTCTCTTCGATATTTTCAATACTGTTGCCTTCCGGCAGTGACCAGAGCCCCCCCCAGATTCCGCTGGGAGGGCGCTTTTCCAGCAGCACCCGGTTTTCTGAATCCTTGAGGACCAGCATACAGATGGTTCTGTCGGTGACCCGGGTTGGGGGCTTGGGAGAGGGGAAATGTTTCACCTGGTCCTGCTGTAGTGCCCGGCAGTCAGAGCTGACGGGGCATAGATCACAGGACGGGCCGGTTCTTGTGCAGACCAGTGCTCCCAGGTCCATGATGGCTTGGGTGTAGTCGGCTCCCCTTCGTGTTGGAAGTCGATCTTCCGCTTCTTTCCACAGCTGTTTTTGCACGGCCGCTTTCCCGGTCCAGCCCTCGATTGCAGCGTGCCGTGCCAGCGTGCGCCGTACGTTTCCATCCAGCACGGCTGCAGCCTGGTCAGTAGATTGGGAAACAATGGCGTTGGCCGTGCTGAGGCCGATGCCGGGCAGGGTGCTGAGCATCCCGGCACTGGTTGGTAGTTCACCTTCAAAGTCTTCCATACAGCGGGCCGCTGCTTTGTGCAGGTTACGGGCCCTGGCGTAGTATCCCAGGCCTGACCAGAGTGAAAGCACGTCATCCAGCGGTGCTGCCGCCAACAATGAAATAGTGGGGAAAGTCTGCATCCAGCGGTCGAAATAGGGGATGACAGTCGCAACCTGCGTCTGTTGCAACATGACTTCGGATATCCATACCCGGTAGGGTGTTCGCGGGTGTTGCCAGGGCAGGTCTTTGCGGCCATTGCCTCCCACCAGCTTAGCAGGCGGTCGTGAAATGGAAGTGCGGGTGCGGCCTTCACTGATCAGTCGATCGGGGCAGGATGGCATTCACGAACGAGCCGGCATCGAAAGGCCGCAGGTCCTTGGCGGCCTCACCCACGCCGATGAAACGGATCGGGATGCCCAGTTCGTGCGCGATGCCGAACAGTACGCCGCCCTTGGCCGTGCCATCGAGCTTGGTGACCGTGATTCCGGTCAGTCCGATGGTCTTGTTGAACTCCCGGGCCTGGTTCAGCGCGTTCTGGCCGGTACCTGCATCAACCACCAGCATGATTTCGTGCGGCGCCGATTCATCGATTTTCCCCATGACCCGGTGTACCTTTTTCAGTTCTTCCATCAGGTTGGACTGGGTGTGCAGCCGGCCGGCGGTATCGGCGATGAGAACATCGATCTTCCGGGCCTTCGCGGATTGCAGGGCATCGTAAATAACGGCTGCCGAATCGGCGCCGGTACCCTGTGCAATAACCGGTATGTCGTTGCGATCACCCCATGATTTCAACTGCTCGACCGCTGCTGCCCGGAAGGTATCCCCGGCAGCCAGCATCACGGACAGTCCGTCTTCCTTGTACCGCTGTGCCAGTTTCCCTATGGTCGTGGTCTTGCCGGCGCCATTAACGCCTACCATCAGGATCACGAACGGTTTGTGTTCTTCATTTATATGCAGGAACTGCTCACAGCGTTCGATCAACTCGAACAGTTCGGCCTGTACGGCCGGCAGCACTTGCTTCGGCTCGGTGATTACCTTGTTGGAGATAGCCGCCTGCAGGTTAGCGGTGATTTCCAGTGCTGCCTGCACGCCGATGTCAGAGGTGATCAGCGTGGTCTCTATTTCTTCCAGCAGCTCCCCGTCAATCGAGCTGCGGTTGGACAGGAGGGCGCCCAGCCTTTTGCCGAGTTGCCTGCGGGTGTCTTCCAGCCGTCGTTCCAGCAGGTCCTGTCCGGACTGTTCGGCCGGCCGTAGCTGTACGTCCTGGACCTCACCAGGCTTTTTCTTGTTTTTGCGGAAAATGCGCAGCATGCTATGAAGAGTTCCAAATAGGCGGGTTAAAATTGTTGATCAGAGCTTCCATTATTTTGGGGCCGATGGAGGCACGTTCAAGATACCGGGATTATGAAAAAAGGCAATCAGAAAATCAGGAAACGACCAGGAACCGTGCGGATCATCGGGGGAGAATGGCGCGGTCGCAGGTTGCCGGTTCGTGACCTGCCGGGACTACGGCCCTCAGGTGACCGCAGTCGCGAGACTCTGTTTAACTGGCTGCAAGCCTATGTTGATGGTGCGGTGTGCGTGGATTTGTTTGCTGGTAGCGGGGCGCTCGGCCTGGAAGCTGCATCGCGGGGCGCTGCGGAAGTCATCCTGGTTGAAAAGCTCAGCGTGGCCGCGCGGGATCTTCGCGATGTCCTGCTGGTGCTGAAGGCGGACCAGGTAACGGTGGTAGAAAGCGATGCACTGCAATGGCTGCAGTCCTGTCCGGCTCAATCGGTGGATATTGCATTTGTGGATCCGCCTTTCGGTCTTCACCTGGAGACCCGGGCGCTGGAGTTGATTCGCATTCAAGATTGTATCAGGACCGGTGGCTTTGTTTACCTTGAAACTGCCAGGGACGCACCGCTTATTGTTGCCGGACCGGGTTGGGAAACTGCCCGGGAAAAGACAGTTGGAGAGGTGCGTTTGCTTCTCCTGAAAAGAATTTAAATCTTTTGAAAGAAAATCATGCATGGATGGGTCATCTATAGTGCAGGCAATCTTGCCTGTCAGAAGACTCCTCAGTCCCTGCTAACGGGCGGCGCAAGCTGCCCGTTTTTTTTGGGTCAGGTCCTTTGAACCTGGCCCCGGTTCCGGTGCCTGGTCGACGTGGGCAACATTGACCTCGCTGGGGAAGAGTGCAAAAAACACGCCGAAAGTCAGTGGCAGGCCTTTCACAATCACGTGAAATGTAAGAGGTCCCTTGGGGCCGATCTCTATTAGCAAAGCTGTCGGCCGCAAAGCTTCCGCGTCCTCGGCAATTGCTCCTGCATTGCTCTACTACCGTCCATCCCTGGACATATGCTCACGCCCCTCACCATCCCTGTAGGCGAGCGACCTCTTACAATTGCAGAGGGATACAATCGCGCGCAAGCGGGCTCCTACATATGTACAATGAGCGCCTGCCACTAATACTGAAGGAACTGGCAAATGAACCAGCACCGAACGGCGGTTTACCCGGGTACTTTTGATCCGATTACCAATGGCCACATTGACCTGGTTGCGCGTGCAGCACGTGTTTTCTCGAAGGTGGTCGTCGCCATTGCCGAGAGTCCGCACAAGAAACCACTGCTGAGCCTGGATGAGCGGATCTTGCTGAGCCGCAATGAGTTGATCGGAGTGGAGAATGTTGAAGTCCTGGGTTTCAGTAACCTGCTGGTGGAATTTGCGCAACAGATTGGCGCGGGTGTCCTTATCCGGGGTTTGCGGGCTGTCTCCGATTTCGAATACGAATTCCAATTGGCCAGCATGAACCGGCACCTGGCGCCGAATGTCGAGACCCTTTTCCTTACGCCGGACGAGGAATACAGTTTTATTTCATCTTCGCTGGTGAAAGAGATCGCACGTCTGGACGGGGACGTGTCCGAGTTTGTAAGTGATGAAGTCCGGCAGGCCATGCGCCGCCGGTTTGAAGAAATGGAGTAGGATCTTGGCACTCAAGATCACCGATGAGTGCATTAATTGCGATGTCTGCGAGCCTGAGTGTCCGAACGAGGCCATTTATCAGGGCGTCGAGTTTTATGAAATCGATCCGATGAAGTGTACCGAGTGCGTGGGGCATTTTGATGCACCGCAATGTGTTGAAGTGTGCCCGGTTGAATGCATCCCGAAAGACCCGGATCAAGAGGAAACAGAGGAACAATTGTGGGCGAAATACGAAAGGCTGATCGCGAAGGCCAAAGTAATATGAGAAAAAACAAAATGAATAGAGTTATTTGCCTTGCAAGTGTTTTCCTGCTGGTCATTGGATTCAACAATTCCCTGACCGCAGGCGAAGGACCGGGTAGGGCCGCGATCGCGAGTGCACATTACCTGGCCACCGAAGCAGGCCATGAAATACTCGAAAAGGGTGGTAACGCTTTCGACGCAGCGGTTGCAGTCAGTGCAGCGCTGGCGGTGGTGGAGCCCACCAGTTCCGGCCTGGGTGGTGGCGCTTTTTGGTTGCTGCACCGGGCTTCCGATGACTTTGAGGTGATGATCGACAGCCGCGAGCAGGCCCCGGCTGCGGCTTATAAGGACATGTACCTGGACGCAGATGGCCAGGTGAATCGTGACCTTGCGGTGAACGGCCCGCTGGCCGGAGGCATTCCCGGCGAGGTTGCAGGCCTGGAGCACCTGGCCAGGAATTACGGCCGCCTGCCGCTGGCAACCAGCCTGCAACCGGCCATCCGTCTTGCCCGGGAAGGTTTCCCGGTGGACGAGAAATACCATGCCCTGATGGGCTACCGGATCGATGCCGTCAAACGCTGGCCGGCCGCGGCAAAGGTGTTGCTGGCTGATGGCGAATTGCCGCCAGTGGGTTACATCATCAAGCTGCCGGACCTGGCCTGGGTGCTGGAGCAGATCGCCGAGCAGGGAGCCAAAGGCTTCTATTCCGGCCCCGTGGCAGAACGGCTGGTCAAGGGGGTCCGTGATGCCGGCGGGATCTGGACGATGGATGATCTGGCGGCCTATAAGATGAAAGAGCGTGAGCCCATCCGTACGCAATATGGTGATTATGAATTGGTAACAGCGCCGCCGCCGTCTTCCGGTGGCATCGCGATCGCGGAAATGCTGAACATCCTTGAGGCATATCCCATTAACGGTTGGGAACGGTGCAGCGCACACACCTGATGGTGGAGGCCATGCGCCGGGCCTATCGCGACCGCGCCATTTACCTGGGCGATCCCGATTTCACGGAGATTCCGGTTGCCATGCTCACCAGCCAGTTCTATGCGGACGGGCTGCGTGCTTCGATCATGCCGGATCGAGCCACGCCCAGCAGCATGCTGCCGGGCAATGAGCAGATTCCGGAAGGCACCGATACCACGCATTTTTCCATCATCGACGCGGAAGGCAATATGGTCGCGGCGACTCTCACCGTGAACCTGCCTTTTGGTTCGGCATTTATGCCCCCCCGGAACCGGCCTGCTGGTCAACAACCAAATGGACGATTTCTCGGCCAAGCCGGGTGAACCCAACGCCTACGGCCTGATTGGCTTCACCGCCAATGAGATCCAGCCCTATAAACGGCCGCTGTCCAGCATGAGCCCGACCTTCATGCTCGGCGCGGACAAGCGGGCTGCAATCGGTACACCGGGGGGCTCGCGCATCATCACCATGGTATTGCTCGGTATCCTGGATTTCATGCAGGGTCACGAACCGGATTCCTGGGTTTCACTGCCGCGCTTCCATCACCAGTACCTTCCCGACAGCATCTCGGCGGAGCCGGAGGCCTTCACCGCCGAAGAAATTACCGGTCTTGAGGCCATGGGTCATGAAGTAAAGGTGCGGAACCGCACCTGGGGCAATATGCACGGCGTGATGTGGAATCTGGAGACCGGAAAGGTCACGGCCGGGTCTGATCGCCGCTGGCCCTCCGGGCGCGCCATTGTTAAGTAGGAACGCGAATGTAAGAGGCCTCTTGGGGCCCTGTAAGAGGTCCCTTGGGGCCGACCGCTCTGGAAAGTCGGCCGCAAGCGACCTCTTACAACTGCAAGCATGCTCCCACAACAGGACTGAAAAAACTATGCGAAATTTGTTTTTTGTTTTTGCTTTAATGCTCCCACTCTCTTCCCAGGCCCAAATTTCCTGGGAGGAAATCGATGTACTGGCGCAGGATGCACAGGCGCAGGTGGTCGAGTGGCGGCGCTGGTTCCATGAAAACCCTGAGCTCTCTAATCGGGAGTTCAATACCTCGGCCCGGGTGGCCTCGATACTGACCGACATGGGTCTCGAACCAAGGACTGGTATTGCACATACAGGTGTTGTCGCCATTATCGAGGGTGGAAAGCCCGGCCCGCTGGTGGCCATCCGCGCCGATATGGACGGACTGCCCGTAACGGAAGAAACCGGGCTGCCATTCGCCTCGGTGGTGCGTGGTGAATACAACGGCCAGGAAGTTGGCGTGATGCATGCCTGTGGGCATGACAGCCACATGGCCATGTTGCTGGGTGCCGCCAGCGTATTGAATGCCGTAAAGGAAGAACTGCCGGGCTCAGTCATGTTGATTTTCCAGCCTGCCGAGGAAAGTGCGCCGGAAGGGGAAGAAGGCGGCGCTGAACTGATGCTGAAAGAAGGCTTTTCACGCCGACCAGCCCGAGGCGGTATTTGGATTGCATGTGGGCATCAACCAGCCCGGCGGAAAAATGGCGGTGCGCAGTGGCCCCATGCTGGCGGCGGTGGATAGCTTCAAGCTCACAGTTCAGGGTAAACAGACCCACGGAGCCCGCCCCTGGAATGGCGTGGACCCAATCGTAGTGGCATCACAGATCGTACTCGGGCTGCAGACCATCGCGAGCCGGCAGGTGGATGTGACCCTGGCGCCGTCAATCGTGACCGTGGGGCGCATTGCCGGCGGGTCCGCAATAACGTGATTCCCGACCGTGTCGAAATGGAGGGTACGATACGCACCTTCGATGCAGCGATGCGGGAACAAATCCACATGCGCATCGAGCGCACCGCAAGGCTGATCGCGGAGAGGCCGGGCAAGCATCGAATTCAAACTGAATTATGGCTATCCGGCGAC
>PVMK01171846.1_pt1 | contig 11905 bp, 9 predicted proteins | sample 1853481 | NCBI WGS metagenome assembly PVMK01 (sample SAMN08533507, study PRJNA380276) | Marine sediment metagenome, whole genome shotgun sequencing project. | reverse complement strand
GATCCGGGTGAATTGCCGACAAAGGAAAAAGATGCGCTCGGTTTGAGCATGGATATCCGTGAGGCCGAGGCGCGTTATATGCCGATCCAGCTTCGCGGTGTGATGGAAAAGACAGGGTACTGGGGGGCGGTTCGTGTGGTTCCCTACAATACAGAAGGTGCAGAACTCCTGGTGCGTGGTCTGATCGCGGCTTCGGATGGAGCGGAACTGGAGCTGAAAATTTCCGCTGAAGATGCCAGTGGACGTGTCTGGTTCAGGAAAACCTACAAGGCTGAAGTCGATCCACAGATTTACGAAATGTTACCTGAACAGGTTGACAGTTTTCAGGCTGTTTATCGGATGATTGCCAACGATCTTGCAGAATACCGCAACAAACTAAGCGATCAGGAACGGATCGCCATTCGTCAGTATGCCAATGTGCGTTTTGCCGCGGATATGGCACCGGATGCCTTTGCCGGTCATCTGCAGCGTGATGATAAAGGCATCTACCAACTGAACCGTCTGCCGGCTGAAAATGATCCTGCTTTTCAACGTGTGCAGGTCATTCGTGAACGTGATTTTCTGCTGATCGATACGCTCAACGGGCATTTTGATAATTATTACCTGGAAATGGTCGGCCCCTATACGGAGTGGCGTAAGGCCCGCAGCATTGAAGCGGCTTCACTGCGTGAAATCAAGAAAAAGGCAAATACGCGCAAGATCTTAGGTGCCGCTGCAATCCTTGGTGCAATAGCAATTGAGGCACTGGGTAGCTCCAGCACACGGGCATCAACGGGTACTTTACGTAATGTAATGGTTCTTGGCGGCGCTGTTGCGATCAAACAGGGCATGGATATCAATGCCCAAAGCCCCATGCACCAGGCTGCGATAGAAGAGCTGGGTGATTCATTCAGCAGTGAAGCCAAACCGCTGGTGGTAGAGGTTGATGGTGAGGTTTATGAGTTGACCGGTTCGGCGGAAGTCCAATACAGGCAATGGCGCTCATTGATGAGGGAGATCTATGCTTCAGAAACCGGGCTGGGTTCCTTCGATTCAGGCCTGGATGAGTGATGGAGCGCGATCTGAGGCCGCCGCGAGATGCTCGAGCCGCAGCCTCCGCTTCAGTTTCAAAATCCGGTAGGAATCTGCATTTAAAGATCTGGCTGCTGTTTGGAATGATAGTGACAGCGTTGTTGCTGGCACTGCTGGTTTTACCTTCCATGGTCGGAGATCCCACTGCCACTCAAGCGGTTCCTTTGGTCGATCCAAGACATAAAGCCGTGCCTGAAAAACCATTGGAAGCAGCTCCGGTTGCTCAGTTTCGTAGCGATGCCGAACACGCTTTACAAAACTTTCTGCGGACCCAGGCACAGCCTGGTTTGAGTAATGCGGAAGTATGGGCGAGTGATAGCTGGCAAATTGCCATTGATACTGCCGCCCGGGGCGATAAGGAATTCGGCCAGGGGAACTTCAGCCCGGCGCTGAAAGCCTATCAGGATGCAGGTACACAGTTACAGAGCATTCTGGATAACCGCGAGCAAATACTGCAGAGCAATCTGGCTGTTGGTTGGCAGTATTTGCAGGAGAATACGGTAAAAGAGGCGAGCGCTGCATTTGAGCGGGTGATTGCAATGCAGGTTAATGATCAGGATGCACATTTGGGTCTGGAGCGCGCTGCTGTGAGGGAGCAGGTGCTTGAATTGATGCTAAGTGCTCAGCAGGCCGAAGTTTCCAATAACTTGCAGTTAGCGGCAGAAGCTTATAACTCGGCTTTGCAGTTGGACCCGCTGTATTCGCCGGCCCGGGAGGCACTGGAGGAAGTCGAATCAATACTCCGGAACCGCGCCTTCCAGGATTCCATGGGGCAGGCACTGCAAGCCATCGATAGCGGTGAGTTTGCCACGGCAGAAAAAGCACTGAAGGAAACTGCCAGGATAAAACCAGCAGACCCGGTGGTAAAAGAAACACGTCAACGCCTGCTGGCCGCACGTCGTCAGGCCGGCCTCAGTAGTCTGCGCCTTGCTGCGCAGAACCTGGTTGAAAAAGAAGACTGGACGGCCGCCGCAGAGAAATACCGTGATGCCCTGACGATTGATTCCCAGGCAGCCTTTGCCCGTAACGGGTTGGCCCGGGCACAGGAAAAGCAGCAACTGCACAAGCAGTTGGACCACTACCTTGGCGATACGACCCGTCTTTATTCCATTGATCCGCTGGACAACGCGCGCAAACTGTTGGCAGCTAATCACCAGACTGCTGCCAGCGAGCCGTTGCTGGCAAAAAAACTGGCAACATTGCGGCAGGCGGTGGCGCTGGCTGTTATACCGGTGGATTTACTGATTCTTTCAGATAACCTCACCCAGGTAAGCATTTACAAGGTTGGCCGTTTCGGCAGTTTCGAGCAAAAGCAATTCAGCCTGCTGCCGGGTAAATATACTATTACCGGCTCCCGCCAGGGTTACCGCGATGTACTGAAGGTGGTTGAGTTGAAGCCGGGAATGGACAGCCAGTTTTTAACAATACGTACTGAAGAACAATTTTGAAGCGCGACTATTTTATATATGATACCGATGGCGAGGGTAAGCTCGTTGAGCTCGAACTGCCGATCAGGGTGGGCGGGGCAAACCGCGCAGGCATAGTGATTCCCGGCATCGCTGATGATCAGCTGATTGCGATCATTGCGCTTGCCGATGGCCATGCCTACATTCAGCCAGCGGATTCTGCCCGGACAATTTTTCATAATGACGAACGTCTGACCGATTCGGCCTGGTTAAAGTCCGGTGATCGTGTACAGATCACCGACAGCATACTCAGCTGGGAGGTTCAGGGGGACCGGGTATTGATCAGTGTACAGCCTCATCAACTGGATACTGTACAGCTCAGGCCACCGCAGAAAGGCCCTGTGGCGCCACCCAATGACAGCTTGCCGGTTCCTGAGAAAGACCCGGTTAAAAACGGCAGAAGGCGCTTGCGACGGTCTGTGCTTGCTTTGGTATCCGTATTGGCCTTGATCGCAATCTACCTGTTAACAGCCACGTCCGTGGTTTTTAAGGTTGAACCAGGGGGCGCCGATGTAAGCTTGAGTGGTTTTCCACCTGCGGTTTCATTCGGAGGTTCTTACCTGGCGTTTCCGGGCCAGTATCGATTGAATATCAATTCACCGGGTTATGTGCCTCTGAGTACTGAACTGGATATCAATATGGGTCCGCCGCTCAATCTCGCTTATGTTCTGGATGAGTTGCCCGGTGTGATAACGATCACCACCAATCCATTGGCAGATATACAGTTGTTCGTAGATGAGGTGGAAACCCCAGGCAATCCTCAGGGCAAATATGAAATAGTGCGTGGCACACATAGTTTACGGGTGGATAGCTTGCGTTACCTGCCACAGCAACTGGAAATTGAGGTCGAAGGTTATGCAGCTGAGCAGGCCTTCGAAATGCTGTTGGAGCCTGCCTGGGCCGTCGTGTCCATTACCAGTTCACCGGATGGTGCAGAGATCCTGGTAGATGGCTCAGTGCTTGGCCTCACTCCAATACATGCCGAGATACTCCAGGGGCAACACGAGATTCGTTTGCAAAAAACAGGCTTCAAGCCGTTGATCCTGTTCCGGTCGGTTGCAGCTGGTCAGAATTTTAGCCTGGGTAATATTCAACTGGAGCCGGTTGATGGCAAGCTGGTTGTTAACAGTGTACCGGCCGGGGCCAGTATTCTTATTGATGGAAAATTTCTGGGTATTACACCGCAAACACTGGAGCTTGCGGCTGAAATGGAACATAAACTAAGTTTAAGTAAAACGGGTTTTAAAACCGCCTGGCAGGGTTTCAAACTGGAACCGGACGAGGAACGGGTCATTGCTGCCGAACTGGAGGTTGAGTATGGAACCGTGTTTCTGAAGCTCCAGCCTGCCGGGACCACACTGACGATCAACGGCAAAAAATCTACGCAGGGCAGCGGTCGTCTGCGCTTGCAAACAAGAAAAAACACACTGCTGGTCAGCAAGCCCGGTTATGTCAGTCAACAGATCACGGTAACCCCGCAGGCGGGTGTAAGCCAGAACCTGAATGTCAGCCTGGTGACCGAACAGCAGTTACAGGTACAGCAACAAGAGGCTGCTACTCCTCACCTTGTTACCACAGCTGCTGGTCAGACACTGGAGTTGGTAGATGCCGAAGGCAGTTTTCAAATGGGTGCATCGCGCAGAGACGCAGGACGGCGGGCAAATGAAAGCCAGCGACTGGTGAAACTGCAACGGCTGTTTTACCTGGCTCAAAAAGAGGTTACCAATGCAGATTTTCGCCGTTTTATACCCAAACATGATTCCGGCCGTATTGATTCCGCTGCGCTCAATGGTGAGTTACAACCAGTGGTGAGTGTCAGTTGGGATGATGCCGCACGTTACTGCAATTGGCTGAGTAAACAGCAGGGCTTGCCATTGGCTTACCGGGAAGAGGGGGGCCATATGCTGGCGGTTAGCCCGATGAACACCGGATATCGATTACCCACCGAGGCCGAGTGGGCCTGGGTAGCGCGTCGGCTTGAATTTGACCAGGAACAACGCTACCCGTGGCAGGGTGGCTTTCCACCAGCCGGAAAAAGCGGCAATTATGCCGACGCCCGGATTGCCGATACGCTGGCCGATGTTGTGCCGAATTATGATGATGGTTATCGTGGAACCGCACCGGTAGGCAGTTTCCCTGCCTGGCCACAGGGCTCAATCGGGGGCTTTTATGATATGGGTGGAAACGTCGCTGAGTGGATGCATGATATCTATGCGGTTTACCCGGGCGAATTCAGACAGTTGGTAACTGACCCGGTGGGGCCTGTATCGGGTAAACATCATGTGATCCGCGGTGCCAGTTGGCGCCATGGGAGTATCACCGAGCTACGCTTGAGCTACCGTGATTACAGCAGTAAACAGCGCTACGATCTGGGTTTCAGGATTGCACGCTATGCAGAGTGAACGAATACCGAGTGAGTAGATAATGAAGAATGCAATATTGAGAATATTATTTTTACTGATCCTGGTTTCAGCCGTATATGCCGGTCTTGATGGTTCGGTGGAGGACAGAAGCAATTCCGAACCTCCCAAAAAAGAAGCTTATGAACCAGCCGGCACATTTGTTCCCACTGAAAAGCTCCGGGCCGATGATGCCATCGCGTTCCCTGTAGATATCTAAACCAATTAAATACCGACCAATGGCCAAACAAGCATGAAAAAACCCTTCAGTAACGAATTTGTCTTCCAGGTATTTGCATTATTGATCTCTTTTATCATTGTGCATGCTGTTTATGTCACCCTGGTACGTCCCGCAGCTTCCGCTCACCAGCAACAGCAGGTCGAATTGATCAAGGCAGATCCCGCCTATGTCACCACTGATTCATTTTTTGTTGTGATCAAGGATTACGAACAGGAAACCTGTTTTATCCTGATGCTGTGGGCATTCTCAATTCTCGGTTACAAGGGTTATGCGGCCTGGCGTCAGCAGCAAATGCTCGATCGCGATCTGCTACAGCTACCGAAGGGTTTACCCATTGGATCGGAGGATGCCAGGGTACTGGTTGATCGCATGAATGCGTTACCGGCTGTTGAACAGCTCTATTTACTGCCGCGAGCTTTGCTGACCGGAATAGAGCGTTTTAGCGCAACCCGGCATGTACAGGATGTCTCCACTGCTGTGCGTGATATCTGTGATTCGGAAGGTGAGCGTCTGGAGTCTGAATTATCCATTATTCGTTACCTGGCCTGGGCCATACCCTCGGTCGGGTTTATCGGCACGGTACGTGGTATCGGCAATGCACTGGGACAGGCACATCGTGCAGTTGAAGGTGATATTACCGGCATTACCTCGAACCTTGGCGTGGCCTTTAATTCAACTTTTGTCGCCCTGGTGATCAGCATCATCCTGATGTTTTTTATCCATCAATTGCAGTTGATGGAAGAACGGCTGGTGCTTGATAGTGAACGTTATGTCGACCACTGGCTGATCCGCAAGTTACGCGCCTGATAGTTCTATGAAACGCCGCCAGATTTCACCGTTTTCCCTGTCGTTTCTCGACATTATGTTTTGTGGTTTCGGTGCGGTGGTGCTGCTGGTTCTGATATTAAATACCAATATCGAACAGGAGCGTAATGAAATCTTTGCGGACAAACGTTCCGAAGTGGTGCGGATGGAAAACGAGGTGATCATCGGGCGTGAAAATATGGTGATCTCCTACAACAGCCTGGAGGCCAGCGACAAAGAAATTGTATTGATGCAGGGGCAGGCCCGGCAGGTACAGCAAAGCCTGTTGGAGATCGAGGCTGGTCTGACCGACCTGAACCGGCAGACGACCGCAAGCCGGGAGCATATTAACCTGCTCAAGTCCGACATCAAGGGTCTGGATAAAAGCACGCGGGAACTGGCTGCGCAGCAAAAGACAGCAACCTCGCAGGGCGATAAAGTTCATCAATTTGCAGGGGAAGGTAATCGCCAATACCTGACGGGTTTGAAACTGAGTGGCAAGCGTACGCTTATCCTGCTGGATGTTTCTGCCAGTATGCTGGATGAAACCATTGTCAATATTATCCGTCTGCGCAATATGAAGGATGAACGTAAACAGGCAGCCGGGAAGTGGAAACGGGCCCAGGGCACCGCCGAGTGGTTGATCAGTAACCTGCCCGGGAACACCCGGTTTCAGGTCTATTTGTTCAATACCCGAGCCCGCAGTGCGATGCCGGCCACGCAGGGCAGGTGGCTTTCCGCTTCCAATCCGGAGGAGGTCTCGGCCTCGGTGGCGGGTCTTCGCAGTGCCATTCCTGCGGATGGCACCAGTTTGTTTCACGCATTTCAAGCGGCTAATTCGCTACAGCCGAAGCCCGATAATATCCTTCTTATTACCGATGGCTTACCAACCCAGGGGCGCAAAAAACCTGTGGGTAATACCGTCAGCTCCCAGGAAAGGTTAAAGCTTTTTAGCAATGCTATTAAACAGCTGCCAGTTTCTGCACCGGTCAACACGATACTGCTGCCGATGGAAGGTGATGCCTATGCGGCGGCAGCGTTCTGGAAGCTTGCGGTGAATACCCGGGGCTCATTTCTGACACCAGCGAGGGACTGGCCGTGAGTCGAAAGAAACAACGGCGCCAGGTAGAGATATTTAACCTGTCCTTTCTGGATGTGGTTTCCTGTGGTTTCGGTGCCATTATCCTGCTGCTGATAATTGTCAGGTTCAGTGAACCCGTGGTAATAGAAAAACTGAGCGTAGATTTATCCGGCCAGGTGCTGAAGCTGGAACGGGAGCTGTTTGATATCCGTGGTGAAAGTCTCATCCTGAATCGGGATTTATCTGCGAAACAGGAACAGCTATCAATCCACCGGGAAAAACTGGCCCGTCTGAGGGGCAGCCTGTCGATCATTAAAGGTGAATTTGACAACGCCCGCAGCGAGGCGGAAACCCAGGCGATCATCCAGGATCAGCTACAAAGTGCCCAGCAGAGTTTAACTGAAGAAATGCGCCGCTTGCAGCAAGGGGCCCTGCGCAGACCGGAGGTCAATAATCGAATTGGCGGTGTGCCGGTCGACAGCGAATACATTATTTTCATTATCGATACCTCCGGTTCAATGACCCAGTACGCATGGGCTCATGTATTAAGGAAGGTCAGTGAGGTATTGAGCGTGTATCCAAAGGTCAAGGGTATACAGGTGATGAACGACATGGGCCAGTATATGTTTCAGTCCTACGCGGGCAAGTGGATACCGGATACCCCGGGGCGCAGAAAGGCCATAAACCAGCGCCTGGTAAGCTGGGCGCCGTTCTCCAATTCAAGTCCGGTGGAGGGTATCGAGGCCGCTATTAAGCGCTTTTACGCCAAAGATAAACGCATCAGTTTATATATTTTCGGTGATGATTTTTCCCAGGGCTCTATCGAACGGGTGGTCAATACGGTTGCGGGTCTGAACCGTGCGGATCGCAGTGGCAAACACCGGGTTCGTATCCATGCAATCGGTTTTCCGGTGTTATTCGGCGCAGGTGGGATTGACGGTAATGTGGTGCGCTTCGCGGCATTGATGCGCAAGCTGGCTGAGAATAATGATGGTACCTTTGTTGGTCTCAACAGCAACAGACCTTAGTGTTGAATAGCCGTAATGTTACCGGTATATTTGTGCGCTATGGCACAGACACTTAACACCCTGGTCCTGGCCATGGCTTTACTTGCAGGCAGTGCGCTTGCGGGTACCCAGGAGGAAATAGATCATTTGCTCAACTATGTAGCAAACACATCCTGTAAGTACGACAGGAACGGCACCATTCATGATGGTCCAGAGGCCAGGGATCATATCAATATGAAATATGAGCATTACAAGAAAAGGGTCAAAACAGCTGAGGACTTTATTAGGTACTCTGCCACCAAAAGCTTGATGTCTGGCAAGAAATACAAAATTCGTTGCCCAGGTGCTGAGGCTGTGCTTGCCAGCGACTGGTTGCTGGATGAGTTGAAAGTATTTCGGGAAAATGGAGAAAAGTGATTTTAGTCTACTTGCCTGCCATGGGTTCAGCCCCTGAAGTCGAAACTGGACCGGTGTAAGGGAAGAAAGACTAAATGCCAGAGCCGTTAAAAAATTTATACAACGAGGTTTTCGTTGCATCGCTTGCCCGTTTCCTGAAATCCACTGATAAACAATTCGATGGAAAAAGCTTCCAAAAGGCTATTTTCGATACAGGCTGGGATCAAAAAGAACTTAAGGAAAGGATGAATCATATCGCGGTAATGCTGCATGAATACTTGCCAGGCGGTTACCGGAAAAATATAAAAATACTGAAATCCACTTCATCACATTTTAGTGGTTTGGAGCACATGATTTTCCCTGCTTACGTCGAGCTATATGGCATGGAGGATTTTGGGACATCAATGTCAGCTCTGGAACATTTCACGCCGAATTCAAGTTCAGAATTCGCGATCAGACCATTCATTAAACAATCACCGAAAAAAGCTATGCAGCAAATGGAGACGTGGACCGAATCGTCTGACCGCCACGTCCGCAGACTAGCCACGGAAGGTTGTCGTCCACGTCTACCCTGGGCAATGGCATTGCCGCAGTTTAAGAATGATCCACGGCCAGTTATCAGAATTCTCGAGAAATTGAAAGATGATGAAAGTGAATATGTCAGAAGGAGCGTCGCCAACAATCTGAACGATATCTCAAAAGATAATCCTGAAATGGTCATTGCAATTGCCAAGGGCTGGCTGGGAAAAACCCCGGAAACCGATTGGGTCATCAAACACGCTTGTCGTTCTCTGCTCAAGCAGGGTGAGCCGGAATTGATGGCGGTTTTTGGTTTCAAAAAACCAGGTCATATCAGCATCCGGGAATTTACGGTGCAGGAAACTGTTGGCATTGGTGAGAAATTAAAATTCACATTTAAACTGCAGACTCAAAAAGATCGGCTGGGTAAGTTACGTATTGAGTATGCCATCGATTTCATGAAAAATAATGGTCTTCAAAAGAGAAAAATATTCAAGATTTCCGAGTCGGATAACTCCAGCCAAGAGAAGGAAATATGCAGGGAACATTCCTTCAGGCTTATTTCAACAAGAAAATATTATCCGGGCGCCCACGGAATTGCCGTCATTATAAATGGCCATGAACTGGTAGATGGTGGGTTTCAATTGGATGGGGGAACCTGACCGTCTTCAAGCTTTTACCTTATTCAGTCTGTCGATTAAGCCGGGTTTTAGAGTATGATTCGCCAGAATTAATTATCAATGGAGAGATGAAGTGAAGCGTATTGTTTTAGCTGTTGTCACAATATTACTTTCGTCAGTCGCACTGGCAGGATCAATGTCTTTTGCCGAGCGGGTTGCCATGGGCATGGAAGGCCAGCATCGTTCCGATGCAAACACATCTCGTAATCAATACCGTCACCCGGCAGAAACACTGGAATTTTTTGGTATAAAAGATGGCATGACGGTAATGGAAATTTGGCCGGGTGGCGGTTGGTATACCGAAATTCTGGCACCGGTCATGCGTGACCACGGCAAATTGATCATCGCCACCTGGGATCCGGAAGTAGAGGGTCAGCCGAATTACCGATACGAGTTACCAAAGAAGATGGAAGAGGACTTTGCGAAGCATCCGGAAGTCTACGACCAGGTGACCTTCGAATACTTTTCACCGCCTGGATCACCTTCGTTGGGTCAAGCTGAGTCCATTGATGTGGTCGTGACGTTCAGAAATACCCATGGCTGGGTGAACGGCGGCCTGGCGCAGGAGATTTTTAATGAGTTTGCAAGGGTATTGAAGCCGGGTGGTTTATTGGGCGTAGTTCAGCATCGGGCAGATGAGGGTACTGATCCCTCCGTAACTGCAAAGAAGGGTTATGTATCCGAACAGGCTGTCAAAGAGCTGGCAGCCAATGCCGGATTTGAGTTTGAGGACAGCTCCGAGATTAACGCCAATCCCAGGGACAGCAAGGATCATCCGGAAGGTGTCTGGACTTTGCCGCCAAGCCTCCGGTTGGGTGATGAGGATAAGGCAAAATATACGGCGATTGGTGAAAGCGACCGCATGACGCTGCGCTTCAGAAAAGCCCATTAATCCCCAACAGCAGAAAAACAATGCTGACTAGCCTACGCCATTTCCTGCAGGGCACGTTCGTGCTGCTGGCTGTGTCCATCAATACCATCAGTTGCACGGTGGTTATTTTCCTGCTGGCAGTGGTGAAGTTTTTCTCGCCAAAGGGTCTACGGCCAGAAATGCGGTGACCCACTGGTTGTCATCGATAGGTGAGTACTGGATATCGTTTAACAAAGCTCATGGCCTGGCTTCTCCATGACATGAAATGGGATATCCAGCTACCGGATGATTTGAACCGTGAAGGCCGTTACCTGGTTTTTTCTAACCACCAGTCATGGGTGGATATCCTGGTATTACAGCATTGCCTGAACCGGCACGCACCGTTCATGCGTTTCCTGTTAAAACAGGAGCTGATCTGGGTGCCATTCCTGGGTTTCTGCTGGTGGGCACTGGATATGGCTTTTTTGCGCCGATACAGCAGGGTGCAGCTGCAAAATAATCCGGAACTGCGTGGTAAAGACCTTGAAAATGCTGCCCGGGCCTGTGAAAAGCTAAAGCATATTCCGGTATCAATGATGACTTTCCCGGAAGGCACGCGTTTTACCAAGGCCAAACACGAACTACAGAGCTCACCATACAAACATTTGCTCAGGCCCCGTTACGGTGGTCTCGGGCAGGTTTTGTACTCCTTTGATGATGCGCTCGACCACCTGATTGATGTGACCATCATTTATCCTGATGGTGCACCGGGTCTGTGGCAATTCGTTTCCGGACAGATTAGGGAAATATCCGTCAAGGTACGATTGTTGCCGATTGGAGACGATGTGCGCGGCAAGGATTTTCGTGGAGATGCTGAAGCAAAAACTGCGTTGAAAACCTGGTTGAACGGCCTGTGGACTGAAAAAGAACAATATATCGAAAGAAGAATGAATAACAAACCTGAATAAAGGGAATCAAATCATGAGTAATGAACCCGATTTACGTGGCCGGATACCACCCAAAACACTGATAGTACCCAGCAGGGACCTGGAGCTCTTCGCCGCTTTTGGCTGGTTACGTTCAGGCTGGAGTGATTTCTGGAAGGCGCCGCGTGTCAGCCTGTCGTACGGTTTTTTTGTTTTTCTTGTCAGCATCGCTGTAGCGTGGCTTGCATGGAAACTGGGTGGTTTTGTTTTATTGCTAAGTACGCTTTCCGGTTTTGTCTTTATCGCACCGATGCTTGCCTTCGGTCTCTACTCAGTCAGCCGTCAGCTTTGTGAAGGCAAAAAACCGAATCTGGACCATACCATCAGGGCGATCAGACGCCCATTAAGTAATGCCATGGTTTTTACCCTGGTCTTGTTGGTTATCTTTTTGCTGTGGGCAAGGGC
>PVMK01144386.1_pt1 | contig 11905 bp, 10 predicted proteins | sample 1853481 | NCBI WGS metagenome assembly PVMK01 (sample SAMN08533507, study PRJNA380276) | Marine sediment metagenome, whole genome shotgun sequencing project. | reverse complement strand
GGCGCGTCCGGAATCCAGAGAAAGGCTCTGCCAGCGTCAAGAGATCCCGGATTCAAGATCCGGGATGTTTTCGGCGCAAGCGCCTCAAACAGTTTGCCTGGCGGCAATAGAGCATTGGAACCACCTGAACCCATACCGAACTCAGCAGTGAAACGATGTATCGCCGATGGTAGTGCGGGAGTTCCCGTGTGAGAGTAGGTCACTGCCAGGCGCCAAAAAAGGAAGCCCCCCGCATTTGCGGGGGGCTTTTTTTTGACACCTGCCCATGAACTCTCACGGGCCGAAATGCTGTTTGAGCTGTGCAGATTTGGTTTGGACAATCAGAGTCTGTGCAAATATGCGGGTTTATTGACATAAATCCACACGTTGGTACTTTTTGCGGTTATGCTCACGTTTGAATTGAATAACAGTCCTTGTTAACAACCTGACAAGACTCAAAGAAAGAGATCAGTTAATCTAAGTAACCCAAGCAGTAAACGGCAAAACATTCGGAGATTTCATATGAGAATCGGTGTACCGAGGGAGATATATGCGGGCGAAAAGCGCGTAGCCACAACCCCAGACGTGGCCGCCCAGTTAATCAAATTAGGCTTTGACGTTGCGGTTGAGTCCAATGCAGGCGCCGCTGCGCATTATTCCGATGCGGCCTATGAAGCGGCCGGCTGTTCCATCGCCGCTACCGCAGATGAAATCTGGGACGAAGCAGAAATTGTCCTCAAAGTACGTGGCCCTGAAGATGAAGAGGCCGTGCGCCTGAAAGCGGGCCAGACGCTGATCAGTTTCCTGTGGCCGGCGCAGAATCCTGAACTTCTCCAGCAGCTTACCGAGCGCGGCGTGACGGCTATGGCAATGGACAGCATTCCACGTATTTCACGCGCCCAGAAGGTAGACGCGCTGAGTTCCATGGCGAACATTGCAGGCTACCGGGCCGTGGTAGAGGCAGCCCAGCATTTCGCGCGCTTTTTTACCGGCCAGATCACCGCTGCCGGCAAGGTGCCACCCGCCAAGGTGCTGGTTATCGGCGCAGGCGTAGCCGGCCTGGCCGCCATTGGCGCCGCCAAGAGCATGGGCGCAATCGTTCGTTCTTTTGACACCCGCCCCGAAGTCAAGGAGCAGATCGAGAGCATGGACGCCGAGTTCCTGATGCTGGATTTTGAAGATGAGGATGGCTCCGGAGAGGGCGGCTACGCCAAGGTCATGAGCGATGAATTCATCAAGGCCGAGATGGCGTTGTTTGCCGAGCAGGCAAAGGACGTGGATATCATCATCACCACCGCGCTGATCCCGGGCAGGCCCGCGCCCCGGCTGATTACGGCCGAGATGGTCGAGTCGATGAAAGACGGCAGCATTATTGTCGACCTGGCCGCCGAGCAGGGTGGTAATTGCGAACTGACCGAACCCGAACAGGTGGTCAGGCACCACGGCGTTACCATCATTGGCTACACGGATCTGCCGAGCAGGCTGGCGGCACAATCCAGCCAGCTGTATGCGACCAATTTGCGCCACCTGCTGACCGACCTGACACCTGAGAAAGACGGCCAGATCGTGGTCGACATGGAGGACGAGGTCATTCGCGGCGCAACAGTATGCAAGGATGGAGAAACCACCTGGCCGCCGCCAGCGCCGAAACTATCCGCGGCCCCACCCAAGGCGGAACCGGCACCCGCACCGGTGGTCGAGGAAACCAAGAAATCTGTCGCAGGCCCCATCATTGGCATGGTGGTCAGCGGCCTTGCACTGCTGGGCCTGGGAGCCGTTGCGCCACCTTCGTTCATGGCGCATTTCACCGTATTCGTGCTGGCCTGCTTTATCGGGTACATGGTGATCTGGAACGTGAAAGCGGCATTGCACACACCGCTTATGAGCGTTACCAACGCGATATCGAGCATCATCATAATCGGTGCGTTGTTGCAAATCAGTTCGGACAATGAACTGATCATGTGGATCGCAGCCGGAACCATGCTAATTACAAGCATCAACATCGCGGGCGGTTTTGCCGTCACGCGTCGCATGCTCGAAATGTTCAGGAGGTGAGGTCGTCATGATTAACGAAGGAATCATTACCGTGTCGTACATCATTGCGACCATCCTTTTCATCCTTGCGCTAGGCGGACTTTCCGACCAGGAAACGGCCAGGCGCGGCAACTGGTACGGCATCTGCGGCATGGCGATCGCCCTGATCGCGACGGTGCTGGGTGTCGTCACGCAACATTACGAGATCCTGTTGGCAGCCCTGGTGGTCGGCGGTAGCATCGGACTGCTGGCGGCTCGTCGTGTGCAGATGACCCAGATGCCGGAACTCGTCGCCATTCTGCATAGCCTGGTGGGCGTTGCGGCAGTAGCCGTTGGATTTGCCAATTTCATGGATCCTACCCAGCATTTGGTGGGCGTCGAGCTGACCATTCATGACATCGAGACCTACCTCGGCGTCCTGATCGGCGCCGTGACGTTTTCAGGGTCTGTGATCGCGTTCGGCAAGTTGTCGGGGCGTATCGGTGGTTCACCACTTACTTTGCCGGGAAGACACTGGTTCAACCTCGACCTCCTGATTGGCTCGATCTGGTTTGGATACGAGTTCGTTCAGCAGTCAGCGGCAGGAGGGGGTATGCAACCGCTCATCATCATGACGGCCATCGCCCTGGTTTTTGGCATTCATATGGTAATGGCGATCGGTGGCGCAGACATGCCGGTTGTGGTGTCCATGCTCAACAGCTACTCAGGATGGGCGGCTGCTGCTACAGGCTTCATGCTCGGTAATGATCTGCTGATTGTTACAGGCGCGCTGGTCGGTTCCAGCGGCGCCATCCTGAGTTACATCATGTGCCGTGCGATGAACCGCAAGTTCCTTGCCGTGATAGCCGGGGGCTTCGGCACCGGTGGTGGCACCGCGGCTGCAGCGGGCGACCAGGAAGGCGAGGTCGTTCCCATTGATACCGAAGAAACGGCAGCGCTGCTCGACAACGCCAAAGAAGTGATGATTATCCCGGGCTACGGCATGGCGGTGGCCCAGGCCCAGCATATCGTTTATGAAATCACGAAAACGCTGCGCACCAAGGGTGTCAACGTCCGCTTTGGCATTCACCCGGTCGCTGGACGGATGCCGGGCCACATGAACGTGTTGTTGGCCGAGGCCAAGGTGCCCTACGACATCGTTTTTGAAATGGATGAAGTCAACGAAGACTTTCCGAATGTCGATGTTTCGATCGTCATCGGCGCCAATGACATCGTCAATCCTTCGGCGCTGACTGACCCCGACGGCCCGATTGGCGGCATGCCGGTACTCGAGTGCTGGAAGGGAAAAACGACAATCGTGCTCAAGCGCAGCATGGCTACCGGCTACGCGGGTGTACAGAATCCGCTGTTCTTCGAGGACAACACGCGCATGTTGTTTGGCGATGCCAGAGACAGCCTGGATGCGGTGTTCAAGGCTCTTTAATCAGAAGGGAAATCTGCAATCAGGGAACCCCCATCGCTCAAGCGATGGGGGTTTTTGGCACCTCGATTTCGGTTCATCACATCCTGGGGTTGTAGCCGGTTCGGCCAGAATCGAATGATGATCCAGACGGACATGAATTATGCATAACGAGAGCAGGCAACAGCAACAAGCCAATGATTTCCTGGCACTTCATCATGCATCTGAAATATTAATTCTTCCTAATGCGTGGGATGTTGTAGGCGCAAAAATTTTTGAGATAGAAGGTTTCAAGGCAATCGGCACCACAAGCGCAGGCATTGCAGCGACGCTTGGTTATGCAGATGGCCAAAAAATGAGCCTGGTCGAAAATTTGGAAGTGGTACGGCGCATTGTAAACAGTACCGATGTGCCCGTCAGCGCCGATATTGAGTCTGCGTACGCCACCTCCATTGAGGGTGTTGTGCAAAATGCGGGTTAGAGTGTCTTGAATGAAAAGGCCCTGTTTGCAGGGCGAGTATGGGTGCATCGATTGAATTTGCCGCAAGCAGCGATATATCAGCCTGTAATGCAGTTCCTTATTTATTATTTTCGGAATCCAAATGCAAATTCATCAGCGGAATCGCCAGGGTCCGGTAACCACCCGGAGCCAGGCGCTGGATGGTATCGAGGATGTAAGCGCCACCGGTCACCAGGATTCTTGCCTTGCCTTTCCTGACACCCTTGAGGATTGTGCTGGCGGCTTTTTCAGGTGACATCCCGCGTTCTGCAAATTGCTGCACGATATCATCTGAGGCCCCTGCAGCCGCGGCGATATTGGTTGCAATTATGCCGGGATGAACGCAGGAAACATGTACATTCCGATCTTTGAGTTCGGTTCTCAGTGCCTCGGTGTAACCTCGCACAGCAAATTTCGTCAGACAGTACACACCCACTCCCGGCGGTGCGATTAATCCGAAGATGCTCGAGATGTTGACCAGGTGGGAGCCGGGATTTTTCAGCAAATGAGGTAGAAATTCGTGTGTGCCATGAATAACGCCCCACATGTTCACATTGATTACGTGCTCGTAATCTTCGTAGTCATATTCATCGAGGTCCTTTTGGCGGGAAGCCAGGCCGGCATTGTTGATCACGATATCCACTTTGCCGAAACGGGTGATGGTTTCTTGTGCATATTCAGCGAACGCTGCGCGGTCTGATACATCCAGCCGATCAGCGGCGATCTTTAAATCGTCGCGTTTGGGTAGCAGTTCAACAGTTTCGGCCAATGAGCTTTCATTAATGTCTGAAATCGCCAGGTGGCAACCATTTTCCGCCAGTTGCATTGCGAGTGCGCGGCCGATGCCGGAGCCTGCGCCGGTAACGACTGCGATTTTCTTTGAAAAATAATTCATTTTTACATTACTGTTTTCTTTGCTTGTTCCCTTGATCTGCTGCCCAGATAGCCTCCATGATGTCGTTTGGAATACTCTTCATAGGTGAAACCAATTTTATCCATCATCAGGACAATCAAGACATCGCCAATCACCGTCATAACTGTGGTGGAGGTGGTGGGAGAAAGCCCCAGGGGGCAAACTTCTTCGGGATCGCCGGTCAGCAGACAAACGTCGGATGTTTTTGCCAATTCGGATTCTGCTTTGCTGGTAATGACTATCAGGGGTAAATCTTTATAAAGCCTGTCGGCCAATTCAACCAATTCAAGTATCTCCCGGGTTTTGCCCGAGTTAGAGATCAACAGCAAAACATCATCAGGCTGGATCACTCCAAGGTCACCGTGCTGAGCATCGGACGGGTGAAGAAAAACGGCGGGTGTTCCGGTCGAACTGAAGGTTGTTGAGATATTCTGGGCTATCTCCCCAGCCTTGCCCATGCCACTCGAAACCAGCTTTCCCCCTTTTTCGTGAACCTGCTGATATATCAGTTGAATGGCTTTTTCAAAATTTTCAGTGACGGGAATATTCTGAATTGCCTGTGCTTCATGTTGAAGCACTGCTGTTACTTTTTCAGTCATGAATTCTGCTTATCTCCAACACAAATTAGTCCCGCAAAGCTGCTGATGTAGTTTAAACGCCACAGTCAGGAAGGTCGTGATTTACCGAACATCAATCCTCTGTCAGGGATCTGGCACGGGTAATTGAGAGCAGGCGTGCTGAACCACGCCCCAGGTTGCGCCACTCCGGGACAATCTCCAGGTGCGCTACCGCGGCCGTCGGTAGCAATTTGCCGTCGCCGGATGTGGGCACGTCATGATCACATAAGTGCAGTAGCAGGTACTCCAGGCCGGGATTGTGTCCGGCAATCAAAACGCGCCTGGCGTCGTGCGGGCAATCCCGAAGCACGTTGACCAGCGAAGTAGCTGAACCTCCATAAATTCGTGAGTCCCAATTGGGCTGGTCGGCGTCGATACCCAACTGCTCACAAATACCCAGAACGGTTTGCCTGGCCCTTTCAGCCGGAGAACTGACAACATAATCAGGAACCAGGTGCTGAGAATACAACCAGCGCCCCACGCGCGGCGCGGCCTTCCTGCCCCTTTTTGCCAGCGGTCGGTCAAAATCGCTTGGTGCATCGGTATCCCAGGCAGACTTGGCATGGCGCACTATGATGAGTTCACGAGACATGGTCTGGAATCTTAACCCAAATATTCAAAAACTGCTCTCAACCTGTTGCTGAATCGCTTCACATATCTCTTTGGATTCAGACAACAGTTCGCCCAGCGTGGCATTCATCTCGCCGATAAAAGCTTCGTCCTTTGTGTGCGGCAGGTTAATGCGCACATTGTGTATGGCGCCCTGCACACCGGCATAAGCCATCAAAGCGCCTACCCCGGCGTCGCTCATCACCGCTTTGTTGCCGATATCGGCTGCTGACTGGCAGAAATCCAGAACCTCCCTGCAGAGCTGGGCTGTTCGCAAGGGGACTTCGGATGCCAGTTTATAGCCCGCCTGGATGGCCTTCGAGCGAAGCGCCATTTGCTCTTGAGTGTCCCTGGCCATGCGCATCCCGGCGATGACTTCATTGAATGCTTCCGTGTCCGCATCAACCGCCCGGATGAGTTCATCCTTGGCTGCCTGTGCCTTTTCGGCCAGTTGGCACAATTCTTCGTAACGGGAATCGAATTCGCCTTTTCCGATCGACAGGTTGACCACCATCGAGGCCAGCGCCGAACCCAGGGCGCCTGCCAGCGCTGCAATCGAGCCGCCTCCCGGTGCCGGTGTGTCGCGGGAAACTTCATCCACAAATTCGCTGATTTTCAGCTTGACCAGCGGACCATCCTGCAGCGGCATGCCGATCACTTTTTTGTCGATGTCGAATTCAGCGACATCACCGAGTCCCATGGCCTGTACTGCGGTGGTGACGATATCGCGCGTGGGGATGCCGGTGGATTTTTGCATGCGCCGGAGATAAAAGCGTCCGGCTTGCTGCATCGCATCGAAGGGCACGACACCGACAACTTCCGAGCCGGTGATAACGATTCCACGTTGCACCGCCAACTCGCGGGCAGCCTCCAGAACATCCTGCGTGATTTTGTAGTTGGTCAGGTTCAATGAAATCTGGGCGCAGTGGTAGTCATCCACCACCCAACCAATGCCCTTGAGGTGGGTGAACATGCCGTCTTTGTAGACCGGTCGTCCGATAAGCTCATCGGGGTCAAGCCCGATGGATCTATAACGCTCAAGCAGGTCGCTGCCGTAATTCTCTTGATAAAATCCAGCCAACTCTTCAAATGAACCCCCTACGAAGTCGGAATTTCCATCCGGATATTTACCCTCCTCGAAATAAACGACATCACCCTTGTAATAAAACGGTTCGGTATTGCCGGCACGCTTCCAGCGGCCGCGTTCACGAATCTCGTAGGCGATTTCATTGGCATAGCGCCGGTCGGTGGTATTGAGGTTGATGTTGTAGGCAATGAGAAACTCGCGGGCGCCGACTGCCGTTGCGCCGGATTCTTTGTTGAACTCAGCGGGTCCAAAATCCGGTTTCCATTCCGGTTTGGTCAATTTTTCCTGCAGACCCTCGTATTCGCCGGAGCGCACATCGGCCAGGTTGCGTCGCTCGGGCTTGCTTGCGGCATGTTCGTAGAGGTAGACGGGAATATTCAGCTCAGTACCGATGCGCTGCCCCACCTGCCGCGCGATTTCAGCACATTCTTCCATCGTCGCCCCGGCAACCGGGACGAAAGGGCAAACATCCGTTGCACCGAAACGGGCGTGCTCTCCTCTGTGCTGAGACATGTCGATGAGCTCGGCCGCTTTTTGCACCGCGCGAAAAGCAGCTTCTTTAACCGGCTCCGGCTCTCCGATGAATGTCACCACCGTACGGTTTGTGCTTTCTCCGGGATCGACATCGAGCAGCCGGATGCCTTGCACACTTTCAATAACATCCGTGATCTGTTTGATGATTGTCAGGTCACGGCCTTCGGAGAAGTTCGGCACACATTCAATTACTTTTTTCACATTGGCGCCCAGGGAAATCGTTGATATGGAGTAAATATGAAGTATAAACCACTGCTTTCACTCGCACATTAGGGCTCAGAGCAAAAAATCCTCAGTTTTTGCTCTGAGCCCATCCCTGAGTTTCTGGCCTATGCACAAGACACCTGGGCTTTTAATGTGAATGAATAGCATTTGCGATCACCCCCACCTAGTAGTAGTCTTGCAGCGGTAATAAGAATAAGAATAAGAAGCCTTCGTCTCGTCGTCTTCTTAATGCATATGTTTACCGTTTGACCGGAATTGACGCCATACGATCACGGTAGGCTTTTGATTTCTATTTGGACTAATAAATACAAAAACGACACTTTAGTTTCTCATCAAAAGCGAATTACGGTTTTATAATTTTCCTGCTACTGTTTGCCAGCGCAAATATTTTTGCGCAGGCCACGCTCTCCGGCACGATTGTCGATGCGGCCGATGGCGCGACGCCTGTCCATCCGGTCGCCATCGATCTTTTGGATCCTGTCACCGGCGCCGTCCAGGTCGAAGATGACGACGCCAGCCATTACTGCAATCCGCTTCCGCTCCCGGAGGTGATCTTCAAGCACAGCTTCGAATAGGCTGGTCATCGAACGGACGAGCCGGGAGCCATTGAAAAAAACCTCGCCCTTTTGGGCGGGGTTTTTCTCTTGTATGAGATTTTTCTGTACAGGGTTCGAAAAAGTCACTCCGAGCGTGTTAACTTCTAGGGGAAACACCGGAAAAATTTCAAAAGCAATACAGATGAATAAGGAACGCTCATTTTTCGCCGGCTTGCGCAATCGCTTCAGTGGCGGGCACGACAGCGTTACGCCCGTGCCCTCAGAAAGGCTGCGCCTGTCAGGTAAAGGTCTTCGCGTTCCGTTCCAGGGCATTCCATTTGCGGTTGAGATGGGCGAACAAACACTTCATGTCTGCCCGGACCTGCCGCTTGACCCCCGCTGGCGTAAACCACCGCATGATTTCATCATTTTCGATCCGGAGCTTTACTATTCCGGGATTGCTCACAGCTTGCGCCTGACTCCGGGAAAAAAGCTCGCCATCGATTATCGTGAGGAAAGTCAAAAACTCGTTTTCAGCCACCCCAGAGATGCTTTCCGGAGACATTTACAGATAACGCACGAGGGAAATTCCCTGGTATTTCGCGATCCCATTTCAGAGTTGGGTACTTACCTTTCCCTGCTCGTGGATGAAAAAGACAGCACGTATCTTGAGAAGCACCGAGAGCGGAATCTCAATAGAATTCTCGATATTTTTGGTGGCCCGATTCAACGGCTGCCACCGGATGCCGCCCTGGATACCTTGAAACAGGTCAACCACGTGCTCAAGCAGGACCCGTACCGAAGGAAGGATTCCTTTGGCAATGTTGGCGGCGTCATTGAATTACCGGCCCACCTGACACCGATCGTGGTCGGCGACCTCCATGCACAATTGGACAATCTGCTTAAGATTCTGAGTGAAAACTCCTTCCTCGATTGCCTGGAACGGGGTGAGGCAGCACTGATCCTGTTGGGAGACGCGGTGCATCCGGAAGCCGACGGTGAACTGGAATACATGGACAGTTCGGTATTGATCATGGACCTGATCTTCAAGCTGAAGCTGGCCTTTCCGGATCGGGTTTTCTTTATTGTCGGTAATCACGACAGTTTCTCCCCGGATGTGATGAAAGCCGGTGTGCCTCAGAGCGTGATTTGGGATAGAAAAATCACGGAACTGCGCGGCGAAGAATACCGCGAGGAACTGGCCCTGTTTTACCGGCAATCACCGCTGGTGGTGTTGTCGGAGGATTTTGTCGCCTGCCATGCGGGACCGCCACGCTCGAAGCTCACTCTCGACAAGCTGGTCGAAGCCCGGCAATATCCCGCCCTCGTGCACGAACTCACCTGGAACCGGGTCAAGACCCGGGGCTATCCCCTGGGGTACACACGCAGAGATGTTCACCGGTTCCGAAAGTCACTGAACCTCGATGACACGATACCGTTCATCGTCGCTCATTACCCTCAATCCAAAGACGGAACCCTGTGGCTGAACGTTGGACAGATCCCGCACCATCACGTTCTATACAGCGCCCGGCCCGATCAGCTGGCTGTGTTTACGCGGGTCCAGGGAGAGATGCTGCCGCAGATTTATCCAGCAGAATCCCTGTTGGAGCTAATCAACAGGATGGCGATGACTGGCGACACGCGGCAGGAATAACCGCTTCAGGATTCCACGATGTAATGGGGATTACCGTCGAAAGTTTTCCGCACCAGGACCCTTAAACCTTGTTGGTGAAAATACACTGCCAGGTCGGTGTAGACTGCCACCTGGCGCTGTACATCTTCCAGGCGGAGGTCTTGGTCTACAGGGTGAGTTCCCTTTCTGGCCCGTTCCTTTCGAATAGCGTAGATGCGCTCAGGCGCAATAAGCTGGAAGTCAAAAATGTACTTCTTGCGCCAGTCGGTCATCAACAAACTTCTTCCCTGCGGGGGAATCTGTATGCGATCAAAATCAATACCTGAAGGCGATTCCAGCCACTCCGGATCGAAAACTACAAGGCTCTCCTGGTGCCCTTTGAAGGGCAGGCCGAAGTGAATCTCCCTGGGCCGGAAAGTCAGTATCCGGTTACGCCACCAGTTATTCTGGGCCAGATCCAGATAACCCTCCTCAGACCAGCCTCCGAGCCTGGTAACCAGAGTCGTCTTGCCACTGCAAGGTGGTCCAGTGACGATTATATGACGAAAGCGTTCTCCTTCGGGAAAAGGAATGCCCTTGATCATGACCAGGTTTTCAACTTCGACAGTCTTCATCGGATTACATAAGTCCCGCGCCATGCATACACCAGCTTACACGCAGACAGCCCCTTCGAAAATGACTAATCGATATCCTAGCAGCCTGTCGGACTTAACATGATCTACTCGGTAACTACTCCTGCGTTACTCTACCTCCTGCATCCCTGCAGTCGTGCGTAAAAGCCGAGTTTGGCCAGATTTCCCGCTCTTTTTCGTTAAATAGCGGTGCTATTCGCCTCAAAAGACCGAAAAATCTGACTCAAATCGGCTTTCCCTCGCTACGATCGGTCAAGTCCGACAGGCTGCTAGCTGGTTCTGGTTTCAATTCCGTGACAGGATATGGAGAATATATTGTGTGCCACGACGACCGCGGAACAATTTCATGCCTGATCGAGCGATCCTGAAATTCCTGTCAGCCTTATCGGCACTGATACTGCTGGCCGCATGCTCCGGTAAGCCATTGAACCCATGGACGGTTGATTCCCCTCCGCTCGCGCTGGTGCCGATAGCGGACGCGGCAATCGAAGACCAGCGAGGTCGTTTCCGTGAAATATTTTGTGCGGTTTTGGAATCGCGCGGCGAGGAATGGCCAGACTACAGGCCCTGTGAGCAGGCCCTGACGCGTGTGGCTGACGAACCGCCGGGAACGGCGCAGCCGGTCAACCTCGGCGTGGGCCGGCAGGAATTGCTGGCGCTGGTCGTCCCGGGTGTCGGTTGGGAATGCATAGTTGAATGGATAAAAATTGACGATTCCGTAGATAGCTTGTTGCAATCATTTGGTTTTGACGCTCAATTGCTAACCGTGGATGGACTCTCCAGTTCGACGCATAACGAGCGCCAGATTCGTGACGGGCTCGCGGCGCTGCCTCCAGAGTACGACCATCGTCCCATTCTGCTGATTGGATATTCGAAAGGGGCGCCGGATATTCTCGAGGCCGTGGTGAACTACCCCGAATTGAGTCAGAGAGTGGTCGCCGTGCTCAGTGCATCGGGTTCGATCGGTGGCTCGCCATTGGCCAATGACGCAGATCAGAAAGACCTCAATATCATGCGCCATTTTCCAGGCTCACAGTGCAGCGAAGGCGATGGGGGGGCTGTCGAAAGTCTGCGCCCAGGTACTCGACGGGCCTGGCTTGCGCATAATCAATTACCACAAGAGATCGCGTACTATTCACTTGTGACATATCCTCATCCGGACCGAATATCTTCTGCGCTCGGCGGTATGTATCGAAAACTGAGCAAGG
>PVMK01122370.1_pt1 | contig 11905 bp, 13 predicted proteins | sample 1853481 | NCBI WGS metagenome assembly PVMK01 (sample SAMN08533507, study PRJNA380276) | Marine sediment metagenome, whole genome shotgun sequencing project. | reverse complement strand
AGCATCTAAATTCGAAATTCCAACTCTGGAACTTTCGCAGGTCAACTGGCGTTATACTTATAACTAGCCATGAAAATCCGTGCCTAATTTTCAAATTCGAAATGCGAATTGCGAAATGAAAAAACCTTATTCCGAAATCCGAGTTCCGCACTCCCAAATCCTCAATTCGATCTCCCTTTTCTTAATTCCCCCTTCCGAAATCCGAAATCCGATATTAATTCTGTCGTTCCTCTTTATTCTTGCTGCTTGCGGCGGCAAAGAACCGGCCGCGCCCATCATCGCTTCCCAGCCCGGCGCACCGGTCACAGTGACGTTAAGCGGTGACGAACTGATCGTGGCCAACAACACGGCCGGACCTATCTACCAGCGATTATTCCCCAGCGAAGTCCTAGCCTTCATCGAATGGGCTCCTTGCTGGCAGCCGGAACAGTGCCCGGATGAGGAACCCATCGCGGCCGGGGAAGCCCGAACCACCTCCTTAAAATCGATTGTAGAGCGAGACACCGAGGCCATTACCCTCTTCTGGTGGCCCATGCCTGGCCCGCAAGCGGGCTTTGATATTAGGCAGATTGAAATAGAGTTGCCCTGACGGGTTGCGGTAATTCGAATTGCGGATTGCGAAATGAAAAAAATTCCAAATTCCAAATTCGAATTTCGAAATATTAAGCTTCTTCCTCGGCCGCTTCCATTTCGACAACACCGTCATCAGTTTCCTGGGGTATGATGATCCACAGGATGAGGTAAATCAAGATACCTCCGCCGATGAACAGAGCCAACAAAATAAAAATCACGCGCACGACGGTGGAATCAATGCCGAAGTACTGGGCCAGACCCCCGCAGACACCCCCTAACCAGCGATCATCCTGTGAGCGAGTGAGATGTTTGACATCCTCAGACATAGTCGTTCTCCTTCTTTGTTTACAAAACCCTTAGCCGATAATCCTAAGAATATATTACCGCATTATTGACAATCCTGCGGGGTCAGATTCAGGGTCAACTGCAAGATTGGGGGAAATTTGGCCCAAAATCGTCTTGGCTAGCAGAAGCGGTGGATGTACAATCTACTAATTGGTGGGAACAAGCGTTACAAGTTCCCCTGGCCTGGCTAACAAGTGGGGCATTTGGCCCCGGGGGCTTATTGGAAATTGGCCTTGGGTGGAAGAGGATAGGACAAAGTAATCAGAACGCGAATCGGCCGTGAACGCACCGCCAGCGTCGCACGAACGAGAAAATCGGGTTCTAATCATTGTTAGCCAGGCGTCATTTATCTCCAGCAAAAGACACATAGTGGCGTATAAAACAAGAGACGACCGCCGTTAAAAAGGTGGCGACGACCACCCACCTGGTAAAGAATTGCACAGCAGAATGCACGCTCACTCGAATGTCAAAAAATGTGTCGTACTTGTCTTTGGAATCACCATGGATGATGGCCAACATTCGTTGGCAGTATCAAAGAAACTAGTAGTTTAGAAGCCCGAGTTTCGGGTTACTGCGTGTGGCTCGATCATACTCTAGCTGCTGGTCACCCGGATAAAAGGCGAGACGCGTTTGCGGGAAAGCATGTTGGCACTCCGAAAGTCGAGGCAGTTTTACGTCAATCTAAAATTAGCTGTATGTTTAGCGCCTACGCCCGGGCATATTCGCCTTTGGGAGCAGGAAAATGGCTGAAAAGCACCGGACAAAGAAGACAGAGCAGAGTCCTAGGGTCCCTAAACCCGGTGCCAAGCCGGAACGCGTGCAGGACGAGACGATCTTTAGGTTGCCAGCCTCGCTGACGTCAGGATCTGTTACGGGACTGCAAGGCGAGACGACGGCTCAGGGGTTGCGGCAGGCGGCTATCCTGGAGATGCAACAGCGCGGCGGCAACATCTACTCGCGAAAGGTGATAGAAGGTCTGGATCGGGGAAGGCAGATTCCGAGCACGGGCAACGATGCCCGCATCCAGCGCGCACCCAGCAAGAAGCTTGACGCAAAAGCACAGGCCATCGTCGATGCGGCTGGCGACACATCCAAGGCGATAAAGGAGCGGGCCATCCAGGTGGTAAAGAATATTATCAAAACGTACTATTCCTCGTCGGCCGGACTGGTAAAGAGGATCGAGTACGAGTCTGATAATACAGGGTTGGCGGTGGAGACATTCAAGTCGAAAAAGGCCAAGGGTGTCCTCTTTGTGGGCGATTACTTCGTTAACCATACGACCAAGAAAGGCCTGGCCCGGCGGGTACTCCAGGTTGATCACGAACTAGAGCACATTCGCCAGCACCGAAGCGGACTTGGTGGTAAAAAGACCAAGGCCCTACGGGAGTTTCTGGCTTTTCATCGAGAAGGGCTATCGCCCGAGCTGCCAGGTACGGGCCGGATCAATCATCCCACACGGGTGAGCTTGATCGACGGCGCCCTAAAAAACTATCACAAGATGGGGAAAGGGGATCGAAAGAAGCACAAGAAAAAGCTGGGCGAGCTGCTCAAAGCACGCAAGAAACACGTGTCCAAGACCCATAAGAAGCTCCCCCCAGCGCCCGGACCGTAAGATCGTCTGGAGGCACTTCGCGAAACCGTTCCTCCGGGCGTTTCGCAATCCGAGCTCCGCCTTCCGAAATCATCCAATTTGCCCCCAAATACGTATCTATAACAAAGGATCATTGCAGCCAAATGTAAGCTTTAGCCTGTTTTCTGGGCGATAGGACGTTACTATATTCATTATGCAAAACGACGCAGCAAACAATGGCCAAGAAAATACGATTCCTTCCTGGTTAGCCTGCCCCCTCTGTCGCGGCGCCGTGAGCCAGGTAGAGGATGGTTTCTACTGTTCGGAGCACGACCTTGTATTTCCGGTTGGGGAAGGCATCCTGCAGATGTTACCGCCGGCCGAAAGAGAGGATGCTGCTGATTTCGCCGCTGAATACCGCCAGCGACGTGAAGAACAGGGCTGGCGGCCGCTTTCGGCCGAGGAACTAGCGGCTTTGCCCGAAGCAGCGCCAGATGGCGGGATCGACTCTACTGGCCCACCCGTAACCAGAGCTTTCGGATATTAACCAAGCGCACCGAGGAGCTGGCGGCCCAGCAAGACCGGCCCCTGCGCATCGTGGACATGGGCGCCGGCCTTGCCTGGTTAGGCGGCCGCTATGCCGCAGCCGGCGTCATACCGTGGTGGCTCTGGATCTCAGTTGTGATGAGGCCTTTGGCCTGGGAGCGGCCCGGCCGCTAAGCCAGGACCCGGAGCGATCGCTCATCCTGGTGCAGGGTGATATCGAACAACCACCACTTTTGCCCCAGAGCGCCGACGTGCTCATTTATAATGCCAGCTTGCATTATGCCGGCGATCTCGGCCGCTGCCTGGCCGCCGGAGCTCAAACGCTGCGGCCGGAAGGGGCGCTGATCATCATGGATTCGCCGGTGGTTGATGGCGGTGACGGCCGTGCCCACCGAAGCCGAACAAAGTCAAATGCGGCGGGCCGGCCGCCAGTTGTCCGAAGAGGAATTGGCCCAGGCCCTGGCCCAGGCCGGTCTGCTCTCCGAAACCCTGCGGGTCGGCCGGGGCTTTCGCTGGCGACTGAGCCGCTTAAGGATGCGCTTCATGGGGCTGGCCCCCTTCGACTTACCCCTCATCTATTCCCGGTTGGCTTAGTGGTTTACCGGCAGCAATTAGCCCTCCGGCCGGTCGCCGGCCGTTTGCTGGACCGGGCTGCCTTTGGGGCCCTGCTATTGCTGGCTGCCCTCTTCGCCTTTGAAAGCACCCGGCCGCTGATAAAGACTGATTTGGCCGTTCTAAGCAATGTCGAGACTGTCCTGGCGGTCACGATCGTCTTGTGGTTGCTGTCGCGATTGGCGGCCGGTCGACCGCTCCGTTATCCGCGCCGGCTGGTTTTGCCTATCCTGCTCTGGTTAACTTTACTTTTCGTATCAACTGCCCTGGCCCCCGATTTTCAGGATAAGGCGTTGTTTTTTATGGGGCGAGTCGTGGCCGGCCTCCTGGTCGGTCTGGCCGCCTATGATCTGGCCTCTACCTCTGAACGCTGGCAACGACTGATCGTGGCTCTTGTTCTGGGCGGTGCGGCCGTGGCCATACTGGGCTTGGCCGAAGGGTTGGGCCTGTCGCCGGTTGTCGCCTGGCTGGGCCAGTTCAAATATGCTCCGACCCGTGTTGGCGATGTGTTACGCATAAGCGCAACCCTGAGTTACGCTACTATCGCGGCCATGATTTTTGAGCTCATGGCGCCTTTAGCCCTGGCCTTGGCGCTGGTGTACCGCCAGCCGCTATTTCGCCTGTTGGCGGCCGCGGCTGTCGTGCTCTTGTTGGCCGCCCTTGTGTTGACCTTGAGTCGAGCGGGTATTTTGGCCCTGCTGGCTGCTCTAGGTCTGATGGTGGCGGCCGGCTTGTGGCGACGAAGCTGGTCCTTGATGTTAGCCGCCTTAGCGGCCGTTGTTTTGCTTCTGCTGCTGGTGTCCTTGGTGCTAATTTATAACCCCACGACCCGTTTGCGCCTGACCACTGAGACGGAACGTGACTGGTATCAGGCCCAGTATGCCGCCCCCCAACGTATTCAAGCCGAGCCGGGCGAAATCCTATCGGTTCCGGTGCAGGTGACGAACACCAGCGCAAGGACCTGGTTTGCCGGTGGTGATTTGCCCTTTGCTCTGGCCTATCACTTATACGACGGTACCGTCGAGACATTGAATTTTAGCGGGCCGCGTTTCTGGCTGACGACGCCCATCGATCCCGGCCAAACAACGATCATTCAAGCTCAGGTTGCCGCTCCGGCCGAACCGGGCGAGTACCGGGTCGAGTGGGATATGGTCCAGGAAACGGTGACCTGGTTCAGCTGGAAAAACTCGCCGACGGCCAGCACGACATTGGTTGTCGCCGGCCAGCCGGGCGAGCAAGCGCCACTTGTCGCCTCGGCTCCCCCGACGGATGTTAGAAACGTTAACCCTACGCCCGGCCGTTTTGACCTCTGGCGAGCCGCTTTAGCCATGGCCACTGATTTTCCCTTGCTTGGCGTTGGGCCTGATAGTTTTCGCTGGCAATTCGGCGCTTATGCCGGCCTGGAGGAATGGGATACCGGCATTCATGCCAATAACCTCTATATTGAGTGGTTGGCCGATACGGGCTTGTTGGGTTTTCTGGCATTTTTATGGCTGACCTGGCGTTTAGCCAGTATGAGTCTGGAGCACTTGCGCCATATTCGGCCAGAGACGACCTGGCTGCTCACCCTTGGTCTGGTAGCCAGTATGCTGGCCTGGTATGTGCATGGCTTCTTTGATTATTTTTTCGAATTTACCCCCACCTATGTCGCCTTCTGGCTGATTGTTGGCTTGCTGGCAGGCGCACCTTTTCGGAGGCAAGATGGCATTACGGATAGGATTTGATATCACGCCTTTAAGTGTGCCCCGTTCGGGCGTTAGCACCTACACGGCCAACCTGCTGGAACAATTGCAGCAAGGTCCGGACACGATTTTGCCGCTGTCCCATTATCCGGTCCATTATCGCTGGTCAGATAACGGCGATGGTACGCCTGCCAGTAACCCAGCCGGCTCGGGCAACGGCTCTGATCCTGGGGACAGCCGGCCGAAGCGGATGAACAAAACATTCTGGATGCAATACCATTTGCGGCGGCAACTAAAAAAAATGAAGCTCGATCTCTGTCATTTCACCAACAGCGTCGGGCCAATCAGCGCGCCCTGTCCCACGATTTTGACCATTCATGATATGACCCTCTGGCTCCACCCATCCTACCATCCGTGGCAGCGTCTCGTAGCCATGCGGCCGATTATACCTATCGCCGCCAGGAAGGCGGAGGCGATCATTACTGTTTCTCACAGTGCCAAAAAAGATATCGTGCGTATTTTGGGCGTGCCAGCAGAAAAAGTACATGTCATTTACGAAGCGCCAGGCGCGGAGTTTCGACCCCTAAATAATGGGCCCGAATTAGAGGTCGCCCGGCGTAAGTATGGCCTTCCAGAGCACTTTATCCTGCATGTCGGCACCTTGGAGCCGCGCAAGAATCTGGTTCGTTTGTTAGAAGCCTTCGAACAACTACGGCGAACGCGGGCCATCGGCCATGATCTGGTTTTTGCCGGTAAACGAGGCTGGAAAGATGATGCGATCTTCGCGACTGTGCAGCGTCTGAATCTGGCTGGGGCCGTTCATTTTCTCGACTTTGTGCCCGGCCGTCTGTTGCCGGCGATTTACAATCTGGCCGACACGTTAGTATTCCCCTCCATGTACGAAGGTTTTGGTTTACCGCTTGTGGAAGCTATGGCTTGTGGTACCCCGGTGGTCGCTTCGCCCTTTGGGGCGCTTAAGGAAGTGGCCGGTGAGGCGGCCGTTTTTATTAACCCTACCGATGTAACCAGTATCGTCGATGGACTCCGGCGGGTATTGGCCGATCGCCAGTTGCATACTAGTTTGAGGATTCAAGGATTAGAACGGGCCCGCCAATTTGGTTGGGAAAAGACGGCCCAGAAGACCAGCCAGTTATATTGGCAGGTTGCCACCGGTGTCAGCAACGTTAGTCCGGCCCCCCATCCATCTACCTCGCCGCAAAAACAAACCGGAGCCCGCTAGAAACCTGTGGCTTACAATTCAACCAATCCTTGCTGCACGGCGATGCGCACGGCTTCGGTGCGATTGCCGGCCCCCAGCTTGGCCAGGATCGAACTGATATGGAACTTCACCGTCCGTTCGGTGATATGCAATTCAGCGGCGATTTCCTTGTTTTGTTTTCCTTGAGCCAGCAACATAAGCGCATCTTTTTCTCTCGGGGTGAGCTCCTCCAGGGGGAAAGTGTCTGAGTCAGGCTCGGCAATCTGATTGAGCAAACGGGAAGCCACCACCGGCTGCAGCAATGATCCTCCCTGGTGCACAACCCGGATGGCTTCAAATAACTCTGAGCGGGGTGCCCCTTTCAGTAGATAGCCTTTGGCTCCGGCCTGGAGGGCGCTAAGGATGCGCTCGTCCGTATCAAAGGCGGTGAAGACGACGATCCTGACGCCTGGGCTCCTTTTCCTGAGCTGGCGAATGACCTCGACACCGTCCATCCCCGGCATTTCCAGGTCCAATAAAACCACGTCCGGCCGTTGCTTCTCGAACAGGGTCAAGGCCTCTTCACCCGAAGCGGCCGCGCCGCTAATCTGGAAGTCGGGCTGGGTGCTCAAGATCGCCTCCAGACCATCGCGGACAATCGGATGGTCGTCAACGACGAGGATGGCGATAGTCTCATTCATACCGTCGCCATTCATGCTTTCTGCTCCAGGGGAATCGTTATCTTCAAGTGGGTGCCTGCCCGGGGTGTGCTTTGTAAATCTAAGTTACCGCCCATGAGATGAATACGCTCATTGATGCCGATTAAACCGTAACGACCTTCAGGCATGGCCTCCGGCCGAAAGCCGCGCCCATTATCTTCAATCGCCAATAGCAGCGAACCAGGTGTCACCACCAGTAGGACCTTAACCTGTTGGGCGGCGGCATGTTGTTCTACATTGGCCAGCGCTTCCTGGGTAATGCGATAGACACCTACCTCCAGGCGGACGGGTAAGGGCTGGTGGGCCCCGCTTACTTGATAGCTGACCAGCACCCCGCTCCGTTTCTGAAACTCGTCCAGTAGAACCTGGATAGCTTCGGCCAACGACCTGCCTTCCAGGGGCGCTGCCCGCAGATCCAGCACCGAGCGTCTGGCTTCTTGCAATCCGCTTTGGCTCAGGCTCAGGCTTTTTTTGACGATGGGCCAGATTTCTTCCACCCTGGCTCCGGATTCCAGCAAGGCATCGGCCGTTTCCATCTGTAGGGTAATAGCCGCCAGATTTTGCCCCAGGGTGTCATGAATTTCTCGGGCCAGGCGATTTCGCTCCTCCATTGCCCCGATCTGGGTGCTGTGCATGAATAGCCGGGCCCGCTCGACGGCAATGCTCAACAAATCGCCGATGATGTACAGCAAGCGTAAATCCTCTTTCGAAAGCTCGCGCCAGTCCGTATCGGCCACATTTAAGACCCCTAGCTTCTTGCCATGAGAGGCGTAGAGGGGCACGCTGGCGTGATATTGCAGGTCATCGGTGCCCTCTACCAATTCGGCCAGGCGGCTGCAACCTACCACGTTGACATTGGCCGCCCCGTTCAGATCGCCCGAGCGAAAAGTCCTTAGACAATAGCAACTGCCTTCCATCAGGTGGGGATTATCCCGCAGCCCGGGCGGCAAATTCTGCTCTGCGGCCAGATAAGAGTTTTGTTCTTCATCTTCCTGCAAGAGCCAGATCCAACCGGTTCGCAGCTCCAGTAGTTCGGCGACCTTTTCCAGCGCCGTCCTGAGCGCTGCGCTCAGGTCAACCTCCTGGTTGAGCGCCGAAGCGATCTCATTCAGGATCGTTAATTCGCGATTGCGCCGAGCCAACCGCTGCGATTCGGTGGCGGGATTTAGCTTCATAAGTGTCCATTATAATGCCGAAGCAGCGCTTTCCCCATCGCAACGCTGTAGTGGTGCTATTTTCGCTATGTGGTTCATTCGCCAAGTGCCTAAAGTAAAAAATTTCGAACCGTGGCCATTATTTGTCATTCCGAGAAGCACAGCGCCGAGGAATCCCTAAGGTTTCCTGTTAATATGTGGCTTGAGGGATCCCTCCCTTACGGTCGGGATGACATGATACCTAATCATTTAGAAAATGAACCACTTAGTGCAATGTGGCCCCTGAGCCGGACAAGATCAAATGGCTGTCGCCAAACTCGTGCCAATGGTATTTCTCTTGTACGGCTTCTACATAGGCCTCGCGGATCAGCGCTTGTCCGGCGATGGCGTAGAGCATAGCCACATGGCTGGTGAGGGGATCGTGCAGACCGGTGAGTAAACCGTCCACCGCATTGACCGCCTGGCCGGGACGAATGTACAGGCGGGTGAAGCCGGATGAGGGCCGTACTTGCCGGCCGTCCCAGGCCGACTCGAGGGCCCGGACAACGGTGGTGCCGATGGCAATGACCCGCCGCCCCTTGGCCCGGGCTTTATTGACCGCTTTTGCCGTCGCTCGGGGAACCCGGTAGGGCTCGGGATATAGGGGATGGTCGTCGATTTCATCCACTTCCACTTCAAGACTGGAAACACCGGTGTGTAATACGATGGCGGCAATGTCTATGCTTCGCTCACCCAGCTGTTTGACGATGCGTGTCGTGAAGGGATAAGCGGCCGAGGGCATTTCGGCGCTTCCGGGTTCCGTGGCAAACAGTGTCTGGTAATGCTTAAGCCCGTAAGCCTCTTTGAGATAGCCGTAACGGATCGGTTGCCCGGCTCGCTGCATGGCCTGGCAAACATCGCCCTCAAATTGCACAAACCACAAACGGGGCAGATCGGGGAAAGGAGAGATCAGGCGGGCTTCGAGGCCGGCGACCTGGATCTTCTCGCCTGGTAAAAGAGTGTCGATTGGCCCTGGTTTTGCCGGGCTCCAGCGTGGTTCGCTTAGCCATAAGCCAGCTCCGTAGTGGGTGGATAAGTTGAGTCTAAATTCGCCGATCTTTCCCTGGGCCGGCAGGCTGGCCGCTAGCGTCGCGCTCTCATTGACCACCAGAAGATCGCCGGGCTGCAGCACTGTCTTCAAGTCGCTGAAGCGAACATGCTGTTGGCCGGCGGCCGAGCTGACCAGCAAACGCCCCTGGTCTCGTTCCAAGCCGCGAGCCTCGGCCGGGCTGGAGGCAGCCAGTTCTGCAGGTCGCGCAAAATTTAGTTCAGAACGTTTCATACGGGCACTTCCCATAAATCAGCCTGGGCCTGAAAACGCCGCCCACTCATATCGCTGTTCAGTAACTCCTGCTCCTGGCCAATCAGCCAGGCCCAAAAGGGTAGGGTGACTTCGGGTAAGGGCCTGTCTGAGATATCTTCACCGGGAAAGGCGTCCTGGTGCATGGCGGTGCGCATATCACCCGGGTCGACGCTCACCACGCTGATGCCCTCGTCTTGCAGCTCATTGGCCAGCGTCAACGAGATCAGATCCAGGGCCGCTTTGCTGGCTCCATAACCGCCCCAGCTTTCATAACCACCCGTGGCTGCATCGCTGCTGAGATTGACGATCAGACCCCGGCGAGTTGCCAGGAACGGCCGTAACAATTGCACCAGGGCCAGGGGAGCGATGGTATTCGTTTCAAATACCTGGCGCAGATCTTCTAGAGGGAAATCGGCCAGATAAGGCATGGGCGAAGGCCCGATTGTCGAGGCGTTATTAATTAGCAAGTCAAGACCGCCGTAAGAACGGACAATTTCTTCCAACCGCCGGCGATGGCTCCGGTCGGTTACGTCACCTACGACTGCTTCAACAGCCAGGCCGTAATCCTGCAGACGCTCTTGAGCCTGGGTTAGACGGCCGGCTTCCCGGGCGGTGATGATCAGATTAAACCCCTGGGCGGCCAAAAATTCAGCCAGGGTCAAGCCGAGTCCTTTGCTGGCCCCGGTAATTAGCGCTAAACGTTTTGAGTTTGTTTGGTAAATAGCCATTTTGCGAAAGTCTCCTCGATCATATAAACGATGATCTTGAGTGTATGCCAGAGTGGTTTTGGGCACATCGGACTTTGGAGAAGCTCCGACCTGTACCTTGGTACAGTTTTCTACAATGGTTTGTCATCTAAAGAAGGCGCGATTCAGTTCTGGAAATTGCTTTATTATTGGCGCCTTGTTTGCAGGAGAATAGTTGCCGGGCGGTTTTCCATTTCGAGGTTCCCAGACTGACGCGAGCCTCAGCAGCCAACTCGCATATCTACAAACTTAACCGTATAATCTGACAAACCCTGGGGACCAATGCCGAACGATGAAGCAACATTAACGTTTTCCGGCACTTGTGACTGGTTTGATCAGTTTGCTACCCTGGGTAGGCGGCTAATTATTTTCTAGACAGTGTCAATTCCTGTAAGGAGGAAAGCATGTTATTAGGTTGTGGTTGTCTTTTAGCGTTATTGGCGGGCATGGCACCCCGATTGGTGCTGATCCTGGCCTGGATTTTCGGCAACAGATGGGACCTTGTCTGGCAGGGAAATTGGATCTTGCCCTTGCTGGGCATTATCTTTTTGCCCTACACAACGGTCATGTACCTGCTCGTCTGGGGCGTAGGAGGTATCTCTGGCTTTGACTGGGTCTGGCTTGGCTTGGGAGTGATCCTTGACCTCATGAAATGGGGTATGATTGGCAACAATCGTAAGAGCGTACCAGGTTATCCGTCGGAGGCCTAATAAGCCAATAATTTAACTTAGACTTGATAAACCCCGTAAACTTGCCGGGGATAAAATCGGCAAGCTTTACGGGGTTTTTCTATTCTTGAAACGGGGTTATCAACCTTTTCTTAATGGAGCCATTCCCAAGGCAGTAGGGTGGGGCCGACGGGGTCAATTATCAGATACCGAGTTCAACTCGGCCGCTTACTTTCGCCCTTTGCTAGCGAAAGAAAAGAACCAGGTCAATATCACCCGGCGAATAGCCATATTCAGTCAAAATAACGGCCGCTTCCGCCCGGTGTTGGGTTCCGTGATTCACCACGTGAACCAGCAGATGCCATAGCGTATTCTCATACGAATTGCCACCCGTCGATGTGTAACTCACCGTCCTTGTAAGATCGGTATCTTGCAGTGAAGCCAGGTAATTCCGCATGTTCGCCTCTTCTTCCTGCCAGCGCTGGACCAGCAAATCGAAGCTGGGAATCTCCTCTTCGTTTGGTAGCGCGGGCGGAGAGATCCCTTCCTGGCAACGCAAGCGCCAGACCAATTCACCGCCAAAGTAGTGAACCAGAGTGCCCCGCAAGCTGCCGAAGCTGACACTGGCTGGGGCCGTGTACTGTTCGGGCGAGACTTGGGTTGCGGTCTGCAAAATCAGGGCGTTAGCCCAATAATTGTAGCCATATAAGGTTAGAATATCTTCTTGCTTCATAGCCTCCTGCCATTTTT
>PVMK01141110.1_pt1 | contig 11906 bp, 15 predicted proteins | sample 1853481 | NCBI WGS metagenome assembly PVMK01 (sample SAMN08533507, study PRJNA380276) | Marine sediment metagenome, whole genome shotgun sequencing project. | reverse complement strand
CTGCTGAATCAGCATTTGTAACGGTCTTTGTTCCAAGCGGTGTCTCAACTTTCTTGCCAACGGATCTTTCTGAGGCATATACTTTAAGATCTTCAACAGGAAAATTTCTATCAAAAAGAACTTTCAGCAGTTCTTTGCCGACCATTCCTGTTATACCGAAAATTCCAATTTTTAATCCCATTTTTTTACTCCTTCAGTGAAACCAATATTTGTCTTTTTTTGAGGAGTGATAATAATATCAGGAAACATGAGGAAATACAATTGAAATAGTATTGTAACACATTGTTTTTTAAGGGTTTAATTTTTAAGAAGCAATGTTTTGAGCTGGATTTATGATTTTAAACTTAATGCCGTGAAAGCCTTTTTTAAATCTGAAAAGTTATTCCTGCTGGGTTTTTTTGTTTTTATTATAGATAACCACACAGTTTTTGCCGTTGGCTTTTCCCTTGTACAGGGCGTTGTCAGCGGTAGCTATAAGTTCTCTTTTGTCTTTTGATTTGTCAGGCAGAGAAGACAGTCCGATTGTTACGCTCAGATCGGAAATTGATTTACCTTCGAAAGTCTTGAAGCTGTATTCATCAACTGACTCTCGAATACGGTATGCAACAGCCAGGGCTTCTTCCTCAGTGGTTTCAGGCAGGATAACACTGAATTCATCTCCACCGTAACGGGCAACATAGTCGCAGCCGCGGGTGCTCTTCTTGATTAAAGAAGCAGTCTGTTTTAGGACAGTATCTCCTACAAGATGTCCAAACGTATCATTTGTTGACTTGAAATTGTCAAGATCTATCATCATCAGTGTAAGAGGTCTGTTGTAACGTTCTCTTCTCTGGATTTCTTTTTCAAGGGTTTCATTAAAATAACGATAATTAAAGAGCTCTGTTAATTCGTCGCAGGCTGAAAGCCTTTTATAGTATTCCCGTTCCATGGCAAGTTTTTGCAGACGCTTATTTTCGAGAGCTTTTTTTATGATCAGATTGATCTGGTCATAATTAAATGGTTTTGTTATAAAGTCGAAGGCTCCTGCTTTCATTGATTCAACTGCATGTTCGATTGTTGCAAAAGCAGTTATAACTATCACGGGAGATTCAATCCCCATTGATTTTATGTTTTTGGTAAGGGCTATACCGTCCATTTTCGGCATTACGAGATCGGAGAAAATCAGATCAAAGGAATCCTGCTCAAGGATGTCCAGGACTTCTCTTGCTGTGCCTACAGTTTTGACCTGAAACTTGTGAATGGAAAGCAGTTCCCCAAGCGTTTCTCTTGAGGCCTCTTCATCATCGACAACAAGTATTCTGATGCCGCTGTTTTCAAAACTGTTGTTGTCTTCTACTGTTGTATCATTTCCTTCCCAAATATCCATGCTTTTTGCTCTCGGAAAATGTTAACTTTCAATTTAATAATTTTTTTACAACTTTTGAGATGTTTTTGCAATAAATTTTTGTGGTTTCTTCATCCGGGCCTTCAACCATTATTCGGCAGATTTGCTCTGTTCCGGAGTATCGTACAAGAACTCTTCCATTGTCGTCGAGCTCTTTTTCTGTCTTTTCGATTATTTCAACAATTTCAGGTATGCTTGTGATTTCAGGTTTTGTTTTTACCTTAACATTTACCAGGATCTGCGGATAGACGGTTACCATCCTGGCCAGTTCAGAAATAGGCTTGTTTTCTTTAAGCATGGTGGCAACCAGCTGCAGTCCGGATATTATACCGTCCCCGGAAGTATGATGGTCAAGGAAAATAATATGTCCAGAGTCTTCTCCTCCGATTACTGAACCTGTTTTTAGCATTTCTTCCAGAACATACCGGTCACCAACCTTTGATCTAAGATGTTTTATCCCCGTATCTCTGAAAAAGTTTGAAAGGCCCTTGTTTGACATTACGGTAGTCACTACAGTGTCATTTTTAAGGCGGTTCTCTTTTTTTAATGTGTTGGGCGCAGATGGCTATGATCTGGTCTCCGGTAATGGTTTTTCCCTTTTCATCAACAACAATTATTCTGTCACCATCACCATCAAAAGCCATACCGATGGCTGCTTTTTTCTTGAGTACGGCCTTTGAAAGATCTTTGGTATATTGCGATCCGCACTCATCATTAATATTAAGGCCATTAGGCTCATTGTGAATTGTATGAATATCAGCGCCCAGTTCCCAGAAGACATGGGGCGCTACTTTGTAGGTTGCTCCGTTTGCACAGTCTAGAACAATTTTCATTCCTTCCATTGAAACATCTCTTGGAAAGGTATTTTTTAGAAAAACAATATATCTTCCTTCTGCATCTTCAATTCTATATGCTTTGCCGAGATTTTCAGGATCTGGAAGATGCTCTTCATGGTCATTAAAAAAGAAGTTTTCGATCTCTCTTTCCCTTTCATCCGGCAGCTTAAAACCGTCTCCTGAAAATATTTTTATGCCATTATCCTGGTAGGGGTTATGAGAGGCGGAAATAACGATACCGGCATCAGCTCTCTGGCTTAGGGCCATAAATGAGACTCCCGGTGTTGGAAGCGGTCCCATTATGTAAGCATCTGCCCCCATTGAACATATTCCGGATACGATCGCTTCTTCAAGCATATATCCTGAAATCCTGGTGTCTTTGCCGATGATTATTTTTGTCCGGTGTTTTTCCTTTTTAAAAAGATGTGCAATCGCCCGTCCGATGTTCAGCGCTACTTCAGCAGTCATTGGATATGTATTCGCTATTCCCCTTATCCCGTCAGTCCCAAACAGCTTTTTAGTCATTTTGTCCTCTAAATAATAATCATTGTGTGCTTTTCCGAAAGAAGTATTCTTAATAGACTAAGCATGAGATTAATCGCAATTTTTTGATATGTCAATTAAATTGAGGGGGAAGCTGTTTTCTGATGAATTTTAAGTTTAAAAATATTTTATATTGTAATATGTATTTACTAATCATAGCCTAAGTTGTCTAATTGAGTTCTGTTATATCTCAAGGGGAGGCTCATGCTTAAAGTCGTTTGATCAATCATGTAATGATGCATAGTATTGCTATTCAAATGAAAATCTATTAAGAATATAAAAGATACTAATGAAATATTTAATTTGGAAGACCTTGTGAGAAAAATTTATTCTATTTTTCTGCAGGCAATTAAGGGTGTTAAACCGGATGAACAATTCACTTTTATATAAAGCATTATTAATTATTACGGCACTAGCTTTTTTTTCCTGCATAAAGATCGACGAGAGACTTTTTCCCGATTATCTGTATGTGCGGCTTAAAACAAACCCCACAACTCTTGATCCCGCCCTTATAGTTGATGTTGATGGTGCACGTATTGCGGCAAAACTTTATAACGGGCTTATTGCCTTTGATGAAAACCTTTCACTGGTTTCTGATATTGCCGAGTCCTGGACAATTTCTGAAGATGGCCTTAGTTACAGGTTCAAACTTAAAAAAGAGGTGATGCTTTTTAACGGCAGAAAAGTTATAGCTTCTGATTTTAAATATTCATTTGAGCGTGTTCTTGATCCGGCAACCCGTTCTCCGCGGACCTGGGTGCTGTCAAGAATAAGTGGTGCAAAAGAGTATATGTCTGGGAAAGCCGATCATGTTTCAGGGATATCTATAATTAGTGATGATGAGATAGAAATAAGACTTGATGAACCGTTCGCGCCTTTCTTAAGTTTTCTGGGTCTTACAACAGCATACGTTGTGCCCAGAGAAGAAGTGGCAAAATGGGGTGTTGATTTTTCATTTCACGGATCAGGTTCCGGCCCTTTTGTGCTTGAGGACTGGCAGCACAATCAGTTTATAGCCTTCAGGGCAAATAAAAAATATTTTGGCAAGGGGCCGGAAATCTCGGGAATCTATTATAAAATTGTTCCTGAGGACTTTACCGCTCTGGTGGAGTTTGAAAAAGGCGGCATTGATGTTTTGCCCGAGGTTATTTTTTCAGAATATAAAAGATATGCGGATGATCCAAAATGGAAAGAGTATCTTAAAATTTCTCCCGGGCTAAACACTTATTATCTTGGATTTAATTGTGAAAAAAAACCTTTCAATGATCCCAGGGTGAGAAAGGCTTTGAGCCATGCCATTGATCGGAAAAAGATGCTTTCTTCAATAATGGACAGCAGGGGGCTCCCTGCAACAGGCCCCATACCGCCTATTTTAAGAAAGTTTCCAGTCAGAGAAAAATATTCATATGATCCGGTAAAAGCAAAAAAACTTTTAAAAGAGGCCGGGTATCCGGATGGGTTTTCCATGAAGATATATCAGACCGCAGACATAGAAAATCTTATCCTGTGTCAGGTTGTTCAACATTATTTGAAGGATATAAATATTAGGGCAGATATTGTACAGCTTGAATGGAGTTCATTTTTAGAAGCAGTAACAAAGGGAGAGGCTCAGTCTTTCTGGCTTTCATGGTGGGCAGACTATCCTGATGCTGAAAACTTTCTTTTTCCCACCTTTCATTCAACAAACCGGGGCCCGGGAGGAAATCGGAGCAGGTTTTCCAATAACAGGGTTGATGACCTCATGTTTCAGGCGGTTAAGGTTTTGGATGATAAAAAAAGGTCTGAGATGTATAAACAAATTGAAGAGATAATAATAGATCAAGCGCCGTGGATATTTTTCTGGCATAAGGCGTCAGTTGCTGTCTGCCAGCCATGGGTTAAGGGATATTCTGTTGCTCCGATTCCTGTTATGGAAAAGTGGAACGAGTTACGGACATCTCACTAAGCCCTGCGCCCAGACACATCCCCCGCAGGTTGGGAATTCATTCCCAAAACAGTCTTCCTCATTTGTCTGTGACATCTTGCAGCCCCCGCAGTTGGTGCATGGCGGAAAATCAAATTTTTGAAGACGTTCACGAAGAGAAAGATAATTATCCTGTTCCCATAGTTCTTTTAAAGTATTTTTTTGAATGTTTCCGATGATGTGCTTTTTTGAGACACGTCTTCTGTCGTCACGATAGCTGGTATGCTCTCTCATCAAAGGGATGCACGGGCTGATGTTTCCGTCCCATGATATTGCAGCAGAGCCGCTTTCTATAAAAGGACAGGTGTTGCGATTTCCCGAGGTGTCGCCTGCAGTGTTTGAAATTTGCCAGTTTCGAAGCACCCGGTAAAGTGGCTGAGCTGTCAGCTCATTTAAGGGAATTCGTGTTGCCTGGATTAACGGGGAAAGAGGAGAGGGGTCTTTCACACTGTCTGACCATGAGGTTCCTGAGAAGAGGACATTGTCAACCATTTCTTCAGTATACGGGATAATGTTGGTGATTAAAAAATGTTCAGCGCCTATCTTTTTACCAAGGGTCATAACATCCGGTAGATCCGAAATATTCTGTTTCATTGCCACAAACACAATGCCGATCCGAACAGGGTGAATATAGCGGAGGTCCCGCAGATGTTTAACATTCTCAATGACATCATTAAGCCTTGCGCCAAGGCGGACATCAGAATAACTTTCCGGTTTTGCGCCGTCGATAGAGACCCACAGTTTATCAAGCCCTGCGCTTAACAGCTGCAAAGAAAGCGCATCGGATAAAAGGGTTCCGTTGGTGATAAGCTCGACCCTTGAACCGAGTTTCTTCATTTTGCGGATCATTTTGATAATGTCGGGATGCATTAAGGGTTCGCCAAGACATCCGAACATAATATCAGGAGGCGTGGGCAAGGTTTTTACAGAATCGACAATTTTTTCAAAGGTGTTATCTTCCATTTGGCCTAAGGGTTCATCCCACATATTGCGCATACAGGTTTTGCAGGCAAGATTGCACTTGTTGGTGGGCTCGATATATATTTTTTTTAAATGCGTTACGGGTTGGTGAATTTTTATCTGGAAGGGTTCTTTTGATAACAGTAGTTTATCTCCCGGTTTGATTCCGTATTGATCAAGCATTTCGTTTGGGAGTATAATCCGGCCCTGTTTATCGACTTCGGCGTAGTTGTTCTTTTTAGGTTTCATTTTAATCTTTAAAATATATTGAGGTAAAAAATATTTGTTAAAACGTAGTAGATTCCCACAGCAATTAATGTTCCGGCAGTTATTTTTCTTGCCCAGTATTCGGTTTTGGTTATGATCTTGAAAAATCGGCTAAGATTTCTGGCACTTGTTGTAATGATAAGGGCAAAAACAAGAACAGGGAGTCCTGTTCCTATTCCGTAAAGAGACGGTAGTATTACAGGCGATGTGTTTTGCAGTGTCAGGGGAATTAAACTGCCAAAGAAAAGAGCGGCAGAAACAGGGCAAAATGAAAGAGCAAAAAGGATGCCCAGGGGTAAGGCACCCATTGCCCCGCTTTTTCCAAATTTTTTGGCTGTTTTTTCCGACACAGAAAAGCCCGGCAAAGAAAATGATATTAGTGCCAGCAGAAAGAATCCTGTGAGGATTAAAACAGGCCCTAATATTTTAGGCATGATGTTCTGCATAAACTGTGATGCCTGTGGGGATGTTTAAAAGAGAGGCGCTGATAAGAATTCCAAGTGCGATATATGCAATTATCCTTCCCAGGGTATACATGAGTCCTGATGCGAGTACGGAGGGTGTGTTCTCAACGCCCTTAACCATATAGGATACAGCAGCAATGTTTGACGCCAGCGGGCAGGGACTGATGGATGTTAGGATTCCGAGCCAGAAGGCTGAAATAATGGGAACAATTTGAGTTTCCATCAGGCGCCCTCTAAGAACTTCTTTGTCTCTGTTTGAACGTAATTGTAAAAATCATTTTGATTGTTCAAATGCCGCCATACCTTGTCAAGGTTTTTCCACTTTAAGGTTTTGTTGGCTTTTACGGATATCAGCACCAGTGACTTGGTGTAGAGCTGATAGTCCTGCAGGTAGTGTTTGTTTTCACTAAGGTCTGTATTCACCGCTTTAAAGGTTAAAAATCCTTCCTTGATTTCTTTGTCAAAATATTTGGAAATGGCATCGCGGGAATATTTTTCTATTTTTGTACAGCTGGCACAGCGGTAGTTTCCATGGAAATAATAGGCAATGACCTTATCCGCACGGTTAAATTTTTTAGGCCTTATTTTCTGTTCGGCCATACTGTTAGAGAAGAACAGAGCAATTATTATCAGACCTATGAAAAATATTTTTAAGCGCATTTTTTCTCCTTTTGCTGTCAGGTTAAAAGTTGTTTGATTTCATCCGGGGAGAGCAGTTTGCCGGTACTTTTAACTTCACCGTTAATTGCAAGGGCAGGTGTCATCATAACTCCCGAAATTTGTTATTTCATTTATATCCTGTACCTTTAATACCTCAGCCTCAAGGTTAGTTTCTGACACCGCCTGTTTTGCGTTTTCAAACAGCCGGGTGCATTTTGGGCAGCCGGTACCGAGTATTTCTATTTTCATTCATATCTCCTTAATGTTTTTTATGTATACTAAAAAAAGTTTCCGTAAATAATACCTGAAACGGCTGCCATGGTAATAACAAGCAGCACAAAAACAAAAGTCTTTTTTGTTCCCAGAACAGAACGAATAACCAGCATATTGGGGAGAGACAGGGCCGGTCCTGAAAGAAGAAGCGCAAGGGCAGGACCTTTTCCCATTCCGTTGCCCATTAGTCCCTGCAGTATGGGGACTTCAGTCAGGGTTGCAAAATACATGAAGGACCCGACAATTGAGGCAAATAAATTTGAGCTTACTGAGTTTCCGCCCACCAGAGACTGTATCCATGATGAAGGTATGAGCCCTTCATGACCGGGCCTTCCTAAACAGAGCCCTGCGGCAAGAACACCGTAGAATAGAAGCGGTGTGATCTGTTTTGCAAATCCCCAGCTTGACTCAAGCCAGTCAGAAGCTTCATTTTTGTTGGTTGCAGTTACCAGAATAAGTCCGGCTGTTCCTGCACAGAAAGGTATAATCGGATTTTCAGGATAATAAAGAGCAAAAAGTATGGTCACTGCTGCGGCTAAGAGAATTTTCCACCATTTGATATTAAACCACGCAACAAGGACAATCCCCAGAAGAACGGAAGAAGCAGATGTTATTGTCCATTTTGAGGTATACACTAAATTCCAGAAACTATCTGTTTCTGCAGGTTTTCCCCAGTTGGCAAAAATGAGTATCAGAACCATTGAAAAGAAGTAGAGTGCGTTTTGCCCTAGTGACCGCTTACTGTCGGGTTCCGGTGTATGTATTTGTGCAGCAGCTTTTTTTGCTTCTTCTTTCCTGAAGATAAAATGCATGATGCCGCCAATTATGATACTGAAAGATACAGCTCCTACTGCTCTGGCAATGCCGAGTTCAAGTCCCAGAACCCTTGCAGTAAGTATGATTGCCAGAACATTTACTGCAGGGCCTGCATAAAGAAAGGCCGTTGCCGGCCCCAGACCCCGCGCCCATTTTGTAGATCCCGGAAAAAAGAGGCAGCACTGTGCATGAACAGACGGCAAGAACAGACCCGGAAACAGCCGCTACGCTGTAGGCGGTAAGTCTTTTTGCTGTGGGGCCCAGATATTTTATTACAGAGGCCTGGCTGATAAAGACTGAAATAGCACCTGCGATAAAAAAGGCCGGGATAAGACAGAAAATCACATGCTCTCTTGCATACCAGCTGGCAAGATAGACTGCCTCAAGTAGGGCATTTTCAAGCCTGACCGTACCTGTTGGTAAATAAAAAAAGACAAGGAAAATACCCGCAATCAGGAAGAAGGGTTTCCATTCGTTTTTCCAGTTCATGCGATATCATCCTCGTCATCTGTAAAATCAAGGATAAATTCTTTCAGCTGGTCGCGGACAATTCTAAATGAAACCGTAATATCATCACCTTTTCCCTTTACAGCTGCGGGGTCGATGAAGGCTTTATGGATACGTTTACCTTTGCTGAAGAAAAGAGGGCAGTTCTTTTCAGCATGATCACAAAGGGTGACGACATAATCAAACTCGATGTTTTTGATCTCATCAAGATGTTTGGAATGTTGTGCTGAGATGTCAATATCTATTTCCTTCATTACCTGAAGCGCTTTTGGGTGAACACCCTTTGGATCAATTCCTGCGGAGAAGCTTTCAAACTCTTCCTCTCTAAAATGTCGGACCAATCCTTCAGCCATCTGGCTGCGCGCGGAATTGCCGGTACACAGAAAGAGAATCTTTTTTTTTGCTGAAACATCCATGGTTTAAGTTCCTTTCTCTGCTGTAAGCTTGCACAGTTTAATAGTTTAGCTCTTCGGCAGTTGCTGCGCGAAAAGAGCCGCGGGTGCGTTTGCAAAACCCGACCAGCATCAGCATGACCGGAACTTCAATCAGTACCCCCACAACAGTAGCAAGCGCTGCGCCGGATGAGAGACCAAAAAGCATGACCGATGTTGCAATCGCAACTTCAAAATGATTCGATGCGCCTATCATTGCTACCGGAGCCGCATCTTCGTAGGTCAGATTTAAAAGTTTTGCCAGCCAGTATCCGAGTCCAAAAATCATTATCGTCTGAATAAAAAGCGGGACTGCGATCCAGAGAATTGTCAACGGATTGGCAAGAATGACTTCTCCCTTGAAGCTGAACAGCAGAACCAGCGTGGTCAGCAGGGCAATTATCGTAATAGGGGTGAGTACATGCAGAAATTTCTCTTTGAACCACTGCTCTCCTTTAGCGGTGATGAGCAGTTTACGTGAAACATAACCCGCCACCAGTGGCAGGGCAACATATATGGCAACAGAAAGCAATAGGGCCTGCCAGGGGACCGGCAACTGACCCACACCCAGCAAAAATCCGCCAAGGACGCCGTACAATAATAACATTGTCAGTGAATTGATGGCTACCATGACCAGTGTCAGGCTGTCATTACCTCGTGAGAGGAAGCCCCAAACCAAAACCATAGCAGTACATGGTGCAATGCCAAGCAAAATGCATCCGGCAAAATAGCTGCGCCAGAGAGGGATCTGCAGAACTTTTATCCCCTCCTGCAGTATCACCGTGCCCGCACCATGAGTTGCCCCTACGGGAAGGTCCAGTCCAAACGGCATTTTTACAATATCCATAGCCTCGGCACCGATGAGTCCGCGAAAGAGAAAACCTAAAAAAAAGATCGCAATTCCGTACATGGTAAAGGGTTTAATGCACCAGTTTATAAAAAGGGTCAAAAAAACCGGTTTACCGCTTTTCCCGGCTTTTACCACGCTGGCAAAATCGATTTTTACCATAATTGGATACATCATGAAAAAAAGGCAGATGGCTATTGGGATGGAGACTACTGGTGTTCCGTTAACAAAGATTGACATGCTGTCAAGTCTTTGGGCTATGCCGGGAGCTATTCTACCGAGCACGATTCCGCCCGCGATACAGAGACCCACCCAGAGTGTGAGGTACCGCTCAAAGATGCTGGTCATTTTTCTGTCGTTTGTCAGGCCTTTATTTTTCATTTTTTACTCCTTATTTGTAATCTTTTTAATATAAACAAAGCTTTACGGGGTTATTTTTTTTTACAAAGATATTCTCTGCAAAGATTTTTTGTCTCTCTCAGGTCATCTTTTATGAAAGGGTCATCATTTAGCCAGTTTTTGATCGTGTCCTGTATAACAGAGGCATATTTATTTATTTTTTCCGTGCAAAGAGAGTAATCTACCCACTGGCCGTTTCGTTCGCCTTTTATGATTCCCGCATGGTTTAATATGCTTAAATGTTTGGAAACGCTGGGCTGGGTGATTTCAAGGACAGCCGAAAGTTCACAAACGCACATTTTTTTTCTTCTCAAGCATCTTGATGATTCGGATGCGGTTTTTATCAGCAACCGCTTTAAGGACCTGTACCAGTTCTCGCATTTTCTGTAGTGTTCCCCTTTTTAGTATATAGTCAATTAACTATATATCTAAATAGCTTTTTGCGGGTTATTTGTCAAGCGTTTTATGGATGTGTGAAAGGCTTGTTAAATAAGGGGAATAAAAAAAGAGGTGCAAAAAAGCACCTCTTTTATGACTAGAAATATTAGTTGTCCATTATTCTTTAAGGACATCTTCTATCATCTTTGATAATGCAGGTAAAGACCGTGCTCTTTTGGTTGGCTTGCCATTTATGTAGAGGGCTGGGACACCTCGTACACCAACGCTTTTTCCCTGCTTCATCTCATTATCTATCATCTTGCTAAGCGCCGGGTCTTTAATGTCTTTGTCAAAAGCAGCCATGTCAAGGCCGGCTTTTTCAGCAAGAGTTCTGATTAGAGCAGCATTGAGTTTTTTGTAGTCTTTGAACATCAGTTGTGACAGTTCAAGACACTTATTCTGTTTTGCTGCGGCAAGGGATGCGATTGAAGCGATTCTGGCAGCTTTATGCATACTTAAAGGAAACTGTTTTATTACGATGTTAGCGTCATTTGGGTATTTCTTGAGCAACTGCTCAAGTACAGGAAAAATCCTGGCACAGTAAGGTCACTGGTAATCCAGAAAGGCAAAGATATTGACCTTTGCGTCTTTTTTCCCAATAACCGCTGATTTGCCGATTTCAATGTCATAAATCTGTGAGAACTTCATGACGGCTACCTGTTTATTTTTACTATCCGTAAGGTAAACCGTTTCGCCGTCAGCAGAAAGTGCGATTTTTGAAAAATTATTACTAACAGGAATAGAGCTGGTCGTCTTGCCGGACTGGGTGGAAACAACCTGAATACTTTTTTCGCACAGAATATACGCAGTTGCGCCGTCCTTTGATACGGCAATGTCTTTTGGCGTGTCTTCCAGTGAGATGTTCTTTAAGGTCTCCCACTCGGCTTTTGCAGAGACATTGCCTGCAAAACAGAGTAGAGCAAAAACCGCAAATAACAGAGCGGTTTTTCGAAACATTAGTTTTTTCATAAGCAGTCCTTTCATAAATTATATTTTTTCAGTAAGAGAATTGTATCTGTATCAGCTTTTAATGGCAAGGGATTATTGAGTTAAAATGCTTGATGTTTTTAACCCTATTTTTTTGTCATAATGTATTAATTTTGTATTGGCTCCACACT
>PVMK01128763.1_pt1 | contig 11906 bp, 8 predicted proteins | sample 1853481 | NCBI WGS metagenome assembly PVMK01 (sample SAMN08533507, study PRJNA380276) | Marine sediment metagenome, whole genome shotgun sequencing project. | reverse complement strand
AACCGTGATCACCCTGGCCAAAAAGAATATCGCCGGGGTGGATTTCAAGGTTTTATCAGGATCAATGGCAGTGAGACTGCCAACTTTATCCTCCAATAGCGCTGAAAGCCTGCCATCTCCGCATCCAACTTCGAGCACATCCCGGCCGTTGAGTTGAACAAACTCTTCGATTTTCGGTAAATCGGTTGAAAACGTCTGCATAGCCAAAAATGAATTATCAATGGAATTCTACCGAATTTTTATCAAAAAGATAGAGCGTAGCGAATCCATCCTTTGTCATTCGTCATTCGTAATTCGTCATTTCCTTTCAGGTCGATAGCTTGGAAAAATCCGCAATCCCGCCAAACAGGGTGGCGATGAGCCCCAGCAGCGCAAGCCGGTTGCGGCGCACGGCCATATCATCGGTCATGACCATGACCCCTTCAAAGAAAGCATCCACGGTATCGCGCAGAGACGCAATTTCAACAAGGGCCTGGTCGAAAAGATCTTTTTTTAAATTGTCTGCTACCTTCTTTTTAACCGTTTCGTAGGCAGCCAGAAGTGCCGGCTCGGAATCATGCTGGAACAATTTTTGATCCACGTCGGCCGCCTGGAAATCATCAGCCTTTTTGATGATGTTTACCACTCGCTTAAAAGCCACGGCCAGAGGCTTGAAATCCGGTTTAGCTTTAAGTTTCTCAAGGGCCCCTACCCTGCTCCATGTTTCCGGGATATTATCACAGGAGACACTGAGAACGGCTGCGATGGTATCCTTTGATGATCCGTCTTCAGCCAACAGATGGGCGATGCGGTTTTGCAGGAACCTGTATACCTTTTCAATCAATTCGATACTTTCCCGGTCACTTATACCCCCGAATTGCGCCACGCTGCTTTGAATCAGTTCTCGTAATGAAAATGAAAACCTCTTATCTCTCATGATTTGGATGATCCCGATACCCTGTCTTCGAAGTGCATAGGGATCGGATGTGCCGGTGGGTATGAGACCGGCACTGAAACACCCGCAAATGGAATCAATCTTATCGGCAATGGAAAGTATTGCCCCCACCGATGTTGCCGGAAGGGGTGCTCCGGAATACACCGGCCGGTAATGTTCTTCGATGGCAGCGGCTACCATGGGGAGTTCACCTGATACGGTGGCATAGATCCTTCCCATAACCCCCTGCAACTTCGGAAATTCACCCACCACCTGACTGACCAGATCGGCCTTGCTCAGCCTGGCGGCCCGGCTAACCTGGGTTTTCAAATCAGCGTCTCTTGCGTCCGGTACCGGTTTGTAATCAACCAGTGAAGCCAGATATTCGCCAATCTTTGCCACTCTTTCAATTTTTTCATACATGGTTCCCAGCTTGGCCTGAAAGAGAACCCTTTTTAACTTCTCCACCCGATCATCATCGGTGACTTCCAGATCTCCCCGGTAGAAAAACTGCGCATCTGCCAGACGGGCTCGCAGCACCCTCTCATGCCCTTTTGCGGCCAGCACCAAATCCCTCGCGACGGTATTGTTTACCGCAATAAAACTCGGCATCAGCTTGTTATCTTTGTCGATCACGGCAAAGTATTTTTGATGCTCCCGCATGGCGTTGATTAAGACCTCATCGGGCACTTCAAGAAACGCCTCATCAAATTTACCGCCAACGGGTACCGGATATTCCACAAGATTATTGACGATATCCACCAGCTCGTCATCGGGCAGAATACGGCCGCCAAGTTTTTGGGCGACCTCGGCGATACCACGCTCGAGCATTTTCCTGCGTTCCTCCATGTCCGCCAGAACCCAAGAGGAACGCAGTTTATCCAGGTAGTCATCGGCGACGTTCAGTTTAATTTTACCGGGGGCCATAAAACTGTGCCCGCATGTATATCGGCCGCTTTTTATGTTGCCGAGATGAAAAGAGATAATCGATTTTCCCAATAATGTTAAAATCGTATGTATCGGCCGAGCAAATTCGATATCCAGATCAGCCCATCTCATTTTCTTGGGAAACGGAATGGATAAAATAACTTCCGGTAGAATTTCTTTTAGCAGGGTTTGGGTTGCCAGCCCACGCTCCATTTTTTCGGCAGCCAGATAGGAACCCCTGGGAGTTTCTTTTACGGTGAGTTTGGTGACAGGCACACCGACTTTTTCGGCAAACTTTTGCGCGGCCATGGTCGGCTGGCCGTTTTCATCAAAGCCGACTTTTACCGGAGGACCGATCACCTCGCTTTTAATAGATTTCTGTTTGCGGGCCACATTTTCAACCATGACAGCCAGCCTGCGCGGCGTACCGTAAACCCGGGCGCTGCCGTGTTCGATACGAGTTTCCGTTAGTTTTTGCAGCAGTAAAGAAGACAAAGCCGTCAATGCCGGCCGAATATAGCCGGCCGGGATCTCTTCGGCTCCGATCTCAAGTAATAGATTGTCCATAGTCACCTCAGTAGAGAGTTGCGTGTTACGAGTTACGGGTTGCGAGTTACGGGTTGCGCGTTGCGTGTTACGGGTTGCGCGTTGAGGGTTGCGAGTTACGGGTTGCGGGTTGCGGGTTACGAGTTACGGGTTGCGCGTTGCGTGTTACGAGTTGCGGGTTGCGGGTTGCGAGTTACGAGTTGTGAGTTGCGAGTTGCGTGTTACGCGTCGCGCTCTGAAACCCTGAACCTTTGAACTTATGAACTCTGAACCTCTGAACCCTCAGCCCTCAACCTATACGTTCGTTTTCAACAGTGGAAATCCCATTTCTTCCCGCTGTTTCAAATACCCTTTCGCACACCCCCTGGCAAGGTTTCGGATACGGCCGATGTAACCGGTGCGCTCGGTAACGCTGATGGCGCCCCTGGCATCCAGCAGATTAAACGCATGGGAGCATTTCAGGCAGTATTCATAAGCCGGGATAATGAGCTTGGCCTCAATTTGTTTTAATGACTCGGCCTCGTATTTGCTGAATAAATCAAATAAAACCGGGACATCGGCCTTTTCAAAATTGTAAGTAGACTGCTCGACTTCCTGCCGATGATGTACATCTCCGTAACTGATCTCATCGTTCCATTTCAGGTCATAGACGCTGTCCACGCCCTGAAGATACATGGTAATACGTTCCAGTCCGTAGGTCAGTTCCACGGGGATGGGATTCAGCTCAATGCTGCCGGCCATTTGAAAGTAGGTAAACTGGGTAATCTCCATACCATCCAGCCAGATCTCCCAGCCCAAACCGGCGGCACCGAGCGTCGGGGATTCCCAGTCATCTTCAACAAATCGGATATCATGATCGAGGGGATCGATTCCCAGGGCCTTCAAGCTTTTTAAATATAGATCCTGCACATTAAAGGGCGACGGTTTCAAAATTACCTGATATTGGTAATAGTGCTGCAGACGATTCGGATTCTCACCGTAGCGCCCGTCGGTGGGCCGTCTGGAAGGTTGAACATAGGCGACATTCCAGGGTTCCGGACCCAGCGCTTTTAAGGTGGTGGTAGGATGAAAAGTCCCCGCGCCGACCTCCAAATCGTATGGTTGCACCATCAAACAGCCTTTGCCGGCCCAAAATTTATGCAGCTGCAAAATTACATCTTGAAAGTTCATCTACTCGTTCCTTTTCCTGGATTTCAATCCGCCTCTGACGGATGTTGATGAATATTGTGGTGATTCCGAAATAACATCGAATAAAATAGAATTTCGAAGGGTAGCTTCGCTCGTGCAGCGCTTCCAGCCCGTAGGCTTCTATCCCGTAGGCTTACAGGCCGGAGGCGCAGGCGCTTGCGCCGCGTGTTGCTCAGTCTTTTTTTAATTGGCAGAATACATTATTCGATGTTGGACGTTCGCTTTTTTAGTTAACCCGTCATATGAAACTAGCCAAGGATAAAGTTTCTTTTTCGATTGCACTGGTTACTTTTCAGGCCAGCGGCTGGGCTGAAACCCCTGGCCCAGACCTAACTTTGTATGAATCTGGAATATAAGACATTGTTGGATCTCCTACAGTGAACAGTAAAGATCCATCATATCGCACCAGGGCGGGCTGAACACTGACACCTGACACCTTAACGTTCCTGACATCCTGTTGTCAGATAGAAGCCGATAAGGGCCTAAGGTTACATCATCGGGGTTAATATACCATGACACCCTTTGAATCAATTCCAACATCGAGGAGACAAGCCTCCTTGTGGGATGAAAGCGACTCTTGCCACAAAAACCTCAATCTGTCAATATTTTCGATCTCTCCCAAGGCCCACAGGCACCCTCCCCCTCCGGCGCCCGTAAAACGGGCACCGCAATTGTTTTGCAGCGCAATACCCGCCAGGTGCTGCCCGACTTTATCCAGCACGTCCGGGGTCATTTTTCTTCGAATGCCTATTTCACGGTTCATGTGGACGGCGGCCAGTTGATAGTTTTTCCCGGCCAGGGCATTGCCGAATTGATGGGTACACCCAATAACATCCGCCCACAGATCTCGATTTATACCGGAGATAAATTGTTTCACCCATCTACCGTTGATATCTTTGGACTCATGGGGTTTGCCGCAATAGGCCAAAAGAAGATGCCTCTCCAGTTCTTTGTGGAATTTTTTGCCGACCACTATTTTTCGTCGAAACACGGATCGATCGGGATCAGTCTGCCAGTACCAGACATTCACACCGCCATAGGCGGCGGCAAGCTGATCCTGAAACCCGCAGGCGACACCGGCTGTGGATTGCTCAAGTTGATAGGCAAGCAGCGCAACCCCGCGGCGGTTCAATCTGCCGGCGGATTCCGTCTGCTCCTTCAATTTCAAAAATGCCGCAACCAGCGCCACTGCTGCCGCAGATGAGCCTCCCAGTGCACTGCGCGGAGGAGATTGAGATTCAATATCAATATGGATCCCCTCAGCGTTGAAAAAAGCTGCCGTAGCAAACATCAGCCCCAGTGGGTGATCAAAAGGAGCGGCGTCCGCCGGGAATTGTGCATCTTTAAAACCCCTGGAAGAAATTTTAATCCGCCCTCTGGAATAAGGCAGCAGACGAACCCGTGTTCTAAGCTCCAATGCGATATTAAACGTGCAGGGGGACAGGTGTCGCAGAGGATAATAAAATGTCGGGAATATCCAGCGTACCCCCCATGTCGATCCGGCAGGGAGCGGATGCTTCAATGGGTTTGGATTCGAGTAATTTTCTGAGTTTTTGATCCATTATATTACGACACTATATCTTTTTGATTAAGGGAAAAGCGAACCGCAGAATATCGAATGGATTCGATTTTTTTATTTTTTTTAGACAGGATTTACAGGATCGATGGGATTTTTTTCGCCTGCGGCGAGACGCCCTTCGGCCGAAGGCCGCTCTATCCTGATGATCCTGTTGATCCTGTCCAATTTATTATTAAAAATAAGAATCCATTCCTTCGTTATTCAACAGCGTTTCTAATTTGACGCAAAAATTTCAGGCTACGCGGTTGTTTACCCAGATGATAGCATACAAATTCTTCTAAAAATTCCGTGCCTTCTATTAACGCCGGATGGGAAAATTTTATCCGGGTCGCTTTAGCCAGGCCACCGCTTTCGACCCACAGAAGTTGCTTAATCGTCCCTTTGCCGAGCAGCATGCGGGAGGCGGAACCGGTTCGACAGTTTTTGCATAAAATCCCGCCCCTTTGTGAGTCAGTGATGATTTTGTCCTGTTTGATATTCTCCAGTTCCTTCCTGCACACGCTGCAATCGTCTAAATTGGGACGATGCCCGGAGAGTGCCAGAAACCTCATTTGAAATAAAATATTTAAAACGGCTGCCGCCGTCCGTCCGCTGTCCAGTTCGGTTAAAACATGCTCCAAAAGATGATAAAGCGAAACCTGTTTGGAATTTTCTTCTATCCAATTGTAAATCAGCTCGGCCCAGTAGCTGGCATAGGCCGTTTTCCTGAAATCAGCTCGTATGGCGCTGAACGGCTGCTTTAGAACCGCCTCCTGCAACACGGACAATCCTCTGCCCCGGCCGGTTCCGGCCACTACCTCCAGCACCGAAAAAAGTTCTAAAATACCGGCAAAACGTCTGGTGCTCTTTTTGGCGGACTTTGCAATCAAAGACAGTTTGCCTCTTTTGAGCGTAAAAAAAGTGATGATGACATCAAAATCCCCATAATCCATCCGTCGGAGCAAAATGGCAGGTGAGGAAAAATCCGGCATGTGCTTAAATTCCAAGCAGCGTGGTGGCGATCATAAAATAGAAGAATACACTGATGATGTCGATGGCGGTTGTCACAAGGGGACCCGTCGCCACGGCAGGATCGATATTTATCCTGGCAAACCCCATCGGTACCAATGAGCCGACAAGTGCGGCTACGGACATGGAGCATACGACTGCCAGGGCAACCGACACGGCAAGCGCCTCCATGCTGTATCGCAACTGGGCCACACTGCCGAGGAGGATCCCATAAACAAGACCTAAAATAACACCGATGGAAAGCTCCTTGAAAACCACGGACCAGATATCCCTGACATTGAGACGTCCGGTGGCCAGTCCCCTGACCACAATCGTGGAAGACTGGGTGCCGATGTTGCCGCCCATACCCATGATCACCGGTATAAAAGCGGCCAGGTATGCATACTTTAGAATACTGTTCTCAAATTTACCGATGATAAAAAAGGCAACGATACCGCCTATACAGCTTGCAAACAGCCACGGCAGACGAATCCGCGTACTTTTGAGAATGGATTTTGTTTCGATAAATTCTTCACCCGCACCGGCCATCTTCAGGATATCTTCCGTAGCTTCTTTTCTGAGAATATCGATGACATCATCCACCGTAACAACACCCACCAGCCGGTTTGATTCATCAACCACGGGAACTGCCAGAATATCGTAGCGCGCAACAATTCTGGCAACTTCTTCCTGGTCCATGTCGGTCTGGACGGAAAAGACATCCGTGCTCATAAATTCCTTGAGTGGTGTTTCAGGGGGAACCACAACAAGCTGGCGCAAAGAGCTGACACCAACCAGTTTGCCGTATTCATCAACCACGTAAAGATAAAATGCCATCTCTACATCTGAATATTCTTTTTGCAGCGATTCGATGGCTTCTCTGGCAGTGACATCTTCTTTCAGAGCGATGAAATCGGGAACCATAATCCCGCCGGCGGTATCATCATCGTAACGAAGAAGATCTTCGACTTCTTCGGATTCCGCCGTTTTCATTTTGTCCAGGATATCCTGGGACCTGTCCTCCGGCAGTCGTCCGATGATGTCGGCAACATCATCGGCAGGCATGCTTTCCAGAATCTCGGCGATAGCCTCAATTGGCATATCCTCGATAAGGTCCTGGAAGATGTCCTCCTCAAGCTCGCTGAACAGGATCCCTTTTTGTTCGACATCAGTGATCATGTCAAACAGCTTGTGCTGCTGATTAAGGGACAATGAACGGAACAATACCGACAGGTCGGCCCCATGGGTTTTGTTTACAATCTTGACAAGATGGCTTGTCGCCCCCCGGCGCAAAAGTCTTTTGACACTGTCAATCAGTATTTTGTGGCTGTCTATCGCCATATTTGTCGCCTGTATCCTACCTAGGTTGAGCGGTTCAGGGGGTTCAACGTTCAGGGTTGAAAAACTCCCAACAGCTCATATGAATGGGCAACGTCCGTTGTGAGTTGTCAGTTGTCAGTTGTAAAGGATGTAAATATCTGCAAAATTTAATAAATGGTAAAGAATCGTTGTGTGGTTTTACGTTGGGTCTAATTATTTGAAAATACGAAACCAACTGACCATGGACAACGATCTACCAACAATACCCTATTCCGGATCTTGATCAATATGGTAAGCAGTGTCCATCGTTTGTAACCTTTGAACCTGGAGCCCTTGTATGAAACTACGCCAAAATGGCATAGTTTCTTTTTCGATTTGACTGGCCGCTTCGATGGCCGGGCCTGGATTGAACAGCAAACAGATTGAACGTCGAACATCGAACGTCCAACATCGAACTTCGAATATTGATGACGCTACGCTTTATCGATTTTAAAACAAGCGAACCGCAGCCTGCGACGAGCCCTTCGGTCGTGAGCTCAGGGTCGAACGACTCCCCTCGACGTGCTCGGGGCCTGAGCCTGTCGAAGGCAGCCGAGTTGAATTTCGAAGGGTAGATTCGCTATGCTCAGTTCTTTTAATAAAATTGACAGAATTCATTATTCGATGTTGGACGTTCGATGTTCGATGTTCGATGTTCATTTTTTAGTTAACCCCTTATATGAAACTAGTCCAAAATGGCATAGCTTCTTTTTCGATTAAACTGCCGCTTTTCAGGCCAGCGGCGGGGCTGAACCCTGAACCTCTTAACCCTGAACCCGTGAACGGTTATGCTTTAGGGAAGTTCAATGGTGACCACCTCCCCGCTTTTTCCGGGGATTGAAACGGGTTTGTCATTGAGTGTTATTTTTATGCCGCCGGCATTACCGATGAGCAGGTTAAACCCGGTAGCGGCTTCAAGTTCAATTTGATCTCCGGGATTCAGATTGTATTCAGTGGAATCCTTTTCGTCCATGATGACCTTCAGCCACGTATCTTCCACTGCAGTCACATGGAGCAGTAACTTTTCCGGAACCGCTTGTGCGGGCTTGGAGTCGGTTTCAAGGCCCTGCGGTTCGGCTTGCTTATCGACAGCCGGCTCCTTTTCGACGGTAGTCTTTTGCTCGAGCGGTTTATCTGCATCCGGCCCTTGTTGAAAAAAGACAACGGCGACGATGGACAACCCGATAATACAAATGAGCAAAACCAACGAAACCAGAAGTTTCCACCCTATTCCGGGCGCCATCTTTTTACTGGAGGATTCTGATTCGGATATTTTTTGCACGACACCAAGACGTGATTCATACCGTCGAATCACCTCATCACCATCAGCGCCAACGGCTTTTGCGTAAGATCGTAAAAACCCCTTTACATAAACCTCGGCAGGCAATTGCTCGTGATCCTCTTGCTCAATCAGCAAGAGATTCCCCAGACCGATACGTGTTTGCTGTGAAACCTGTTCCAGGCTGATCTTTTTCTCAAGCCTTGTGTCCTGTAAATAACGCCCGAATGATAGAGGTTCTTTGTCGGATTCCATTAGCTTATTATCTTTATCAGGGATTGTTTGCGAAGTTCATCCAGCCAGTCCTGGTATCTATTATCCACCGATTCATTGTAAAGTATTTCTTCAATTTCGGATTCAATTTCATCAAGGGATTTAGTCGATGTCTCCTGGATTTTTTGAACGTAAATAATCTGCGGACCAAAATCGGTATCCAGTACTTCCGAAAATTCACCGGCTTTCAGCTTTGCAACAGCCCCCTCCAGCTGTCCGGACAGTTCTTCCAGACGGTACAATCCCAAGTCAGTGCCTTGAACCCGGGAGGATGAATCCTTTAGCTGGTTTACCAGGTCTTCAAAAGAAAGACCTTGATTGAGTCTGGCCATAGCATCTTCTATCTGTCTCAGGGCGTCTGCTCTTTCTGATGTATCGGCTTCCGGAGATAGCCTGACAAATATATTATACAGGTAATATTTCTTCTCTCCGGCATACTCATCCTGATGACTGTCGTAGTATGCTTTTACATCCTGCTTGGTAATCACGATTTTTGATTTTACTTCCCGGTTCACCAGTTTGGTTCGTAAAATCTGTTCTTTTATTTCCTGGCGATATTCCGCCATGGTCAATCCCTGGCGGGCGAGTCCTTCACGCAATTGCTCATCGGTGAAAGAGCGGGCCTCTTTCATACGTTCGATGGTCCTGTCTATGTCACTTTCACTCACGGAAATTTGAGCGTGCTCGATTTCCTGGTCGGCCAGTTTACCGTCAATGAGCTGATCGAGGAGATCTTTACGAACCTGAAAAAGGGTTTGTTGCTCCTTCTCCGGCGCATATTGCAGGGCCTTGATGTTTTCCTCGTAGGGTTTGAAAGCCCGATTTAGTTCGTAAAGGGTAATGATATCACTGTTGACCACCGCCACAATGCGATCAATTATTTCCGCTTCTTGAGCGTAAACGCTGCCGCGGGATACGATGGGGGTGACAATACTCAGGCACAAAAATCCCAGTATAAAATACTTCTTTTTATCAACCGCTTTTTGAATCACTGTTAGTCGCTTCATTAGGCCCTTAGCGGGGTTTTTCTAACAACATGTTGTAAGTTAAGGTTTCAGATTTCAGCAATTAAAAAATCACAAATACCAAAACACAAATACCAAATGGTTCGACAAGCTCACCACCACCCTGAGCAGGGTCGAAGGGCAAATCACAATGACCGAAATTCAAAATTCCAAACAATTCTACCCGTCGAGAGCCTCTGGGTCTAGCGACTGGGTCGAACGATCGATTTAAATAGAAAAGACAGAGCGAAGCGATACCACAAATCTTCAATCTTCAATCTTCAATTCCGGCTTGTCCGGATCGGGAATCTGCAATTATTTCCCACTGCTCGCCGTTTATCTCGATTTCGTATTTTGCTTTCAACTCTTCAATCCAGGGTTTATAGCTCTCTTCTGCCTTTTCCCGACGCAACTGTTTGACAATTATCTCATTGATATCACCCGAGGCCGATGTTGATTCGGATTCACCTTTCTTGCCCTGGAAATTCTTTTTGTAATACTCGGAGATATCCTCAGGGGTAATCGTGATCCGATTCTCAAGTTCCTTTTCGATCAACTTTTCCATGATCAAACGCGTTTTTAACCGGCTTTTCCAGGTTTCATAAGAAACGGCAAACTCCAAAAACGTTTCTTCAAATTCCCCTGACGGATAATCATCTTTTATGGCTGCGACGGCCCTTTCGAGTTCGATATCTGTGACACTGATTCCAATCTCCTGTGCCCTTTCAAGCAGAATCGTCTCGATGATTAACTCGTTTAAAAGCCTTAATCGCGCCTCTCGCAAATCCTCGGACTGTTCGCTGATGCTATGATCGAATGCAATTTTAGAAATTTCAAAGGCCTCATTAAAGTCGAGAACGGTCACAACCCGGTCCCCAACGCGTATTAACACCTCGTTTCCCAAACCGGAACCTTTTTCCCCGCATCCTGAAAAAAGCAATAGAAAAGAAACCGGCCCGATCAGCCATAATGTTTTAAAAAAGCGCTCCATCATCTCGCTACAATTTCTGATTACTCTTTGTTGCCGCATAATCTAAACTGATCGGTTCCAGGTTCAGAATTCAAGGTTCAAAGGTTACCAACGATGAACACTGCTTGCAACATTTAACAAGATCCGGAATAGGGTATTGTTCGTAGATCGTTGCCCGTGGTCGGTTGTATTCGCATTTTCAAATAATGTAAACGTTCACAGGTTCAGAGTTCAACGTTCAGGGTTAAGGGCAAAGAAGACATTAAAGGCCCGAAGTCCTCGTTAAAAATGCTCATTTTCCAAAATAATTGTCAATTTGACTCCAAATTTTGGATTAGGCCCGACAAAGTTGATGCTTTGTTCGTAAATACGCATCCCAAATGCATTCCAGGAATGAGAATGCAACCTTGAACCCTGAACCTTTGGACCCGTGAACGCCTACGTGTAAAGCCACACAACGATCCTTTACCATCAATTAAATTTTGCAGACATTTACATTCTTTACAACGGACAACTGACAACCCACAACGGACGTTGCCCGTTCACATGAGCTGTTTGGGGATTTTTCAACCCGGAACGTTGAACCCTGAACCACTTTTAACCACAAATAAAGTTCAGCTGTTAACACGCTGTGCGATTTCTTTCAAGAGGATTTTGGCCTCGGCCAGTTGAGTGTTTAAATTGCGAGCCTCCAGCCTGGCTTTAAGAACATACTCCGGCGACAGCTCAAACCGTTTAGGAGCGGCGATAATCATTTCAACCAGGGCAGCGGGATTGCGTTGATGAGATTCTGAAAAATGAAGAATAAGCTTTTTGCCCGTCAGATCCAGCTGTGAAACCCCCGCTTTTTTGGCCAACACCTTGAGCTCAATTTTCAAAAT
>PVMK01126846.1_pt1 | contig 11910 bp, 9 predicted proteins | sample 1853481 | NCBI WGS metagenome assembly PVMK01 (sample SAMN08533507, study PRJNA380276) | Marine sediment metagenome, whole genome shotgun sequencing project. | reverse complement strand
TCCCAGGGCCCGCCAGAAAGCGCCTCCTTCAAAGACCCGCCCCGCAGGTAGCGCATGACCAGATAGGCCCGCTCCTCGTCCCGCCAATAATCGTGCAGAGGAACAATATTGGGATGCTCCAACTGGGCTGCCACTCTGGCTTCGGCCTCAAAACGCTGTTCGAACAGGGGATCCTGGGCGATCTCAGGCAAAATGACCTTGATGGCCACTTCCCGGCCGACAGAAACTTGCCTGGCCAGATAGACCATGCCAAAGCCCCCGGCGCCGAGCTTCTTGGAAATCTCATAGCCGCGGCCAGCCAGCGATGCAGCAAGAATAAGGCTATTCTCTGAGTTAGACTCTAGCATATTGATGGTGTTCTTTCGGCAAGGAATCGACTGCGCAGGACCCATTATACCTGATCTTGGAACACCAGTGGCAGCGATGCTATTACTATCTTCTGGCTGACGACGACTATTAGTAGGAAGAGTGGCGATTGGAACGGGAGTCGGAATGGTGTGGATACAGGCTCGGAGTGCATGTGGCTCAAGGTGATGATGATCACCTCGGCGGCGAGGACGTTAACCGGGTCATTGCGGATTGAGGTCGGCAAGCAAGCAGACGTCATCGTCGCCAATGGGAACCCTCCGCAGGATAATACCGTGTTGGAGGACCTGACTGTCGCGATAAAAGGCCGTGAGGTGATCGTACAACCGTAGCATATTCGAGCAAGATGCGGAACCCCTCAATCGACCAGTTCGGCGAGAAGAAGCTGGTTGCCAAATGTACATCTTGCGCCTCTGCCGAATTGATAGTAAGGTACCCTTGCCGGGCGAGCTACCCTGGTTAGCACGATTACCGCCACGCTCAGGATGTTCACCAACCTGTGTGATCTATTTGAGTTCCTGGGGCGTGGATCGAGGAAATCAGGAACAGGACATGAAGGGAGAATCCAATGAAACACCAGAGGTTGCTTCATATCGTGCTTTGTGTACCGCTTATCATGATGTATCTAGTCGCCTGTGGCGCCTCCGAACCCACAACAACACCAGAATCGCCCACAGCCGTCCCAGTACCGCCGGAAGACACGCCGGTGCCGGTCGATACTGCTGTCTCGCTAATCGAGGTCGAAGCGCAGCTTGTCGTGCGTAACGGAACCATAATTGACGGCACAGGCGCGGAACCGATCCCCAATGGGCTGATCGCCATCAAGGACGGCCGCATCACGGCCGTCGGGCCGGAAAGCGAGTTCGCGATTCCCGATGGCGTCCAGGTGCTCGACGCGCAGGGGGGGACCATCATGCCCGGAATCATCGACGCCAACTCCCATACTTTGTCTGATTTCTTGGTTCGTGATGGGAAATTGACCCCAGAAGTGAACTTAGCTGAGCTGACTACCTCCTTGCGGGAAGGGGTGACAACCTTTCGAGACACAGCATCCCCCTTTGGAGTTTCAAGGGATATCTCTGAGCTTAGGCTAGCCCTGGACGCCCTTGGCAATTCAATCCCTACTATATTACTCACTGGTCCGGTGCTGACGGTCCCGAACACTCCGATTCTGGTTTTCGCCGCTGAGGTATTGCTCATGCTGGCAGACGTCGAGGAAGCCCGCGAAGCGACCGAACGATTACTTTCTGAAGGGGTGGATGGAATAACGATTTTAGTTCGGGACGTCGATCGATTCGGGGAACCTGCCCCCAACTTGTCACCGGAGCAGATTCGGGCCATCACCCAGGTGGCCCATGATAACGAATCATTGGTTTACGCAAACGCTGTATATCCTTTGCAGCCTGAGCTTGCCATCGCTAACGGCGTCGACCAGCTTGTCCACTGGCCGGCGTATGTACAGGTGCTTTCCGATGAGCTGATAGAGAAGTTGGTTGCTAACGACATTCCAGTGGTATCGACCTTCAAAATTTTAGACCCATTAGTGCGACCTGATGACGTGCGACGGTTCCTGGATGCCGGTGGCACATTGGCCTTCGGCACCGGCAACCAAGGGGAGGGGGGAACATTTGAATTTCCCTGGGATGAGATCGATCAAATGCTAAAGTTAGGAATGTTGCCCATGGAAGTGATCGTCGCCGCAACCGCCAATGCCGCCCAGGTGATCGGCCTGGGTGATGAGCTGGGAACGCTTGAGGTCGGCAAGCGAGCCGACATCATCGTCGCCAATGGGAACCCTCTGCAGGATATGACCGTGTTGCAAGACCTGATTGTCGTGATCAAGACCGGTGAGGTGATCGTCCAACCGTAGCTTGCTCGGGCAAAGTGCGGAACCCTGCCATCGACCAGTTCGGTCATTGTGGCCAACCTGGCTCGGCCGGCTCCAGGCTTTAAAATAGCGCCCCTAAACCAGTTCCGAGCTCTGTTCACCTAAATACCAGCGGCGATAGGCAAGCAGGATTAGTAGGAAAGCAAATTGGAGAAACGTGGTGGTAATCGCCGCAAATTGAGACAGATAGAAGTAAAGCGATTGCAATGCAATCAAGGATAGAAGAGAGCCGAGAACAGCATACCTCAAGCCAGATTCTTCGTTCCCTGTGAGCCAAGCGATTCCGGCTGCAATTATCAGGCCGCCGATCACAACTTGAATAACGATGAGTAGATCCCGCCACTGCACGATCTGGCTATCCAGGGAGGGAACTCCCACGACCAGTATGGCAATATAGCCCATCACGGAAATCACCCATAGTACCAGCACGGCCGATATGATGTTCCGGTGAGGCAGGCGATCGATCCTGGAACCGTTTGTATCTAACCGCCTGACGATCCGTTTCCACGTGCCTGGTTCAGCCGCCAGCAGGTTTCCCTTTTCCGTTGTCAAATAATGACCGATGGCGTCGGCACGGATCATACTTTTGTCCTTATCTGATTGCCTGGCTATCACCAGTTGAGCCTCGATGCTGACCGCCTCTTCCGTATCCAGATCGCCGTCTCAGCGACGACTAACCAAATCGCCAGCCCCACAAGAACATCGTACGTTGCTTTGCGCGGATACGGTGATGGGCAGAGCGATAAGTTTCGTGTCTGGATTTTCTCGATTCTTTGGCACAACCAGTTTGCCACAGTTGGCTACGTAGACATTGTCGCCAAGCTCATACTCGCAGGGCTCCAATCCAAAGAGGTCGCCGGCTTGGGATCCGGCTGTCAGGATAACAGGCTCGATCTCTTCACTGCTGCCACAAGCTGTCGTCGCCAGAATCAGGAAAGTGAAAAAGACGACATTAGTTGTAGACCGGCGATCCAACCTTCGGTGCGAGCATCCAGTGCCGTGATATTCTCGGCCGAGAGAGATATGCCCGCAGTCCGATCAAAAAAGGTGGTCGTCTCTTCACTGTTGAAACGCAGGTCAGCCTCGCGCAACTCGACCAACTCACGCCGGACGCGCAGCCGGGGGAGAGCTAACGGGGGGTCTGTTCGGCTGGCGATAACCAGGTGCATTCGCGGTGGTAGGTGATCTAGAAAAAAGATCAGAGTCTCATGAACCGGCAGGGCATCGATCCTATGGAAATCGTCCAGGATGAGGACAAAGGGTCGCACCTCCGGATCTCTCGATAGTACTTCCGCAATCTCGTTGATCAGAGCCGTTAGGACCATCTCTGTCACCGGGGGCTCGGGGGATTGGAGTAAATCAAGTGCGCCGTGCCCGAGATCGCACTCCATTGTCTGTAATGCACCAATGAAATAGGCCAGGAAACGAACCAAATCATTATCGCCGCTATCCAGCGATAACCAGGCCACGCTCATGGAAGACGGTTCCAGCGCACCTCCACCGTGAACCCACTCGCTCAGGAGTGTTGATTTTCCGAAGCCGGCTGCGGCCGAGACGAGAACAAGCCTGCAATTCTGATTAATCGCCTCGTCGAGTCGTCGTGATTAGTCGCGGCCGGGGCACGAGATTCGGCTGCACAGGTGGAATGAACAACTTCGTCTGTAGAAGAGGTTCGTTCATAAGGACATTATGGAGGAAAAAATCAGTATCTCAAAGGTTAACAGATAACCGGCTTGTCCTTTGAGTAGAGCTTTAGGTTGAGGGATCCGCGAGCAGGCACCGAAGCCCTGATAGGATGGATAGACCACCGGAAAAGGCCAGGTTTTAATATTCGCCGATCAACAATAGGGGCGTCACTATTCTGTCGTTCTACCCAGTCCTCATTAATGAAGCCAGGGCATGCAACTCAGACAAACCACAAAAGTTCAAGATGGCCGTTATCGGCAGGTAGCTCTTGAGAACTTCTTGAGAATTTCTTGAGAACTTCTTGAGAACTACTTGAGAAGTTCTCTTGGGAGATAGTCTGGGCAGGCGGACACTGCTAGTGAAAGTCCGCGATCGCCCTTACTTGGAACGGTTGATAGTGATAATGACCACGGCCGAGACAATGATGGCCGCGGCGATCAGCGTATAGACTGATAGCGTTTCCCCCAATACTGCCCCGCCAAGAAACACCGCTACCACCGGGTTCACATAGGCGTAAGTCGAAACTCGGGCCGGCGTAGATACTCTCAGCAGCCAGATGTAAGCCGTGAAGGCTATGATCGAACCGAACAGGATCAAATAAGCCAGAGAAATAAGCGATCGGGTTGAAACCTGGGCCAGGTCTAAGTCGCCCCATTCGCCACTAATCGACCCGACCAGAAATAGTAGCGCCCCTCCGGCCAGCATCTCCAGCGCTGTGGCTACCAGGGGCGATTCAGGCAGCTTGGCTGAGCGTGAATATATGGAGCCCGTCGACCAGGATAAGGCAGCCAGGATGATAACCCCCGCTCCGACTCGATGTATGCTTGTGCCACCGGCTATGTTCCGTGGCCCAACCAGCAGCACGATGCCCAGAAGTCCGAGAGCCAACCCTAGAAAAACCATCCTGCCGGGACGCCGTCCACCAGGTCTTAACCAGTCTAACAAGACCATCCACAGCGGTACCGTGGCCACCAGTAAAGCCGCCGTGCCCGAGGGTACCGTCTGCTCGGCCCAGGTGACGCCTCCGTTTCCCCCCACCAACAGCAAGCCGCCAATGATAATAATCGGCCGCCAGTGAAGTCGTTTCGGCCGCGGCTCACCTCGGGCCATGGCCCAGATAAAGAGGAGTCCCCCGGCGACCAGAAACCGGGTTCCGGCCATCAGGAACGGTGGCATCGTCTCAATAGCGATTCTTATGGCCAGATAAGTCGATCCCCAGATAATATAAACTGCGCCGAGGGCTATAACGATCAACGTCGCCTGTGATTGACGCTGTTTTAATGTCGATAGAGAAACCATTTAATTTTGACCTTCGCTACCTGGTTCCAGCTTCGTAACCCTTGACGGCTCTTTGTTTCTAATCGCCGTTTAGTTGACAGTTAACTTCTAACTACCTATAATTATTATGACGGTTATATTATATCATAAAACGATCTAACCAGTCAAGTTAATTATATCGGTTAGATCTAGTTGTTTGTTGTGAGATGCCCATACGAAATAGTAACATGTTAGACCCGAACGGATACTCAGGCACCTACGATCTCGATGCCGGAAATTTAGCATTAGATTTTACCAACACTCTTAGCAATCGTCTCCGCCAGGATCCTCACGATTGGCTGCATAGCTATGCCAACCTTGTGGCCTGGGGAGAGCTCATCGGGATCTTGTCCAATAAGGTGGCGGGCCTCCTGCTAAAGGGGGCCGCGGAGGCACCCGATCAGGCAAACCGGGCTCTCGCAAGTGCGCTTGATTTGCGCGAGACTACCTATCGAGTTTTCTCGGCCACCGTCGCCGGCCGGCCCCCCAGACCGGTTGATATTGAGACCCTAAACGCGTTTTTATCTCTAGCATTGGTCCACAGTCGCATAGTTCCCGAGGACGGCGCCTTTGTTTGGGATTGGAACGCAGGAGAGAAAGCCCTGGACCGGATAATCTGGCCCGTTATCCGCTCGGCGGCCGATCTGCTGGCCTCTGACCAGTTAGGGCGCGTTGGCGAGTGCCAGGGGGATGGTTGTGGCTGGCTTTTCCTTGATATGAGTCGCAATCGCAGCCGGCGTTGGTGCTCGATGGAGGAGTGCGGCAACCGGGAAAAGGCCCGCCGCCACTACGCCCGAATCCGAAAAGAGTGATACGAAATTCAACTGTCCCTCTCCTGTATCGGCCGCATGCTTCGAAGAACGGACCCCGCCGCACAGCTCCCTACTCCTCCCAGGGCGGTAACTTTACCATAGACTTTCTCTTGGCTCTCCAAAAGGCCGATGGTCCCGGCAGTTGCGTGTCAATGAAAGACCCGTGCCCTGCTTGTAGTCTGAAAGGAGATTGATCCAATCGTCACAATGTTGACCAGGCAGGAGAAATGGGGTTAGGATCTCTCAGTGAGCGTCTAACCAAGGCGAGCCCTTCAATACTCTAGAGAATAAAAGAGATCATAAGTGGAAAACGACCCTTCATTAACTATTGTCGACAGGCGCTACAGACTCGACCGGCCCTTAGGCCGAGGGGGCATGGGGGTCGTCTATAGGGCAGAGGACCTGCTGACTGGCAATCTGGTAGCTTTGAAAAGAGTGACCCTCCCGGCCGACCAGTTTATCCTCGACCCGGATAGCGATGGGTCCAACTACAACCTTTCCCTGGCCCAGGAATTTCAAGCCTTAGCCACCGTCCGCCATCCGAGCATCATCAGCGTCTACGATTTCGGGTTCGACCGGCAGGGCATGCCTTATTTCACCATGGAGTTTATTGAGGGCGGCCAGGACATTTTGGAGTTCGGCCGAGATCTCCCCCTTGATAAGAAAGTCGACCTCATTGTCCAGGTGCTCCAGGCGCTGGTCTACCTGCACCGGCGAGGCATCCTTCATCGGGACCTCAAGCCGGCCAACGCCATGGTGCTTGATGGGAAGATCAGGTTGCTCGATTTCGGACTCTCTGTGATTACCAGCCGGACCGTCGAGCACTTGACCCAGACCACATCCGGTACGATGGCCTATTTGGCTCCGGAGATATTTCAAGGCCAGCCCTACAGCCGGGCTTCGGATCTTTACGCTGTGGGTATGATAGCTTTCCAGCTCTTCAGCGGCCGGTTTCCCTTCAATGCCAGCAACATGGCCACCATGCTCCTGGACATCCTGGGCAAACCGGTCGACGCGTCCGCCTATGATGTGGACGAGGGGCTTGCCGATGTCCTCAACCGGTTGCTGGTTAAATCACGCGACGAGCGCTATGATGATCCTATCGAGGTTATCGACGACATGTGCGCTGCCGCCGGTATACCTGTGCCGCCAGAGACAGAGGAAATCCGGGAAAGCTTTCTGCAGGCGGCCAAGTTTGTCGGCCGGAAAGCGGAACTGGCCCAACTCACCGGCAAATTGGATAAGGCCGCCGGCGGCCAGGGCGCCGTACTGTTGGTGGGCGGGGAAAGCGGCGTTGGCAAATCACGGCTCCTGGATGAGCTGCGCATTCGTGCCCTGGTCCAGGGTTTCTGGTCTTGCGGGGCCAGGCTGTACATGACGGCCGGAGCCCCTACCAACTCTGGCGAGCCGTATTGCGTACCTTATCCCTTTACGCCGATCTCGACGACCGGGAAGTCGCCCTATTTAAATTGGCTGTCCCAGGCGTCGATAAGTTGTTAGGGCGCAATGTCCCCAAAGCTTCGCTCCGTAGTCCACAGGAGATTCAGGAAAAACTGAGCCGGATCGTGGGTGACGTTCTGGGCCGTATAGACCAGCCCGTTTTGATCATCTTGGAGGACTTGCAGTGGGCGGGCAGCGAGAGCATCGATCTTCTGACAGGCCTGATACCAACCGTGACGGACCAGGATCTAATGGTGGCCGGAACTTTCCGAGATGAGAGGCCGCTCCCCTTCCTGGCAAACCTGACACAAATCGAGATCTTCAATCTTCAACGACTGACCGAACAGGGGATCGCCGATTTTAGCGTTTCCATGCTCGGCGATGCCGGCCGCGATCCAGAGGTGATAGAGCTGCTCGAACGGGAGACGGAGGGCAACGCCTTTTTCCTTGTCGAAGCGGCTCGGGCACTGGCCGAGGAGGCTGGACAGTTAGACCGAGTCAACGCCATGATGCTGCCGGAAACCATTAAAACTGGCGGCATCCAAGCCATTCTCGAACGCCGTCTGAATCGAGTGCCTGTGGACGCTCGGCCTTTGCTGCAATTGGCATCGACGGCCGCAAGAGAGCTGGATTTTGATCTATTGCGCCTGCTAGAACCCAAAGTCGATCTTGACCAGTGGCTGACGATCTGTGCCAATGCCACGGTGCTGGAGGCCTATGGTGAAACCTGTCGCTTCTCGCATGACAAGTTACGTGAGGGGATCAAGGACTCCCTCTCCCACGAACTTCACCATGAACTCCACCACCGCGTGGCCCTTGGGCTTGAAGAGCTCTACCCCGATGCGCCTGAGCAAGCTGCAGCTCTAGCCCACCATTGGTCTGTCGCTGGAAACCCGGAGAGGGAACTTCATTACGCCGAAATTGCCGGTCACCAGGCCGCGGCCAACAATGCCAATCTGGAAGCGATCCGTTTCTTCGAGCGCGCTCTAGAGTTGTTAGAGACTTTGCCCCAGTCACAGGAACGAGATCTACGGGAGCTGTCTTTGTTGATGGCTCTCGGCCCGCCGGTTGCCATAATTCGGAACTATACGGATCCTGAAGTCAATCGTATCTTCGGCCGGGCGCAGGAGCTCGCCATTCAGGCCGGGCAGAGCGATCTGCTGTTCCAAGCCACCCGGGGCCGGTGGGTTTACTATGATCAGAGCGGCGATTTTGATACGGCACAGAAGTTCATCGATCAGCTTTTCTTACAGGCCAACGAGGTGGAGGACGACGACCTTCTGCTCGAGGCTCATCACGCTGGATGGAGCACGAATTTCATGCGCGGGAATTTGGCTACCGCCGAAGAGCACGTTCTTGCCGGGCTGAAGATATATGACCCGGATGTACACCATTCCCATATCCACCTCCATGGGCACGACCCAGGCGTATGTGCCTCAAACAATGGCGCCCAGGTTCTCTGGCTGTTAGGCTACCCCGACAGGGCAAGACAGCGCGCCCTCAAAGGGCTGGAGCTGGCAACGGGATTTGGTCATCACTTCTCAACAGCGCTGGCAAGAGCCGGGGTTATGAGGGTGGCTCATATGAGAGGAGATCACCAGGAAGCATCGGATAGGGCCCGGGAACTGCTTTCCTTTGCGGAGGAGAATCGATTTCCCATGTTCATTCAGAGTGCGACCCTGGTTATGGGGGTTGCTCTAGTCGAGGAAGGAAAGCAGGATGAGGGAATGGCCCTGATGGCCGATGTCCTGAGGATGATCCAGGAGACTGGGGCCACCGCCCTCCGACCCTTGTTACTCACAGAATACCTGCTCGGCTGTCTGGCTAGCGGAGCGGTGGACGATGGCCTCGGCGTTGCGAAGGAGGAGATAGCAGCTCAACCTTATTCGGGCCAGCGGATATTTGAATCCGAGATACGGCGTCTGTACGGTGAGTTGTTGCTAGCTAAAGACGAAACCCTAACCCATAAGGCCGAACGCCAACTCCAACTAGCCCTCGATATCGCCCGACTTCAGGGCGCCAGGTCGCTGGAACTACGGGCAGCCATGAGTCTAGCCCGATCTAAGCAGAAGCATGGGCAGAGCACGCGAAGCGCAGGCACTGACTACACGAGATCCATCGGCTGGTTCAGCAGAGGCTTCGAGACGGCCGACCTCACTGACGGCCCAGGTCTACTCTCAGGAACTTGGTAAATCTGTTCGCTTATATTGTTAGTGCATCGACGTGTCGAGAGGTAGTTCATCGAGCAGACTCCTTGCTTCAATCAGATCCCTGGTAACAAACCCCTCCGTAAACCAACTAAGATTGGCTCTAGCCTTTCCCTGGCTTCGGCCGTCTTTCCCTGTGACCGCCAGAGGCGACACAAGCTGACCGTTGCCCGCAACTCAAGGATCTTGCCATTCTGGCTCTGAGCTACCCTGATCGCCCTGCTATGGTGCTCCTCGACCTCTGCGTCACCGGCGCCCTGCATTAAGCGTAGTTCTCCATTAACCCTATGGACATCAGACTCATAGAAACGCTCCCCGCTTTTTTCCACGTGGTCCTGGGCATGCCTTAAGAGCGCGGAGGCCTTCTGCATACTTTCCGGATTTCCGATATGCTTCGGCCAATGACGAAAAATAAAGAGAAATGAAAGCAGCAGCTCCCACTGATTGCCACAGCTCGATCCCTGTTAACATCTCTGTGATTCCCAAATCAATTTGGTCCTCTTCGGTCAATGCCCAGCCTAGATTAATGATCGACAATATCATCCCATAGGCGATGCCGTGATCGGCTGAGTTTCGCTGTTTCTGTTCAGCGATAATTCGCGTCATCTTGGCGTCACGCCGGGAGACGTAAGTGAAGCAGTCATGGGCCATGGAGAAGTCCCAGGTATAGGGGTGTTTTGAGTCTTTGGCCTCGGTCAACTCCTGCTTCAATTCGTCTCTGGTTTGATCGGGATAACCAAGCATCTGCAAGGCAAATGCATGGTAGAGATGAGCTACTAGATTAATATCTAGTCCGAACAATAGGATCTGCCTTGTACTGTGATCGGGTTTGGCGTGTAAGAAGACTCGCTCTGTGCTTTCGAGGCATTGGCTGAATTCACCACGAAAGAAAAATACCATCCCCTGTAGACAGTCGGCCACAGTCAAGAACAGAGACGGATCATCCGCATTTTTGGCTACTGAACGTATATTTTCAGAGAGTTCCAGGCAGGACTGGAACTCTGCTCTCACCAGATGGTACATTGCCATTCCGTACAAAGCTGGCGCCAACTGAGGCGCGTCGCCGATTTGGCGGCACAGCTCTCGGGTCCGGGAGAAACTTTGGCCCACTTCTGGATCCGCATAGCCCTTAAGGATCATTAGGGCAACGCTGAGAGGTATTTGTAACTCAGCTTCCTGGGCGATTCGCTCTGGGGTTTCTGGCTTGGCCTTTAGCAGATCCAGCGCTCGACGTAAATGCTCAACCGCTTCGTCGTTTGCATAGATTTCAAATGCTAACTGTCCGGCTATCGAGCAGTAATACAATTCCTTTTCCCAATCCTCTGCGATACTCCAATGGTAGGCTAACCCAGCTGCCTGTTCTCGTGCATTGGGGTAGACCAACTCGATCGCCTCGGCAACCTGCCTATGCAGCATCAGACGTTCGTCCGCTGAAAGCTCATCCAGAACGCCTTCTCGCAACTTATCGTGGGCGAAGCGCCAGTCGCCGGACATGACATCCACCACCGCCGCATCGGAAGCCAGGTTCAGCCAGGCGTCGACGGAGATGCCCGCCTCGAGTGTGTTCAGAACCCGAAGGTCAAGTTCCCGGCCAATCACCGCAGCTAGCTGTAATAGCAGCTGGGCCCGGTGTGGAATTAGCTTTAAGCGGCGCTGGACAAGTTCCTGTATGCCCCCGGCGAATATCCTTTCTGGCAATGTGGCGCTGGAGATTTGATCCAATTGCCCGGCCTCGTCTGCCAAAGCCCGAACCGTCTCTACCAGGAAGAAGGGGTTACCTTCTGTCTCGCGTTGGAGCAGGTCGACCACTTCCGGCTCTCGGCCGATCGCGCCGATCATTGACTCGCACAGATCGGCCGTGCCTACCTCGGTGAGTCGTTCCAGCTTGAGGACGCTGGTTTGGGGCAGAAGCTCGGGTAGATCAGGACGTTCATCGTCACGATAATTGCCCAGGATCAATAGGGGTAGTTCGCCAACCACGCCGCTTAGGCGGTCGAAGAGGGCGATGCTGTTGCTTCCGGCCCATTGCAGATCCTCCAGGATGACCACTACCGGCTGGTCCTGGCGCTGAAACATCTCGCGAGTCGCTCTCATTAGCCGGATCTGGGCCGTCAACGGGTCCACAAGGGGCGAGTCGGGGACATCTCGCTCTTGTAAATCCCCGATATCAGGCACTAGTGCTTTAAGTGGGCTG
>PVMK01150989.1_pt1 | contig 11911 bp, 15 predicted proteins | sample 1853481 | NCBI WGS metagenome assembly PVMK01 (sample SAMN08533507, study PRJNA380276) | Marine sediment metagenome, whole genome shotgun sequencing project. | reverse complement strand
CGAGCCGAAGTTCGCGAGATGCGCGTCACCGCAGAGCTGCACGCGGAGCCCAGTCACCGGGGAGGAGGCGAGATCCCGCGCCATGATCTTCGCCGCCCCGCGGTAAAACGCGAATGGCGACTCGCTCATCCGGCTGTGTCGAATTGGAACCAGCGAGTCCACCCGGTCGACGTTCTGGCTGGTGAGCACATCCACCGGGTCGGACCGGTCTGTCCCGGATTCCCAACCCGCATGGCTCGCCCGGGGCACCGTCTTGCGAAGGGCTCTGCCGCGCGCTTTCCGCTCGGCAGGAGTCTCAAACCGGTTCCGTTCACGTTGTCCCATGAAATGCCTCAGAAGTAGAACGCGCCGCCGAGGACGGTGGCGAGTTCGTGCTCAAAACCGTTCCGCGTGTTCACCCACTGTACCTCCTGCTCGCAACCGCCCGCAACGACAAGCCCTGGTCGGCGCAGGGATTGCGATCTTCGTCCCTTTCCCTGAGCGGGGCTTGTCGTTGCGGGTGAAGGCGACCCGCGGACAGAGCGTTCCAGGCTGCGTCCCCACAGGCCGCCCGTTGACCTGACGTTGACATGGCTTTGTGAAATCAGATGATATGAAGTGACGAACCGTGAACACGGCGGTGCGGGCAAGTCCCGGTCATGTTTGAGTTTCTATTGAGTTTCGTGGTGCTGCGCGATGTCGCGTGCGGGTGCCTGTGATGCTTTGGGAGCATGAGGTCGCTGGTTCGAATCCAGTCGCCCCGACTAGCCTAGCCAACATCGATGGAGATGGACGAGCGGCGCTTGTCGGTCGAACCGTCGATGAGCTTGCGTGACAATCCGACTTTCTGGTCAACCCCGGTCGGACTTCCGGAGCTTCAGTTGGCCTTACCGGTAGATCTTGCGCCCCTCGCGGAGCATCTCGATGAACTTTGCGAGCCGCTTTGCGCGGGTGTCGGCCTGCCTCGCCGTCATCAGACGATGCAAGATGGCATAACGGTTTTGCGCATCGAGGGACTCGAAGAAGCGCTTGGCGGGGGGTGATTTCCGCAGAGCGGCCGCCAAGTCACTGGGGACCTTCGCGTTCGCGGGCGAGTCAGTAGGCGGCGTCCCACCGCCCGTCAGTCTTGGCCCGATCGATCTCGGCTTGGCCGGCCGGCTGCATCCGTCCGTCCCCGATGAGACGCGCGACGATATCGCGGTTGCGCTTCGACCACACGCTCCGGGCGCGACGAGGGGTGAAGCGTCGCCAGTACCACCGCTCGTCGATTGATTTCGACTGGCTGTCGATCCATCCGTAGCACAGCGCGACTGCTAGAGCTTCGGCGTAGCTGATACTCCGGATGTCCGACCCCTTCTTCCCGAACTTGATTCGGATCCCCTCCGCCTTCGCGTGGTTGCGCGACAACCACGTCTCGAAGGAGCGTGGGGTCTTGAACTCCTTCAGCGGGTAGTCCTGTTTCATTCCGCAAGACGAGCGACGAGCCGAGGTAATCCTAGGATCGACCTGCTCGATGCGCACCCCGAGGCTGCAGGGACGGGGAAAGCATGTCTCGCAACGCACCGAGGGATCGAACTCGCCGCTCAAGCTTGTGTCGCCACTCTCCCCACTCGTTGACCTGACGTTGACATGGCTTTGTGAAATCAGATGATATGATGTGACGAACCGTGAGCGCGGCGATGCGGGCAAGTCCCGGTCATGTTTGAGTTTCTGCTTCGTTTTGTGGGTTTTAGTAGTGTCCCGTTGCGTCCGCGTCGATGCTTTGGGAGCATGAGGTCGCTGGTTCGAATCCAGTCGCCCCGACTAGCCTAGCCAACATCGATGGAGATGAACGAGCGGCGCTTATCGGTCGAGGGGTCGACGGGGTTGCGTGACAATCCGACGTTCTGGCCAACCTCGGTCGGATCTTCCGGATCTTCCTGCGTCTCACCCCGCTGCGGGAACCAGCTCAACCGGAAGCGAGTTTCTGGGATGCGGGATGGGTACGGACTGGAACGAGGTCGGCCGGCCCCTCGGAACGACGGAGTAGCGTCGGAGAAACTGATACAGGAACGCCTTGGCCTGCATCGTCGCGAGGTGAATACCGAGGCACATGTGGGCTCCGCCGCCGAACGGGTAATAGAGCCCCGGGTGTCGTTTGTGTTCGGCTCTCTCCGGGCTGAATCGCATTGGATCAAACCGATTCGGTTCGGTCCACCAGTCGGGTAGGTAGTGAGTGATCCGCGAAGAGGGCGATACCGAAAGGTTCTTGGGAAGAAGGTAAGGACCGAGCTGGACCTCTCGAACCGTGCGACGCATCATGAACGCGCCTGGTGGCTGCACCCGAATCGCTTCCTTGAAGACCCAGTCGGTCTCCACGAGCGCGTCGCGTGCGTCGTATGGCATGACCGGGCTTTCGTGTTCGAGGATCTCTTGTCGCAAGCGCTCCTGCCATTCGGGATGTTCCCCGAGCGCCCAGACCGCGGTCGTGACCGCGCTCGCGGTGGTGTCGTGCGCCGCAAACACCAAGAAGATCATATGCTGCGCGATCTCCTGGTCGCTCAAACGGTCGCCAGCCTCGTCCTGGGCGCGGCATAGCTCGGAGAACATGTCGGTACGGGTGCTCCGCCTTCGCTCTTCGATCTGTGACGCGAAGTAACGCTCGAGAAAGGCACGGCCCCGCATCCCTCGCCAGTAGCGGCCCGGCGGCACTGGTCGGCGCACGATCGCGACGGCAGCGTGCACCGCGTCGACGAACGAGCGGCCGATCTTTCGCCCCATCCGAGCGTCGAGCGACTCGCCCAACAGCAGCTCGGTCGCGACCTGCAAGCCCAGTTGCTTGATAGCTGGGAAGAAGCGAAAGGTCGGGCTACGGCCCCACTGTGTCAGCCCACGTGCGACGATCGGATTGATGATATCGAGGTACGCGCGCATCGCGGCGGGCCGAAACGCCGACTGCATGACGTTCCGCTGGGCACGATGGTCATCGAAATCGCGGAGCATGAGGCCCCCTTCGAACAGTTCGCCGATCGAGAAATCCCAGCCCATGCGGCTGGAGAAATTCGTCCCCCGGTCCATGAGGAGCTCGCGCACCAGCTCTGGCTCACCCACAGCGAACGTGACGAATCCGAAGTAGCCATGGGCGAAGTTCGGACCGAACCGCTCCCTTCGACTCTGCATGAAGCCGTGCATGTCGCGCAGCTGCCCAATAGAGTCGCGAACTTGGTGCGCCCCACCCTGTCCGGGCAGTCCGTCGACCCTCCGCAGCGGCAGCGGCGGCAGGTCGACAGCATCCGACAAAGCGGTCGCGCGAAGCGTTCGACGCCCCTGAACACGCTCAGGTGGGCTTGCGATCGAATGAGTCAACTCCCAAGGAAGATACTAGGCAAGCCGGAGAGTGCCAGCGCCGTAGAAGGCCGGGGAACGGGAGCTAGTCTTCACTCGGCACGAAGTCGTATTCGCCGATCCCTTGGAGCACGAGGACGACCCGACCCACGTTGGCAGCTTCCTGCGGCCCGCCGACGGCCGCCAGTCCGAGGGTCATTGAGCACCTCGACGAGCTACCGTTCGACCCGGCGATGGACCCGGGTGTTGGACAATAGCCAGGTCTGAACGCGATCGGAGCGACCGATTGGAAGACGGGATGAAGCGGCGACTCGAATGCCAAGTCGAGATGCCGACGTCGCTGCTTCGAATCCAGTCGCCCCGAGCAAGGAAAGCAGGGGACGGGACGGACTGAAGTTTCTCAGTTTTGCTTCCGCTCAGGCGACGAACCTACGTAACTGGCCTCTGGTCTCCCGCCGCCTTGCCCAGAACGGACGAAAACTGAAGACTTAGAAACTTCAGCCCGTCCCTCGTCCTCTTTCGCCGTGGGAAGATTCCAGCTTGCATCAGTGTGGGATCTTGAAATCTTCCTGTTCGGTCTTGAGGACGATCCAGGTGGCGCTGCCCATCGCGCAAGGGTTCCCTTTTTCGTCGAAGACAGCGCTTCCGGACCAGAGCTTGCGCCCCTCGCCGCCGATCTTCCAGCCGATGACGACGTACCGCTCCCCAATCCGGGTCTCGCGAAGAAGCTTGCTGTGGAGGCGACCGAGGACGGCGGCCTGTCCATGGTGAGGAAAGTAGCTGGTGCAATCGAGGGCAGCCCAGACGATCTCATCGTGAATGCGCTTGTTGTCATTTGGTATGGAGGGATCGGGTGTCCATGGCGACGCGACGAGATCGCGTTCAGCGATCCGCCCAGGAAAGATGTTCATACCATCGTTGTTGGGCCGGCCTGGACCGCAGACGAAACACGTCGGGAAGGCATGCGATTCGTACCCCGGGAACCTTTTAGATGCTTCAACCGCCTCGTCGAAGGACGGCGGCTCGGGAAGATCGAGGTAAATGTTCTGGGCAATCGTTTCGCCAATCAAGGTTTCGCCGTCGCGCAACACGGCGTGGCGTTCGTCCAGCGTTTCCAAGATGAGCTCACGCTCGAGTGGTGGTGGCTTTCTCAACGTGACGATCGACGGTCCTTCGATGGCACTACCGACGATCCCACAGACGTAGCCACCGTTTCCGGAATCAGGGGGGCCATTGAACCGGCTCTTGATGATGATTCGCGTCATGGTCTAAGTCGTCCTGGTCTCGGGTTCGTTCCTATGCTCTTCATGTCGGCGACTCCCCAGCCTTCTCTTGGATAGCCGCGAGTCGCTCGGCGACGAATTCGCGAAACTCGGGCCGCCAGTCCGGTTCGGCCCGCTCCAGCCATTCCCTTGCACCAGGATTGACAAGAATCGAATCAACGACGCCGCCAATACCGTCCAAGCCCTGGGGATCGTGACGCACCGAGAGTTGCCGAATGTAGGATCCCTGAGTCGACGAGAACGTGCTCCGTAGGAGAAAACCGAATCTGAATTTCTCCGCTCCACGCAAACCGCAGAAACTCTTCAAACCTTTCAGAAAAAGTTCAGCGAGGTCAGGGTGCAGAATCAGTAACTCGCGAAAAGCATTGCCGTGCTCGATATTGCGTTCGAACGCCGCAAGCTCAGCAGACCGGACGGCTCGCGACATCTGTTTGGTATTCTGACGGATTTGAATGGCCACATAAACCAGTGACACGAAGATAGCCACCACACCCACTGCTTCAGCTATAGCTCCGACTGCTATCCAAGTGATAGGTCCGAGTGCTACCCAGTTCATGACTGCCCCCGTGAGTCGGTGTCGTTGAGCTCAACCGTCACCGGAACACCATTTCGAAGGGTCTGGAGCACCACGCAGCAATGCTCTGCGGCAGCCAATAGCTTGGCTTCGAGTTTCGGCATGGTTCCCGGCGCAAGCTCTAGATCCACTCGGACGTTCATTTGCTGAAACCCGACCGGGGTCTCTCTCGAGACGCAGAGAGTGCCGCGCAGGTCCACGTCCCCCGCAACGGTGATCGTTAACTTCGTAATCTCAACGTCGAGCTGCCCTGCGATCTGACGGAGCGTCGAATCTGCGCAGGCGGCCAGCGCGGAACACAGGATATCGCCCGGATTCGGAAAATCGTGCAGACCACCAAGCGCGCGATGCACTCCGACGGGGACTTTCATGCCATAGCCGAGACCCAGCTCGACTTCGCTGTGCAGTGGATCACCCGGTGCGTAGCGGGTTTGCACCGTGCGGGCTCCATCTTGAATCATCGCGCACTCCGGGATGCTTGCGGTAGGTCTGGATGCGTTGGAGGCGGCGGCGATTGAGAGATTCTGTCGGACTTGAGTCTGTCGTGGATACTGCGAGTTTCATGGTTCACCCCTTGATTGGTAGTGCTTTGAGCAACGCTCTACCCAAGTGGCGCTAGAACCCGATCGAGCGACCGCCAGCTAACGCATAGCGGGCCAGAGATTGTGTAACGGGAGCCATGAAAGCTAGGATTCCGACGTGCCCAGTATCCGATTTTGCAGCACTCCAGATGGCAAACGGCTCGCATACGCCCTCGACGGCGACGGGCCCGGCCATCGTCTTTCCGGCTTGGTGGATCAGCCACGTCGAAAAGGACTGGGAGCACGGCCCCTTTCAGGAGTTCTTCGGCGCTCTTGCGCAGCATCACCTCGTGGTTCGCTACGATCGCGTTGGCGTGGGCCTGAGTGATCGGGACCGCGATCCCGAAAGACATCACGGTTGAGCGCGAAGTCGAACACATGGGGTCCCTCATCGACCATCTTGGGCTCGATAAGTTCACCCTCTTTGGCGTGTCGTGCGGCGGTCCGACTGCGGTCACCTACGCGGCACAGGAGCCGTCCAGGGTACGGAGCCTCATTTTGCACGGTTCCTATCTTCGCGGTTGCACCATCGCGAAACCCGAAGTCCAAGAGGCCATGCTTGGTCTCGTTCGTGCAAGCTGGGGCCTCGGTTCCAAAACATTGGCTTCGGTCTTCACACCGGACCATTCGCCGGAAGAGATTCGACGAACCACCGTCATGCAGCGCGAATCGGCAAGCAGGGAAACGGCAGCACAACTGCTGATGCTGACGTATTCTGCCGACGTCGCGGCGATAGCGCCCGGGGTTGTAGCACCCGTGCTTAGTGACGCACCGGCACCACGACAGCGCGATCCGCTTTGACGCTGGGCGCGAGCTGGCCGCGAATCTCCCGGATGCCTCCTTTGTGCCGCTCGACGGCACAGCACATCCCCCATGGGAAGGAGACAGGGCAGCGCTACTGGAACAGATCTTCGACTTCCTCGGGCACCGGCCCCACCGCCGCGACGGCTGACGTCTCCCAAGCGATGGCTCGAACGAGAACGCGCTCGTTCGGCGGGGCGAGGTGTGGATGCTATCGTTCGAAGACGCGCAGGCGCTTCTCAAACACAGCAAGGGGCTTGCTGACCTGGCCACACTCCTGGCGAATCCCGGCGCAGAAATCGCCGCCGCGACGCTCATGCACGGAGCGGAACCCGCTGGGGCGCCCATTGGCAGCGATGACATGCTCGACGACCGCGCGCGAAGCGAGTTCCGGGCGCGGGTGCAGGCGATCGACGAAGATTTGGAAGAAGCTCGCTCGTTCAACGACCTCGGCAGGATCGAGCGCCTCGAACAAGAGCGCGATGCGATCCTCGCGGAGCTGCGCGTAGCGACCGGGCTCGGCGGCCGAAGTCGCAAGCTCAAGGACCCAAGCGAGCGAGCGCGCAAAGCAGTCAGCGCACGAATCCGCGAGAGTATCCAGCGCATTGCCGAGGCCCATCCCGCCGCGGGTGAGCATTTCGCCGACGCAGTACGTACCGGCGCCTTCTGCTGCTACGAGCCGAAAAGCAGCGTGAACTGGCGACTTTGATCCCGCCAGGAGCCTCCTAGCAGGGTGCGCGACGCACTCTAGCGCCTCCAAGGCAAGGAGAGCGCAATGACTCATTTCGATCCACAAAACGCCACCCCCGGCACCGCCACCATGTCGACCCCAATGCGATGGGCCATCTTGGTGTACGGTGTCGTCTGCTACCTCGCGTTTCACGTCAGCTTCGTCTGGCTGGTGTTGTTCCTCAACGACGTCCCGATCGTGCCGACGATCAACTCGGGTACCTCGCGGCAGTGGGCGGCTGCCATCGGGATTAATCTCGGACTCGTGTTGCTCTTCGGGTTGCAACACAGCGTCATGGCACGCCGGTCGTTCAAGCAAGCCTGGACGAAAGTCATTCCAGAGCCCGCGGAGCGCCCCACCTTCGTACTAGCGACCGCCGCCTGCCTCATCGCCGCCTACCTGTTCTGGTCGCCGATGACAGCGGAGATCTGGCGCTTTGACCAGCCCGCAGCCGTCTATACCATCCTCGGCATCCAAGCGGTCGGCTGGCTCATCCTCGTCGGTGCCACTTTTGCGCTCAACCACTTCCACTTGTTCGGCCTGACGCAGGCGTGGAGCGCGTTTCCGGAGCCGCCCTGTGCCCGACCTCGAGTTCCGCACGCCATGGATGTACCGCGTGGTTCGGCACCCGATCCAGCTCGGCATCCTGCTCGGCATCTGGGCAGCACCAGTCATGACGGTCGGGCATTGTGTGTTCGCGACCGCCATGACAGCCTACATGTTCGTCGGCCTCTTCTTCGAAGAACGCGATCTTGTTCGCCGGTTCGGCCAGCGCTATGTTATATATCGCCAGAATGTGCCAAAGGTCATCCCACGACTGTGGCCGTCAGCCTCGGGCCCCAAACAACACAACGCCCCGCCGAAGCAAGGCGTGTGGTCAGAGGGTTCGTAAGGAGTCGTCATGGGTCACAGCGAAAACGAGAAAAGGCATCTCTACTGGTTCGACGAAGGGGATTTCGAATCCTCGAAGAAGCTCCTTTCCGAAGCTGGCTACCGGCTCAAGGCGACCGTCATGACGCCGTGCCAGGTTCTCCAAGCACGGGGGAAGAACCTGGTGTACGCACCTCCTGAGGTCTGGAGCCGCCTTTGTGTGCGGCAAGGATCGTGGTATCGCGGTTCGCATCGTCGCGGCCAGTACATGGTGATGAGCGATCACCGGCTGCCCGAGGCTCTCGACGATTACCTCGACTCGGAAATGTCCGAGTCGGACTTCGTCCCCCGAGAGTCTGCCCACGGCCGAGGAGCTGAGCACCATCGTGTCGTCCGAGGAGTATCAGTCTCAGAAGCCCGATCGGTGGGAAAAGATCCGCTCGAAAGAAGCCGTGATGGTCAAGATGCTTTTCATCTTCAACCGATTCTGGGGCATCGGCGACAACCTCAAGAAGCACTGGTTGGGGAACCGGGCCAACCACGCCAACTTTCTGTCGAAAAAGGTCACGACCGAGGTGGACGGCGAGCAGGTTGCGTACAGCGTGACGGGCAACGAAAGTGTCTGTTCCTCGTGCGTCGAGTTCTTCAACGTCATCGAGGTGGATTCACGAAAGTTGGTGCGTTCGTGTCCCGGTGCGGTCACCTTTGGCGGGGCCAAACGGGACATCTACTACGACATCAAGCCGCGCAAAGTGCGCGCGTGAGACATCATCGCCACGTCGCTTGCTTCCAGGGCATCAGCGAAGTCGGCTCCTGCGCCTGCAACGAGAAGTAGGGCCGACCAATCGTTGACCTGACGTTGACACACCGATGTGAAATTAGATGATATGAAGTGACGAACCCTGACCACGGCGATGCGGGCAAGTTCCGGTCATGCTTGAGTTTGCGCTGAGTTTCGAGCTGTTGCGCGATGTCGCGTGCAGTGGGCTTCGATGCTTTGGGAGCATGAGGTCGCTGGTTCGAATCCAGTCGCCCCGACTGAGGACACTTCAATGTCGTCGACTTGCTATCATGGACGGCGATGGACGACACCGCATTGCTGACCTGTCCGTACTGCTTCGAGAGCGTCGAGGTCTACATCGACCCCCAGAGCGAAGGTGAGTTGATTCGGGACTGCGACGTCTGTTGTCAGCCCTGGTCGCTGCGGGTCAGTCGCGGCGTGGACGGGGAGCTTTTCGTTCACGCTAGCCGAGCGCAGTAGACGGCCAACTTGGAGAGCGGCGCTTGATCGGTGAACTCGCCAATGTGCTGAACTTGCAGGCTTTCTTGCACGTCGTCTACATGGGTCGCGACCGGTGTGGGCTGTATGTCGCGCCGGTGAAGTCCTAACCGATCTACGTTCGGGGGCCACGTCCTCAGGCTCACGGCGTCGCTAGGACGATGGGTGTGCCTATTCGGGAACCGCCGTGACTACTCCTCGCCGCGCCTGTGTGTCTTGCGGATCTTGACGGGTCCATTGAGCGCGCGGAGCACGCGGCGGTCGCGCTGGTAGGTGTCCGGCAGGAACTGCAGCGCGCCGTCCTCGCCCACATCCACCGTCCAATAGAAGAGCGACACGCGCATGGGTGGGTCGAGATGGATCGTCTTGGTCTTCTTGCTGTTCACCTGCGCCTCGACCGCTTCTAGGCTCCAGGTCTTGGGGTCGTCGATGATCCACGCCGCGAGCTGGAGCGGGTCCTGCACATGGATGCATCCCCAGCTCATTGCCCGGAGGCGGCGGTCGTAACCGAGCTGATTCGGCGTGTCGTGCAGAAGCACGCTGTGCCGGTTCGGGAAAACGAACTTCACGGTGCCCAGCGGGTTGTTTGGGCCTGGGTCCTGCCGAAGCGTGTAGGGCAGGGTGGCGGCCGTGTAGCGTTTCCAGTTGACCGACCTCGGCGCGACTTCCTTGCCGCTGCTGTCAAACACCCTGAGCCCGCGCTGCTTGATATATCCCGGGTCCTTCTTGGCAGCGGGCAGCACGGAATCCTCCAACACACCCGGCGGGACGGTCCAGGTCGGATTCAGCACCAAGTAGTCGATCTCCTCGACGAACACCGGCGTCTTTGTGTAGGTCTTGCCTACCTGAGCCTCGTTCTGCCAGACGCGTTTGCCATCCTTGAGGAAATAGATCTCGAAAGCGGCGATGTTGACCACGACTTGCGTGGGCTCCACTAGCTGCGTGATCCAGCGCGCTCGCTCCAAGTTGACGCGTATCTGGTCGATCCGTTGCTTGACGGGCACGTTCATCGCGACGACCGTTTTCGTGCCCAGGTTTTCGGGGGGCAGGCGGTGTCGCTTCTGAAAGTGGTGCACGGCCTTCTCTAGGTCGGCGTCGTAGAGCTTGTCTCCGTTGTCCAGTTGCGCCGGCAAGTCTTCGGTCGCGGCGAGGCGATGCCGAATCGCGTGCACTCGCGGATCGCTCCGCCCCACCGAAAGCACCTTGCCCTTGGGAATTCTCCCCCAGCCTCCTGCTTCTTCGTATCGGCGATATCTGGCAAGCGCCTTGCGGAACAGATCGTACTTGGGGCGCCGAGGCTTAAGCTCCTCGATCTGCTGGTAAAGCGATTTGCCCGCCAGAAACTCGCGTACCCTCGCCGCCCCCTTCGCGCCCGTCCAGGTCTGGGTGATGTTGATGTCGCGGTCGATTCGCTCCGGGTCGACCTTTCCGTAGAACGCGTTGTACGCCAGGCGCGCGAGCGCGTCGGTCAACAGGATGTCGAGATCCACTTGTCTCCCTACATCGGGATGCGTGGCGAGCTCCGCGCGCAGCGTCTTCAGTCGGTCGAGGTAGTAATCCTGCGGGTCGAGCCCATCGCCTCGAATGTCCGTGATCGCGCGGAGCAACTCATCGACCTTGTTGGGATCGGTCCACACTGGCTCAAAGCGGCTCTGCGGGTAGAGCTCAGCGATGAGCCGAACCGCTGTGATGCGCACGCCGTCGACCGTCAGCCGGCCGGATGCCTGCAGCCCCTCCATGCGATGCCGAAGCTGACGCTGGGTGGCACTCTCGTCGGCATGAGCGACTGACGAGGCGAGGGCGCCAAGCGTCAGGCTGGCGCAAATGAGAGAAGTGAGGCGGGATCTCTTATACATGCTGCAACACCGCGCCTGCCCACCGATCGCGGCAAGCCTCTGCGCAGGCTCGCCGCCCGCCTTAGAGGGCGAGGTTAGTCGGCGTCTTTAAATATTTCCGCAGATGACGGCCGCCGCAGCGAAGCACTCTTCCGTGTTGACGCCTCTTTGCACGCATTCATTGAATTCCCTCTCGCACGTCTGTCTCAACGCGGAGTTTGCTTGACAGATAGGGCCGTTGCAGGCGTTGGCAGCGTCGCCGCCGCTGTCACCGCAACCGACCACCGCGAAGGCGCTGGTCATCAAAACGATCAAGAAGACTCTATACAGTTTCATAGCCCTACCCTCCTCGCTTCACGCGAATCCCACTCCTAGTAACATTTTCTCGTGGGGTCAGGAACAGGGTTTTGGTAGGCAGTTGCGGAAAGAACTCTCAGTCAAAGGAATCCGTAGCGAATACCGCGCCTTGATGCCCCAGCCTTGACGCTAGGAACACAATCGCCAACAGTCCCCGCATAACCTGAGAGAGACAATCATGGCTTCAAATACATTGAATTACGCTCTCGCGTTGGCCCTTGCTGCGGCCGCCGTAGGCTGCGGCAACGATGGAGACGGGGGGCCCGGCGGACCGACCGATGAGAGTTGGGTGGTCGGC
>PVMK01121390.1_pt1 | contig 11911 bp, 15 predicted proteins | sample 1853481 | NCBI WGS metagenome assembly PVMK01 (sample SAMN08533507, study PRJNA380276) | Marine sediment metagenome, whole genome shotgun sequencing project. | reverse complement strand
GCAAGCGACGATCTGGAAGCAGCGCTCGAAGTCGGTCTCGACCCAAGAGTCGACAGTGGCGAGGCCCTCGGGCATCAGCCGACCCTCGTCGCGAAACCGGCGGTAGACGGCCTTGGCGTCCCGGTTCTTGAAGTGCTCGAACACCATGAAGAGCATCGCGCGGACCCTTTCCTAGAACGCGGTGCTCAATCGTCGGTCTCCAGGCTGTAGACCGACGGCGAGGTCTTGGGCACGGGGTAAAACTCGACCCTGTGCTCCGGCGCGGCGACCGCCCGGCGGCTGAGACGGAAGAGGGTATAGGCCAGCAGGAACCCGAGGATCACCGCGATGAAGAGGAACAGACTGCCGACCCCGAAGACTTGCATCATCGGCGCGGCGAGCGAAGGCCCGGCCATCGCGCCGATCGCATAGAGCAGCAACAGCCCGCTACTGGTCTCGACCAGCAGGGAGGTCGGGGCATGGTCGTTGACGTGGGCCAGCAGCAGCGGATAGATCGGCAGCATGAAGGCGCCATGGGCGCAGGCCAGCGCAAAAGCGAGCCAGCGCTGGTCGAGGTCGAGAAAGGCGAGCGCGCTACCGGTGCAGACGCTGCCGGCACAGCAAATGGCGATGACCCAGCGCCGGTCGACCTTGTCGGAATAGTGCCCGAGCGGCCATTGGGAGATCGACCCGCCCACCACGAAAAGGCTCATGACGAAGGTGATGTCGGCCAAGGGCAAGCCCCTGCCGTCGGCGAAGACCGGCGCCAGGCTCCAGAAGGCGCCGTCCGCCATGCCGAAGGCGAGGCAGCCGACGAAGCCCGAGGGTGAATAGCGAAAGAGCTGCCTGATTCGCAGCTTCGCCTCGGCGATCGGCTTGGGGGTCGATGTCGGCGTCAGCGACAGCGGCACCAGGGACAGGCACACCAGCATCGCGGCGACGGTGAAGAGCACCGGGCCGGCCGGTTCGGCCAGGTTGACCATGAGCTGCCCGCCCATGGTCACCAGGTTCGTGACGATGATGTAGATCGACAGCACACGGCCGCGGATCTCGTTGCTCGATTGGTCGTTCAACCAGCTTTCAACGACCAGGAAGAGGACGGCGAAACAGATCCCGGTCAGGCACCGCATGCCGGTCCAGACGCCCGGATTTATGGCCATCGGCAGGATCAGCAGCAGGACGGTGGCAAGCGCGGCGAAGCCGGCGAAGGCGCGGATATGGCCGACCCGCTTCACCACGTGCGGCCCGATCAGGCAGCCGACCGCGAAGCCGGCGAAGTAAGCGCCCCCCATCACGCCGATCATGGTGGTGGAGAAGCCTTCGATCTTGGCGCGTAGCGGCAGCAGGGTGACCAGCAGGCCGTACCCCATGAACAGGACGGCCGTGCCAACCAGCAACGTAGTGATCGATGCGCGCGTCGTTTTCAAAGGCTCTTGCCCCCTCGGTCTGCCCGGCTAGGTCTGCTTGGCGTTACAGGCTTCGTCAAGGGCGCGCTTCGTCAAGCGGCGCGTGCTTGGCGATTTCACGCTTTACTGGCGAACCATGGCCGATCTATAGGGGAGGTCCGGCCAGCGTCGCGGTGCGGATCTTTGGGAGGAACGAGGCAATGGGCGTCGCAGCGCAACTGGTCACGAGCGAACAGATCGAGGCTTATCGGCGCGACGGGGCGGCTTGCCTGCGCGGCGTCTTCGCCGACTGGGTCGAGCCGCTGCGCGAAGGGGTCGAGCGCAATATCGCCGAGCCCGGCCCCGTCGCCACCGAGCACAAGCTGGATGACGGCCGTGGCCGGTTCTTTGAAGACTATTGCAATTGGCAGCGCATTCCTCAGTACCGGGCCTTCGTGTGCGACTCCCCTGCGGCGAGCCTGGCGGCCGGCCTGATGGGTGCGACGCGGGTGCAAATCTTCCACGAACACCTGCTGGTGAAGGAGCCCGGCACCAGCAAGGCGACCCCCTGGCATCACGACATGCCGTACTACTGCGTCCAGGGCGAACAGGTCGTGAGCTTTTGGCTGGCGCTCGATTCGGTCCCGCTCGAGTTCGCGCCGACCTTCGTGGCGGGCTCCCACCGATGGGGCCGGCTCTACTATCCCCGGCTGTTCGACGACGGGACCGACTACGACTTCAAAGGCGCGGGCTACGAGACCGTGCCCGATATCGAAGCCGAGCGAGACAAGCACCGGATCCTCGCCTGGGCCATGGAGCCCGGCGACGCGCTGGCGTTTCATTTCCTCACCCTGCACGCCGCGCCGGGCAACCAGGGCGCGTCCCGGCGGCGCGGCTTCTCGACCCGCTGGCTGGGCGACGATGCCCGCTTCGCCGAGCGGCCTGGCGTGACGTCGCCGCCCTATCCCGGGATCGGGCTCACCGACGGCGAGCCCATGCGCGAAGACTGGTTTCCCGAGGTGTGGCGCGCCCGGCAGCCCCACTGACGCACGGTGGGTCGCATCGGTCTGTCATGTTCGGGCCGAAACCTGATCCAGGTCAATGGCGCCGGCCCGCCAGCCGCCCATACTAACGTCGTTGCATGACCATGAGTGAAGGGGTTTGAGCCATGAAAGCCAGTCGTCACCCCAAATGGCTGCGCAGCCCGAGAGTGATTCCGGGGCTCGCGCTGTTGGTCCTGCTACTGGCCGGCACGAGTATCGCGCACGAATCCAAACACGACGCCGCGCCGCCGGATTCCGAGGCACTGGAGACCGACCAGCACATGATGGGGCAAGGGATGGGGCAGGAAACGCAGATGATGCCCGGCATGCAAAGGCTCATGATGCCCGAGATGGACCCGGCACGAGGGCGCAAGCTGTTCGCCAGCAAGGGCTGCGTGGCGTGTCACTCGATCAACGGCGTGGGCGGCCATGACGCGACGCCGCTCGATGCCCACACCATGCAGCGGGTCATGAACCCGTTCGACCTCGCGGCCAAGATGTGGAGCATGGCGCCGGCCATGATCTACGCCCAGGAAGAAGCGCTGGGTGAGCAGATCCTGTTTACCGGCGACGAGCTCGCCGACATCATCGCCTTCATCCATCACGACGAGGAGCAGCACCACTTCTCGGAGGTGGACATCACACCGGAGGTGCGCAAGATGATGGATCACCGCCACGGCGAGCCCGGCGGCGGCGCGGAGATGCATGGCGAGGAGCTGGGCCATGACCATGGGCAAGGACAGGAAGGAGGCATGCACGGTGACGAGTAGGGCGATAGCCACGCCGGCCAAGGGCTGGGCTCGACGCCACGCAGTATGCCATGGCGGCCGTGCAGGGCGCTGGGGCCGGGCGGCGGCGCTTGCCAGCGGAGTGATTGGTCTCTCGTTGATAAGCCTTGGCGCCCTTGCCGGTGCGCCCGGGAGCGCGGAATACGGTCACCACGGGATGATGTGGGGCGGCGGCGGCATGCTGTTCGGCTTGATCATGATGCTGGTGGTCATCGCGGCGATCGTTGCGGTTGTCGTACTTGTCGTCCGCATCCTAGGAGGGGCCGGTTCCAGCACCGCGAGGCCTTCAGGCAAGACTCCGGCGGATATTCTGGAGGAACGGTTTGCCCGGGGCGAGATCGATGGCGAGGAGTTCCAGGAACGCCGGCGCGTGCTGGCCAGGGAGCCCAGTTGACGCGGCATCCGGCCAGGGGACGGCGTACCGTTGCCTGGGTGGTCGCGGGGGTCTTGGCGGCCGTCGTGGCAGGCGTTGGCTACGGCTATCTCATGGCCGTGTCGGGCGGCGGCGGAGCCAGTTCCGACGACGCGGAGCTACTGGCTCTGGGTCAGGAGGTCTATATAGACGCCTGCGCGAGCTGCCACGGCGCGAACCTCGAAGGTCAACCGAACTGGAAGGTGCGGCAAGCCAACGGGCGCCTGCCCGCGCCGCCGCATGACGACACCGGTCACACCTGGCACCATCCGGATCAGTTGCTGTTCGAGATGACCAAGCTGGGGGTCGAGGCTATTGGCCCCGAGGGATACGAGAGCGATATGCCGGGTTTCGCCGACACCTTGTCGGACGACCGGATCCGGGCCGTGCTGGCCTATATCAAGAGCACCTGGCCAGCCAATATCCGCGCCCGGCAGGACAGCATGACACAGCGTTATCAGGGAAACTGAAGCGGTGGTGGCGATGGGTCATCCGGTTTCGACGGCGGCTTCCCGGTAGTTCACCGGCGTCGTGTACTTCGGGTCTTCGTGGGCGGCCCAGTAGAGCTCGCGGCTGCCGGCGGGCGCCAGGCCGCGGGTCGTGATCATCTCCACGTAGGAGTCGCGTAGCCCGGCCAGCCGCACGCAGTCGTGCAACACGGCGGCGATCTCGTATCGTCCATAGGGCAGACCAGATGCAGCCGTTCCATGCTGGTGTGGAATCGCTCGACGTGGTCGTCCAGGCGGAAGAAACGGCCGCCCCACACGCCGACCACGTCGTAGGCGCAGTCGGACTTGATGAATCCCCAATCGAGCAGCGGCAGCCTAGACTCGCCGACGGGCAGGTATTCGCCTTCGATAAAAGCGGCGCCAGATGCGCAGGCTTCGTCTGCAGCTTGCGGCACGGGCAAGGTTTTGTGTCCTCGTTTTCGGGGCGGCGCTTAATACCAACCTGCATTGAGTGAAACTCATTGCAGGTTGGCAAGCGCGACGGCGCGCCCGAGCCACTGCGAGGAAAGCCTGCGTGGCGATTGAACGCACTACAAACTGCGCAAACTGCGCAAACTGCGCAAACTGCGCAAACTGCGGTGAGTCTTGCTCATCGCAGTTTGGTATAAGGCCCGGCGCGCCAGCGCGCGGTCACCTCGCCGTCGCAGTAATGCCGCAGGTCCGCTTCGGCGGCATCGAGGGCCGAGTCCAGCCCCTCATCCAATCCCTCTGCCTCGCCGAAGCCGTAGAGCACCAACAGGGTTTCGCGACAGTCGGCCGTAACCATGGTGCGGGCGCTGTCGCTGGTCGGGCTGCCGAAGGCGCCGAACCCATCGCACAGCACCGGCAGGTTCGCCAGGTTGAAGGGTCCGCGCGCGATGGCCTCATAGGTCTCACCGTCGTGTCCGACCCGCAGGTCCAACCCCTTCTCGAATGCGCCTTCGAGCCGCGCGAGATCGTACGCGCCGGCCGGGTACCGGCTGGTCAGCGAAATAAGGTTGTTGGTGTCCACCAGATTATTGACGTTGAACAGGCCCTTGCCTTGGGCGATTCGCCGCAGCAGCGCTTCGGAAGACGGGCGATAGCGGCTTGGATCCTTGCCCAGGGCGCGAAAGGCCTGGCGCGCCTCGGCGACCACCGTCAGTTCCCCGACCGCGGTCCCGGCCAGCTCCTCAGCCAGGCGCACGGCGAGGTCGGACACGGCCTGCTTGGTCGCCGGGTCGTCCTCGCGCACAACGACCCGCGCCGTGAGGCAGCCCAGACGCATCCTCACGCCAGCCTCGGCGAAGCCCGAGGATATGCGGATCTCCAGGTGATCTTCACGGGTCATGCCTTACCTCACCGGCCCGGAAGCAAAGACCGATTATAGCCGCTTTCACGACGGGCCGGCCAAGATCAAGCGGCGGGCCTGGCTATCGGTGGTTTTTTCTAGGCGCGTTTCCACCTTGACGGGGGGGGCCGTCGGGCCGATTTTGGGCTCCCAAATCGCTGATCGATTCGCGCACGCCGATGGCGACACAGCTGCATCGAGCCTCCAACGCCGCCACGACTCCTTCGTTCGACGCGAGTTTTCGCCAGTCCCTCGCGGAACTCCTGGCCTGGCGCCGGGACGTGCGGCGTTTCCTGACCGATCCGGTCGACCCGACGGTGATCGACGAGTTGCTCGATCTGGCCTGCCTGGCTCCTTCGGTGGGGAACTCTCAGCCCTGGCGCTTCGTGTCGGTGGAATCGCCGGAGCGCCGGGCAGAGATCCGCGCCAACTTCGAAGACTGCAACGCCAAGGCGCTCGGCGGCTACGCCGGCGAGAAAGCGGCGATTTACGCGGGCCTGAAGCTGTCGGGACTGGCCGGGGCGCCGGTACAGCTTGCGGTCTTCGCCGATGAGGAAACCGAGGCCGGCGCAGGTCTTGGCCGACAGACCATGCCGGAAACCTTGCGCTACTCCGCCGCCCTGGCCGTGCATACCTTATGGCTCGCCGCGCGGGCGCGGGGGCTCGGTGTCGGCTGGGTCTCCATTCTCGATCCAGCGCGGGTCTCTCGAACGCTGGAAACTCCGGCGGGTTGGTCGCTTGTCGCCTATCTATGTCTTGGTTATCCGGTGGAGGAGCACGTGGACCCGGAGCTGCAGCGCTTCGGCTGGCAGGCACGCGACGCCGCGTGCCGCCGGGTCCTCGTGCGCTGACGGAAGTTGTGCGTCCGGTGGCTTGCCGCCGGAACGGATTGGAGAATTTGATCCTTTCGAGGTGAAAAGAGGCGGGAAAGAACGCTTATGCCGAACGGGCTAAATTCTTATGCCATAAGGGGTTATTCTGTGCCGCCGCAAGAAGCTTGCCGGTATCTTAAATATTCTGTTAACATATTGGAATACAAGGTGTTTTGTTAACCTTAACAGGAATCCAGCCGGCGGCCTGGAAATTTCACCGGTCACGGCGATTCGAGCCCCCAATGGGGCCGAGCAGAAGAGGGTAGGATCATGGTGCGTAAATGGTTGATAACGGGTGCGGCCGGTCTGAGCTTGCTGGCGGCGGTCGGCTGCGCCGGGCCGGAACGCTTCGAACAGGATCGCAAGATCGCGACGCAGGCCTTCATGGCCGGCAACTACACGGTCGCCGAGCAGAGATTCGAGCGAAATGTTCACCGTGCGGAGCGGTTCGGACCGAACGATCCGCGCCTGGCGGCGTCGCTGAACGATCTGGGTCTCACCTATTTCCACCTGGCGAAATATAAACAGGCCGAGTCTCTCTTCCTGCGCGCCCGCAACATTCAGCTTGCCGGCGTCGGACCGGACCACGCGGACCTGGCCGAGACTCTGAATAACCTGGCGTTCCTCTATGTCGAGCAAGGCCGCTACCGGGAAGCCGAGCCGCTTTACCACCGCGCCTTGTCGATCCAGGAGCGCAACCTTGGCGAAGAGCATGTGGACGTTGCCACCACGCTCAACAATCTTGCGCGCCTCTATGAGGCCGAAGGCCGTTATGCGGAGGGGGTTCCCCTGACGCTCAGGGCCATCGAGATCCTCGAGAACCTGGAGATGGCGCGTCATCCCTACATGGCGGCGACCCTGAACAACCTGGGCACCCTCTATACCGGCCTGGGCCGTTACGAGGACGCCGAGCCGCTCTATCTCGAAGCCATCGATATCACCCGCACCGAGCTGGGCCCGGACCATCCCCAGATTGCCGCCAGCCTCAATAACCTGGCGGCTCTCTATGTCGCCCAGGGGCGTGCGGCCGAGGCCGAACCGCTCTACCGCGAGGCGCTGAACATGGCGCGCGGCACCCTCGGCGTGTCGCATCCGCAAACCGCGCGGATCCTGGTGAACATGGGCATCATGTACGCCAGCCAGGGGCGATACGGTGTTGCCGTGCCGCTCCTCGAAGAGGCGCTGGCCATCCGCGAGGAGCATCTGCCGCCGGACCACATCCTGATGGCGGAGACCCTCGAACATACGGCCACGGCCCTTCGCGGGGTTGGCCAGATAGCCAAGGCGGACTCCTTCGATCGCCGCGCCCGGGAGATCCGCGGCGAGCCGTTGGACGACAATACCTGAGTCGCGCCCGGTAGAGCCAAGGGTCGCCACAGCGGGCGCAAAGCTCTCCCGGCGCGACTCCAGGGCCGATTCTAAGGTTAAATATAACGCCGGCGCGTGAAAGCACGCCGGCGTTAACTATAAGTAATAGAGTGGACGAAAGAAAGTAGTTCGCAGCATTATCGATGTGTGTATAATGGATATGACAGAGTATTTAGGTATTATTGATTTATATTTTAAGGTTAACCGGGTCGCCCGGTTGATTGCTTTGTATTTCAGGGACGTGGCATTCAATGGCAACGGTCACCGCAGTCTTCGCTTCATCGGTGCTGATGTTGAGCATCGGGCTCTATTTCGGCGTTATTCTTGCGCTTTTCGGGCTGTTGGTCCTGGCCGGCACCGCGGGCCAGTGGAACCTGGCCCGGACCTGGTATCCGGCACTGCTTGAGCACTCCGGGACCGTCTTCGTCCTGATCGCGATCACGCTGCGCACGCATGATCTCGCCTTGTTGGGTCTTTCGTGCATCGCCTTGGGCCGGTTCTGGTGTGGGCAGGACGCCGCATCGCTCAATCATAAGATCGAATCCGTCCTCCTGACCTCGGCCTTGATGAGCGTGGGCGCGCTGATATTGGTTCACGGTTGGGCTTAGACAACCAAGTCTCGACATAGGGCCTCACAGCTTTGGTCCGGGTCCCGGCCGCCTCGCCCCGGTCCCCGGAAGGAGTTTGTTTCGTCGCAATCATGGTATTAGACTGGCCGGCGAGACCGACAGCCATGATCAATTTCTTCAAGACCCTCTTGCGGCCGGACCAGGAAGAAGACCCTGAGCGCACGGTCGTGGCCCGCGCCGCCAACATCCTGCAGGTCGGCGAGTTTCAGCTGATGCAGCTGGCGTATCAGGATTGGTACGGCCAGGAGCTGCCGGCCGCGCTCTGCGACCAGCTTTTCCAGGCCTACATGCTGCGTGACGAGATCCCGACATGGGCGCGGCATTACGCGCGCCGCATCATCGATTTCGAGGATCGCGGCCTGATCGACTGCAATGACGCCTATTATCACCGCTACGACCGGGAATACGTGACCCACGTGCCGCAGGGCGTGCGGCAGTTCACCGTGGTAAGCGTCTTCTTGGTTTCGATACTGGTGCTCGGTGTGGTCATCGGCGAACTGGCTGCCGGCGAGGGCACGTCGATGCTGCCGCCTTATTTCGATCAGCGGGATTTCCCCACCTCCCAGCCGGCGCCCTAGCGATGCCGTCGGGAGTCTGCTAAACGGCTCTTGATCCCGGTTCAGGGTTGAGATCGGGGCAGGTTGCGCTGATTTGGGGTTCGGCTGATGTTCGAGTTCGCGGGTGAATGGGAAACACCCATCAATTATATCTTTTTGGCGGTCACGGCCTTTATCGCCTGGCATGGCATCAGCTACCGCGACAAGGAGGGAAAGTCGGATTTTGTCCGCATCCTGTTCGGCTGTATCGCCGCCACCTTCTTCTTTCTCGTGCTGTTCCAGGATGTCTTGGGCCTGGTTCGGTTCGGCTAGGACTTGGTCGGAAACCGCTCTAGTGGATAGAATCTAACGATGCCGATGGGTGCCGACGCCGGTTGCTGTTGAGGGGGCTATGACGTCGCAGACCCGGATCTTTTCCCAAGCCGTCGGCGATCATATGGGCCCGCCGCCACCATGTCTTGCGGGCGATGCGAGCGTGGCGGAGCTGTTGGGCGCGCTGGCGCAGGCGAAAGCGACCTGCGCTTTGGTGACGGATGAGGCGGGCCGCCTCGCCGGCATCGTTACCGAACGCGACGTGGCGCGCCGGATCGCCCTCCGCTGTCAAGGCGGCGAGCCCGTGCGCTCCGTCATGAGCGAACCGGTCCATTCCGTCGAGGCGGGCGACTATCTGTACTTCGCGGTGGCGCGCATGCGCCGATTCGGCTGGCGGCACATGCCGGTGGTCGACGGCGATGGCCGCGCGGTCGGATTGATCGATTTGAACCGGGCCCTGAGCGTGGCGGGCGAGCCGGTCCTGCGCCGCATCGAGCTGGTGACCCACGAAGGCGATCTCGACGCTTTGCGCGAGATCAAGGCCGCCCAGGTCGATCTGGCCGAGGACCTGTTTGGCGACCATGTTCCGGTGCCCGAAATTCAGGACGTCCTGACCCACATCAACCGCGATATCCACCGCCGCATCGTGGAGGGACATCTGGGCGCCATGGCGGCGGCGGGCCGGGGCGAAGCGCCGGTCGACTTCGCCCTCATCGTCATGGGGTCCGCCGGGCGCGGCGAGAGCTTTCTCTATCCCGACCAGGACAACGGGTTCATCCTGGCCGACTACCCGGACAGGGATCACACCGAGATCGACGGCTTCTTCATCGAGCTGGCCGAGCGCATGACCCGCGATCTCGATGCCGTGGGTTTCCCGTTTTGCCGGGGCTACGTCATGGCCACCAATCCGGTGTGGCGCAAGACCGAGAGCCAGTGGCGCGCCCAGGTGCAGTCCTGGGGTCGCCGGCGCAGCACCATCGCCCTTCAGTTCTGCGACATCTTCTTCGATTTCCGCGGCGCCTACGGCGCGCTCGAGATGGTCCGGGACCTGCGCCGCGTGGTGGTGGAAATGGCCAAGAACAGCCCTGCTTTCCTCTCCGAGCTGCAGCGCGAGGCGGCGCGGGTCGGGGTCGCGCTCGGCTGGTTCGGGCGCTTCGTCACCGAAAAGGACAAGCCCGAACACCGCGGCGAGATCAACCTGAAGCACAGGGGAACCATGCCCCTGGTGAGCGCCTTGCGCCTGCTGTCTCTCAGGGAGGGCATCGCCGAGGCCTCGACCCTGCGGCGGATCGCGGGGCTCAAGGAGGTCGGCGTGCTCGACGCCGACCAGGCCGACTATCTGAGCGGCGCCTTCAGCCACATCACACATTTGCTGCTGCGCGAGCAGATCGCCGATTTCAAGGCCGGCGATGCGGTTGGCAACTACGTCCACCCCGAGACGCTCACCGAACGGGAGCGGGACATCCTGGTTGATTCCCTGAAAGCCATCGCGGCCCTGCAGAAGCGGGTGGAGAGTGAGTTCACCGGGCAGATCTTCTAGCCCGTCACCCGCTCGCCGAATCTCGACACCGCCCCATGTTCAGGCATCGCTCACCGGCGGTCGCTTCGAGGGGTACTTGTGGGAGGCATAGCGCAAGACCAGGGCGGCCAGGGCGAGCAGCAGAATGCTTCCGGTCACCAAGGCCAGGTGAATGTCCAGGTCGCGATAGTCGGCGGCCGGTTCCTCGTGCGCCAGATTCGCCGCGCCGATCAGCATTCGGGTCAGGGCCGTGATGGCGACATAGATCAGGAAGCGAACCGGCATGTGGTTGGTCTTGAAGTAGATCCCGACCATTGCCCCGAGCTCGAGGAATATGAACAGCAGCAGAATATCTTCGATGGTGGCATGGCCTTTGACGGCCATGCCGATGAAGGCGTAAATGGCCGACCAGACGACGGTTGCGCCAATCGCGAAAAGGGCAAGGCTATGAAAGCCGTCGACGAACATGTTGCCATACTTTTCCGCGAGATTCTGGCCACGTTCGCTTAGCTGTTCCAGCCGATTCGTGGGATCCGTCATGGGTTTTCTCCCCTCTCGCATCTGCGTCCGACGTTCTGCAAGCCTCTCACATCGCGGCGCTTGCCGGTAGGGGGTGTGTTCGGCGCTGTTCGGAGGGATTTCATGCTCGAATGGCCGCGGCTCGTGTCTCGCGGCGGGCTCGCCGTCCGCTACATCTCACCAGATATGCCCGCAAGGGGGCCGGTCAGTAGCATTGCACCTGCGGCGCGTAGTAAGTGCCGCCGTAGGGATGAACGTAGGGCGCCATCACCTGAGTGCAGGGCCGTGGCTGGGCAGGGGCAACATAAGATGGGGCCGCATAGACCGGTGCATAGGCCGGCGCGGGCCGATGGCCCTGGGGACGGTAAAGATAGGCCTCGACCAGGCGCGCGCCGGCGACGATGCCGAGGGCCGCCAGGTAGGTGTCGCCGTCAAATCCACGATGGCCGCGATGGCGGTGGCCGTAGGTGCGCTTGTAGCCATGGCCGTAGCCGTGTTTGAAGCCATGCTTATAGCCGTGCTTGCCGCCGGCCTCGGCCGGCACGCTGGCGAGCAACCCGAGACTCACGGTCAGAATGGCGGCGACCAAGGCGATCGAGCGTCTCATTAACCATAACTCCTCGAATTTAGCGTGCACCGTATCTGTTACGTTGTACGGGGGGACCGGCCGGCCCCATCCCCGGCCCCATCCCCGGCCCCATCCCCCGCCC
>PVMK01152019.1_pt1 | contig 11912 bp, 8 predicted proteins | sample 1853481 | NCBI WGS metagenome assembly PVMK01 (sample SAMN08533507, study PRJNA380276) | Marine sediment metagenome, whole genome shotgun sequencing project. | reverse complement strand
ACGAGGGGGACGACGAGGGGGACGACGAGGGGGACGACGAGGGGGACGACGAGGGGGACGACGAGGGGGACGACGAGGGGGACGACGAGGGGGACCTCGAGGGGGACGACACCGGCGAGATCCCGATCGTCGGCGAAGATGACGGGTTCACGATCGAAGACGTCGACGAAGACACCGGCGACATCCCGGTGGTCGCAGGCACGGGGGGCGGCTTCGGCGCTGGAGGAGAGATGCTGGTCGACCCTGGGGAGGGCGAGGAGCCGGACACCGTGGTCGATCTGGCCGACGCTGCAGGCGTTGACGAACTGGAAGGCGACGTCGCGGTGGATGCAATGTCGGAGGATCGGGCCGACGACGGCCCGGGTGACGACGACTCCGACGATCTCGAGGACGACGCCGACGAGGATGGCGACCTTTCGATCGACGATTTCACCGAAGCGGACTACTTAGGGGCTGCGACACAGGAGCATGCCGATCTGGCGGCGGCGATACTCGCCGCCGACGCCGGGGACACCGAGCAGGTGGCGCTTTCGGTGGAGATCCCAGGGCTCGAGTCGGGTGTGGTCGGGTTCGAAGATGTTGTCGAGGGTGCAGAGGGCGATGAGGAGCCGGTGTCGCCCCCCGCGTCGACGGACCTCGTGCTGCGAGTGGGGACGGGTCTCGCCCTGATCGGCGCGCTGGCGCTGTCGTTGTTGTGGCGTCCCGCGCTGATCGTTTTCGTGCTCGCGGTCTTCGTGGTGGCCGCCGGTGAGTTCTATAGCGCGCTCATCTACCGCAAGTACAAACCCCTGTCGCTGTTCGGGTTCCTCGGCATCGTCGGCGCTTCTCTCGGAACCGCGGCTTGGGGGGTGGCGGCGATTCCCATTGCCCTGTTGCTCATGGCCATCGTCTTGCTGTTGTTCAGCGCGGTGAGCCCAAGACGCGATCAGCCGGCCGCGAACTTTGCCCTGACCGTGCTGGTCGCGGTGTGGATCGGAGGTCTCGGTGCTTTCGCCTTCGACATCATCCAGGCCCAGGACTATCAGGTGTTGGTGCTGGCGATCGTCGCCTTGGTCGCACTTGTTGACATTTCCTCATTCTTTGTCGGCCGCAGCATTGGACGGCGGCCGCTTGCCCCTGTGATCTCTCCGAAGAAAACCATCGAGGGGTTCGTGGCCGGAACACTTACCGCCCTCGCCGTTGGTGCCGTGATCGGCTACTTGGTCGAGCCGATCGATCTGCCAACCGGGCTCGTCCTCGGTGCAGTGGTCGCAGTGTTTGTGCCAATCGGCGACCTGGCGGTCTCGGTGGTGAAACGGTCACTCGACATCAAAGACATGGGGTCGATCCTGCCCGGCCATGGGGGCTTGCTCGACCGGATCGATGGTGTGATTATGGCAATTCCCGCCGTCTGGGTCGTGATGACGTGGCTCGCAGTGATCTAAGACCCGTCGTCGTGCTCGGTGCCACCGGGTCCATCGGCGCCCAGACCCTCGACGTAGCAGACAGGCTGCGCATTCCTGTGGTCGGGCTTGCCGCCGGTCACTCCTCCACGGCGCTCGACGATCTTGCCGATCGATACCCCAACGCTCAGGTCGCGGTGGCCGCAGCCGGCGGGGAAATCCCGTCCCGCTTTCGAGTCGGCAGCGAGGCGGTAACGGAGCTGGCCACGATCCCAGAGTCGGTGGTGGTGAACGGCATCGTGGGCGCTGCCGGGCTCGAGCCGACGCTGGCCGGCCTCACCGCGGGAAACCGGGTAGCGCTGGCGAACAAGGAGAGCCTGCTCACGGGAGGACCGCTGGTGCTCGAAGCCCTTGCGACCGACGGTGCCGAGCTGCTCCCCGTGGATAGCGAGCACTCGGCTATCTGGCAATGTATGGCCGGCGAGCATGCGGATCGGGTGAAGCGGGTGGTGCTGACCGCTTCGGGAGGTCCGTTTCGTGGCAAGTCACGCCAAGAGCTGGCAGAGGTGAGCGTGGGTGAGGCGCTGGCCCACCCCACCTGGGAGATGGGGAACCGGATCACGATCGACTCGGCGACTCTGATGAACAAGGCGTTCGAGGTGGTTGAGGCGCACTTCCTGTTCGGCCTGGACTTCGACCAGATCGACGTTGTCGTCCATCCGCAGAGCTACGTCCACGCCTTTGTCGAGTTCGTCGACGGTGTGGTCAAGGCCGAGGTTGGCCCGCCCGACATGCGGAAACCAATCCAGGTCGCCCTCACCTATCCGGAACGAGTGTCCGACCCGGACCAGCATTTTGATGTGGTAGGCACCGACCTGTCTTTCCTCGCTCCGGACCGCGCCGCCTTCCCTGCGCTCGACCTCGGATACGAAGCGGGCCGTCGGGGCGGCAACGCTCCTGCCGTGCTGAACGCAGCCGACGAGATCGCGGTCACCGCGTTCCTCGACGGTCGGATCCCGTTTACCGCGATCACCGACGTTGTGTCCGACAGCCTCGATGCCGTGCCACACCGGTCGCTCGAGAAGCTCGAGGACGCCCTCGCCGCCGACGCGGCGGGACGGCAGGCCGCAACCGACGCGGTACACCGGATAGCGAACATCGGCCGGTAGCGTTGTCTCGATGAGCGCCGAGCTCCGGAGCCCCCGATGACCGCTGCCGTCATGCTGATAGGCATCGTTCTGATGATCGTGATCCACGAAGGTGGTCATTTCGTGGCGGCCAAGGCGTTCAACATGAAGGCGACCCAGGCCTTCTTCGGCTTTGGGCCGAAGCTGTGGTCGATCACCCGTGGCGAGACCGAATATGGGATCAAGGCGATACCCCTCGGCGGATACGTCAGGATCATCGGAATGAGCCCCGGCGAACCCGTTGCCGCTGAGGATGCCGACCGGACGTACCGCGCCGCTCCGTTCTGGCAGAAAACGATCGTCGTGCTTGCCGGCATCGTCAGTCATTTCGTCGTCGCCTTTCTCCTGTTCTTCATCGTGTTCTCGGTGTGGGGACAGATCGCCCGCGACGAGGAGGGGGACCGGGTCCCGACGCTGACCCTGGCCCTGGTGGCGCGGACGACGCCAGACGGGGCACCGGCGCCGGCGCGCGTTGCCGGGTTCGAGGAGGGCGACGTGCTGACGTCGCTCGACGGGGCGGTGGTGACTTCCTGGGCCGGGTTCGTCGATCTTGTTCAGGTCAAGGGTGGAGAGTCGGTGGTGATCGGCTACGACAGGGATGATGAACCGGCACAGGTCCCGGTGACGCTGGCCCTCATTGAACGTCCGCTATTCGTCGAGGGTGAGACGGTCACCGACGACAACGGGAATGTGATCACCGAGGAGATCGGCTATTTCGGAGCTGCGCCTGAGATCGAGCGGTTCAACGACGGTGTTATCTCCAACATCGGCGCCGCTGGCTCGGCGCTGGTGACGGCGATGTTGGAGGGTGTCAAGGGATTGTGGGCGTTGATCATCGGGTTCCCTGATCTCCTGCGAGGCGTGTTCAGCGGCGACGACGAGATCCTCAACGAGGTGCGTCCTATCACGCCGATCGGCCTGGTGCGGATCGCCGGGCCGCTGGAGTCGACTCTCGGGATTCTGGCTCTCGTCAACGTCTTCGTCGGCATCGTCAACGTGATTCCGCTGTATCCGCTTGACGGAGGGCACTTCGCGGTTGCTCTGTACGAGAAGCTGACCGGTCGGGTGACCGACGTTGCCAAGCTGGCCCCGATCGCTGCCGTGGTGGTGCTGTTCCTGGTCTCGGTGGGCCTGGTCGGCCTGTATCTCGACATTTTCCGGCCGTTGCAGCTGTAGCGCTCGCTTCGCTCGCGCAGTTACCAGTTACCAGGCTCGAACCCGTATTGCGCAGATTCGTAATACGTAATACGGCGCAGTGGCTCACCTCTCGCGCGCACCTACCATCGGGGCATGATCTCTCGGCGATCCTCGCGTCGTCTCAATGTCGGTGATGTTCCCATCGGTGATGGGGCGCCGATAACGGTGCAATCGATGACGACGACCAAAACAGCCGACGTCGATGGCACTCTTGCCCAGGTGTATGCGCTTGCCAGTGCCGGTGCCGACATCGTGCGCATCACCTGCAACGATGTCGACGCGGCCACCGGCCTTGCAGAGATCGTGCCGCGATCGCCGGTGCCGATCATTGCCGACATCCACTATCAATATCGATTGGCGTTGGCCGCTCTCGAGGCCGGGGTGGCAGGCCTTCGCCTCAACCCGGGCAACATCCGGAAAGAGGACCAGATCAAGACCGTTGCCAGAGCCGCCTCCGATGCCGGGGTGCCGATCCGGGTCGGGGTGAACGCCGGCTCGCTGGATAAGGAATTGCTCGCCGAGTACGGGGCGCCGGTGGCAGAAGCGTTGGTACGCTCGGCCGAGAAGGAGATCGGCTACCTCGAGGACGTCGGATTCCACGACATCAAGATCTCCGTGAAACACTCCAACGTTCCGACGATGGTGGAGTCGTACCGGATGCTCGCCGAGCGCATCGAATACCCGCTCCACCTCGGAGTCACCGAAGCCGGCCCGCCGCCTGGGGGCCTCATCAAGTCCGTTGCCGGGATCTCGACGCTGTTGCTGGAGGGCATTGGAGACACCATCCGGTTCTCGCTCACCGCAGATCCGGTGGAAGAGGCGAAGGCGGGGAGGCAGCTCCTCGAGTACCTCGGGCTCAGGGAGCGGACCACGGTCGACCTGATCGCCTGCCCATCCTGCGGGAGGGCGGAGGTGGACGTGATCGACGTAGCGGAACGGGCAAGGGCCGCCCTCGAGGAGGCCGCGCTGCCCATCCAGGTAGCCGTGATGGGCTGTGTGGTGAACGGCCCTGGCGAAGCGCGCGAGGCCGACATCGGTATCGCCGCCGGGCGGGGCAAGGGGCATTTGTTCATCAAGGGCCAGGTGGTGCGTGTGGTTCCTGAGGAGGAGATGGTCGAGGCTCTCCTCGAGGAGGCAGAGCGGCTGGTTGCAGAGGGTGTCGAAGCGCGGCTGGCCGCCGCCGACGATGGCGCCGGCCGGGAGGCGGAGGAGACCCGGATCGAGTTGCTTGGCACCCAGGGCGACCCCAACCAAACGGCAGCGCGCAAGGCCGCGGTCGCCGAGATCGCTGGCCGAGCGCCTTCCCGCTGACGTCGGCCCTGGCTCGCTATCCTCGCTTGTCCTCAACCCCTCGGAGCACCTGATTGCGCTGGTCACAGGCCTTCATCCCAACCCTTCGCGATGATCCCGCCGACGCCGAGGCGGTGAGCCACCGGCTGTTGGTGCGCGCCGGGTACATCCGGCAGCTGATGGCTGGGGCTTACTCCATGCTCCCGCTCGGGTTCCGAGTCCGGGCGAAGATCATGAGGATCATCCGAGAGGAGATCGAGGCCATCGGCGGTCAGGAGCTGCTGCTGCCGGCCCTGCACCCTCGAGGCCTATGGGAGCAGACGGGGCGGGCGGAGGCGATGGCGGACATCCTGTACACACTGAGCGACGGCCGCGGGCAGGATCTCGTCCTCGGACCTACTCATGAGGAGATCTTCTCAACGATCGCAACGGAGCTCACGTCGTACAAGCAGCTTCCCCAGCTCTGGTACCAGATACAGACCAAGTTTCGCGACGAGCCGCGTCCCAAGTCGGGCCTGTTGCGGGTCCGCGAGTTCACCATGAAGGACTCGTACAGCTTCGACGTCGATGCAGCAGGGCTCGACGAGCAGTTCGACAATCACCATCGCGCCTATTTGCGGATTTTCGAGCGCATGGGGATCCCTGCCGTTCCGGTGCAGGCATCGTCCGGCGCCATGGGCGGGTCCGAGTCGATCGAGTTCATCGTTCAGTCACCCGCGGGTGAGGATGACATCGCCCATTGTCCGGCGGGGCACTACACCGCCAACCTCGAGCGAGCCACCTCCCGGCTTGCCGAGGTCGAGGACGATCCGGGTCCTGACCTGCCTGAGCTGTTCCCCACCCCCGGCGTGCGGACGATCGAGGACCTCGTGGCCTTCGAAGGCGGAGCACCGGCCGACCGGCAGCTGAAGACACTGGTCCTGGTCCTCGACAACAAGCCGACGCTGGTGATACTTCGAGGCGACCACGACCTGCAAGAGCAGAAGCTGAGGGATGGCACCGGTGCCCTCGAGGTCCGACCGGCACAGCCAGAAGAGATCCGGGAGCTGATGGGGGCAGGGGCCGGGAGCCTTGGCGCGGTCGGCGTCGACAAGCTGCCGATCCTGGCAGACGAAGCGCTGCGTGGTCGCAGCAATATGGTCACCGGAGCCAACCGGGACGACCACCATCTGCGCGGTGTCGATGTGGAGCGCGACATCGCCGTGGGCCGGTGGCTCGATCTGCGGGCGGTGGCGGCTGGCGAGCCATGCCCCGTGTGTGGGGAGCCGCTCGAGGTCTTCCGCGGGATCGAGGTCGGTCATATCTTCAAGCAAGGCACGAAATACTCGGAGGCTCTCGGAGCGACCGTCCAGGATGCCGACGGGGAAAGCATCAACCTGGTCATGGGCGCATACGGGATCGGCGTCGAGCGAAACCTGGCAGCCTGCGTCGAAGCCAACCACGACGACCTCGGCATCGTTTGGCCGATCTCGGTGGCTCCATACGAGGTGGTCATCACGGTCGCCACCATGGATGACGAGGGCGCAGTCGATGCTGCAGAAGCGCTGTATCTGGGGCTGATCGACACCGGGATCGACGTGCTCATCGACGACCGGGCCGAGCGTGCCGGGGTGAAGTTCGCCGATGCCGAGCTGATCGGCATCCCGTACCGGGTTACGGTCGGGCCCAGGGGACTCGCCGACGGCGTCGTAGAGGTGACCGACCGTCGGACTCTTTTGTCCGAAAACGTCCCCGTCGACGAGGTAATGGCAATGGTCGTGGACCGCGTGGTCGCGGCCCGCGTCTAGACCTTCAGGCCTCGAGTGTCCCCGGATCTTCCGGAACATCGACTGCGTGTTGCTGGAGCGCAGAAAGCGGAATGACCTCGAGAGCGCGTTCGTGGCTCGAGGCAAGCACCACCGGGGCTGCCGCTCCATCGTGATGAGCCCGCAGCCAATTCGCCGCAGTCACACACCAGCGATCGCCTGGGACGAGTCCTGGGAACCGGTATTGCGGCATCGGGGTCGTGAGGTCGTTTCCGATGCCGCGCTGGTGGTCGAGGAATTCTCTGGTGGCTACCGCACACACGGTATGGCTTCCAGGGTCATCTGGTCCGGTGTGGCACGACCCGTCCCGGTGGAAGCCGGTTAGCGGGTCGCTGCCGCAGGGCTCGAGGCCGCCTCCAAGGACATTGCGCTCGGTCACCGCACCAGTATCCTTGTTTTCCACGGCTCGCCTCTCAGTGTCGGGGACAACGAAACGCGGACCATAGCCGCGAGGGATGTCCGCCAAACTATCGACAGCGGCCCGCCCATATTGCTACGGATATGCGCTAGCCGCGATCAGACGTCTTCCATGTCCGGTGACGCGAGACTTTGAGTCCGGTGACGCGAGACTTTGAGCCAACCTCAACCCGGTACCGAACATGAGGCCAACGAGGCCGAGCAGCATTCCGAAGAACGCCGCGGTGAAGAACAGAAGCGCGATCGCCGCACCCCCCTGTTCTTGCCAAACCTCTTCTGCAAAAACCGACGTCTTCTGCATCGATGTAGAACCCCAAAAACCATACTCCAAGACTGATCCCGGCTACCCAAGAGGCTCAGCGCGGTGACGCGCACGTGCCATGCTCTCGAGCCGGCTGCCTTCACCTCACGCCGACGGTGGAAACGGCAGTCGGGCTCATCGTGATCGTCAAGGAGTCGTAGCTCGACTGGGTCGACGCCGGGCTCACTCGAGGGGGGCTGCCTGCCTGTTCTCCTTCGCCGGCTGCGGGTTACGCTGCCTCCGTTTGGCGCTGCAGCCACACGTCGAGCTGGCGGTTGGGCATCTCGAGGTCGGCCTCGTCCATTGCGTCCTTGAGGCGCTCTCTGAGAGCCCGTTCGAAGGCCCGCCGGTGGTCGGGCTCGAGTCGGGTCGCCACGCGTAACATGACGGCGTCGTCGCCGAGGCTCTGGACTCCCTGCACCACCGGGGCAACCAGGATATGGTCCTTCCACTCGTCCTCCTCCGCCAGGGACCGGGCGGCCTGCTCGAGCACTGCGCTGGCTTGGCTGAGGTCGGCCGAGTAGGACACACCGATATCGATGACAGCCCGGGACCAGTTCTGGGTCTCGTTGGCCACCCGGTCGATCTCGCTGTTGGGAATGTGCCATACCCTGCCGTCGGGACCACGCAGCACCGTCGTCCGCAGGGTCACACGCTCTACGTACCCTTCCACTGTGCCAACGTCGATGCGATCACCTACGCCGAACTGATCCTCGATGATCATGAAGATCCCCGTCAGCACGTCTTCCACCACCGATTGAGCACCGAATGCGATGGCGAGGCCCGCCAAGCCGGCACCGGCAATCAGGGTCACCACTCCGAAGCCGATGGTCTCGAGGATCATGATCGCGGCGATTCCGAACACGATCACCGTTGTGGAGCTTCGCATCAGCGAGGACAGTGTCGCCGCTCGTTCTTCGGCCCGCTCGGAGGAGCGATCCGAGATGAGCTCGTCGTGGTCCTGGGTCACTGTCCCGATCTTGGTGGCGTATTTGGTGATCTTGCTCTTCAGCCACTTGTTGATGACCAGAGCGGCGGCCACGATGATCAAGACCTTTATTGGTGTGCCTATGAGCCACGCCAGGATCTCGGAGAGCCGCTCGTTGCCGGTTGCCTCGAATAGCCACTCGCACAAGAGACCCAGATTCTCACAAGCCTGACCCGATCCGCTGTCGGCCGCCGCCGATCCGTTGTCCGCCTCCTGAAACACGCCCAGCCAGTTCATCATCATCATCATCATCATCATCACCGCACCTCCTTGGTGATCCGTAACGGGTCGTCGATCGAGCGACCCGACGTTCGACGCCGCCCGAACCTGCTCGATACTGGCACCCAGCGACGTCCTCGGGGTGCGGCATCTCGCCATGTCGGGCCAAATGCGATTCGTACAAATCGGGGTCGCTGTTGAGCTCCATGGGGAGATCCACGAGCTTCACGCAAACTTCTTCGGCGCGATACGTGATGTCAGGAACGTTTCATACCGACGACGTAGAACGACCGTTCGAGACGGAAGTCGCGGCGTTCGTCAAAATCGTAGACCACAAGCTCACCGGATGGCCGGTCGTGGCGGGCACCGCCTTCGCGGACACCTCAGCGCGACTCTGGGGCTCACCGAGACCGAATGATCAACGCCAAGAACGCTTTCCGCATCCGTGGCAGACATTCCGTTAGCACCTCGTCGGTCGTTGCGGTGATCGGCTTGCCGAGTGGTCGGGTTTGTGGTCTCCGTCGCGCGCGGTCCGTCGCTCGAGTGGAGGTCACGTTCGGAAGATGCGGCGCCGCTGCTGGATTCTGTCGACGTCTTTGTTTTCGTGCATCTCGTCGTGGTCCTCTTCTTGCTGTTCGTACCAGTCGGCGTACCTGTTCGAGCCTGGGTAGGCGGTGATCCCGTGGAGCAGGATGCTGAGGGCGACGGTGAGGGTGACGATCGTGGCCATGAGTTCGGTGCCGGGAATGTCGACTTCTTCGAGGACGACCGTAGCGAAGATGAGCGAGGCGAGACCGCGGGGACCGAACCACCCCATGTAGAGGATTGTCGGGGGGCGCAGGTGTGTACCGATCATGGAGATCGCCACCGGCAGCATGCGGACGAGGGTGAGGCTCAGCACGCCGTACAGCAATATCTCCCAGGTGAAGTCGCCGACGCGGGGTTGGAGGATCAGACCGCCGAAGACCATGAACGCGACCATGGTCACAACCTCAGCCAGGTCTTCGGCGAAGTTGGCGATTTCGGGATATGACGCCAAGAGGAGGCGCCCGAAAATCAGCCCACCGACGAACGCCGCGATGAAGCCGCTCCCGCCGAGCTCGTCGGCAACGACGTAGACCACGACCGGCACCGTAACGACGGCGATCTGTCGCCAGATAGGCTGCAGCCATCCCCGGTCGCTGCTAGCGATGATCAAACGAGCGGACACCCACCCGATGCCGATTCCGACGATGACGGCGATTCCAATCGCGGAGAACAACAGGGAGAAGAGATTGGCACCGTCCTCGGCTTCGCCGATTGCAATGAAGAAGAGCAGGAAGGGAAGCGCGATTCCGTCGTTGAGTCCTGACTCGATGTTGAGCGCTCCGCGGATACGGGCCGCCACCCGGGTATTGGACACCACGGGTGCACCGAGTGCAGCGTCGGTCGGAGCGAGCACGGTGGCCACGATGGCGACACCGACGAGGTCGAATTCGGGGAAGAGTCCGGCGGCGACGATCGCTCCGGTGAGGATAATCAACGGCATCCCGAAGCCTAGGAGACGGCTGGGAAGCTCGGCTTCGTCGCGCCCCGACGAGATTTTGGTGGCCATCGCGTCGGTGAACAGCACCAGGGCGAGCGTCATCTCCAATGCCACCGTCGCCACCCCGGTGACATCACCCGTTGGCTCCTCGCCGAGCCCGACGGCGACGGCCACGAACCCAACGGCGGCGAAGAACATCGGACCCGAGATGATGCTCCGACTCAGACGCCTCGAGACAAGCGCATAGATCCCGAGCGCCGCAGCGCCAATACCGAGGAAGTAGATGTCCATGCTGCCTTCCTTTCGACTCCCGCTACCTGCGGGGAGGGAATGCCCCCGCAGCCAAGCCGCCGGTTCCGATCATGATCGTTGCACCTCGGTGCCAGGATCCGTCGGCGTGGAGTGGCAGTCCAGGCTGCGTGACTCACTCGATCAACCCGGAGCGCCGTAGCTCATCGAGATGACTGCGACCGCGTAATACCAGTAGAGACTTGGCAACGCCCAGCGACACGGTGTCAATCGGGTAGTGGTGTAAGCCGACCTCAACGGTGAACGGCGACCTCGACGACACCGTCGTTCACATGGTCTGCGGGTCATGCCGACCGTCAGGTCGGCCGGAGAGACGTTCCACGCGCAACGATCGGATGCCGGGGAAGCCGTCGATGGGGGTGACGAAGACGGTTGACGAAACGGTCGCATTGGTATCGTATGCGGTGACGACGCCATCCCGGTTCGGTGCGGATCACGCATAGGCGCGTGGTATCTCGAGATGGGTCCAATCGGGCGGTTCGTAACCTTTAGCGGCTTGGCGTTCCGGTAGTGCCAGCGCCGCCGGGGTCAGATCCCGATAGGGGACTCGAGACAGCAGGTGGCTTATCACGTTCAAGCGACCCGCCCGCTTGTCGTTCATATCAACGACGTGCCAAGGCGAGTCATCGGTGTTGGTGCGATCGAGCATCACATCCCGGGCTCTGGCGTAATCCACCCACCGGGCCCTGGCTTCGAGATCCATCGGGCTCAGCTTCCAGCGCCGCCTCGGGTCGGTGTTCCGTCGCACAAATCGGCGTTCTTGCTCATCATCATCGACATGGAGCCAGTACTTGAACAGAAGAATCCCGTCGGACACGATGACCGACTCGAACTCCGGACCGAGGCGCAGGAAGGTCTCGTACTCCTCATTGCTACAGAATCCCATCACGCGTTCAACACCCAGCCGGTTATACCAAGAGCGATCGAAAAGAGCCATCTCGCCGGCTGCCGGTAGATGGGCTATGTAGCGCTGCAGGTAGAGTTCGCCTTTCTCGCGCTCGGTAGGAGTCGCAAGAGCGACGGTCCTTACGATGCGAGGATTGAGTCGACGGGTGATCGTCTTGATCGTGCCACCCTTGCCGGCTGCATCACGACCCTCGAAAATGACCACGATCCGCAGGCGCTGATCGACTATCCAGCCCTGTAGTTTGGCTAACTCGACTTCCAACTCCGCGAGATCAGACTCGTAGTTCTTGCGCTTCATGGCCCACTCCTTTCAAGGGAGACAATCGAACGAAGGACGGTGAGAGCGAGATGGTTGCGGTTGGTGACGAGACGTAGCATCGCGGGTC
>PVMK01128267.1_pt1 | contig 11914 bp, 10 predicted proteins | sample 1853481 | NCBI WGS metagenome assembly PVMK01 (sample SAMN08533507, study PRJNA380276) | Marine sediment metagenome, whole genome shotgun sequencing project. | reverse complement strand
CTGGCTATTCCCCGTGTTTGGGCGTCGCTGGTAAGTGACCATGACGCGGTTAACCAAACTGGATCTTTGCTCTGACAAATCGTTGAGCCATACCGTTGCCAAAAACAAAGGCCGGACGGCGAAGGCGGCGCCCCGGTGAACTCCATCGTCAGCGCTAGTCGGAACGCTAGGCTGGGCTTGCGACGTCCGCTTTACCCTCGGAAGCGGGCATTAAGCTAAACTCAGTCAAGATGGCCGCTACCGACCCAAAAGGCGACATTGATTGTTATGCAGATAAAGGCGTGTTCTGCGACACCTTTGTCCACGAACTTAGTTACGTAGCACCGAAGGAGAGGTTGTGCAGACTCCGCTAGTATTTCGTTGTCAGGCACGTGCCAGGTTGCGAGGATGAAAATGATTAAGAGAATACAGATTCTTACACTGCTTTTGGTGATCGCTGCATGCCAGTCGGAACAGGGAACTCCTTACGTAACGGCCGGTACGTTCGCCGAAATCTGCGAAGGTCTGCCGCGTGAGGAAAACGCCAAATTGCCGTTGTCCGAAGTGTCCGATGACTGGTTCCAAGTTTACGAAGTTTCCGAGGGTGTTTATTCCATCGTCGAGCCCTATCAGTTCCAGCAAACAATATCGCACCTGATCGTTGGCGAAAATAGCGCTGTTCTCTTTGATACGGGCATCGGTCTATTGCCAATACGGCCAGTGGTGGAACGGATTACAAGTTTGCCAGTTTCGGTTCTGAATTCGCACACACATTACGACCATGTCGGCGGCAATGCAGAGTTTTCGTCGGTGTTGGCAATAGACTCCGAGTACACGCGGGCCAATATGGCAGGATTTGAGCACAGTAGGATTGCCGAAGACTTTATGCCGGATGCATTCTGCAATGGCCCGCCGGAGGGCGTCGACGTGGCGGCTTTCTATACGAAACCATGGAAAGCATCACGCTTCGTTGAGGACGGAGAGATTCTTGATCTCGGCGGTCGCACGCTGAAGGTATTGCACGTTCCCGGCCATACACCGGACGCAACGGCATTGCTTGATGCTGAGAATGGTCTGCTGTTTACAGGTGATTCGTTCTACGATGCCGAACTCTGGTTGTTTGTGCCTGAAACCAGCCTTGACGATTACGATCGCACCATATCCCGGTTGGCGAGCCTCGAGAGCAACATCAAATACCTGTTTGGTGCCCACAACTCAGCCAGAGTCGATGCGGGTCGACTGAGTCACGTAGAAGCGGCTTTCCACCAATTGCGCTCGGGTAGGTTTACTGGTGACGAGGAGTCTGGCAACCGATTGATGTTCCTCATTGACGGTGTTGAGTTTGTCACCTCGCAGCAGGTGCTCGACGGCGAACAGGGTGACCTTTCCAAGGGGGCAGTGGTTTAGACACCTGGCCGTAGAGAGAGTAGATGGGGATGCAATAATCGTAATTGGAGAGGCTACTGGTGCGGCCGGCGTGGTCGCTTCACTTCTATATCTGACTGTGCAGATCCTTGCCAACACTCATGCCTCTGCCGTGAAGCGGCCATTGGGGTGGTAGAGTGCTGAGGGTCCGCTGACGACCCAAAGCGGACCATCGCGTGCTAAATGCATAGTGGGCTGTTAGGTTGTACTGGGCACACCATCGGGGTCTAATTGTGGATATAAGAAAAATTTGCTTGCGCTTATCAAGGCCGCTTTGCCTGTCTTTGCCGGCGATTTTGAGTGCGTCTCCGGCAATTGGCGATGGTAACGGACACAGAGATGTCCTTCTCATTGATTTCGTAGAGTCATCTAAGGTCACTTAGGCACGTTTTAAGATGGCACTTTATAATTGTCTGGACAGGAGTGCGGTCGAGGGCCTCACTCGTCGGTTCGGGATTGGTGACATTACAGATATCTCTGTCATAGACGGCGGGACACGAGAACACCAGCTATTGCGTTGAAACGAGTTCGGGTACGGTACGTTCTGACGATTTGCGATCAACAATCGTTAGAGGAGGTAACTAACCTTGCGAACCTACTGGTCTATTTGACCAACCAAGGTATTCGTACATCGCGAGTCGTTGTGCCACCGAAAGAGCCCATTGTGTTTCTGCACAATGAAAAACCCGTCATGTTAAAGCGTTATATCGACGGAGACATCCCGGCCGACTTAACTGGGAACCTACTCGTTCAGTTGGCCGAGGAAATGGCTCGGTTGCATGAGATTTCCGCGCCTTCTTACCTACCTAAATCGTTTCCCTACGGTCGTAGCTATTTCCCCGAGCTGATAAATTCCAATCTTGGTCATGCTTATATCGACTGGTTATCGGAGAAGAATAGTTATTTGCAACAACGCATTCCTCAGCATCTACCGATGGCATTGATTCACGGTGACGTCTTCTTGGATAACATGATTGTTCAAGGTGATCAGCTCATCGCAATCATTGATTTCGAACAAGCCTGCCACTACTACCGCGGTTTTGATCTGGGAATGGTGATTGTTGGTGTTTGCCGAGATCGTAAAGGAATCTCTTTCGAAAAAGCGGGACGGTTTATACGAAGTTATCAGAAAGAGATAACTCTTCAGTCAATCGAACGAGAAACTTTGAAGACCTTTGCAGTATATGCCGCAGTAGCCACATCGTTTTGGCATTTCAGGCATCATCACCTGCGAAGACCCGAGCCCCGACTCTACGACAAGCACGTTGAAATGCAGACCCTTGCCGACATCATTTCCAAGTACCCGGACTCGCGTTTTACGGAGTTGTTCGCGGAGAAAACAACGGCAGCCACAAGTGGCGAAGATACGTAGCAATGTAACGTCGCCGTGCAACCTATCGTTCTCCATGCTTCGCGATGGTCCGCTTATGGCCGAAAGCGGTAGTTGGAATCGCTGGAATTTGAGTGAATCGAAGGGCCGCTAACGGCCACAAGCGGACGTGCGGTGCTGAAACTGGCAACGACTTATGAGGGCCATGACCGTTCAGTAATAGCTGAAAGTTAATCCTCTACAAGGAAACTTCTGAGCTGGTCCGCACGAGTCGGGTGGCGCAGCTTGCGAAGTGCCTTGGCTTCGATCTGGCGAATTCGTTCACGCGTGACGTTGAACTGCTTGCCGACTTCCTCGAGAGTATGGTCGGTGTTCATCTCGATACCGAAACGCATTCTGAGGACCTTTGCTTCCCTCGACGTTAGTCCAGCCGCCAGCACCGAGTGCGTGACTTCCTTCAGGCCTTTCGATATTGCTGAATCGACCGGAGAATGCACGGTCTGGTCCTCGATGAAGTCGCCGAGATGTGAATCTCCATCATCGCCGATTGGCGTCTCCATGGAGATCGTTTGTTTGGCGATCTTCCGAACCTTGTGCACCTTGTCCTCCGGCATCTCCAGGCGCTCGGCCAGCTCGTCCGGCAGGGGCTCACGGCCCATCTCCTGAACCAGCTGCCGGGAGATACGATTTAGTTTGTTGATCGTCTCGATCATATGTACTGGAATGCGGATTGTGCGCGCCTGGTCAGCGATTGAGCGTGTGATTGCCTGGCGGATCCACCAGGTCGCATAGGTCGAGAACTTGTAGCCGCGGCGGTACTCGAATTTGTCGACGGCTTTCATCAAGCCGATGTTGCCTTCCTGAATCAGGTCAAGGAATTGCTGGCCGCGATTCGTGTACTTCTTTGCAATCGAGATAACGAGTCGGAGGTTCGCTACGACCATCTCCTTCTTGGCCCGGCGTGCCTTGGCTTCACCAATCGACATTTGCCGGTTGATCTCCTTGATCTCGGCGATCTGAAGGTTCGTCAGCGCTTCGACCGCGAGTAGCTTGCGTTGTGCCCGCAACACGTCGTCTTTGAGTTTGGCTAGGGTCGACGAATGCTTACGCTTTGCGCGAATGTGCTTTTCGATCCACCTGAGATCGGTCTCGCGCTTCGGGAAGCTCGCCAGAAAGTCTTTCTTCGGCATGCCCGCGTCCCGAACACAGATCTGCATGACCTGGCGCTCCTGTGTGCGAATGACCGAGACCGAGCCACGCAGATTACGAACGAGCAAATCGAACATTTTGGGCGCCAGCTTCAGCTCCATGAGCTTATCGGCGAGGTCGGAACGGGCTTTAATTGTTCTCTTGTCGGCGCTGCCGTGCTTCTCGAGCAACGTCAATATCTTCCTGTAGAGTCGTCGAATGACTGTCATCCGAGCAGCAACCTCTGCTGGATCCGGTCCTGTGTCTACGGCGTCTTCTTCTTCCTCTTCGCTCTTGTCATCGGCATCCCATTTTTTGACCGGGGATTTGATCTCGTCCGGTGCATTCGGGTCGATGAATCCAACGACAAAAACCTGCATGCGCGTATCGCCGACGGCCACCGCCTCATAAACCTCAAGCAGTTTTTCCATGGTCGGCGGGAACTGCGCCATACAGTACTTGACCTGGTTTAGACCGTCTTCGAGGCGCTTGGCGATCTCGATTTCGCCTTGACGCGTAAGAAGTTCAACGGTGCCCATTTCACGCATGTACATGCGCACTGGGTCGGTGGTCCGGCCAAACTCGGCATCGATACTGGTAAGCGCAGCTTCAGCCTCTTCCGCTACATCATCGTCAGTGGAAACGGCGCTGTCAGAATCGAGAAGGATGGATTCTGCGTCCGGTGCTTTTTCGTGCACCGACATGCCCATGTCATTGATCATGTTTACGATATCTTCGATCTGTTCAGGATCGACGATATCGTTTGGCAGGTGATCGTTTATTTCCGCGTAGGTCAGGTAGCCTTGTTCCTTGCCGCGGGCAATTAAATCCTTAAGTTGCTGCGATCGCCTCTGGCCGTTAATTACTGCGCGTTTGTCGCTCAAGACGGTTTGACCTTCAAATAAAAAATGCAACCGTGCTGTCGCCGCTGCGGTGTCCTTATGCGCGTCATCGCCCTGATGGAGAAACCGGAAATCATCGAGCGGATCCTAAAACACCTCAACCTCTGGCGCCTATCGTACCGTTCAGTATATAGGGCTAATGTCCGCTCTGGGTCGTGAGCAGCCGAACACTATGCTGCGGTGCAACGGTCTGCTTTGCGTCGACAACGGAAGTCGAGTACCTGAACAGCCTGGCGGCTGCTTTTGCGGGGGAAGCGGACCCTCGATAACTACTTTTTATGCTTCGATAAACTTCTGAAAACGGCCAGAATGCGACATTCGTTTAACGCCCACAACAGCGGTCAGCTGAAAGCTGATCCGATTGCTTGTGCTGGTTATAGGGCAAACTCACCTCAAAGTCCTGGCGGAAGCTACAAGCCAGAATATATATGAGATTAAGCGGCGAGTCTGCGTTCCGCCAGGAGCAGCAATCAGGGCTTTTTCATAACCTTCGCCCAGCGCTGGTACCAGTATCGTTCAGACTTGTCCTTGGCATTTTTTGTGATGGCGCCCGTATCCCATAAACGTGAAAACTTGAACGCTCTCGGGCAATGCGGGTAAACCTCATCAACCTGCAGGTGCAACGCCTGTAGTGTCTCCGCCTTGTCATCTGGATCGAAAATCTCTCCGTCGATGCCCATTTGTAGCAGTTCATCCCGATCAATAACCCGGGAGCGACCGTTAACACGCACGGTAAGGCCACATCCGGGAATCATGAATATCAATCCCACTTTCGGATTACTTTCGATATTCTCGTACGACTGGAATAACTTGTTGCCGCGGATATCTGGCAAAATCAATGTTTTGTCATCCAGCACCTTGACGAACCCTGGCTTGCCACCTCTGGGCGATGCATCGCAGTCGCCGTTTGCATTGCTGGTCGCCATTACGACGAATGGGGCGCTCTCAATAAACTCCTGTACGACTGAATCCATGACCGATCGCACCTTGGCTTCAATCGCCGGAAGCGGCTGGCCATGTTTACGTTGTGCGATATTCATATAACTATCCGTACGCTGTTTTAACCAGCTCTTTGGTGTGCGCTATTGGTCGAAGCGATTATTGGACCCAAGCCCCATAACAGCTGATTCTGAGGCAGCGGCTTTTATTTTCGACTCTTGTTTTCAGAATGGCGAGCCGGGGCGCTTGTTTTAGAGCGTTCATGGTTGAACATAGTCGCATATTCGGCCGTAACTCTGAATGTCCGAGTTGGGTCGACAACGGAAGTCGAGCACCAGAATAGTCTGGCGGCTGCTCCAGGGGTGAAGCGGTCACTCAGATAGTTGGGAAGACGATGTAGTGACAGGCGCAAAACGGCCACAACCGGTCATTCGTTAGATAAAGAAAACCCGGCGTAAAGCCGGTGGCATCATTTCTATACGAGAATGGCTGCCTGAACGTTGAGATGAATAAACAGGAAGGACAACAACACTATAAAAATTCAAGCAGCGGAAAAACCGACCATCCTCTTACTATCTTCGTCCCACAGCGCGAGTTTGAAACAGTTGCCAATATCCTTGAACGTTCGTTTCGGCACATCCCGCAGTTCCGGAATGGCTTCAAGGCATTCGCGCAGCCGATAGAACGGGATACGGCTACTCAGATGATGTATGTGGTGCAGATTGATATTACTGATTATCCAGCTGGGAATTTTTGAAAATTCAAAGTAGGAACTGCCCTGCAGGGCCGCATTAAAATGACTCCATTCGCTATCTACAGCCCAGTACGTGCCTTCATATTGATGATGGATGAAAAAAAGAGCGATCCCTATAGAGCTTGCAAGCCAGCAAACCGGGACGTAAACAAACAACAAAGGTTCCCAACCAAGAAAGTACACCATCGAAACTACAATCACACCAATTCCCAGGTTGGTGATCATAATGTTTTTCCAGGATTTAACCGAATGAAACGGGTTATCAAGCGGAAACCTGTGTTTTAGGCCGAATACGGCTATAGGTCCCACAACAAGCATAAACGCCGGGTTGCGGTATATTCGGTACCAAAGTTTCTGGTAAAACGGTAACGATTTGTATTCATTGAGAGTGAAAGTATCGAGATCACCAATCCCCCGTTTGTCCAGATTGCCGGCAACCGCGTGATGAAATCTGTGAGTTTTTCGCCAATAGTAATATGGGGTCAACGTCAGGACCCCCAGTAAACTGCCTATACGGTTGTTTGCTTTCAGTGATGAGAAAAAGGAATTATGCCCGCAATCATGCTGGATGGTGAATGCGCGTGTAAGCATAGCTGCGGTTGGGGCAAGCAAAATAAATGTCAGCCAGTAACTGATTCCCAAGCTGTATATCATCAGAGCGAACAGCATGAAAAAAGTACCGAGAGTAAATATAAGCTCCAGAGAAGCTCTTTTATTATTTGCCCCGAAAAACTTGTTAACACGATCTAAGAGATCGTTTTCGACTTTTGCCGACTTTTCTCGATTTTTGCTAATCTCAATTGCTACTTTCAAGCTACTCATAGAATATTATTCTCAGGATACAGCACCATAATTTTACTTTGACATCGAGCTATCCTGGAGAGTATGAGTACTTACCGTAACTCTGTTAACAGAGTAAAATTTCTTTAGTTCCCACGAGTGGGCGGGCTGCATCATGAATACTCGCGGATGGCTGCCTGAGAGCAAGCGGATGAATAAATGGTAGGGACAACTATTAATGGCATAGAGGCCGTGGGCCGCGACCAGATTTCCCTCGACCGACGGCTGGCAATTGAAATTACCGGATAAGTAAGTCGATTCAGAAAGCCGTTGGCATGCCGGTCTTGGGATTTCCGATAATGGTCAATGACGTGCCTCATTAGGACCAACCCCACGGCATTTGTAATGTCTGCAAAGCGTCGTCTGCAGCCTCATGCAGCGCGGCAACCGGCACTTCCGCTATCTGCTCATAACCAGCCACTCAGACCAGGATTTCTAGTTTCTCAGATGGTGCGACCGCTTTGGCGCCAATAGCAGACGTCAGTTTGCATCGAATTTGGTGCAGTCCAGAGTCGCAAAACGGCCAACTCCGGCCCTTCATTAACAGTTTTCAGCACGTTATTGCCGTAGCGATTGCTTTCCTGTGCTTGGTAAGTTCTCCTTACTGCACATCACGTGGCGGATTCTGGACTTCGTGGAGGCACTGCACGGCGTCAGGGATAAAGCTGGAGGGCAGACGTGAGTCAGGTCCCCGTCCTAGGTGAACAGCGATGCTCACGTAGCGCGTCGGTGTGTCACGACAGGTTGTCTCGACAAGCACGTAACCATCACCACGAGGACCAACAACGTCGGCGTAGAAGGCGACGACCTCCTCGTATGACAGTGTGGTGAGTACAGAGACGACGAATCCTCTGCCGTCTTCAAACCTCGCGTGACTTGCCCTGTAGATTTCTCCGCTGATGATAGGAACATCCGCCGGGAAGTCTGCGGGTAGTTCGCTGTTGAGCGCAGCACGGCCACACGCTGCCAAGGCCAACAGTCCGAGAAGTATCAAGGGCTTCATTCTCAGGGTGTAAGACAAAGAATCTCTGATTTTCAATAGCCGTTTCATCGTGCTACCGCCAGTTGATGAACTCAGCGCTAGATTGCCGTAAGTTATCTATATAGTCACCTTATTCGTAGCTGTTGCGTTTTATGATGCTATTGGTATTACAAAGGGATACCTTTGGAGCCCACCTAAGGACACCCCAGAACGGCGCCCGCGTTATGGGCACCAAATGTCAGCGTGAGTACAACAACGCGATGGCGTAACCGTGATGGCACTGCGTGGCTGGCAATATGGCTCGTTCCGCCCACTCCGCAAAGCGCCCGGCTAACGCGCCGTTTTCTCAAGAATCACGATCGTCTCGAATGGGTCGGTTTCAGCCCGACGCCATGCAGCAAGGTGAGCGTCTGCTACCGCGGGAGAAGCAGACGTTAATTCGCCTTGAATATGGCGCTGGCTTTAGACAGAAAACGGCCAACAGCGGGAATTCACTTCCTATTGTCGATTAGCTCACTGGCTTCTCCTTGTCCGAAGGTATCTTCTTCGTCGTATCCGAGCAAATTTCATCAATTAATGAGGCAAGTTCTTCCGCCTCGTCGGCGCTGTTAGTCTGTGAATATCTTCCGACTGACTTGATAGTGACGACCCGGTCCGCATATAGGCCGGTCCAAGATGTGATTCCTATGTCCATAGCCGGAGTCTTCCGGACAGGGGACACCGTTCCGTCTGCTGTCCCGACAAGTAACCGATTAATCAATTCCATTTTCTCCTCGGACACTGAGGCAATCTTTTGAATTTGCTGCTCTTTCCCAACGTCATAGGTATAAACATATCCTTGATCATCGACCAGGCATCCGAAATTCTGGTATCCCCAAGCGTTATTTGTGTAGCTCTTTGAGATAATAATCGGCTCTACTAGTGCAGACGCACAAGAAGCACAAGTCATAACTGCGGCAACTAGAATTGTTTTCATTATCGTTCTCCACATCTGCAAATCTACTAACTTCGTATGTTGGATCACTGGACAATAATGCTTTAATTTTAGTATGCGCGATGAATAAGTCCTGTTTAGACTGATGCGTAAATGTCCGCTTCGGGTCGTTCTCTGCCCATTGCAGCGCAACACCCGGAACTTCCGCTATCCGCTCGTAAGCAGCCGTTAATCAGTCAGACCAAAAGTCATTGAACCGGTCCGCCGCAAGCTCCGTATATCGCGTCGTATGAGCGATCTGCCTGTGACCCAGGTAATGCTGAATAGCGCGGGTATCATGACCCTGATTCGCCAGATAGAACCCGGTGGCGTGTCTCAACATGTGCGGATGCACCGGGAACGATAAGCCTGCTTTCTCTCCGGCTCTTGCGACGATTTTCCGTACCGTTGATGCGGTCAGCGGCCCACCGCGCTCAGTGACAAACAGATATGGCGACTTCGGATAGTCTCGTTTCAACCGACGTAATGCCCTGATCTCTGGCCCTCGGATCGGGTGCGTGCTGGCGGTGCCGTTCTTCAACCGCTGAACGTGCAGATGCCCCTGTTTTAGATCCACCTGGTCCCACCGCAGCGCGATCAGCTCGGAGACTCGCAGGCCGTGCCTGTACGCCGTCAGGATGAGTGTGCGATCTCTGTGTCGATGTCGGCCTATACGACCGGCAAAGGCCATAAGTGCGTCTACTTCGTCCTGGGTGAGGTATTCACGCGAACGAACATCCTTGTTTCGTCGTCTGCGTGGGGGAACTTTCGCGTTTACGGTGTTTGGCGAACCGTCTCTGACCTGTCTGAACGCTACAACTTTACTCATGACTGCGTCTCCATTTTTCCCATAAAGGGCTGTTTATGGCACTGTTTTGGAAGACCAGCAGGAACAAAAAAGCACGCCAGCCAATAAAGGCAAAGCGCGCTGAATGTTGGTTTAGAATTGGCTTAGCCATTTCCAGTGCCTCAAGTGCTGGATTGGTTAGACCTCGTTGGGAGTTGCTGCTCCCTTCGGGGTCGCTCTATTTAAACTACGCCGTTAAGACTTTTCTGTCAACGCAAGCAGTCACGAGCAAACTTCTGTTGTCTCTTTCACTTTAAGCAGACAGATTAGTTCGCAATCAATCGTAACGCTCATGAGTTGCGTGAAGATTTAAAAAAGACAGAGCGAAATGAGCCTCTCCTTTTGGGAGGGGGTGGGGCAAAAAAACGCTTCCGTGCAAATGTTGATGACACCGCGTCAGATAGTGCAGCCAAGATAAATGCGCTTACTTGTTTACTGGAATCTTATTCGCGTGGGTCGCTGACTCTCCCCATGAACAGAATGTTTCCAGTCTCCTTTTGCTGGATGATGAATATAAAGGGATGATCAGCCATGAATACGGGTACTGGGGGTGGCATTGATGTTGGGCCAAACACAATAGCGGTGGCCGCAGCGGCTTCCGTTCCTTCCTCATTCACGTCTACAAACGCCTGATGTATCACTTCGTCTATCTTCCAATTCTCTCTTGACTCTTCTTCCATGCCGGTGAAGTCGGCGCTATTAGAAAATGCAGTGGGCATACCCATTTTACTGAGCGTCTTTTTCATGAACGTCTTGGTCTCGAACTTGAATCTTGGAATGAAGATGTCGACTCTCTGTTCTGTGAGGCTTTCTCGCCATTCAGATAGCTGCTGAATTGTCAAAGAGCCTTCAATACTGCCTAAATCATCCTTCGGCAGAATCATCAGCATCGATATGTCATCGCCCGCGTAGGGTAATTCGAGTAATTGCAGGTCCTCGGTTTCAGCATAATTGAATGTTGAATCACGGCCGCTCTGGCGCATCATGGGCACCGGTACTTTGTTGAATCGCGAAATTGTGAAATCCCGGTCCTTAGTGGCGCTCTTGTCGAATGTCTTGACCCACTCGCCTTTAAAGTAAATGGCGTTGGTCAGGACCAATCTTGTACCACGATTAAGAACCCCTGCCGGAATTAAGTCTTTGATCTTGTCATTTGTCTGATCCTCGACCCAACCATTGATCGTCAGCCGTGAGCCCTCTGTATCTGCCTTAAAATCCAAGTTTCTGGCCACTCCGCCATAGTAATTCTCTACAACTTCCAAATAGTCTTTGCGAAACGCAAAATCTTTCTGTGCCCACAGCGCATTGGCAGTCGACAGCTTATATTCTTTATCACCTTTGTTAATTTCGTCAGCTATCTGAGAGATTGCATTTCTTCTCAGCTCCGCGTCTTTGGGAAAATGAAATACGGATTGCATTTCCTCAGCAGTTTGTCCTTTCGCGCCTTCATAGGTCATGGCCAGTGCGGTTGAAATGCTGTACGGAGAAAAGAAAAGATTGCTGTCGTCATTTTCGGAATCATCTTTAGACAGGCAATACAGTTCCAGAGCAAACCGGTTATTGGCATTCACGACTTCTTGAATGCCTGGTTGTGTTGAGCCTTTGTCATCGACCTGTGAAGGCTGGCCGCAACCAGAGGACGATGCCGTTAAGAGTGCTGTGGCGGTCACGAGGACAACTGCAAGAACGGCTATGCCAACGGCTAATGCTTTCTTATTCATGTCAATCCAACCTTCTTATTTGATAGTGTGCGCC
>PVMK01118393.1_pt1 | contig 11915 bp, 8 predicted proteins | sample 1853481 | NCBI WGS metagenome assembly PVMK01 (sample SAMN08533507, study PRJNA380276) | Marine sediment metagenome, whole genome shotgun sequencing project. | reverse complement strand
AACTCAGGGAACCCGTGGATAAGTATTTCGATGCGGTAATGGTCATGGCCGAAGACCCTGATCAGCGACGCAATCGCCTGTCACTTATGAACCAACTCAGACAACTGTTTCTCGATGTGGCGGATCTTTCCTGTATACCGGCCGCGTGACCACTGACAAGCCGTACGAAGTAACTCTTTTCGTCGAAGACGCAATGGGTAAAAGAACATGAATGAGAATCAGACGCGGATTATCGTTCTGGATCGTGACGGCGTCATCAATGAAGAGTCGGACGATTATATAAAAACGCCAGATGAGTGGATTCCATTGCCCGGAAGCCTCGACGCGATCTCGGCGCTGAGCCGCGCCGGTTTCCGGTTGGCAATAACGACCAATCAGTCCGGGGTTGGGCGTGGTCTGTATACGCTTGAGATGCTCGAGTCTATTCATGACAAAATGATCGCCTGCATTCGCGCGGCCGGAGGAAAAGTCGACGGTATATTTTTCTGCCCACACCTGCCAGATGAAGGCTGCGACTGCCGCAAGCCCAAACCGGGAATGTTGCGCCAGGTTGCAATGCTGTTCGATTGTGATCCGGCCAGTTTACAGGTCATAGGAGATTCCATGAGAGATCTTGAAGCCGCGCAATCAGTTGGTGCGAGACCGATATTGGTACGAACCGGTTATGGTCGAGAAACCGAGAAGTTATTGCCGGATAACAGTCCTGTTCGTGTGTTTGATAATCTTGCTGAGGCGGCCAGCGCATTGACTAACGGTTTGGCGTCGATATGACACTACTCCGGTCCATGCTGTTTACGGCAATCATGTTTGGCAGCGTGGTTCCGCATAGCATCTTAATTGTCCTGGCACGACCATTCGGCTATCGGGCCGCCTATTGGGTCATGATGCTCTGGACCCGTACCACACTCTGGTTGTGCAAAATCATCTGTGGCCTCGATTACGTGCTGGAAGATCAACATAATATTCCCGATATGAATTGCGTGGTGATCCTGAAGCACTCGTCAACCTACGAAACTATTGTGCAACTCATATTGTTTCCCCACGAAACCTGGGTGATTAAAAGAGAACTGATATGGATGCCCTTTCTCGGCTGGGCGATCGGTGGTGTTCGCCCGATCGCGATAAATCGCAGCGCTGGCCGGGCAGCCGTTCAACAAGTCGTGGAAAAGGGTAAGAAAAGGCTGGCCGAAGGAATTTGGGTCATGATCTTTCCGGAAGGCACACGCATGAAGTCCGGAAGTACCCGACCTTACGGTGTTAGTGGAACATTGCTGGCGCAAGAATCCGGTCGATTACTGCTGCCTGTTGCGCACAATGCCGGCGATTTCTGGCCCCGCCGAGGTTTACGGAAACGTCCGGGTACGGTGCGATTCTGCTTCGGTCCGCCGGTCGATCCGAGCGGCAAGGACCCCCGGGAAGTTAATGCCGAATTACAGAACTGGATCGAAACGAAGGTCGCCGAACTGCGTCAGTCAAGCGGCGTCGGATAGCGGTGGTTCACACATCTATTTAATTTTAGCTCGGATGTGAAAACTCAGATCTCACCGGACAGACAGCGTCCGATGATGAGAAGAACAGACTTCGCAAAGCCACTATTGGAGGCAGTTCGCCGGAATTAAAGGGACAGTGACCGTAATTCACAACACAAGCAGAATTTTGTTTAGCACGCCGTTGAATTACGGTCACTGTCCCTTTAATTCCGGCGAACTGCCGCGAGCTTTATTCCCTGCAAAGGGTATGCCGCAGACAAGGCCTGGGCCGGTCACGAGCGTTTAGAATCGGCGAGCCTATGCGTTACCCACCTTACTGCGCCTATAAAATTACCTCTAAGTTATTACAGCTTAGATATCCAGGTTCTCTACGGTTAACGCATTGTTTTCGATAAATGCCCTGCGCGGTTCTACCTGGTCACCCATTAATGTAGTAAATATTTCATCAGCAGCGACCACATCTTCTATCCGCACCTGCATTAATCGGCGTGTTTCCGGATTAACCGTCGTGTCCCAAAGCTGATCGGGATTCATTTCCCCCAAACCCTTGTATCGTTGGATCGACTGCCCTTTCCTGGCTTCCGCCATCAGCCAATCGATGGCTTCCTTGAAGTTGCTAATGTCCTTTTTCTGCTCACCTCGAACGACATACGCGCCCTCGCCGATCAGATCGGCTATTTCTTTGCCCAGCTCAGCAATATGCTGGTATTCCGGTGATTCGAAAAAATGAATAGATAACTCACTGATGTCTTCCACGCCATGATGAGCTTTGCAGATACGCAATACGGCACTAACGTCATCCATTGTGGTGACTTCACCCGTGTATCTCACATTGTCACCATTCACGGACCGCTGTAGCAGTTCCAGCAATTGGTCAACCCAGTCGGCAATCCACGCCTCATCTGCCAATTTATCAACCGGTACCCGTGGCAGATAAATCATTTGTTCAAGTATTGATCGATCATACCGTCTGGCGAGTCGGTCCAGCATGCTCATTACGCTGACATATTTCTCAGCTAGACCTGCGAGTGCTTGCCCCGTAATTGCCGGCGCGTCAGCGTTGACGTGAATCGCCGCTTTTTCGATAGCGACATTCAGCAAATAAGCATTTAACTCTGCGTCATCCTTGACGTAATGTTCCTGCTTACCGCGCTTTATTTTATACAGCGGAGGCTGCGCAATATAAATATGGCCGCGTTCAATTAATTCCGACATCTGTCGATAGAAGAATGTCAGAAGCAACGTACGGATGTGTGACCCGTCAACGTCCGCATCGGTCATGATAATGATTTTGTGATAACGAAGTTTGTCAGGATCAAAATCGTCACGCCCTATACCGCAACCCAGTGCCGTGATCAGAGTTCCAACCTCTGCCGATGCCAGCATTTTGTCGAAGCGAGCTCTTTCTACGTTAAGAATCTTGCCCTTAAGCGGAAGTATCGCCTGGGTACGGCGATCACGTCCTTGTTTCGCAGACCCTCCAGCAGAGTCACCCTCCACGAGGAATATTTCCGACAGCGCCGGGTCTTTTTCCTGGCAGTCCGCCAACTTGCCCGGTAATCCGGCGATATCCAGAGCGCCCTTGCGGCGTGTCATCTCGCGGGCCTTGCGCGCCGCTTCGCGGGCTCGAGATGCATCGATAATTTTGCCAACGATGACTTTCGCTTCCTGCGGATTTTCCATCAAGAAATCTTCCAACTGCTCGGCAAATATCGATTCGACAATACCCTTGATTTCTGATGAAACGAGTTTGTCTTTGGTCTGTGACGAAAATTTCGGATCGGGTGCTTTGACTGATAAAACCGCGGTCAAGCCCTCGCGAGCGTCGTCACCGGTGGTGCCCGGTTTCTCATTCTTCGGATTCCGTTCGCGGGTGATATAACCATTCAGGGTTCGCGTCAAAGCGCTTCGAAAACCGGCCAGGTGGGTTCCGCCATCTTTTTGCGGAATATTATTAGTGAAACAAAACATGTTCTCCTGATATCCGTCGTTCCACTGCATGGCAACCTCAACGAGCACGCCTTCCTGTTCTCCGGCCAAACTTAGAACGGTTTTATGTATGGGCGTTTTATTTCGATTCAGGTGCTCGACGAATGCCTTGATACCACCCTCGAATTTAAAGGTTTCCTTTTTATTATCGCGTTCATCGAACAAGCGAATCGACACGCCGGAGTTCAAAAAAGACAATTCTCTGAGGCGCTTGGCCAGCACGTCATAATGGAATTCGATGTTCGTAAAAATTTCCGCGCTCGGCTTAAATCGAATGATCGTACCGGTTTTCTCCGTCTTTCCAGTGGCCTTCAATTCTGTAGCGGGCTCACCCAATTGATACCGTTGTTCGTAAATTTCACCATCGCGATAAACGGTCAGGTACAGGACCTCGGATAAGGCATTGACCACGGATACACCGACACCGTGCAAGCCACCAGAAACTTTATAGGAATTGTCATCGAATTTACCGCCGGCATGCAGCACGGTCATGATCACCTGGGCTGCTGAAACACCTTCTGTATCGTGTATGCCCACAGGGATGCCGCGACCATTGTCGCCAACGGTCACGGATTGATCCGGATGAATTGTGACGGTGATATCTGTGCAATGTCCGGCTAATGCCTCGTCGACAGAATTGTCGACGACCTCAAAAACCATGTGGTGCAGACCAGTCCCATCATCGGTGTCGCCGATGTACATTCCCGGACGTTTTCGAACTGCATCAAGTCCCTTTAAGACTTTGATATTACTGGAATCATACTGATCTTTGGTTGTCATACTGTTTCTCTGAAGGCGAACCGATCAATTATAACAGAGTCGACAGTTTTCCATGTTTCACGTGGAACAACGTCGGCTGAGATTTTAATGGCAGCGCATCCGCCTTCAGGGCAGTCAGAAATAGCTGCACCCGCGGCTTATTCAATACATCGATAAGCTGCTCAAGGTGCTCTGAATCCAGCTCCGCGGCCGGTTCATCCACAAGCAATGCGACTGTTCTTTGCAGTGACGAAGCCACGAATTCACATTGCGCAAGAACCAGGGCTGTACCCAGCATTTTCTGTTGGCCCCTGGACAAACGGTGCCGGGCCGCCCGACCCTCGACTTCAAGCGCTAATTCGGCCCGGTGCGGGCCTACATGCGTCAAGCCATGCTTACGATCCCGTTCCCAACTCTGATCCAGCGCAGCAGAAAATGATTCTTCCAACGACCAACCGGGCATATAGCAGCAAACTGCTGGCGTGCCCAGTAATTGCTCCGAAATGCGATTGAATACGATCTCGAAGCCCTCCAGGTAGCCCCGCCGGAGATTATCGACCTTTAGCCCCGCCTCGACCAGTTCATCACCCCATATATCGACTGTCGCTCGCTCAAGCCGCTGTCGCAGAGCCATATTTCGTTGCTGCAGGGCTCGCCGATAGCGCCGCCACGCCGCGAGAAAATCATGTTTCACGTGAAACACGCCCCAGTCAAGAAACTGACGCCTGCCTTTTGGCCCACCCTGAACCAGGATATGTACTTCCGGATCGATAATTTGCACCGGGAAAGCTTCCACCAGATCGGCCATGTTTCCGCCCGGCCGGCCGTTAATATGGACGTCCGAACTGCCGCGACCGACCTGAACGCCTAACCGATAGCGCCGGCTACCATCCCGTATTTTTCCAAAAACCGTGAAATTGTCAGAATTCGTCTGAATCAGCGAAGAGACCTGACTGGACCTGAACGAACGGCCACGGCCCAGATAAAACAGCGCTTCCAGTATGCTGGTCTTACCTGCGCCATTGGCGCCGTATATCAGGTTTAACGAAGCGTCGGGGCAAAACTCAACCTGGCCCAGGCAACGAAACCGTTCGACCTTGACGCTCTCAAGAGCCAAAGTGAATCCTCTTCCGGGTTCGAATCACCCGGTTCTTCCGCCTCTAAAGCCGCATTGGCATAACGATGAATTTCGCGGCGTCATTACCCGGACTGTGAATTACGCAACTGCTATTTGAATCGACGAATCCCACTTCGACCTCATCGGTGTCCACCGCTGCCAAGGCATCGAGCAGATAATTAACATTAAAACCGATCTCCATTTCATCGCCGTCGTAGTCAACTTCCAACTCATCCTGCGCTTCTTCGTGATCAGGATTATTCGCCTGAATTCGTAGGCACTTGCTACTCAGGTCCAACCGAATTCCCCGATATTTTTCGTTCGAAAGAATCGCCGCCCGCTGCAAAGCATTGCGCAGGTATTCACGGCTCGCCGTCAAAATATTGCCTTCCGGCTTTGGAATCACCCGTTCATAGTCCGGAAAACGACCATCAATGAGTTTCGAAGTAAAACGAATATCACCAACATTGGCACGTATATGATTGGTGCCAATCGAAATATCGATTGTATCTCCGCCACCCAACAAACGCTGTAACTCAAGTACGCCCTTACGAGGTATGATGACTTGCTGCACTGCGTCAGGCTGATTATCAACCGCTATTTCAGCCAACGCCAGCCGATGCCCATCAGTAGCAACAGCACGGATAAAACCACCACCCGTTTCCAATAATAAGCCGTTCAGGTAATACCGAACATCCTGCTGCGCCATCGAAAAATGCGTCTTGTCCAACAATCGCTTGGCATCCACCTGCGCCAGACTGATTTCACGATTCGCTTCGATATCCTCGATAATCGGAAAATCCGCCGCTGCCAGTGTTGCCAGTACGAACCGGCTCCGCCCTGACTTGACGATCATGCGATCACCATCCATTTTTAAATGAATCGTAGATTCCTCCGGCAGTGCCCGGCAAATATCCAGCAACTTCCGTGCCGGTACCGTAATTTCACCCGGAACCTTAACTTCATCTATCGATGATGTAGCAACCAGTTCGACCTCCAGATCAGTCGCCGTTATGGCTAACACCTCATCTTTAACCACCATCAATACATTGGCCAGGATCGGCATGGTCTGGCGGCGTTCTACTACACCAATTACAGCTTGTAATGGTCGTAACAGAGATTCCCTCGAGGTGGTGAGATTCATTCTTAACCCCTAACTATTATTTATCTGATATATAAGATTATTATTATTATTAGGCCACTAAAGAGCTGTGAATAAGCGTAAATATATCTTTATTATCAATAGGTTGATTAAACAAAGTCTGTTGACAAACACATATCTAAAACCTGTACCTGATGTGCAGAAGCTGTGCGCTATTTCCGGTTTGAAATTTATACACAGGATATTCACGTGCTGAAATCCACTTTATCTACAAGAGTTACCGAATCCATCATCCCATTATTTTCCGGTCGTTCGGATACATCAACCGGTTAGTGTCCGCAGCAGGTTTTTATAGTCTTCGCGAATTCTTGCCTCGGATTCTCTCAGTTCCTTAATTCGTCTGCAGGCATGGAGCACCGTCGTATGATCTCGACCACCAAATGCATCGCCAATCTCTGGCAGGCTATGTGTCGTAAGCTCCTTTGCAAGGCTCATAGCTATCTGACGTGGCCGGGTCACGGACTGTCTGCGACTTTTCGCCAGCAAATCGGCGATACGAATCTTGAAATACTCGGCGACTGTTTTCTGAATATTATCTATCGTAATCAGCTTTTCCTGGAGTGCCAGGAGATCCTTGAGCGCGTCTTTTGCAAAGTCCAGGGTAATCGGCTGACCTGTGAATGCAGCGGTCGCAATTACACGTCTGAGTGCCCCCTCCAGCTCACGAACATTTGAGCGAATTCGTTGTGCGATGAAAAAAGCCACTTCCTCCGGCAGTTCGATTTTCGCGTCCTCGGCCTTGCTCATCAAAATTGCGGCACTCGTTTCTAACTCGGGCGGCTCGATGGCAACCGTCAGTCCCCAGCCAAAACGTGATTTCAACCGTTCCTCAAGGCCTTTCACTTCTTTGGGATAACGGTCACAAGTCAGAATGACTTGTCGTTGACCCTCCAGTAACGCATTGAAAGTATGAAAGAATTCCTCTTGAGATCGTTCTTTGCCGGCGAAAAACTGGATGTCATCGATGAGCAGGGCATCCAGTGATCGGTACGCTCGCTTGAAAACATTAATCGTGTTGTGTTGCAGCGCTTTGACCATGTCACTGACGAATTTCTCCGAGTGCACATAAGCGACCTGGGCATTTGGCTGCAACTCGAGCATCAGGTTGCCAACGCTTTGCATCAAATGCGTTTTACCCAATCCCACGCCACCATAAATGAACAGCGGGTTAAACGCGCTGCCGGGATTCTGACCAACCTGAATAGCCGCTGCACGAGCCAGTTGGTTACTTTTACCTTCTACGAAGCGTTCGAACGTATGATTGGGATTGAGTATTCCACCAATAACCGCGCTTGCATTTTCCGGCTGCGCCGGTGCTCGAGTGGGCCTTGGCTGTGCCGTTTCAGTTGCCCGGCGTGTGCCAACCTCTACGGTAACCGCAAAACTTGCCGCCCCCTCATGGTCGTCGACGAGTTCGGTAATCTTTTCCATGCAGTTGGCATTGACCCAATCAACGACGAAATGATTTGGGGCGAGCAGGCGCAGCGACAGCGTGTCTTCGACCGCCTGCAGCGGTCGAATCCAGGTGTTAAATTGCTGCTCGGATAAATCGGAGCGAAGCTGGCGAACGCAGCGATTCCAGACGGAGGCCTGCACGTTAGAATTCCCGAGGTGCTGATTGTTGTTGTAACGAAGCTGACCGCAAAGTTTATACTTGTTGGAGGGAGTTATCCACAGGTCGGTGGGGCAACACTGGATAATGCCAGTTGTAAACAATTGGCGCATTCGATAGCGGTCGCTAATGCGCAAAAGTATTGACAAGACGGGTTCTCGTGCGTAATCTTCGCGCCTCTTTTCACCGCTCCATCTCATTGTTTTCTGTTAGGTTTTTCTACTGTTATGAAACGCACATACCAGCCAAGTCGCATAAAAAGAAAACGCGCACATGGTTTTCGTGCGCGCATGTCCACCCGTGCCGGTCGCATGGTCCTGAAGCGGCGTCGAGCAAAGGGCCGAGCCGAATTATCCCGCTAGGGTCGTTCGCAAGAGCCCGTGCCAACGAGACGAATATCAGCAACGCCAGCTTCAAGCAGCGTTTTCGACTCACCAATGCAGCTGATTTCGAGCGGGTTTTTCGCCAAAATCAACGATCTGTAGACGATCTTTTTACCGTGCTCTACCGTCGCAACGGTTTGGGATATCCTCGCCTTGGCCTGGCAATTGCGAAACGGCAGGTACGGTTTGCTGTAGAGCGAAATCGCCTCAAGCGGCTGATTCGGGAGAGCTTCCGTGGCGCCAAACAGCAGCTAAGTGGTCTGGACATCGTTATCATGGCGCGGCGCAAGGCGGGAGTAGCAGATAATGCGGTGGTTTATGCGAGCCTCGCCAGGCACTGGGAATCGCTGAGCAGCTCGGCCGATCACTAAGACCAACGGACTGCGGTAATTTATGGACAACATTCGAGTATTCCTGTGGGGTGGTTTGGGGCTACTCCTCTGGATCAGTTATACGACCTGGCAGCAAGACTATGCCCCTGTGCAGATGGCACCAATCACAGCCGATAAGCCTGACATCGCATCCGCTCCAACGCTTCCATCCGTTACACCGGATTTACCGGATTTGCCTGATACCCCCGGTACTCAATTAACACCCGATATATCAGCGCCTGAACCGGTTGTTACCCGGCCGATGATTCGGGTGGTGACCGATGTATTCGAGCTACAGATAGATCCCCGCGGTGGAGATATACGTTCGGCGAAACTGCTCGGATATCCGTTCCGTAAGGATCAACCCGACATCCCGGTAACCTTGCTGAATCCTGATCGTGATGCATTATTTGTGTTTCGAACCGGCTTGCGTGCACTTGATGGCGCACCGGAAGCTAATCACCTGAGCCCGTTTTCCACGGAACGGCAAGAATATGTTTTGGCTCCGGATCAGGATGAATTAGAAGTCCATCTCTTTTGGCAGGGCGAAGAGGGCATAACAGCAGAGAAAATTTTTACGTTTACGCGCGGAAGCTACGCGATCGGTTTAGAGCAGATCGTCAGCAATCGAAGCCAGGAACCGTATCGCGCTGTGAGTTATCTGCAAATACAGCGACGCCATGATCCCCCGGAAAGATCGATGTTTGATGTCGATTCATATTCATTCACCGGGCCGGTTGTATACGACGGTGACAAATACGAAAAACTGGACGTGGATGACCTCTCCACGGAGCCGTTTGAGCAATCCATTGTCGCTGGTTGGATCGCATCGATACAACATCATTTTTTGGTCGCTGCGGTGCCGTCAGCGACTGACGCTGCAAACTACAAAGCCACCTATGATGGCCGTGAATACGTGTTAAGCATCGTCGATGGAAAATTAACGACTATCGCACCCAATGATGACGGCAGGTTTGTCTCCAAGCTGTTTGTTGGGCCGAAATTACAATCACAGCTGGATGCAACGGCGGATGGTTTGTCGCTTACTGTGGATTACGGGTTGTTTACCGTACTTTCGCAACCGCTGTTCTGGTTGCTGGAGACGATTTACCGGTATGTTGGCAATTGGGGTTGGACGATCGTTATCGTGACGATAATGATTAAGTTGCTGTTTTATAAATTGACGGAAACCAGCGGCCGGTCGATGGCCCGCATGCGCAAATTACAACCGCGGCTGAAGGCACTCCAGGAAAGATATAAGGATGATCGCGAAGCGTTGAGCAAGGCCATGATGGAGTTGTATAAGCGTGAAAAGGTTAATCCCGTTGCCGGCTGTTTGCCGATGCTGATTCAAATTCCATTCTTTATGGCGTTTTACTGGGTGCTGCTGGAAAGCGTAGAGATGCGTCAGGCACCGTTCATGCTATGGATCACTGATTTATCGTCACGCGATCCCTTTTTTATCTTGCCGTTGCTGATGGGCGCAGCGATGTATTTCCAGCAGAAGTTGAATCCGCCGCCACCGGATCCAACACAGGCGAAGGTGATGCAATTTCTGCCGATCATGTTTACTGGAATGTTTGCATTTTTCCCTGCCGGCCTCGTGTTGTACTGGCTTACCAACTCGGTGCTTTCGATGGCGCAGCAGTGGCGGATTAATAAAGTCTTGGGGGCGGACTAAACACCACCGGTCAAGCTATGACCGCTGCGACAGCCACAACGATCTCTTCCCGGCGCTTGTTATTTTTGCCCGGGATTGCGCGCCCACAATTCCGGACTTTCGTGCAATATGCGGGTTAGCGACACGATCGTCGCACGAGCCACGCCGCCTGGGCGGGGCGGCATCGCCGTGATCCGGATATCCGGACCGGCCGTTCGTGACATTGCGGCAAATCTGTTGGGCCGGGTGCCCGAAGCGCGCATGGCGACGTTGAGCGGATTTTGTGATAGCGCCGGTGAGGCGATAGATTCCGGTATAGCGTTATTTTTCCCTGCGCCGCATTCGTTCACCGGCGAGGATGTGCTGGAGTTGCAGGGTCACGGTGGTCCAATCGTCTGTGCGCTACTGATCGAAAGAGTCATCAGTCTGGGCGCGCGTTTGGCGCAACCCGGCGAATTTTCCCGGCGCGCGTTTATTAATGACAAACTGGATCTGAGTCAGGCTGAGGCAATTGCCGATCTGATCGACAGTGGATCACGCTCGGCCGCCAGAGCGGCGCAGCGATCGCTGCAGGGGCAATTTTCCGCAGCTGTTTTGTCCCTGAATAATAAGGTCACGGAACTCAGGACATATGTCGAAGCCGCCATCGATTTTCCGGAAGAGGAAATCGATTTTCTGACCGATAGCGCACTCAGTGAGCGGCTCACCGAGGTTCAAATCGAATTTGATCGACTGGAGCGCGCGGTTCGCCACGGCTGCTTATTGCGGGACGGGATTCACGTGGTACTGGTGGGTCGGCCGAACGTAGGCAAATCGAGCCTGTTAAATGCGCTGGCAGGATACGAGGCTGCGATTGTCACGGATATTCCCGGGACGACTCGTGACCTGGTACGTGAGCATATCGAACTGGATGGATTGCCGGTTCATGTTGTCGACACTGCCGGTTTGCGGGAGGCCGACGGTGCGGTGGAGAAAGAGGGAGTAAGTCGCGCGCGCCAGCAAATCACGGTTGCTGATCATGCATTGCTGATTATTGACGCCAGTCAGGAGAATGTCGATGAGTTGGATGAATTGGTGAGTCAATTACCCGATGAACTTGCCTACACCGTAGTACGCAATAAAATCGATCTTACCGCCGAGCCGGTGGGCGTCGTGTCAAACGAAACGCCAACTGTCAACGTGTCTGCATTGACTGGCGTTGGTATAGATGCGTTGCGGGAGCAAATTAAAAAGCAGGTGGGTTTCGATTCTGACGGGGAAGGGACGATCACCGCCCGGCAGCGTCATCTGACGGAACTGCGTAAAGCTCGTGATCATTTCGAAACGGGTCGTCAGCAGTTGCTTGAACATCGCGCCGGCGAATTAATGGCGG
>PVMK01189101.1_pt1 | contig 11916 bp, 10 predicted proteins | sample 1853481 | NCBI WGS metagenome assembly PVMK01 (sample SAMN08533507, study PRJNA380276) | Marine sediment metagenome, whole genome shotgun sequencing project. | reverse complement strand
AGCGTTTTACTGTATCTGATGCCAGCAGAAACTTTTTTGCTGGTGGGCTGCTCAACAGTATTTTGTGCCACCAGAAGGTCAGGATTGCCCGTAGGCCCGCTACCCATACCGTGCTCTTATCCGGATTTTTTGCAGGGTCAATAACCAGTTGTGGGCTTATTTTCCTGTTTGATGGGGGTATGCGAACTGTCTGCGTTAGGGAGAGGTACAATCAATGTCTGGATCGCAGCAGGCACAGTTAAGCGGAGCAGATGAAAAAACTAAAAAATGAAAAAGAACTGGTTAAGAAAGCACTTGCGATAGGTGTGGCCTACGGTGAAAAGCGAGGTGTGGTTGAATTTGAACCCACTGATTCAGTCAATGAAAAACTGGAATATATTTATCGCTTGCTGGTGCACGATAAGTTGCTGCAGCCGTTACCGGAAGACCAGGTATCGCAGCAAGCTATCCGTCACAAGCTGGCGATGTGGGCATCAAAGCAAAAGTTAAAGGGCTAACCGCAATATTTGTGCGGTATTATATATGCATGCCCGATCCTCAATTACTTCTGGTCTCCAATAACAACTAATACATTAATTAGGAGTACTCCATGTTTACTGTAACCCCCAACGGGCCCAACCGTGTCGATATTGAATTTAGTGGCAAACTCAACAGCGATGAGATGAAAATTGCCCTTGATGAGCTGGCCTATCAGACAAAAGACATAAAAAACGGACGCATGCTTTATCGAATTGACGACTTTGCATTGCCTACACTGGGCGCTATAGGTGTTGAGTTGTCGCGCCTCCCTTCGTTGTTAGGGCTCATTCGCAAGTTCGACCGTTGCGCCGTACTGGTCGATAAAAAGTGGATTAAAACTGTTAGCGAGATTGAAGGTGCACTGATACCCGGGCTCGATATAAAGGGCTTTAATCGGGATGAAGAAGCCGCAGCAGAGGCATGGCTGGAAAAAGATTAACCGAAGACCGACCCCGACTTCGATGCCAGCCAGGCTGTGTTTTACGATGCCCGGGTTATGGATACCCCAACACCCCCTCGCGCCACATACGACGTACTGACCTTTGGCCTGTCATGTAATTGCCTGGTACAACAAGCGCCATCAGCTTTATGGTTTTGATATTTACAAATATGCTTAATTGCGCCGTACAGGGAACACATCCTGAATCCATCTGTAGAGATCCGGCGCGCATGCTAGTGTAGCCAGAATGGAGGCGGAATGATGCGCAAGATTAGAACGATTCTAGCCATTCAACTGACAGCAATAGGGGTATCGGCAGGCATGCTTGCACCCGTTCCGGGCTGGACTCAGCAGCTGGAAGAAATCGTGGTTACGGCACGTAAGCGCGAGGAAAATCTTCAGGAAGTGCCTATCTCAATTACCGCATTTACCGCCGAAGGCATGCTTGAGCGCAATATCAAGAATACCTATGACATTGCCAACATTACGCCCAACTTCAGCCTGGGGCGCAATTTGGGGCGGCGACTGGATGCGCCCACAATTCGCGGGCAGTTTGGTGCGTTGCTTAATCCAACAGGGCCCAATGCTTCATTTTTTGTAGATGGGGTCTTTGTCACTGGTACTTCCAGTAATCTGACTACCAACAACCTGGAACGTGTTGAGGTCCTGCGCGGTCCCCCAGGCAGCGCTATTTGGCCGTGCAACTTTTTCCGGTGCCGTCAACTACATCACCCGCAAACCAAGCAATGAATTTGAGGGTGCAATAAATGCCAGAGCTGGAGACGAACAAACCTATGAATTGACCGGTTGGGCCAGCGGCCCGATCATCCGGGATAAGTTGCTGTTTACTGCATCCGCAGGCTATCAGTCATTTGGCGGTGAATGGCGGAATAACCTGAAACCTGGTGATGTCAATGCATCAAATGATCAACAAGTATCACAGGATTGGTTTAATGGTCCCGGTGTCTGGGCCCCGAATGTCCCGCTTGCCGGGGAACCGGACTGTCCACCGGGATACAGAACCGCCGCCGGGAATACCCGTGCCGGTTGCCCGTGGCAGGTAGCTGATTCGACGCGGCTTGGTGGTGAAGAAACCAAGGATATTAGCGGCAAACTAACCTGGGTAGTTACGGATGCATTCGAATTAAGCGCAAAAATTGACTACATTGAAACTGATGATGGTCATTTCCCTGCATTAATAGTCCCCACAGCGGGCCTCAACTGCTTTCGTCCGCCCGATGCTGTCTCAGGTTTTGAAGGTGATCCGGAGGCCGGTGATTTTTCGCCTGGCTGGTTCTGCGGCAAGCTGGGGCCGGCAAATACCATTCCCAGCCAGCTTAACCTGCCCGATTTCAAGCGTGGTGTAACGACAAACCCACCGGGGTCTCCGACTGTTTCCTCTCAGCCCGCACCCTTCATAGGGGCGCAGACCGATACAACACGTTATCTGCTGGAGGGTATCTACGATATTAATGACTGGGAGATTATCGGCCGGATCGGTTATACAGATTACGCTACTGAGTACGTGCGTGATCTGGACAGAAGCTACGGGCTGGGGCCTGTGGCCACAGGATTGTTTGAGCAATACTCTAAGAGTGACAGCACAGACAAATCATTTGAAATGCGGGTGGCTTCTCCAGCTGCCAACCGGCTACGCGGATTGGCGGGCATTTATTACTTTAAAACAGATGAGGTTGCATTTATTCGTGATTTAAATGGCTTCGGTCGGGTCGATTTTGCACAGAATCGTGAAACCGAGGTGGTTAACCATGCTGTATTTGGCAGCCTGAGCTACGATGTTACGGAGCTACTGACGGTCAGTTTTGATGCCCGCTATGCAAGCGATACCCCGGAGGCCAAATCTCTACAGGGTGTTACAGCCAGTCAGACTTTCTACAGCTTTACGCCCCGGCTAACCATCGAGTATCAGCCCACGGATAACCTCAATTTCTACATGCTGGCGGCGAAGGGTAATAAGCCCGGTGGCTACAATACTTTTGCATTCTTTGATTCTGATGTGGCGCCGACTGATACGTTGGCCGGCCTGGGAGAAAGTTGTGATTTGCCGGGTCAGGAAGGTATATGCGGTGCAGCTGTTATTGAAGAGGAGGAGCAATGGACCTATGAGGTCGGGGCCAAGACCATGTTGTTTGATGATCGGCTGCTACTGAATGCGGGTATCTATTACATCGACTGGACTAATCAGGGTGTTGATATAACTGTCGGTATCCCGACAGAATGCCAGCCCGACCCGAATGACCCCGATCGGGATTGTGTTTTGCAGGCCAATAATGTTGTCAGAAATGTTGGTGAAAGCAGTGTCTATGGGGTTGAGCTTGAGGCAACTTTTCAGGCGACCGATAACCTGATGCTGAGCCTGGCCTACGGGTCGGCCAAGACAGAGCTTAAAGAATTCTTTGACCCAACGCTGGCAGACCTAAGATGCTCGGCTCTGTGCTGGCAGAATGTTGATGGCGTACTCACGGATACAGCCAAAGCAGAGCGTGCTGTCCTGGGAAATGTTTCCGGCAATGAAGGGCCACGGAATCCGGAACATTCCGTGAGCTTGGGCGCCAATTTCACGCGAGCAATTAACGCGGAACTTGAATGGTTCACACGCACAGATTTGACCTGGTCCGCAAAACAATGGTCCCGGGTATCGAACCTGACACATACCGGTGAGTCAAGTATCTGGAATGCATGGGCCGGTCTGGGTTCCGCAACATGGACGTTGTCCTTTTATGTGGACAATATTCTGGATGATGATACATCTGTGTTGAACAATGATTTCCCGCTGTTTGACTTCAGCGAGACAACCAAGGCAGGAATGTTTGGTCCGATTGAAGCACCACTTGTTACGCCAGCGCCGTATTTTGACGCCGTATTGCCAACGGGCTGGCTCGTAACGCCGCGTAGAGGCCGCAACTATGGCATGACTTTCGAGTACCGTTTTGGCGGGGCTGGTAACTAGTATCGGTAGCTTTTTCCCAGAATTAGAGATCTTGCTGATCTGCTGAACATCTGCCCGTTGTAGAGCTTTTAGAAGAAGCAGAAGTTGGCGGGCAAGATCGCGCCCAGCATGAAAAAAGCCCCGCGAGCAGAGCTTTTTTCAGGTTCAGGTTCAGGTTCAGTGTGCCTTGAGTATTTGCCGGGTAAATTTCCAGAAGAAATTCCCCGAATAACGTTTATAGAATTTTTTTGGAGCCATTCCTCAAAAATTTTCCTAAAATATTTTAGTCCACCAAATTCTGCGCCATAGCCTCAGCAATTTCGGGAATATACAGCGTTACCATGCCGTCATCTTCCCAGTCACTGATCTTGATTTCTACGCCGAGTAAGTCTGACCACACTTCAATATGCGGTGTGGTCCACTGCTCATGAATTTCTTGCTCGGTCAAGTCATGCATGCCCATGCGGCGTGTCTGTTCCAGTACATGCCCGTAGGGTGCGCGATAAGTCATCATGCCGGGTGACCGTTCGACCTCGCCCATAAGCTGAAAAAAGCAGGTGGTCTGATCTGTAATCGCGGCCAATGCCAATTCTTTCTTGCCACTCATTTCGATGTATTTGGCAACGCGATTTAGCATGGGAAACTGGGTCATCGCATCCTGACGTGCAACTTTTTCGAGACCGTCCGTATTTTTTGCATATTGCATAAATTCAAGCGTCATTTTTACCAGCGCATCATTCATTTCATGCTGGTAGGCCGAGTTGGAATTGAGTGTCTTGATCATCTTGGAAGTGGCCAGGCCGACTTCCAGTTCGCGGTCGCTGAAGTTATATCTCGGATCATCGGCTTCACCCGCCATGGCGATGGCTGCGGCAACTGCTACGCCTAATGCTTCTTCATTTCCCTCGAAGCCACTGTACTGGCCAATTTGCTTGGGGCCTTCGGCGGCATAGGCGCTATTGACGAGTAACAGGCTGATGCATATCAGCTTGCAAAAGTTATTCAGGTGCATTGCTTTCTCCTTGGGCGAGCAGTTGCTGTATAGGCCAATTATTAGTGCAATGTCTGGTCAGCAACCAGTCCATTGGGATAACGGTTCATGCCGCGTTTTGTTGCGCAGCGGGGTGCAGAGGCTTACCATTTGTGGATTATTTGTATGTTCCGGAGGTTCCGGGACAGTGACATGAATGGAAATCCGCGCATGCGAAGCTATGTAACCCTGCTGATCTGCAATCTTTTTATTGCATCAGTAACGATATCAGTAACGATCAGCCCGGCACTTGCCCAGGAGTGGCCTGCCTATGGCGGCGATGAGGGTGGCAAGCATTATTCAAAATCAACATCGATTAATCGCGGCAACGTGGCCGACCTGGAACTTGCATGGACTTTCCGGCACGGTGAACTGGAAGATTTTAAAGGGCCGCGCATGATGGCCAGCTGGCACGTCACGCCCATTTTATTGCCCGAAGAAGCAGGGCAGTCACTGGTAATCTGCACACCTTTTAACAGAGTGATCGCACTTGACCCGGTCACCGGTGCACAAAGATGGGCATTTGATCCTGAAGTGGGTGAGTCACCCGAGTGGAGTCGTCACAATTGCCGTGGTGTTGCGTACTGGCAGGATAGCCAGGCAGAAACAGGTGCTGTTTGTAAGCACCGCATTTTTGCGGGCACCGAAACGATGCGGCTGCTGTCGCTGGATGCCGTAACCGGTGAAGCCTGTCAGGACTTCGGCGTAACCGGCATCGTTGATGTTGATCCGCTGACTCGTGTCATGACCCCCGGTCTCAAGCGTGGTGATATGCAGTTTTCATCTCCGCCGGTCATTATTAATGACATCGTGATCGTAGGGTCGAGTGATAACACCAAAGCTACCCAGGCCAGGAATCCCAGTGGTGCTGTACGTGCATTTGATACACGATCAGGTCAGTTGCGCTGGAGTTTTGATCCGGTGCCCCGTAATCCGGGTGATCCGGCCGCTGCTGGCTGGACGCGCGAGAGTCTGGCAATTACGGGTGGTACCAATGTCTGGAGCATGATCTCGGTTGATGTGGCCCGTGATCTGGTCTTTTTGCCGACCGCCAGTGCCGGTCCGCAGTATTTTGGCGGCTCACGGCCCGGCGATAACCGCTATGCCAATTCGATCGTGGCGGTGCGTGGTTCAACGGGCAAGGTGGTCTGGCATTACCAGACCCTCCACCACGATGTCTGGGATATGGATGTTCCCGCCCAGCCGATACTTATAGATCTGGAGCTCAACGGTGATGTCATTCCTGCCGTGGTGCAGTTGACCAAGCAGGGCCTGACCTTTGTACTGCACAGGGAAACCGGCGCACCGCTGTTCCCGGTCGAAGAACGACCTGTACCCACGGATGGTGTACCTGGCGAAGTGTTGTCGCCCACGCAACCCTTCCCTACCATGCCAGCACCTTTAGGCATGACCTCGGTGACACCTGATGACGCGTGGGGCTTTACCGCTTTTGACAAAGGCGGTTGCCGCGATGAAATTGCAGCCATGCGCCATGGTGATATGTATACGCCACCGAGCCTGGAAGGCACAGTCATGATGCCCGGCCTTGCAGTAACTAACTGGGGTGGCGCTGCATACGATCCTGTAACGCAGAACCTGATCGTGCCCATCAATCGTGCGCCCACTTTTATACGCCTGACACCGATCGCTGACCTGAGTGAGGAAGAGCTAAATTTACCGATGGCTGGCAAACCTTTTGGTCCGCCGGGCCGCATTGAAGGAACAGACTATGCTGTCCAGTTTGGTCCGTTACTTTCGAAGTTCATGTCACCGTGTGTAGCACCCCCATGGGGTGAACTGGCCTCGGTTAATCTCGCCACCGGCAAGACGAACTGGCGTCGACCGCTGGGATTGCTTGATAAGCTGATGCGTATGCCACTGCCGCTGGAGTGGGGTACGCCTATGGCGGGTGGGCCGATCGCGACTGATGGCGGGCTTATCTTTATAGGTGCGACTGCAGATGAACGCTTCCGTGCCCTGGATATCGATACTGGCGAGGAGCTCTGGGTGGTTGAAACCCCTACCTCATCAATGGCCACGCCGATGACCTATGAAATAGACGGGCGGCAGTTTGTTGTCATCGCATCGGGCGGGCACACGTGGCTGTATGGCAGCGGAGTCGAAGATTATCTGGTTGCTTATGCATTACCGGAATAGAGCTTATTGGCAGATCAGCGGAACTATACCGGGATAAATCCCGGCAGCATGATCTGATATAAGTAATCGCAGTCATTTTTTTCAGTAAGGTAGTGCAACACTTCAGGCAAGGAGCATATAGTCATGGCTGATGAACTTTATGAACGAGTAGCGGGAGAACGCAGACGCCTGCGCGAGGTGCGCCAGACGTTGACGGCCGCAACGGAGCAGGGCGCCAACGGTGATGCTGCCTATGTGCCCTTTTATATAGCCATCGGCGATTATTTTGAGGCCGCAATGCAGCGCCTGCATGATCAGGATATTCGTATGGGGAAAATGCTGAATGAAAAGGCAGATATGGATATGCCGGAGAACAAGCAGGCTATGGCAGAGTTAGATGAACGCCTGGCCGGTAATCAGCTGCATCTGAAAAAAATGCTTGCAGCTCGGGACGCGCTTGGCAGTAATGGTGCAGCAGCTTTGGGGCAGTTCGAGTCGGCGGGCGGCGCGTATGCAGCGTATATAGTTGCCAACATGGGGCATCACCCCGGCAGTACCAATCTGGCACAGAAATTCTTTACGGCGGATGACTGGGCTTACATGGCCGATGCCAGCGAAGCAGATCAGCTGCGTGAACGGCAGTTGCACGAAAACGTATTTGCAACTAAGCCGGATAACGTGGTTTTGCCGGAATAGTCCTGCGCCACTATCGATATAGGATGCGCATCTTCTGCCCGGAAAACTTAGCTTAAGCTAAGTGAATAACCAGCCGGCTCATTATTTGCCTGGCTGTTGTATCTTTGACTGCATTAACCTTTGATCGGGCGTGTGTCGGCCAGGGAATGCCGTGGTAATTTCTATCGGGTTAACACCGTATGGCAGAGTTAGATGAACGTCTGGCCGGTAATCAGCTGCATCTGAAAAAAATGCTTGCAGCTCGGGACGCGCTTGGCAGTAATGGTGCCGCAGCTTTGGGGCAGTTCGAGTCGGCGGGCGGCGCGTATGCAGCGTATATAGTTGCCAACATGGGGCATCACCCCGGCAGTACCAATCTGGCACAGAAATTCTTTACGGCGGATGACTGGGCTTACATGGCCGATGCCAGCGAAGCAGATCAGCTGCGTGAACGGCAGTTGCACGAAAACGTATTCGCAACCAAGCCGGCTAACGTGGTTTTGCCGGAATAGTCCTGCGCCACTATCGATATAGGATGCGCGTCTTCTGCCCGGAAAACTTAGCTTAAGCTAAGCGAATAACCAGCCGGCTCATTATTTGCCTGGCGGTTGTATCGTTGACTGCATTAGCCTTTGATCGGGTGTGTGTCGGCCAGGGAATGCCGCGGTAATTTCTATCGGGTTAACACCGCATTACGCAATTAAGTACGGCCAAGAAGTGATAGCGAGAGGTTTGCCCGGGTGTTAGCTACTGCAGGTTCGTGGTAGATCATACTGTTGTCGAATATCCTGAAGTTTTACCAGTGTTCCCTGCAGTTCGGTTTCAGCCTGGCTGCTATCTTCTATGGAACGATCCCAGCGTATGATTTCAGGGTAAAGCGTCTGTGCGCCAGCCAGGTCACCCCGGTCAGCACGACTGATGGCATCGACCCACAGTCCGGCGAGTGCGTAGTTTGAATTGGAAGATTTTGCAGCAACCTGGGCGTTCGCTTCGGCCACACCGTGATTGCATTTCGCCAGTGCTGTAATACCGGCAAAAGCATCTTCACCAATCTGGGTGCGTAGCTCAGCAATCTTATTTTGCTGTTGTGCCTGTGCTTGGGCTTTATCTTCCTGGGCACCGCTGACTCCACCGGCAACAGCACCTGCAGTGGCGCCGACAACAGCGCCTTTCGCCATGGATTCGAGTGGGTCGCCGCCCCACAACAGACCGCTAACCAAACCGCCTGCTGCACCCGCCAGAGCACCGGTGCCAGCGCCCTCTGCTGCGCGTTGGCCAGATGCGCCAGAGCATGCGCTAAGTGAAACCAATGCCAGGAGTGCGATCAAAAAAGTGAGGCTGTGGGTTCGTATAGATACGGTCATGGTGATTTCCAATAGTCTAATAAGTAATTAAGCGGCTAATAATCGGGCAAATTAACCACCCATACCTTCCAGTTGGGTTCGCGGTGCTGATGTATGCAAGTGATGAATGCGCCCGCCATCATCTGTTGCTTCCAGAATGACCGTTCCAAGCCCGTTAATGCTCACCGGCTTGTCTTGAATCTTACCGGATGCGGTATATTTATACACGGCGAAGCCAAGTGCGCCCTGAAGTTCGCCACTGATTAAATTAATCTCATAACTAAAACCGGAAGATCGGGATTTGCTTGTCGGTACGCGTATAAAAGGAGTCAGACGGCTTGCTTTTTATTTAGCAACATGCAAAATAGATGAATGAATAAGCCCGTAGATAAGGCTGATGTCCGTTGGGCCCGCACCCGCCAGCGCCTGCTTCAAGGTGGTCGTGAAGCCTTCGCCGCAAAAGGCGTCGAAGCAACGACAGTGCAGGAAATCGTGCGCGCAGCCGGGGTGTCACAGCCGTCTTTTTATAATCATTTTAATTCCAAGGATGAGCTTGCAGGCGAAATCGCGGCCGATTTTTTTCGTAAAGATCGCCTGGCCAAACTCAAAGTATTTGCCGAAGTGCAAGACCCGGCCGAAGCAATTGCTATAAATGTGTATTACACACTATCGATTGCAAAGCAGGACCCGGTAATTGCATGGACTCTGCTAAAGAGTGAATCTCTGCGTAATCTGGTGATCTCCAGTGAGACTGATCCACTGGCTGACATGATTGAGTCCGGTATCAAAGCAGGGCGTTTTGCAGCAAGTGATCCCAGGACGATCGCACTGGCTATTCGTGGTGGTGCATTTGCGGTAATTCAAAATATTTTAAACGGTGCAGCTAATGCGGATACATGTCGTTGTTATCAGGAGTTGATACTGCGCATGCTTGGGTTGTCACCCGTAGAGAGTGCTGATGTTGTGCAGCTGGCCCAGCTGCGTACAGGTCTGGATGAAGTGGCGTAGTAAATCAGTATGCAATTATTTGGCGCTTAATAATTATAAGTAACAGCTAATAAAATCTTTGGTGCCGCGCCACAGTAGATCGACAGGAGCAACAGGTGTACATAAATGTCTGGTATGTAGCAGCTTTCAGTAAAGACCTGACCAATGAGCCTGTTAAAGTCAGAATGCTCGGTGCTGACCTGGTCCTGTTTCGTGAAATGGATGGCACCGCACGCTGCATCAGTAATGTCTGCCCGCATCGTGGTTCCAGCCTGGCAGCGGGCTGTCTGTATAAGGACGGCACGCTGGCCTGTCCGTTTCATGGTTATCGCTTTAATGGTCACGGAGAGTGCACTCTGGTGCCATCGCGGCGTGATCACGAAGTGCAGGTTGTAGCTCCGGGTATGCGTACTGATGCGTATGCTGTGCAAGAGAAGTATGGGGCGATCTGGGTATGTCTCGGCGACGACCCTGATGCCGCATCACCTATATTTGATATGCCCGAATGGGGTGATGACAACTTTCGCTACACCATCAATGAAGAGATCTGGGAAGCGGATTACCACACAGCTAAATTTACCAATCTGGACTATGTGCATCTGCCTGTAGTCCATGGGATCCTGTTCCAGGGCAACGAAAATCCGATTCAGGCACCAGAGCATCATGTTACTGCTACCAAGCATGGCTTTCAGTCAGTGATGCAGGTTAATTCTTCACCCAGTGAAGGCGTGTGGCAGGAAATGCGTGAGAAAGACGCCAAGGTCGAATCCATCATGAAATATTTTGTGCCGGGTTTTACCTTGCGCGGCCAGGTGGAGATCGGCGGTATAGGTTCGAATGAATTCAATATTTTTTATGAATTCACGACACCCATTGACGAGCATCGTACGATGATGCGCCACATGTTTTTCCGTAATTACCGTATGGAAGATGATTTTGATACGGAACATACGCGCCGGAATTTGCAGAACGTACATCAGGATAAGGCGCTGGCAGAATCACAAAGACCAAAGGTGGCGCCTACCGGGCCTGACCCGAATGGCGTCTATACGCATGATGAAGACAAAATTATGCTGACCTATTGGGGTCTTATGGAGAACATGCGCAACAAGGGCTGGCAGATCGACCGCTCAAAACTGCAGGACCCGGATAAGGCCGTGAGAATTATTCCTTCGCCAAACCGCAAGGCCATGCCGGATGGCTGGGTTTATGAGGCTATGCCGCTTATCCATCCCAGCGCAATTACCGAGCCATCGGTAAGTGAGCTTCATTTTGTTGATATAGACAGTATCGAACCCTCCCGACCCAAAGACTACGGAAAGTCGGAGCCGGTCGTGCCGCGGGATGCCAAATCCAACGCGACCATGGAGTGGGAAGCCGAGGCACTGGCGCGGGTTGAAAAGGCGCCCGGGTTTATTCAGCCCATGATTATAAAAAATGCTGAGAAAGCGGCGAAAGAAAGTGGCAACAATCTTGTCACGGTCAAATTACTTGAAGAATTACAGGCAAAACAAAACGGCGGTGTTGCGCCCAGTAGTGATGGCAGTGCACCGAAACCAAAAATGGCTAAACGAAAAGAAACAAAAGGACTAGGTATGGCTAACAACAAAGAACTCGACGGCAAAGTAGTGATTGTTACGGGCGGTACGATGGGGATTGGCTTTGGTATGGCGACACGGTTGGCTAAATACGGCGCGAAGGCCGTTATTAGCAGTCGGCACAGTGATACGGGTGAAGCAGCACTGACCCGGTTGATCGATGCGGCAGGCTGCGATGCTGGTAATGTCGCGTACTTTCAGATGGGGGAGAAACCCGTCTACTCGACAATAGAGCATGC
>PVMK01183536.1_pt1 | contig 11916 bp, 13 predicted proteins | sample 1853481 | NCBI WGS metagenome assembly PVMK01 (sample SAMN08533507, study PRJNA380276) | Marine sediment metagenome, whole genome shotgun sequencing project. | reverse complement strand
GGCTGCCTTGATCTTGTACTTGGCTCGGACGAGCCGCTTGGCCATGGCCGACTCGCTCACCAGGAACGATCGGGCCACCTCGTCCACGCTCAGACCGCCCAGCAGTCGCAAGGTCAGCGCCACCTGGTGCTCCGTTCGCAACGCCGGATGACAGCAGGTGAAGATGAGTCGGAGCTGGTCGTCACTCACGGGTCCGTCCTCTTCGAGTTCGTCGGCGCCGGGGCTGTGTGATGTGTTTGCGGCCGCACCGAGCTGCTCGTGGAGCGCGCGGCCGCGGGCCGAGCGGCGGAGGTCATCGATCGCGCGGTTCCGTGCGGTCGTGACGATCCACCCCGCCGGGTTGGGTGGGATGCCGTTGCGCCGCCACCGGTCGCTGGCTACCACGAACGCATCCTGGACCGCGTCTTCGGCGAGCGTGATGTCGCCGAAGACACGGACCAGGGTCGCCACCGCTTGGCCGTACACCTCACGGAACACACCTTCAACACCGGTCGCTTCCCGAGGGGCGGCGACGGCGCGGGTCATGCCCTCAGGCGCCTCGCGAATCGTGGAATGGACGGACTTCGATCGGGGCGTTGATCGCGTCCACGACCTTACCGGCCCACTCCAGCGCCGCATCGAGGTCGGCCGCGTCGATGACGTAGAACCCACCGATGTGCTCCTTGGACTCGACGAAAGGCCCGTCGGTCATCACCAGCTCACCTTCGCTCCTGCGGACGACGGTCGCCGCGTCGGGTCCATGGAGTCCCCCGGTGAAGACGAACGCACCGCTCGCCCTCATCTCGGCTTCGAGAGCATTGATGCGTTCCATGAACGCCTCCATCTCCTCGGGTGTCGTCGGTCCGTGGCCCTCACCCTCCACGGTGTGAACAGACAACAGGTATTGACTCATGAGTTGCTCCTAGCTGGTGCGGGCCGTTCCCGCGTTCACCCTACCTACGAATAGGATCGGCCCACGAGGACACCCCACGGCAAGAAATCCTGAACGATTCATGGCCGGATAGGGTCGCGGGGTCAGGCCGCGACTAACTGCGGTTCGGGTGAAGGGTCTTGGACCCGGCGATCCCGGGTGACCATGACGAGCAGGCTCGGGCGCGGGAGCGGATGATCGCGATTGGTGAGGCGTACGCGCGGTTCGCGATGCAGAACCGGTCACATTTCGAGGTCATGTTCCGGTCCGGGATCGACAAGTCGATCCACCACGAGATCGGCGAGGACAACGGCCGCGTGTTCGGGCTGCTGCTCGAAGCGATCGGGGAACTTCTCGAAGAGGGCCACTACTCGGGGGAAGACCCGATGCGGCTCGCCTTCTACTTCTGGAGTGTGGCGCACGGTTTCGCATCGATCCTGGTTGACGGCGCGCTGCCTCCCGGTCTCGAGGACCTCGATGTGGCGTCGTTCGCCCGATCCGTGTTCGACATCGCCACCCGAGAGGCCTGAAACCTCATCGAGTCGGAGCGACCCCCGACGGTCAGATCAATTCAGGCCGAGGACTGTGAGCAACGCGGAGTCGATGCCCCATTGCTCCTCCGGCGTCAGATGGCCGGCCAGGTTTCCGAGCCGACCCACGTCGACCGCCCCTATCTGCTCGACCAAGACCTTGGTCGGTGTGCCCTCGATCTCGATCTCAGGCCGAAACGATGCCGCCCCGGCGCTTGTCGACGTGGGAGCGACCAACACGACGGAGCGAGGGAGAAGCGCGTCTGATTGCATGACGACGCCGAAGCGTCGCCCCCTTTGTTCGCGACCGGTCCCCTTGGGCAGCCGAAGCGTGAAGATGTCACCGCGCTGCACGCAGGCTCTCCATCAGATCGGCCACGGCGGCCATCTCAGCTCGGTCGTCTTCGTCGGTCTCGAGCGTCGCCACCTCTGCGGCCAAGGCCTGTTTGTCGCGAAGCCGGGACGCGCTCTGGATCAATGCCGCTCTGATGGCATCCGAGCGGGACATGCCCGTCGCCTCGAGTTGCGTGAGCGCGTGGAGAGCTTCGCCATCGAGTCGAACCGAGATCGCCTGAGTCATGGTGCCAATGTATCACGATATGTCATACGCAGGAAGGGTGTCGTCCGCCCCACCGCAGAAGGCAACTAGGGTCCGATCGAGACCGACGGTGCGCTCGGCTCAGACCACGATGGGATCACGACATGACCGAGCAGTTCCACGAAGTCGTGCTGGTTCGGCACGGACAGACCGAGTGGAGCATCTCCGGGAAGCACACGGGACGGACCGACATCCCGCTCACCGAACTCGGCCGGCGCCAGGCCGACGCCTTGGGCGGCATGCTCGGCGGTTCCGAGTTCGCCCTCGTGCTCTCCAACCCGCTGGAACGCGCCTGGGAGACCATGGATCGGGCCGGATACGGCGCCACCGCCGCGGCCACCGACGACCTGCTGGAGTGGGACTACGGCACCTACGAAGGACGCAGAACAGCCGACATCCGCGAAGAGATCCCGGAGTGGTCGGTGTGGACCCATCCGATCGTCGGCGGCGAATCCGTCGAGCAGGTAGGTGAGCGCGCCGACCGGACGATCGCCCAAGCCCTGAACGCGAACGGCCCGGTGGCGGTGTTCGCCCACGGGCACATGCTCCGCATCCTGGCCGCCCGCTGGATGAGTCTTCCGGCGGTCGCCGGTCGCAGCCTCGGATTGGATACCGCCACCGTCTCCACGCTCGGATGGGAACGCGAGAACCGGGTCATCCGGAACTGGAACGAAGCCTGTCACCTGCGGTCGATGGATCCGGTGCTGTGATGCAGGTCGTACGAGCCGGGTCCGACTTGACGGAAGTCGCGACCGAGATACTCATCGGGGCCCTGTCGGGGAGCCTCGACGCGAACGGCCGCGCGTCGCTCGCCGTATCCGGCGGACGCACCCCCTGGCCGATCCTGAGTGCCATGTCCCGGACCGATCTCGACTGGCCGCACCTCGACGTCTACCAGGTGGATGAGCGGGTGGCTCCGGCCGGCGACCCTTCCCGGAACCTCACCGGGCTCGTCACGGCCCTGCTCGACCACGTCCCGGCAGTTGTGTATCCGATGCCCGTCGAAGCCCCGGACCTGGAGGCAGCCGCCCACGCCTATTTGCAGGAACTCCCCGAGATCCTGGATGTCGTGCATCTCGGCCTCGGCGACGACGGACACACCGCCTCGTTGGTGCCCGGCGACCCGGTCCTCGACATCGACGACCGCGCCGTGGCGATCACCGAGCCGTACCGCGGGCATCGCCGAATGACGCTCACCTATCCTGCCCTCGAGCGCGCCGCCGCGATCGTGTGGATCGTCGCCGGAACCCACAAGGCCTCCATGGTGGAGCGTCTGCTGGCGGCCGACCCCACGATCCCCGCGGGCCGGGTGGCCCAGTACCGGGCCATTCTCGTCACCAACTCGATCTGACACCGGAGGAACTCCATGACACCCATCAGCTCGACTCGGGAGTGGAGCACGCTCGAATCGCTCAGAGCGCAAGACGCAGAGTTCGACCTGCGCCGGGCCTTCGCCGCAGACCCGGCCCGGGCCGAGCGGCTCACGTTCACCGTCGGTGACCTCGAGGTCGATCTCTCCAAACACCTCGTCACCGCTGAGATCATCACCGCGCTGACGGCGGTGGCACGCCGGGCCGGACTCCCGGAGCGCACCGAGGAGTTGTTCGGCGGCGCGCACATCAACGTGACCGAGGACCGGGCGCTGATGCACCCCGCGCTCCGGGCCGCTCCCGACGACGAGTTCACGGTGGACGGACGGGACGTGACCGCCGACGTCGACGCCGTTCTCGACCGGATGGCCGACTTCGCCGAGCGAGTGCGTTCCGGCGCATGGCTCGGACATACCGGGCAGCGGATCCGCCACGTCGTCAACATCGGGATCGGCGGTTCGGATCTGGGTCCGGCCATGGCCTATCGGGCGCTACGGCCGTACACCCACCCCGACATCGAGGCGTATTTCGTGTCGAACGTCGATCCGGCCGATCTGACCTCGGTGCTCGATCTCGTCGATCCGGAGACCACACTTTTCATCGTCGCCTCGAAGACCTTCACCACGTTCGAGACCCTGTCCAACGCCGGCAGTGCCCGGGCCTGGCTGGTCGACCGTCTCGGCGACGAGGAGGCCGTCGCCCGACACTTCGTGGCCGTCTCGACGAACGCCGACGCAGTCACCGGATTCGGCATCGACACAGTCAACATGTTCGGATTCTGGGATTGGGTCGGAGGTCGCTACTCGCTGGGCTCGGCGATCGGTCTGAGTCTGATGATCGCGATCGGGTCCGGCGCCTTCCGGGAGATGTTGGCCGGGTTCCGGACCGTCGACCATCATTTCCGCACCACTCCGCTCGAGCGCAACGTTCCGGCATTGCTCGGCCTGATCGGCATCTGGTACCGCAACCTGCTCGGCTACCCCGCCTACGCGACGCTGCCGTACAGCCAAGACCTCGGTCGGTTCGCCGCCTACCTCCAGCAACTCGACATGGAATCCAACGGCAAGCAGGTACGAAGCGATGGAACTCCGGTCGATCTGGACACCGGGCCGATCGTGTGGGGCGAACCCGGCACCAACGGACAGCATGCCTTCTACCAGTTCCTCCATCAGGGAACCACGGTGGTGCCGGCCGACCTGATCGGGTTCATCGAACCGGCCAACGACTTCGCCGGTCAGCACGACGTGTTGATGGGCAACCTGTTCGCCCAGGCCGAGGCGCTGGCCTTCGGCAGGGCCGCTACGGAGGTAGCAGCTGCCGGCGTTGCGCCCGAACTGGTTCCGCACCGGACCTTCCCCGGCAACCGGCCGACGTCCGTGATCCTGGCACCCCGGCTCACGCCGTCGGTTCTGGGCCAGCTCGTCGCCCTCTACGAGCACAAAGTGTTCACCCAGGGTGTCGTCTGGGGCATCAACTCGTTCGACCAGTGGGGTGTCGAGCTGGGCAAGGCGCTCGCCACCACCATCGTCGGTGAGCTCACCGCCGATACCCGGCCGGACCTGGACCACGATGCCTCGACCAACGCCCTCATCCGCCGCTACCGCGGGGCCCGGGGGAGGAGCTGAGTCGTGACCACGCCCGTCTTCCTGACCGACGCCGGCCTCGAGGTGCCTGCGGTCACCTCCGACCAGATGCGCGAGGTCGATCGTGTCGCCATCGAAGAGGTCGGCCCGAACCTCTACCAGATGATGGAGAACGCCGGTCGCAACCTGGCCCTCACCGTCATCGATACGCTCGGCGCCGATTGGGCGGCCGCGCCCATCGTCATCCTGGCGGGTACCGGCGGCAACGGTGGTGGCGGGATCTGCGCAGCACGTCATCTCGCCAACCGGGGAGCCGATGTCACGGTGGTGATCTCGGATGAGGAACGACTGACTCCGGTTCCGGCAGAACAACTCGCCGTCTACCGCGGAACGTTTGGCGGACTGGGCCGGAGCGACGCCCTCGACACCCTTCGGCCCGGGCTGGTCGTCGATGCGATCATCGGCTACAGCCTGGGAGGAGCTCCTCGCGGCATCGTGGGTGAGATGATCGAGTGGATCGGTCGGCAGTCGGTGCCCGTCGTCGCACTCGACGTGCCCTCCGGCATCGACTCGACGACCGGAGCAGCGCCCGGTGGTCACGTGCAGGCCACCGTCACCTTGACCCTGGCTCTCCCCAAGACGGGTCTGGTTGTGGGCGCCGCCGGAAACGTGTGGCTGGCGGACATCGGTATCCCGCGCGAGGTATACCGGCGGGTCGGGATCGATGTGCCCGCGCCGTTGTTCGGAGCTCACTACCGCGTCGCCCTGCGGCCCGTGTGAGGGCTGCACAGGCCCGGTCGTTTGTCAACTCCCCGACGGTCGCTGCGCTCCCGGGGGGAGAAACGAACACCGGTCGCGCGTCTACCGACAACTTGATACACCCCCCCGGAGTTGGGCGTTTGTGCCGTTGGACCCTGGCGGTGACCGGGGGACGGCGAGATGGTGGGTACCACTCACGGAAGGGACAGATCATGGCACGAGGGTCATCGTTCCCCCCGATCGGGTTCTTGATCCTGGGTGTGCTGAGTCTCGCCGCTTCGGCCCTGTTCGTTGTTCGGGCCGTCGGCGTCGATGCGACCACCGAGAGGGTTTGGTCGGCCATCTTGTTCGGCGGGTTCGGAGTGTTCTGGCTTGGCGCCTACTGGTCGACCCGACGCCAGCCCACGAGCTGAGCGCTCCTCCAGCGCTGCTGACGGACATATGTGGACTTCCCTCCGAACCGCAGCGATCATTGCCGTCGCGGTTGGGTCAACATTCGGTCCTTTCCTGTTCACGAACCGGGTCAGGAGGTGGTGGGCTTGGGTTGGTCCGCTGTGCTTCCGGTCATGCGTTTCCCGAGTTCGGCCGCGATCGGGAGCAACAGCACGAGGCCGATCAATCCGGCCACGATCACCGTGACCAGAACGTTGGGTTTGCTGGAGAAGTTCTGCGCTCCGACTACGAGCGCGGCCGACAGGTTCCGCTGGGCGGTGCCGAGCCCCATCACCGACCGGGTCCCGGCGTCGGAGCCGCCGGCGAAGTAACCGAGCGCCAGCGACACGAGCAGGAAGATCAGGATGGCGATGATGCCCCCGGTGCCGATCAGCGAAACGATGCTGTCCCACTGGGTGATGATCGCACCGACGAGCATCAAGAGGATCGCGATCGACGATGCTTGGGACATGAGCGGCTGCAACCCATCTGCGGTGCTCGGCCAGCGGGCCTTCATCACCAGGCCGACGCCCAGGGGAAGCAGCATCACGAAGATCAAGGACTTGGCGATGTCCCAGGGATTCACCGAGGCGTCGCTCAAGAACAGCGGCAGCACGAGCGGCATGTACACGATGGTGACCATCATCAACAGCACCATGAGCCCCACCGAGAACGCCGTGTCGCCTTTGGCGGTCTGCGCGAGCTTGGGCAGGAATGGCGCCCCGGCTGCGGTCGCCATGAGGACCAGGCCGGTGTAGATGTCCTGATCGAGGTTCATCACCGCCTGGATGCCCCACACCAGCAGGGGTACGGCGATGAAGTTCACGACGAGCGCCAGCACCACCAACCGAACGTTCTTCAACGGGGCCACGATCTGCGGGATGGTCAGGCTCAACCCCATCGCCAACATCGACGACACCACGAACACGAGCGCCGAAACTTTCACAATCGCTGTCAGAGCGTCCATCTTCCTCTCGTTCCTTTCTCAGTCGAATTCCGATGCGATACCGGCGGAGCGTGACTCGAAGCCCTTCCGCGAACAACCGTTTGTGACTATAATCATGGTCATGAACGACGCAACGCTGCCGCTCGCAGAGATCAAGAAACACCTCTCCCAGATCGTCGACAGGGTCGAGCATCACCACGAGCGGGTGGTCCTGACCCGCCGCGGTCGCCCTGCTGCTGTGCTCGTGAGTCCCGACGACCTGGCGTCCCTCGAAGAGACGCTCGACATCCTCTCTCAACCCAGCGCTCTCGAAGAGATCCGCAAGGCGCAGCGATCCATCGACGCAGGTGACTACCTGACGGGCGATGAGATCCGCGCGACGTACCTCGGCACCGAGTGACCGACTGGCGATTGGCTGTCGCTCCCTCGGCGGAGCGGAATCTCTCCCGTCTCCGGGTGAAGATCGCCGTCGCGGTCGTCGAGTTCATGCTTGGACCACTTCTCGAGAACCCACATCGAGTTGGCAAACCCCTCGCACGGGAGTTGAGCGGTTACCCGGTCGCTCGGCGTGGTCCCTATCGGATCGTTTACAGGATCGATGAACCGACCACCACTGTTCAGGTCGTGCGGATCGACCACCGGTCGCGCGTCTACCGACCGCTTTGAGACCCGCCCCGACCCGCACGTCGATCTGGTCGCGGGTCTCACCCGACGGGGCGCCTGCCACCAGCACGGCTGCCGGGATTCCTCGCCATGGCCGCCGCCGGTCTCCGCACATACCTCACCTCCGCTCTCTACCAGCCACACCCCGGGTTCGTTCGGTCAGTCGATCAGGCCCGAGGCCTCCAAGGCCGATTGGGCCGCATGATCCTCGGACACCGACGCTACTGAGGCCACAACGGCCGCCTCGGCAGAGACGAGGTCGAGGAGTGAAGTGATTCCTGCCTCCCGCAACGCCTCGGCGTGCACCGGGCCGATGCCGGCGATCACGGTTAGATCATCGAGAACGATGGCAGCCTCCTCCATCGCTTCGTCTTCGACCGCTTCTGCGGCGCGTACGGTGGCTGCGGCCTCGTCGATGGCTTCGTCTTCGACCGCTCGCGCCGCCCGTACCGCAGCCCCGGCTTCATCGGCTGCCTCTTCCTCGATCAATCCCGCGGCGACCAGGGCACGCATGGCGTCATCAGCGGCCTCTTCTTCGATGACCTCCGCGTCGAGCAACGCTCGATACGCCGACAGGGCTGCCTGAGCCTTGACGTCCTCGGCGGCCTCGACCGCAGCGGCAGCGTCTCGAGCCGCCTCGTCCTCGATGGCTACGGCGGTGGCCACGGTCCGTGCGGCCTCGTCCGCTGCTTCCGCCTCGATGAGGCCGGCCTGGATGAGCGCATCGGCGGCCAGGACGCCAGCCTCCGCCTGCACCGTTCGCGACGCCGCGATGGCCTCGGCCGCCTCGATCTGTGCGGCGAGCTCGGCCCCCATCGTGGCAACGAGATCGGGGCCGACCATGGCCTGGGCGAGGAGGAATCCGCCCGCATCGACCAGCGAGTCGCGGAGCCCTGCAGCCCATTGATGCTCGACGACCAACAGAGCGGCGGCACCTCCGGGAGGGATCTCATCGGCAAGGTCGCGCAGCTCGTCGGAGCTGAGGCCGTAGTCCCTCTCTGCGACTGCGGCGGCGGCGGCATCTGCATCGATGAGCGCACGAGCCGACCCGCCGGCCGCGAGGCCGAAGATCGCCCCGGCGACCGCACCGAGCTGTGTTCGCTCTTCCTCCGATAGGTCGGTCAAGTGCATCGAAGATCGCACGGCACCGTCGAGGCCTTTCTCCACGAACAGTGCATCGACGAGTCGAATCAGGCCGAGCCGTCGAATTTGGTAGAGCTCGCTCATGATCCGGCCCGATGCCTGGATGTCATCGAAGCCGATCAGGAACACCTGGATGGGTCCCACAACCATTTACCTCCTTGTCATATCGAGAACCGAGATGCGCCCGGCTCGTCTACTGATGCGCCATCCCCCTGCGGGTCTCGGCTTCGGCGTTGGGGATGGCGTCGCCGGCAAGGTCATACGTGACCTTCTTGACGGTGCCCGTGAAGGGGAACGTCGGCTTGTAGTTCGCGTGATCGACGCTGTCTCCGTAGTCGTAACCGACGCTGATGCCTTCGATGCTGAAGATGTACGGCACGGTGACGTCCATGTCGACGGAGCCGACCTTCTCGTCGTTGACGTACAGCGTCCCGGTCCCCGGAGCGCCCTTTCCCTGGGACGGATCACCTTTGCCGGTGACTTCGAACTCGTACAGGATGGTCAGGTCGCCTTCCGGCAAGTCATCCTCAGCAACGATCCTGAAGAACTTGCGAGTCAGATAGTTGTACGTGAAGTGCAGCTTCTTGTCCTTGACGAATAATGAGTAGCCGCCGGTGTTCGCTCCCGAGGCAACGATCACACCCTCGACGCCGCCTTTCGGCACCGTGACCTTGGCTTCGATCGTGTGCGACCGGTTGAACACCACAGGCTGGACGACCGAAGGGACGACCGCACCGTTGTAGAACTCGAAGTGCGTCGACGAATCACCCGGCATCGGCCGGGGGTAGTCGAACCGCTGACCCATCGTGCCCTGCAACGGCAGCACGTCGTGCTTTTCGGCCTCCTCCCACCACAGGTCGATCAACTCTTTGAGCCGTTCCGGATGCTTGGCCGCGATGTCGTTGGCCTCCGCGGGATCATCCTTCACGTTGAACAACTGCCAGGTCTTGTCGAGCGCTTCGAGATCTGCCGTGTGGATGGGGTCACCCAACTTGTGGCCGTTCTTCAACCCCGTCGCATAGTCGGGGCCGGGCCAACCGCATTCGGCTCGCCAACCATCCTTGTAGATGGAACGGCATCCGAACATCTCGAAGTACTGCATGGTGTGCTCTTGTTTGGCATGATCGTCGTCGATCGTCGATTTCAGGCTGACACCATGGAACTCGGCCTGGGGCACACCGTTGATCGAATCCGGCCCCTCGATGCCCAAGAGGTCGAGCACCGTCGGCACCATGTCGATGGCGTGACCGTACTGGTGTCGCATCTCGCCCTTCGACGTGAACTTCGCCGGCCACGAGACGATGAACGGATCCGTCGTAGCCCCCCGGAACGTCTCCTTCTTCCAACGGCGGAACGGCGTGTTGCCGGCATGCGCCCAACCCCACGCATAGTGGTTGTAGGTCTCGGGTGTTCCCAGCTCATCGAGCTTCGACATGTTGAACGCGAGATCCTCCGGCGTGAAGTTGAAGAAGTCGTACTCGTTGACCGCTCCAAGCTCGCCACCCTCCGGGCTGGCTCCGTTGTCCGAGATGAACATGATCAGCGTGTTGTCCAACTCGCCCATGTCCTCGAGGTAATCCAGGATGCGGCCGAACTGCTCATCCTGATAGGCCGTGAACCCGGCGTAGACCTCCATCATCCTCGCATAGAGCTTCTTCTCATCATCGGACAACGTGTCCCACGGCGGCACGTCGGGATCGGGCGGCGAGAGCACGGTGCCGGGTTCGAACATGCCCAGCTTCTTCTGGTTGGCGAACACGATGTTGCGGTACTCGTCCCAACCCATGTCGAACTTGCCTTTGAACCTGTCCGACCATTCCAGGAAGATGTGGTGCGGGGCGTGGCTGGCGCCGGGGCAATAGTGCAGGAAGAACGGCTTGTCCGGCGAGACGTTCTTGGCGCCGCCGATGAACTCGATCGCCATATCGGCGAGATCCTTGCAGAGGTGATACCCCTCTTCGGGCGTTCCCGGCGCTGTGTGCGCATGGTTGTCGTAGACGAGATCGGGATACCACTGATCCGTCTCGCCTGCGAGGAACCCGTAGTAACGCTCGAATCCCCTTCCGAGAGGCCACAGCTTGTAAGGTCCCGAAGCCTGCTCGTACGTCGACACCGACAGGTGCCACTTGCCGATCATGTACGTGTTGTATCCCTCGTCCACCAGGATCTCGGAGAGGAAGCCGTGCTTGAGCGGCATCATCCCGTTGTAGCCGGGGTAGCCCGTCGACCATTCGCTGATGGTCCCCATCGCGTTGGTGTGGTGGTTGCGGCCCGTGATGATGCAGGTGCGGGTCGGTGAACACAGACCCGTCGTGTGGAAGTTCGTGTACATCACGCCCGCGTCCGCGACGCGTTGGAGGTTCGGGGTGGGGACGAGGCCGCCGAACGGGGAGAGCTGCCCGTACCCGACATCGTCGAGCACGTAGAACAGCACGTTCGGAGCCCCGTCGGGGGCCGACTTCGGCACCGGCCACGCCGTGGTGGAATCGTCGTCCGTCTTCCCGATCTTGCCCGGGAACGGCGTCCCCGCCAGATACTCGACCAGCTCAGACTCAGCCATGGTGGTTCCTTTCTCGAGACCGAAGCTGCCACGTCGACGGGCCGAGGCACCCAAGGTGAAGTCGAGTGCCTGCCGGTCGGTCGTTTCGACCTCATCTTCGCGTGGATCGGGCTCACGCGGCTATCCAGATTCGGCACGAATGCCACGGCTGAATCCCGAGGGGCCGCTATGGCGCGATCCAACCGTTCGGGTCACGGCGGAGATGCGGCGCCGGTCGGTTTGTGACATCATCCGGGTCGATGGCCGATGCCGATCCGCCCCTGAGCGCACAAGAACTACGAAAGGTCGATCCGGATCGGGTCCTGACGTTCACCGATGGCGTCTTCGCCATCATCATCACGATCCTGGTGCTCGAGCTCGAGGTTCCGGACCTGAGTTCGGGTCAATCGTTGCGCGCGTCACTCGAGGAGATGCGCCCCACC
>PVMK01169690.1_pt1 | contig 11916 bp, 7 predicted proteins | sample 1853481 | NCBI WGS metagenome assembly PVMK01 (sample SAMN08533507, study PRJNA380276) | Marine sediment metagenome, whole genome shotgun sequencing project. | reverse complement strand
GAAGAGGTGTTGCCGAGGGCGTTGGCGAGGTCGGCGTTGAAGCGCTCGAGGAAGGCCTCGTCGGAGAATGTGGCATCCTGGCCGAACGCCATCTCCCGGGCCAGGAAATAACGGAGGGCGTCGGCGCCGAACCGTTCGATGAGGTAGTCCGGGCGGACGACGTTGCCGATGGATTTGGACATCTTGGCCTCGTCGCGCAGCCACCAACCGTGCCCCAAGATCTGCCGTGGCAGCGGCAGACCAGCCGACATCAGGAATGCCGGCCAGTAGACGCAGTGAAAACGCAGGATGTCCTTGCCCACCAGATGCATGGTTGCGGGCCAGTACTCGTCATAGAGGTTTTCGTCTTCCGAACCGAAGCCGAGGGCAGAAATGTAGTTGGTGAGGGCATCGAGCCAGACGTACACCACATGGTCGGCGTCGCCGGGGTATGGGACCCCCCATTTCAGCGATGTGCGCGAGATCGAGAGGTCGCGGAGACCGCGCTCCACGAAGCTGACGACCTCGTTGTATCGGCTGCGCGGACGGATGCAATTGGGGTTCGAGCGGTACCACGCGAGCAGTGGTTCCTGGTAGGCCGAGAGCCGGAAAAAGTAGCTGGGTTCCGACAGCCGCTCGACCGGGCGGCCGCTCTCGAGGTCGTGGCCGTCCTTGACCTGCGAGTCCGGAATAAACGCCTCGTCGGCCGCCAGGTACCAGCCCTCATACTCCCCCTTGTAGATATCGCCGGCGTCGGTGATGCGGCGGATGATTTCAGCCACCGCCTGCTGGTGGCGTGGCTCCGAGGTGCGGATGAAATCGTCGTGCGAGATCTCGAGGGTCTTCCACAGGGCGTGGTAGCGCGCGACTACCCGGTCTGCCAGCTGAATCGGCTCGATGCTCTGCTCACCGGCCGCCTTCTCGATCTTCTGGCCGTGCTCGTCGGTGCCGGTGAGAAATCGAACATCGGCACCCAAGAGCCGATTGTAACGGGCAAAGATATCCGCCATAACCGTCGTATAGATGTGCCCGATGTGGGGCATGTCATTGACGTAATAGATCGGTGTGGTGATGTAGTAGCGTTCAGTCACATGGCCTCCGCGTTTCGCACGGTGAGAGAGGATACCACCGTTGGGCGTGAGGCCTGAGGAGGTGAGGGAGTTAGGGGGTGAGGAGCGAGGGAGGAGGAGAGTTGAGAGTTCAGAGTTGAGAGTTGAGAGTTGAGAGTTGAGAGTTGAGAGTTGAGAGTTGAGAGTTGAGAGTTTAGGGCAGCAAACTCCTAACCCCTAACCTCCTGACCTCCTAACCCCGATTGCCCAAAGCCCCTGGCCTGTTCAGGTATGATTCCCGATGATGAAGCGACACGGTCTCGGTTGGTGGATGTATCAGCCCTACAAGTATCTGGTGGTGATGCCGGTGCTGGGGCTGGTGACCGCGTTCTCCGCAACCCTGGCCCTGGTGTTGACCCTCGTCACCAGCGCCCGTACCGCCAGCAGGCTCACCGCCGTTCCGTGGGCGCGGGTCATGGCGTGGGTGACGCCGATGCGGGTGAAGGTCGAGGGTCGCGAGAACATCGACCCGCGCCAGTCCTACGTGCTGGTGTCCAACCACCAGAGCCAGTACGACATCTTCGTGCTCTACGGCTGGTTGGGGGTCGATTTCAAGTGGGTGATGAAGCAGGAGCTGCGGAAGGTGATGGGCATCGGCGTGGCCTGCGAGCGGCTCGGTCACATCTTCATCGACCGCTCGAACCATGCCGCGGCGATCGCCACCCTCGAGGCCGCAAGGACGAAGATCGTCAACGGAACGTCGGTGATTTTCTTCCCCGAGGGGACGCGGAGCACGGACGGCCAGCTTCTGCGGTTCAAGAGAGGGGCGTTCCGGATGGCGGTCGATCTCGGGCTGCCGATCCTGCCGTTGACCGTCACCGGCACCCGGGACGTGCTGCCGGCCAACACCTCGGACTTGATGCCGGGCTCGGCCCGGCTGATCATCCACGAGCCGATCTCCATCGAGGGTGTGACGGTGAAGGACTGTCAAGGGCTGAGCGACCGTGTACGCGAGGTCATCGCCTCGAGCCTGCCGCCGGAATAGGAGTGGGGCGCTGGCAGAGCTTGGAGACATGTGGGCGGGGAAAAACCCCGCCCCTACGGTATTTGTTGTAGGGGAGGGGTTCATCCCCTCCCTTTCGACCCGTATCCGTTATTGCGAATCGAGCATCGAGTGGGTGCGGTTGACAGCGGCTCGGACGGCCGACAGCATGGCCCTGCGATCTCCATGGTCGAGACCGTTGGGAGTGGTTGGTGGAACCGGTTTCCCCTTCTCCTGATTGACCCTGCGATGGACGAAGAGGAGCTGGTCGAGGAGCTCCGGAGCCTCCTCTGATGCTGACGTGTAGATGGAGTTGGTGTTCTGAGGAGGCAGATGACCATGGCTCTGGGCCGCTCGCTGGACGCGTTCGTGCAGCATTTCGCTGATGGTCCGGCGAAGGCTCTCGAGGAGACGAAGTCGACGTGATCTTGGCTGTGCCACCTCAGTTCTATCCACCATTCCACCCCCCACATCCACACCTTTGCACTAACGGGCGGGATCGGTCTGTGTGCTGGATCACAAAAAAAACACCCGGACCGCGTGGTCCGGGTGTGCTTGGTTCTTAGGAATCTTCGACTCTATTTGCTTTCTGCGGATGCGAGCTTGACCTCGGTCTTGGCATTGTCGGCCGTGGTCTCGGCGGCGCCCTTGTCACACTTGGTCCTGTCGCAGCTGGCGCCGGCGGTTTTGGTCACGCTGTCATAGGCGGCCTGGGCCGACTTCGCGCAGCTGGTATTGGCGAGGGTCTCGTCGTACGAAGCCTTGGCCACCGCGTGGGTCGCGGCTGCGGACGCGGACTTGCTGCAGCTGGTGTCGGCGTAGACTGCGTCGTAGGCGGCCTTCTGTGCGGTCTTGCTGCAGCTGGTGTCGGCGTAGCTCTTGGCGTAGACGTTCTCGGCCAGAGTGTTCTTGTAGGCCGCCTGGGCGGTCTTCTCGCAGCCGGTCTCCTCGAGGGATTTGGCGTAGGCGGCCTTTGCCGCCGACTTCGAGCAGGTGGCGCCCTCGTTGCTCGCCTGCTTCGCGTCCTTGCCGTCGCAGGCCATCGCCGGGTTCACCAGCAGCGTCGCACACAGCAGGACACCCAGTACCATCATCGTCTTCTTCATCTCGTAGCTCCTTTCAGTTCGGCCCCTCTCGGGGAAATCAATCGGAAAAGTGATTCACGATCTCAACCACACTATACATGAATACCTACGCAAATGTGAAATGGGGGTTTCAAATCACGGATGAGTTTTGAGTGTTGAGTTATGAGTTTTGAGATTCCGCCCAACCGCCCATGTGAATCGGGGTAGGCGGGGACAACTCAAAACTCAAAAATAAAAACTCAAAACTGTTACGGGGTGCCCCGCCACCTTTCGGGCGTGTCGACGCCGAGACGGAGGCCGAAGAGGTAGCGACGCCCGGGCGCCGGGTAGCCCAGGACCTCCTGGTAGTCGGTGTCGGAGACGTTGAGAACCCTTGCGGTGATCTCGACCCCGTTCCACAGGCTGTAAGAGAGGGCGATGCTGCCGGTGGTGTAGCCGTCGGCCTCGGCTCGTTCGAAGGTGATCGGGTCGACGTCCTCCCGCGACCCCACGTAGACCACCGTGAGATCCCCGGTGAAATGCTCGGAGAAGGTGCCGTGAATGGTCCACGAGCCGCTCCACTCGGGACGTCGCAGGAGCGGCTGACCCTCGTCGTCCTCGGTCTCGAGGTAAGTTGCCTGAATGAACGATGCGGCCCGTGGGCCGATCGAGCGCTCCCAGGCCAGCTCGGCGCCGCGGATCGTGGCCTCGCCGATGTTGGCGTTGGAGTAGGTCGCGAAGTCGAACTCGATGAGGTTGTCGAGATCGGTGGAGAACGCCGTCACCTGCCACTGCGATTTCTTGTTTCTGGTGGTGTAGACCAGACCGAGATCGCTGGAGGATGAGGTCTCCGGCTCGAGATCCGGGTTGCCCGAGAACGGGAAGTAGAGCTCACCGATGGAGGGCGGCCGGAAGGCCTTTCCGTAGCCACCGCGAAGCTCGAAGGTGTCGCTGAGCCGCCACCCGAGATCGGCCCGCGGCGAAACCTCGGACCCCCAGTCTTCGTGATCGTCCCAACGTGCGCCCACCAGCACCCGCACCTTGGAGCCGATCCGCCACACGTCCTGGAGAAACACGCTCTTGATCTCGCTGGTCTCGCCTTCCAGGTTGATGCCGAGGTTGGACGCATTGTCGACCTCGTCGGAACGCCACTCGCCTCCCCAGCTGAAGACGTGCCGGCTGAATCGATGGTTGCTCGCGAGACGGACCTGGGTCGATGTGGTCTCGGTGCCGGAGAAGTTAAAGAAAGGATCATCCGGGTCGGAGAAGTTGAACGTGCCGTCCACGGCCGCCGCGGTGAGCTCGATATTCCAGGAATCGCTGAAGTAGAGGTTGAACGGAACCGCCACAAGGGTCTGGTCGCTGTCCTGGCGGCGTTGGGGCGTCGGGCTGCCCGGGGTCGCGAAGGGGATCCCGGTCTCGGCTTCGAGGTTCTGGACCACGACCCCGAGCCGGCTTCCGCGTTGTCCCCAGCTCCATCCGGCGGTGACGAGGAACTGCCGGCTTTCGAAGTCGGCGTTGTCGAGCTCGCCGTCGCTCTGGCGGTCGAAGCCGGAGGCGTAGATGTCGAAGGCCTTGCCGCCCCAACCGATGTCCGCCTCGAGACGCTGCCAGCCGTCCGAACCGCCCTCGCCGAAGAAACGTCCGTTGAAACCGCCCCGGGAGCGGGCCGGGATGAGGTTGATCACCCCTCCAACGGCGTCGGCGCCCCACAGGGCGGAGTACGGTCCCCGTGCGACCTCGATCCGGCGGAGACCGCCGGTGCTCAGCTGGCTCCAGTCGAAGCCGCCGAAGAACGGAGAGTTGAGGCGAACCCCGTCGAGCATCACCAGGGTTTGGTTGGAACCGGTGCCGCGGGTGAATACCGAGGTCAGCTTGCCCCCGTCTCCGGAGCCGACCACCGTCAGCCCGGGCACCCGGCGCAACATATCGGCGACCGATCCCGACTGGGCGTCGTCGATCTCGTCGCGGGTCACGACGGTGACCGCGGTCGGCGCCTCGTCGAGCGTCGTCTCGATCCCGGTTGCGGTAACGGTGACCTCATTCGAGAAGGACGGTGTCGGCCGGCCCGGTTGGGCGGGTGGGTATTGGGCCCTTGCGGGAAGCGCCCAAAGGATGATGATTGTGGCGAGGATGAGTGCCGGTCGGAGTTTTTCGAACATCTGAAACCTCCCGTTTCTTTCCGAACGGCAGGTATCCTGGCTCCCGGATCAACCGCAACCGCTCGCCTTCCCAACCGGCAGACCCGCGAGGGCTGACTCGATCAGTGGCCGGGCAGGCTGGCTTCGCCATCCTGCCCCTGAGCGGCCCGTACCCGGTCACAGTGGCGGGGGCCGCGCCGGATTCACACCGGCTTCCCTGGTCCGTTCTGTCGGGAAAGACTACGGCGGCGATGCGACGACGTCAACCGCCGGTAGATTTTCCGTTTTTTTGACGCGCTTCCCGTGAGGTGCCAGGCACGCCGATTCGCGGCGAATCGGGATGCCAGGCACCTCCGCCGCGCATCGTGGGTGGATGGCTGGAAAATCCGAAATCCGAAATCCGAAATCCGAAATTCCCAAGGGGTTGGGTGGGAACTCAAAACTCAAAACTGAAATCTCAAAACTCGAGTCGGGTGGGGAGGTGGGCGGCAATTCAAAATTGAGAATTGAGAATTGAGAATTCTCAGTGCGCCTCTTCCCAGTTGCGTCCGGTGCCGATATCAACCACCAGTGGAACCTTGAGCTCCATCGCGGACACCATTTCGTGGCTGACCATGGCGCCGACCTCCTCGGCCCGGTCCTCGTCGACCTCGAGGAGGAGCTCGTCGTGAACCTGGAGGAGCAGCAGCTGGTCGGGAAACTGCGATCTCAGCCGGGCATCCACCGCCAGCATCGCCTTCTTGATGAGGTCGGCGGCGCTGCCCTGGACCGGGGTGTTGACGGCCACCCGTTCGGCGGCGGCGCGGGCGGCGAAGTTGCCGCTCGCGAGGTCCGGAACCGGCCGCCGGCGACCCATCAGGGTTTCGACGTAGCCGTTCTCGGCGGCCTCGGCAAGGGTGCGTTGGCGGTACTCCTCGATCTCCGGAAATCGTTCCTTGTACCGGTTGATGTAGTCCGCAGCTTCAGAGCGCGGGATTCGCAGGGTCTGCGCGAGCCCGAAGGCGCTCTGACCGTAGATGATGCCGAAGTTCACCGCCTTTGCGATCGACCGCATCTCGCGCGTGATCTCTTCGGCAGATACGTCGAAGAGGCTGGCCGCGGTCTCGGTGTGGACGTCGGCGCCGCGTGCAAATGCATCCGCAAAACCGCCCGCGCCGCCGCACAGGTCGGCGAGGATCCGCAGCTCGACCTGGGAGTAATCGGCGGCCAACAACAGGCGCCCGGGTGGGGCCACGAAGGCGCGGCGGATCCGCCGGCCCTCTGGAGTTCGCACCGGGATGTTCTGCAGGTTGGGGTTCGAGGAGGCGAGCCGCCCGGTTGCGGCCGTGGTCTGGGAGTAGCTGGTGTGGATGCGCCCGGTTTCGGGGTTGATGAGCTCGGGCAGAGGGTCGACGTAGGTGTTCTTGAGCTTGACCAGCGAGCGGTAGTCGAGGATCGCTTGCGGTAGCGGGTGTTGGAGCGAGAGCTCGGTGAGCACCTGCTCGTTGGTCGACGGCCCGGTCTTGGTCTTCTTGATCACCGGCAGCCCGAGCCTGTCGAAGAGGATCTCGCGCAGTTGCTTGACCGAGCCGATCTTGAATTCCTGGCCTGCGGCCTCGTAGCACCGTGCTTCGGCTTCGGCGATACCGGCGTTGAGCTCGGTAGACAGCTCCCCGAGAACACCGCGGTCAATCATGATGCCGTTGCGCTCCATGCGCGCGAGCACCGGGATCAGGGGCAGCTCGAGCTCGCGGTAGAGCTCGTCCAGCCCCTCCGACTCGAGCAACGGCGTGAGCTTCTGGTCGAGCAGCCAGGTCACGTGCGCGTCCTCGGCGGCATAGTCGCGGGCGGGCGCCGCGAGCACCTCGGCGAAGCTGGTCTGACCGCCCACCGCCTCGGCGAAGGAGATCATCCGGTGGTTGAGGTGGATCAGGGCGAGGTCGTCGAGCTTGTGCGAGCGCCGGTCGGGGCTCAGCAGGTAGTCGGCGAGCAGGGTGTCACCGTCGATCCCCGCGAGCTCCACCCCGTGCCGGGCCAGGACCTCGAGATCGTACTTGAGATGCTGGCCGGTCTTCCCGACATCGGGGTCTTCAATCAAAGGCCCCAGGACGCTGCGGACCCGTTCCCACTCGAGCTGAGCCTCGCCGGTCGAGTGGCCGACGGGCACGTACCAGGCGACAGTGTCATCACAGCAGCACGACAGACCGACCAGATCGGCGCGCATGGCGTCGAGCGAAGTTGTTTCGGTGTCGAGGGCGAAACGGCCGGCGTCGGCGAGGGACGATCGCAGCTCTTCGAGATCGGTCTCGGTTGTGGCCAGCCGGTAGGCGCTGCGGTCCACCGCCTCCATCTCACCCCCGAACTCCCTGAGCAGCCCGCGGAACTCGAGCTCGGTGAAGAGCGCCTTGGCCTGCTCCTCCTGTGGCGGGTAATGGAGGGCGAGATCGTCGAGCTCCACCTTTACCGGCACGTCGATGCGGATCGTGGCAAGGTCCTTGGATAGATAGGCGTTTGCACGATCCCTTTCGAGCTTCGCCTTGGCGCCCGGCGGCGTCACCTCTTCGATGTTCTCGTAGATGTCGTCCAGTCCCCGCCATTTCGCGAGCAGCGCCTTGACGCCCTTCTCGCCGATGCCCTTGACCCCCGGGATGTTGTCCGACGAATCGCCCCAGATACCGAGGGCGTCCGGGACTAGCTCGGGCGGGCACCCGAACTTCTCCTCGACCTCGGGATAGGAGACGCGGCGGTCCTTTATCGGGTCGTAGAGCGTGACGTGGTCGTTCACGAGCTGCATGAGGTCCTTGTCCGAGGACACCAGGACCACGTCGAGCTCGTCCTCCCAGCGGCGGGCAAGGGTGCCCATGACGTCGTCCGCTTCGAAGTCGTCGAGGCACAGGTAGGGTACGGAGAATGCCTCGGCGACCCGTGCGAAGTGCGGCATCTGGGCGCGCAGGGCCTCGGGCATGTCGGGGCGGGTGCCCTTGTAATCCGGATAGACCCGATCGCGAAAGGTGCCGCCCTTCGGATCCCAGGTGATGGCGAGGTAGTCCGGGCGCTCGTCCCGGATCAGCTTGAGCAGGCTGTTGGTGAAGCCGAAGAGGGCGTTGGTCGGCAGTCCCTGCGAGTTCGACATCCCGCCGATCGCAAAGAACGCCCGAAACGCCATGTTGGGACCATCGATGAGATAGAGCGTCTTCCGTTTCGTGTCGTTCATGCGGGCAAGTGTAACCCGCGCCCGTTCTCTCCATCGCTATCGCAATCGCTATCGGTATCGGTATCGAAAAAATGAGTCGGGGTGGTGTTCATCGATAGCGATAGCGATCCCGATAGCGATAGCGATTGTTACCCCGTGCGTGATTCCTTGGTGTCTTGGTGGTTCATAGGGGTGAGTGGGCGGCAATTCCAAATTCCGAATTCCGAATTCAAATCGCGGCCCTCGCGACGAGGCCCTCCGAAACAGCGCCACGCCGACTGGTGGCTCCGGGAGGAGGATGCAGATTAGGGACGGCAAATTCGAAATTCGAAATTCGAAATTCGAAATCATCGCCCCTGCACGTGATGCCGTTCCCCTTCCATGTGGGTCTTGAGAGCCGTGACCGCCCGTTCCCACTCCGCCCGGTTCACGCTACGGTCGATGTCGTGGAACTCGGCGCTTCCGGGTATCCGGTGGGCGGGGTGGTACTGGGCGAGCAGTGAGATCGCCACTCTTGGCGACAGGTCCTGCGAGATCCACTCGAGGTTCTCCTCGATGCCGGCGAGACCATCCGGGAGCACCAGCATGCGCACCAAGAGACCGCGGCGGAGCTCGCCCTCGGGGCCGAGATCCCAGGCGTCGCCAACCTGGCGGTACATCTCGGCCAAAGCAGCGCGCGCCCTCTGTGGATAGTCCTCGATCCCCGACAGGCGGCACCCGGCGTCGGGGTCGGCGTACTTGAGGTCCGGCATCCAGATGTCAACCACGCCGTCGAGCAGGCGAAGCACGTCGACCGAGTCATAACCGTTGCTGTTGTAGACGATCGGAAGCTCGAGCCCACGGCGAGCGGCAATCGCCAGCGCCCGCACCAGTTGCGGAACCTGGTGCGAGGGCGACACCCAGTTGAGGTTGTGGCACCCCCGGTCCTGGAGGTCGATGAAGATCGTCGCCAGCCCTTCGGGCGAGATCTCGCACCCGACGAAGTCCTTCGGCCGCTGCGAGATGTCATGGTTCTGGCAGAAGGCGCAGCGGAGGTTGCAGTTGGCGAGAAAGACGGTGCCCGAACCGCGGCGGCACGAAATCACCGGCTCCTCGCCGTGATGCGGGTTCCACGACGCCACCACCGCCTCGGCGCCGGTGGCACAGGTGCCGAGCTCGTGTCTTCGATCGACTCGGCACTCCCGAGGACACACCGTGCAGTCCGAAAGCAGAGCGTCGAGCTTTCGCACCCGCTCCTCGAGCCCGCCGCTCCGCGCGAGTCGAACGTAGCTCGCGCGCCACGTTTTCATACCGGCGTTCATTGCTGATCCATGATGGTGATGCAAGATGCAGGATGCAAGATTCAAGAGGCAAGATTCAAGAGGCAAGATTCAAGATGCAGGGATCGGCCATTCGACCCGGCTCAGCCATGAGTATTGAGTTCTGCCCACCCGGCCGCGCGCGTTGCGGTTCGCCGTGGAAACTGCTCTGTCGTTGCCTCGCGGCTGCATCTTGCATCTTGTATCTCGCATCCTGCATCTCTGATCACTCCTCGACGGCCACGAGCCGCCCGTCCCGCCACAACAAAACCGGTCGATCACCAGCGATCTCGGCGATGGCCGGGTCATCCGGCTCGGCTTGGATGAAGAGCAGTTCAGCGCTGGCATCGAGATCCATCATTCGTGCCGCCATCGCCCAGTCCTGCCACCGATCGGGCGGCAGAATGACCAGCCCCCGATCGAGCGCCCGTTCCGCGATCTGTTGCTCGAGCGATCCGTCGACCCCGTTGTAGCCCCGATAGAGGGCGAGCCGGCGGGGGAGGACAGCCGCCGCCGAGAAATTCAATGCCAAGAACAGGCTCACCGCGATCAAGGCGGAGAGCCGATTCTCGGCCCGCCGCTCACCGACTCCGAACCGCGCCAGCTCCTGGAACCCACGCGCAGTGAGGAGAAAAAGGGGCGCGAAGATTTCGAAATAGTATCGCGGGCCGAAGCCGTGCAGTCCGTGGCCGCGGGTCGCGAGATGGGCAACCATCACGGCGGCCACGCGGGCGGCCAACGACCGGTCGGTCGGTCGGGCGCGGCGCAGCATGAAGGGCAGAAAAGAGAATGCGAAGACGAGGGCCAGAGCCGCCGGACCGTGCATGACATCCCACCCCCAACCGAAGATGGCGCTGCCACTGGAAACGATCAGCGCGTCGAGGTTTTGAAGGCCGAATGGGAAATTGGCTGCGGTGTACATCTTTTCCCCGACCAGGCTGTAGGGGAGGGTGATAAGGCTGCCGGTGATGAGGTGGTTGGCGACCAGGGCCGGTGCCGCGGCGATGAGCACGCCCGCCCCGGCGCCGACGAGACGAACGCGTGCCGCGGCACGATCGCGGCCGACCAGAAGATCGAGCAGAAGCACCCCGGCGAGCGGAATGACGAATGCAACCGCGGTCAGCGGCCGGATGCCGAAGGCGAAACCTGCGGCGACGCCGGCGAGGGCAGCAACCTGCCATCCGCGGCGACGGCGTGAGACGAGCGCCAGCCACAGGGTGGCGAGGAGAAGGGTCGATGCCGCTGCATGAGACAGCATGCTGCCGAAGATCAGGCGAGCCATCGGCGAGATCAGACCGAGGACGGCGGCGGCGAGGCCGAGGACGGGGCCGTTCAGCTCGCGTCCGGTGAGGTAGAGGAGCAGAATGTACAGCCCCCCGAGGAGCGGCGCTACCAGCCACGGCGCCCCAATGGCGAGGCCGACCGCGAGCAGCAGCGGCCAGCCCGGAGGGTAGTGGCCGAGCCACCGGTTTTCCACCACGTAGGTGTACGGCACCGCCAGGAAATTCTGGATCGGCGATACCTCACCCGACAATGAGCCGTCGAGCAGCCATCTCGCCTGCATCAGGTAGACCAACGAGTCCGGGGTGTGGGGCAGACCCTCGAGCACGGAACCTGCCACCCAGCCGGAAAACAGCACTGCGGCCATGGCGATAACGATGACCAACGGCGCGGCTCGCCACCGCCGCGAAGCGGCGGGTATCGGGGCCAGGAACGACACTCTATCGAGGGCTGTGAAGAGAGCGATCAGCAGAGCGGCCGCGGCTGCCGCACGCAGCAGCGTCGCCAATGTCGCACCGAGATCCGCGGCCGGGGCGGATCGATGCTGGTTGTGGCGAGGGTGGCGCCGCCGGCATCTCGGATGAAGCAGTCGTTGTTGATCAGACCGCGGCGGATGGCGACCGAGGAGGAGGGTGCGCCGTCGAGAATCAGATTCAGATCACTGAGGAATCGACCGCGGAAGGAAGCTCTCACCGTGAACGGGCCGGCGACGTCGATGCTCTTCCGCCACACCGTGCCGGCGACGGCGCCGTCGTCGAGCTCCCAGTCGCCGAGGGGAATGGGTTTCCCATCCGGCATCCGGAAACGGCGGGGAAGGCGCTCGTTGATTACATCGCGGCTGCCGGTCGAGACCACGATGTGGTAGCCGCCGGGCGGATCGATGGAATCTG
>PVMK01125783.1_pt1 | contig 11916 bp, 9 predicted proteins | sample 1853481 | NCBI WGS metagenome assembly PVMK01 (sample SAMN08533507, study PRJNA380276) | Marine sediment metagenome, whole genome shotgun sequencing project. | reverse complement strand
CTCTTGCCCTTGTTATCTTTGAAGTTCCTTCCGGATATTTTTCAGACAGTATCGGCAGACGAAATTCACTGGTTGCAGGTTCAATCCTGTGTACTTTCGGATTTTTCATCTATTCATTGTCTTATTCTTTTTTCGGGTTTTTGTGCGCCGAGATGATCCTGGGATTTGGCTACAGTTTTATTTCAGGAACAGATTCTGCCCTTCTTTATGACACCCTGCTTGAAGCAGAAAAAGAAAAGGATTTCACCAAAAGACAGGGGCGCTTAAGCGCAACCGCCAACTTCTCTGAAGCAGCTGCTGGAATTTTAGGTGGTATAATCGCGGTCAGCAGCCTCCGTCTGAATTTTTACATTGAAACTGGAATAATAGCACTTTCAATTCCTGTAGCCTTAAGTATAGTAGAACCCAAGACCCATAAAAACCTTAAACCGAAAATAACCTATAAAGGTTTTTATAATATCATACGTGAAACTTTTACCGACCCTCCCCTTTTCTGGCTCATTGCCTGTAACGCCGTAATACTGGCTTCCACCTTAACCATAGTCTGGTTTGTTCAGCCCTATTTGAAAATATCCGGGATTCCCCTTATAATGTTCGGTATTATCTGGACAGTGCTTAACCTCTCAGTTGGCGCAGCTTCTCTTTCAGCAGACAAATTAAAAAATATTCTTGGAATAAATTTTCTTTTATACTTCCCTTAATTCTTGTTGTCACAGGATATTTCTCTTTAAGCTTTATGAATCTGAAATGGGCTTTTGCCTTGTTCATCCTTCTTTATATTGCAAGAGGGTACACTCTGCCTGTTTTTACAAACCGCATTAACCTGCAGATACCCTCTGAAAGACGGGCAACCGTACTATCCATAAGGGTACTACTCACCCGCCTTATCTTTTGTATTGTGGCCCAATCGTTTCGATACATCAGCGATAAAGTTTTTCATCTCTGAGAGACCGGTCTCTTATTTGCGGGACCTCTTTTCTTTTACTTGGAACAATAAGCCTGGCAGGTCTTTTGAAAAATCAAAACAGATTAAAATAATTAACCCTCCTCAAACTTAATCGGGGAAAGGACCGAGTATTCAAGGCGGTGCTTCTGATAAAGCCGGCAATACTAAAGAACTTCAGATAAAATCTTTTCCGCAAACCGATTCTGACCGACTTAAATGTGTCTTTTATAAGACGAGTGAAAATATCATTTTCCCAGGATAAACTTTGGTTTAAAGAGCGCAATCAAGCCGGGAATAATTATCAGGGCGCCCAGCATGTTAAAAATTAGAATGATTGCCAACAGCAATCCCATAAGAGCCTGGAACATTAACTTAGAGGTAAACCAGAAACATATACCGATCACCAATGTGGTTGCGCTAAAGACAATGGCCTTACCGGTGGTGCCCAGGGCTAAAATGATGCCCTTTTCAATTGAGCTCTCCTTCCGTGCCTCCTCCATGATCCGGCTGATAAGGTAAATGCCGTAGTCGACCCCCAAACCGATACCCACTGCCGATACCGGCAGGGTCGCGGTGGTAAGCGGAAGCGGCGGATCATTAAATACCATAAACATGAATGCCAGGAGATTTGACAGCAGAAGAGGAAAGACAATGATCAGCCCCCCTGCAATGGACCCGAAGCTGACAGAGCAAAAAACAAGCACGGTTGCCAGGGCCAGAAGAAAAGTCCATATCTGATAAAGCTCCAGGGCCTCATTGATACCGGCCTGTATACCCACTGTTCCGCCTGCCAGACGGTAATAAACACGCGGCACGCCCTCTGGCAATGGTTTTTCAACGATCGGTGGTTCCTTATCTTTGAAAAACCCGTCCACCCAGTAGATAAGTTTGTCAAACCCTTTCCGTTCAACATCTTTTTGACGTTTGCTGAAAATAGACTTTTCCCTGATGTACTCATTAATCCGGTCAACAACAATTTTGATGGTCGTAGCTGTCTTGTCCCGGCAGTACACAATGATATTGGTTGTTCTGTCATTAACGTCAATGTATCTGTCCCAGGAGCCTGGTTCGGCCTGCATAATTACACTTCGGAAAATCGTCGTGAGTTGCCGGGCCTCTGCAGGTGCATATCTGCAGTTAAAATTATTGTTACGCATTTTTTGATGCCGCATCGGAATGGAGCCAAGTACTGACATCACAAACACGACACGCATGTCCGGCGCCAGCCTCATATAGCGTGAGAACTCAAGGACGTCATTAATAACAGCGGGGTTTGCGATAGCTCTTGTGCGATCCCCTTCCAGCACAACATATAGGGGATTGAGCATGGGGATGCCAAAGGTGATTCTATAAGAGTCCACATTGTAGCGGTGCCAGGGCCAGGAGACTTCGGAACCGGGAACAGCATTACCGATATTCAAATCATCGAGAAAAAAGGTGCCCCAAATGAGAAAGACGCTGGCAATAATCACGACCGGGTACTTGCCCCAGGATGTGATCCAGCGGCCCGTATTGCCCAGGAGCCTGTCCAGAATCCCTTCCCGGGGTTTGATTGTCCTGAGCGGCAGGTATGAGAGCAGGATGGGCGTCAGTATCATGGCGTGTATAATGGTGGCAAAAGCCCAGAACGCACACGACAGACAGATTTTCTGCAGAATCGGAATGGGACAAAGCGCAATCACCATAACCCCTGCCGCGTCAGTTACAATACCGGCCAATCCGGGTTTGAACAGGTGTTCGATCACGCTTTTGCAGGCCTTTTTCACATCACCCAGCCGGTAGGCTTCTTCCTTATAGCGCTTAATGACCTGAACCGAGTGGGATGCCGCTCGGGTGGCAATAATAAAGGGAAAGACCAGGACCAGGGGATCCAGGTTATAACCCATACAGACTGAGGAAGCCAAGCCCCCACACAGCGCTCACGCAGGCGGCAATAATCGGCAGGAGCATGCCCCTTTTTGTGCGGAAATAAAGAAAGAAAAGCACCATCATTGCAAGTAAGGTATAGACAAGGACTTTAACCACATCTTCTACATAGCTGTCGATGTAGCCCAGGTGCATGGGTTCACCGGCAATGGCAATGATATGGTTCTTATCCTCATATTTCGCCCGAAGAGCCCTGAGCTCATTAAAGCAGGTCTTATAATCTATCTCTTCCTCAAAAAAATCTACTGTTATGAGAGTCTTTTTGCTGTCAAGTGAAACAATGCCCGGATAACACATGGGATTGCCGTAAACATTAGTGCGCAACTCGGCAATTCCTTCAGGAGTTTGGGGAGGGAGGGGATACATCATGTTTCTAATCGACATACCGGAGGCGGTCATCTTGACATTCTTGATCTTGTTACTGGCCAGGGAGATGATCTTATAACGGTCTACGGCACGAAAGCGCAGCAGGTCCTGGTGGATACCCCTTATTTTATTCAGGGTTTCATAATTGAAGATATCATCATAGCTGCCGCCGTCCGTCCTTTTGCGCACCTGGATCATGATGTAGACCTGATTCGCGCCGCCAAAGGTGTCACGGATTTCATTGTGCAGGGTTACGTAAGCATGGTTTTTGGGAAGAAGATCGGCAAAGATGGTCTTAACAGTAAGTTTTGTTACTATTTGTGAGAAAAAGAAGAGTGTTACCAGGATGATCGCGATAAGAATGAAAACTCTTTTTTCAATTATAAACTCTGCAAACCGTTTCATAATGAACCCCTGGCCCATGTCTGTTTGATTTACTTTTGAGTTATTGCTTCCGGTAAATTTCAATTTTAAAAGGTTTAAACAATTCTCACTGTTTTTTTGTTATTGATAGGAGTGTGCTTTAAGTTAGGCAAGTATTGAGGGATTTCACCTTCATGTCAAGGAATAATTTCGGCCCACATCTCCGGGTTTCTAAAATAAGGGAATTAAGAGGCTAAGCCGGCAAAGAAAATATGCAACGCTTTATATGGACTAAGAATTTTCTATACTGCGCCCTATTTCTCCCCCTCCGAACTGGGGAATGAAAGGCAAAAACATCCTCATAAGTATACTGGGACACAGCAAAACCGAGCTCCCAAAGAAGAAGCCGCTGGCTACAAAATATATAGCGACCAAAAAAAACATCCCAACCCAGGCACAAACCCGTTGAGGACAGAAGCGTTAAAATTTCTGAAATATAGCGGGAATGCAGAGCTTGAAACGGTCGGGGTTTTACTATTACAAAAGGTTATATGAACTCTGGCAATACTTAAAATAATTGCACCCAATGAACTACCCCGCAGCAGAGCTGCGAGGTAGTTCATTGGTATATTAGTGAAAATAACCAATTTTTTTATAGGGTAAATACATTTTGACCACTGTAAGGTCAAATTTAGATTTTCACAACTGAATAAAGGAGGCATCCTTGTGCTCAACATTTTTAATTTCAATTTAGGAGTAAAAGCCTTTTATTATTCTGTCTATTTCAGTATGTCTGTTTAAATTTAATGTATAAACTGGATATAAAAAAGGCCCCTTTTAAACAGGGGCCTTTTTTATATTTAATTATTGTTGCTGACTATTTTTTTCTGCCAACTATAAATTTTGGTTTAACAATTGAAATTGCTGCCGGTATGATTAGTAGTGCTCCTAACATGTTAAGCAGTAAAATGATTGCAAGGAGCAGGCCCATCATAGCCTGGAACATCATTTTTGAGATAAACCAGAATACAATACCGCATACGAGTGTTGTTGCCACATAGACTATGGCTTTTCCTGTAGTTCCAAGTGCTATACTTATTGCCTCGTCCAGATTGCCATGAAGGTCATATTCTTCTATGATGCGGCTTACCAGGTATATTCCGTAGTCAACTCCAAGGCCTATTCCCACTGCTGATACAGGAAGAGTCGCAGTGGTAAGCGCAAGATAAGGTTTGCTGAAAGCCAGGAAGGCAAAGGTTAGTACGTTTGCAACAATAAGCGGTGCTGTAATGATGACTCCGGCAAAAAATGATTTAAAGATAATTGCACAGAGTATCAAAACCGTTAGGATTGCCAGTATGAAGGTCCAGATCTGATAGAGCTGCAGAGCTTCATTAATTCCTGCCTGGACACCTACCGCTCCTCCGGCAAGCCGGTAATGTACAACAGGCCTTCCTTCGATTGGTGGTTTTTCAGGTATGGGTTCTCTTTGTTCTCTGAAAAAACCATCTATCCAGTAAACGAATTTATCAAAGCCCACACGTTTTACATCTGTGGATCTTTTGCCGAAAGGTGATTTGTTCCTGATGTAATCATGAACCCTGTCCATAACTATCTGAATGGTTTCAGTTGTTTTGTCGCGGCAGTAAATTATTATATTAAGTGTTTTTTCATCATTATCAATGAACTTATCCATGGATCCCGGAGCCGATGCGGTGACGATATGTTTATAAAGCAGCAATAGTTGTGCGTCGACTTTGGGCAGGAACTCCTGGTTTGGGTCTCCGTCCCTCATACCTCTGTTTCGCCCGGGTATCTGACCCAGGCATGAGAGCACAAACATGACACGCATTCCAGGTGTCCTCTGCATATATCTTGAAAATTCCACCGCATCACGAATTGCAGCGGTATTTGTTCCGATTGACTGTGCTTCTTCTCCCTGCATGATTACAAGCAATGGATTTAATAGCGGCATTCCAAAGGTTACTCTGAAAGAGTCCACGTTATACCTGTGCCAGGGCCAGAGCACTTCTGATCCGGGTAAAGCGCTTCCTATCTGGATGTCGTTTGCATAAAAGCTTCCCCAAACCAGCAGTATGGTTGAAATGATTATAACCGGGTATTTTCCCCCGGGAGCAGACCCAGCGCCCAGTTTTTTTAAGCAGTTTATCCAGTATCCCGGTGCCCTCTTTTGCTGATTTTATTGGCATATAAGATATCATAATCGGGACAAGTATCATTGCAATAATGATTGTTGCGAATGCCCAGAATGAACATGAAAGGCATATTTTCTGTAAGATGGGTATTGGTACAAGGGCAATTATTATGATGCCGGAAGCATCGGTTATGATACCCGCGAAACCCGGTACAAACAGGTGTTCAATCGTAGCTTTGCAGGCAGCCTTATTGTCACCGAGTTTTAGAGCTTCCTCTTTGTAGCGTTTTACCACCTGTACTGAGTGGGATGCTGCCATTGCTGATATCAGGAACGGAAACACAAGGACCAGCGGATCAAGGTTAAACCCAATGAGGCTTAAGAAGCCCAGTCCCCATATGGCGCTTACGCCCGCTGCAACGATTGGTAATAACATGCCTCTTTTTGAGCGGAAATAGATGAAAAACATGATGAGCATTGCGATTATAGTGTAAGCGAGTATTTTCAGGATGTCCTTCACATAGCTGTCAACATAACCCAGGTGCATGGGCTCGCCGGCAATTGCAACAATTATATTCCCATTCTCATATTTTTTTCTAAGCGCCCTGAACTCTTTATAGGAGATTTTGTAATCTATATCTTCTTCAAAAAAGTCAACCATAATGAGAGTTTTTTTGGTTGAAAAGTCAACCAGTAGAGGATAGCATACAGGGCTCGCAAATATTTTGAGGCGGAGTTTATCCAGCTCTTCCTGAGTTTTAGGAATGTTAGGGAACATAATGTAAGGAAATTCCATGCCTGACGAGGTTACTTTTATTTCCCGGGCTCTGCGTGAATACAAAGAGAATATCTTGTTCCTGTCTACAGCATGAAAATCGAGCAGATCATCAGTTATGTTTTTAACAGTATTTAATGTCTCGTAGTTGAATACGTCTTTATATTTTCCACCGTCTTCCTCGTCCCTCATCTGGAGCATGATAAGGACCTGGTTTGCACCTCCGAACTTGTTTCTTATTTCATTGTGAAGGTTTACATATTCATGGTTTTTTGGGAGCAGGTCATTATAGATTGTTTTTATTTCAAGTTTGAAAATAGCCTGATAAAGAAAGAACAGTGTGATGAGGATGATACCAATCAGGAAAAATAGTCTTTTTTCAATTACGATCTCAGCAAAACGTTTCATGATTATTTTTTACTCCCATTTTATAAAATTAGAAAATAATTATTCTGTTCCACCGCCGAATTCGAGCGCTTTCGGCATTTCAAAAAAGTCCATATCATATGAAAGGCCGGACCTGAACTCCCAGGTTTTTCCCGAGTCATTTGTGAGGATGACTGTTCCTGCCTGCCCAACGACCCAGCCCTTGGTCGGGCTGCTGAAAAATACGTCTCTGAACCAGAATTTAGATTTTATGACTTCATTATGAACTGACCATGTTTTTCCGCTGTTCTCTGATGTTATGTAAAGACCCATGTCTCCAACTGCCCAGGCCAGATTATCTTTGAAAAATATTGTGTAAAGTGCAAGATTGCTCTCGACCGGTAGCTGGTTCCAGGTTTTTCCCATATCTGATGTATGCATAACAGAAGCATTCATACCAACAGCAAACACGGTATTTCTGTCTATTATCTTGACACAGAAGAGTCCCGGAGGCTGGTCGTCATAAAAATCTTCAAGGGTTTCACGGTAAAAGGCTGCAGGTTGCTGAATAACCCAGTTATTACCTCCATCAGTTGTGTGCATGATTGTTCCCTGCTCACCCACAGCCCAGCCGATGTTTTCATCATGAAAAGCAATGTTATTTAAGGCTTTGTCTGCTTCTTCAACTTGACTGTTCCAGGTTTTTCCGCCGTCTTTTGTATGAATTATGGTTCCCCATTCACCCACTGCCCAGCCAAGATTTTTATTAAGGAAGAAGATTCCAAAAAGGTGCCTGTCTGTTCCGGGATTCTGTTTTGTCCAGGTTTCGCCGCCGTCTGAAGTATGGATTATTGTTCCGTATGTTCCGACTACCCATCCGGTTTTATTGTCTAAAAATATACCGTCGCATAGAATGCTCTTTTCTATTTTTGAATTCTGTTCTATCCAGGTTTCACCTCCATCGGAAGAGTGATAAATTGTTCCGTAATTCCCGGTAATCCAGATATTGTTATCATCGGGTGCCATAACACCGTGCACATTTTCCGGAGTTATCATTTTAATGTCAATTTTTTTGGTGGCTTCTTTGGATTTTGAACAGCCGGTGCCCAGGGTCATGATTGACGCGAGTATGAAGATAAGCCCGAGTTTGAAAACTGCTTTTGTCATCTGTATAACTCCTTACTTTAGGTTGTTTTAAAGCCGTATTAATATTGTTACTGTGCCTGATTTTGATTATACAAAAGGAGGCTGTTTGCCTGTTGCATTTGTCTAGAATTAACTTGACAAACAAGCGATATTGAACTATTAATTAAACTTCATCTGCTGATTTAAGTCAAGCAAAATTTACATTCGCTTAACACTTTCATCACAAACAAGTTACTAAAAAAGCTTGTAATTAATTAGTGCCACAAACTAATATGAATCAGGAGGCATATAGTGAATAATGTATATGATCTAATTGTAGTCGGAGCTGGACCGGCTGGTCTGGTCGCTGCAAAAACTGCTGCAGAAAGTGGCCTTTCTGTTGCTCTCATTGAAAGGAAGGAATCGATTCATGAAGTCTTAAGGATGTGTGGGCAGATGATTGTGTCTCTTTCCGGCCGTTACATGGGTGAAAGGGTTGTTTATAATGAAAAAGCAGGGCTGCTCTGCTTTCCTCATAATGGTTTTAATCTCAAATATGATGGCCCTACCAAGGATTTCTTTTCATGGCAAATTTATTCTCCAAACGAAGAAAAAATCGTTTTTGGTGATTATGAATCAAATAAAGCCAAGGGTAAGGAAGGCAGGGCAAGCGCAGTATATGATAAAAGCTGGCTCTTAAGAAGTCTTGTTGAAGAATGTAAACATCTGGGCGTTAATATATTTACAGGTGAAAATGTTATTGATGTGAGAACAGACAGTGAAGGGGTAGAGGTTCAGACGGCAAGCGGTAAGCATTTTAAGGGTGTTTTCGCACTTGCAGCAGACGGCCGTCAGTCAAGAGTTGCCCGTGTTATGGGAATGAATAAAGACCGCGGTTTTTACGGTTCAGTAACCTCTGTTGGTTATGAGATGACCAACCTTAACCTTAATGAGCCTATGGCGCTTCATCAGCCTCTAGTTGCAAGCGGTGATCCGCCGACGCTGGGATTCGTGATTCCACGCGCATGGGATCATGAAGGTGATCCAGTTTGGCTTGTGATGATGACAAATGTAGATCCTGAGGCTGACAGCGAGGCGCTACTTGATAACCTGATCAAAAACAGTAAATACTCATCCTGGTTTAAAGGCGGTAAAGTTATACGCAAATGCGGCTGTGCAGGAAACATGTATTCACCGATCATTAAACCTTTTAAAGACAATGTACTGTTTGCCGGTGACGCAGGCTGGTGTCAGGAAGCGGAAATGACCGGTGCCGCAATGTGCGGAGCTCAGGCAGGGAGTGCGGTTGTTGAGGCAATGCTTGAAGGAAAATACAATAAAGAAGGTGTGCAGTCTTATCTTGACTGGTGGCAGGAAGCCCATATCTCCAAACTTGATCATAATGTGTTCTTAAAGAATCTTTATATGCCGGTACTTTGTAATGACAAAGAAATCGACTATATCTTCAGCAAAATTGAAGAAACCCTTCCCACAGTGCTTGATCCCTATGAAGTTCCTGCTAACATGGGCAAGGCAATGGCAAAGATAATTCCTCTGATCCAGGAGGAAAGACCTGAACTCTTGAAGAAGCTTTCCGGTTTTAACGATTTGCCCCCGGAAGTTGTGTTAAACAAAACCATAAGGGCAGGGTTTGACTGCAGGTTCACAACATAGATATATTTTTAAAAGAGATTTTAGAAAAAGCGTTCATCCACTGCGATGGGAAGAACGCTTTTACCAGCCAATATGTGTCTTATTAAATAAACAAAAGGAGGAGAACAGGAGAATGAAAAAAGATACAATGAAGAAAATTCTGATGTTACTGTTTGTTGTTATGCTTCTGCCGATTTCATCAGCTCAGGCTGAAGGCAAAAAGGGGTTACTGGTCCATGCCTCTATTTACGGTTCAACTATTGAGACCGCGTACTGGATAAAGGCTATAATAGGTAATGAAAACCATCTTGATGTAAAGTCTCTTGATCAGGTCATTACCATTGATCCATATGATTATATAATTATCGGCAGTCTGACCCGAAATGAAAAACCGGTAAAAAAAGTTTACGAATTCATTGAGGCCAACCGTGCAAAGCTTGCTGAAAAAGAGGTTTGCTACTATCTTACCTGCGGTGACAGTGACGAGACCATGGTACTTAAGGTTCCCAGGAAGAGACGCACATCTGATCGGCGGTAGAAACTATCTTGCTGACCCCAATGGAAAAATATCCTGAGATTAAACCTGTTGCAATAGGCGGTTTCGGCGGCAGACAGGTTATGCCAACTCTTGGAACCACAGATTCTATTCAGATCTGGCTGGTAGGCAAACTGGCAAAAGAAGGCGCTGCATGGGAAGGACTCGATATCTGGGAATCTCTGGTTGTGAGCGTGTTGAAGCATTTGCAAATGAAGTTAGAACCAAGATACTGGGGATCGGGCCAAGAGAAAACATTGAGGAGCTCAGAGGTTACTGGACATCACTGCAACCTGCCTCTCTTACTGATTCTACAAAGAAAAAGTTCAGTCCCAAAACCGAGTTACTGAACATAAAAGTTCAAAAAAGATCTATTATGCCAGAAGCCGTGCAAAGACAGATCTTGTACTGGGTGACACACTTTTAAAACAGTGGGCCAAAGATAATGGTGTAGACTTAAAGGAACAGGTTAAGACCAGTTTTAATATTTATTATCATGCAACCAAAAATTACGGCGGCGAGCAGATCACTACACATGTTGTTATCGCAACATTCCCTGATGAGCCGGGTAACCTCCAGATATCCTTCCGCTGCTGGGATAAACCGGATGTGAGAAAAGGAATTGAAGCTGATATTACAAAAGCTGAAGAGCTTCTCTGGGCTGATGGAAGGAAGGTTGATTAAGAGTAGGGTTGAACTCATCTAATTATTTAGAGAGGTAAATATATGTTTTTGACATTTCTTAAAGGGTTTTTTATAGCGCTGGTATGTCTTGTCGTTCTTGCCGTGCTTGTTGCTCTGTATTTTAAGAAAGAGGGCGACAGAGAGTTTGCAAAGTATGATGCATACACCAAAGAGGTATTGGCCGATTATGAAAATCTAAAGCCTTTTGAGGTGAAGCCTGAATTTAAAAAGCTGCATCCGGGAAAATTTCCATTTATGAAGCTTTTTAAAGCTGGTGGTTAGCAGTGAAGAAGGCACGCGGCTTAAACGGGTCAACTCCATTGACGCAACCATGCTTCTCTTTATTCGGATGTACACTTTTCTGATCCGTCCCGACTACAAATATAACCTGCCGGTTTTCTCCGTTGATTTTATTTTCATCGGCAAAAAAAGGGTCTTTGTCATGGAGATTATTGATCCCGCCAAGATCGAAGATGAGAATAAGAAAAAATATTATGAAATTATGAGAAGCAGGCTTCCGGAGATCGATGATCTTGAAAAGGGGCCTGAAAGAGACTGGTATAAGGATTATGTGACCGACTTCAGCATCCACGCCAAGGCGGATAATTCAAAAGATGACCTGATGTTTGATATATACAAGACCTATTTGAAAGCTTATCTTGATATGGCAAAGAATGCAGAAGAGCTGACTCCTGAGATGAGTGAGAAAGTTAAACAGGGGCTGGAGGAGTATGTTACCACCCTGCTTTCCAAAGGCGGTCCTGCGGTAGAGGTTTTTGAGAAGATGCTGGGAAAAGAGGGGCAGGAAGAATATGTGCGTACAGTAATGTTCGGGCTTGAATAAGCTCCTAATAATTTAAATGTTTTAAAAGCCGGTCATCATAAATGACCGGCTTTTTTATTTGTTCAGTGTCAGTCGAGTCATCCTCTGTAGTTGTTGCTTCTGTTTAACAGCAGTTTTCTATTTCTGAAGTTTTGCAATATTTGCTTGATAACAGTTTTGAATTATTATAAAGTTGTTT
>PVMK01127144.1_pt1 | contig 11917 bp, 10 predicted proteins | sample 1853481 | NCBI WGS metagenome assembly PVMK01 (sample SAMN08533507, study PRJNA380276) | Marine sediment metagenome, whole genome shotgun sequencing project. | reverse complement strand
CGAGGACTTCGAGCAGGGCAGATGACGGGTCACCACGCCAGTCGCTTCCCACCTTGTCCATCTCGTCGAGGAGGCACACCGGGCTCATCGAACCCGACTCGGTGAGGGCCCGTGCGATCCTGCCGGGACGAGCCCCGACATAGGTGCGCCTGTGGCCACGGATCTCGGCCTCGTCACGCAATCCACCGAGGGCAAGGCGAACGAACTTCCTGCCGAGAGCGCGCGCCACGGACTGTCCGAGTGAGGTCTTGCCCACGCCAGGGGGACCGACCAGTAGCAGTATCGTCCCGGTGCCACCGACTTCGGCTTTCTTCTCGAGGCCTCGTTCGTGGCGGAGCTTGCGAACGGCGAGATGTTCGATCATGCGGTCCTTGACATCGACGAGACCCGTGTGGTCCTCATCGAGGACGGCCCTGGCCGCGTCCAGGTCCAGATTGTCCACCGTCGTTTCTCCCCAAGGGAGTTCGAAAGTCGTGTCGAGCCAGGTTCTGATCCACGCGTGCTCTGGGCTCTGTTCGCTGAGACGTTCGAGGCGGTCGATCTCCCTGCTCACGGTCTCTGACGCAGCTTGTGGAAGATCGGCCTCTTCGAACCGCTTCCGATACTCGCCGACGATCGTCTCCTCGCCGTCGCCGAGCTCGTCACGTATAGCTTCCATCTGCTGACGCAGCAGGAACTCGCGCTGGGTCTTGTCGATCCTCTCTGCAGCCTCATCTCGCACGCGACGGCGCAGTGTCATTCCGCCAAGGATCTCGTTCATCCACTCGAGGGCAAGGTCGAGCCGCTCATCGACGTCGATGGTCTCGAGCAGTTTTGCTTTACGGGCGAGATCAAGATCCGGCGAGTAGACCAGAAGGTCGGCCAAGCTCCCAGGGTCATCGGTTGCAAGGATCTGGTCTGCAATTCCACGCACGCCTCGCTGCTCGAGTATCTCCTCAAGCACCGCTCGCAGTTCAGATGCACGATCGAGGGTGGTCTCGAAGTACTCGGTCGGTTTCACGATCGAGTCTGCCGTTACCCATAGGACGTCATTGGTGTCCGTTTCACCCGCACCGATGCGGGCACGAGACACACCGCTGATGATGGCCGATACCCCGCCCCGGTCGGCGACCTCCTGGATCTCTGCGATCGTCCCAACGGACGCATACTCGCCATCAACCATCGGAATGAGGACAAGCTTGCCTCCGGTCGTCTCAGACGCGGCCAGCGCCCGCTTTGCGGCATCGGACTCAATACGCACCGTGATGACCATATCCGGGAATACGATCCCTCCGCGAAGAGGAAGAACGGGGAGGGTGGTTGTTATCACATCTGACACGCTGGGCCCTTTCATTTGAGGCAACGGGCAACCTTGTGCGCCCTAAACCTATTCCCTACACGCAGAAAATCTACGTGTAGTCCACTCATATTATCGACGCCGAGCTGTAGTTGGACGGTTGTGGGGTCCTACTGGAATTCAAGCCTCGCGTGATCCGGGCTTCAGCGGCAATACGACGAGAACGTGTCCATCTCGTCCTTGGCGTCAGAAGCCTCGTCAAGTGCCCGGCGACGGCGTCGAATGGCAATGGATCGAGTGCTGCCTCTGCCCGCTGGAGATGGTCCTGTCTGCGACGTCGCTCATTGGGGTCCGTCGTGGCGCGCGGACCGCCCCCGGTTCCGCCGACGTGATCACGCTGATCGCAACTTCGAGGGGAACGATGCGTCGAGCATTTCGGGGTCGAGGACTTCGAGCATGGCAGATGACGGGCCACTGGAGCCCTTGCCCTGCAAGGGCTTCTCTCCTTCAAGTGTGCTGTGCCCTCCCATGAGCAAACTGCTGATCCGTGCGCCTCGAGGGATGGTGGTTGTCGAACGGCACAGGTTCGAATCCGGAACTCGCCCTGCCCCGGACGTCGACGTGTATGTTCAAAGCAGCGGGGGATGCCCAACAGCAAGGAGAACCCATGCGACGTCTCAGTCCACTGCTATTCGCGCTCGTGATGGTGGTCGCGTCCTGCGGAGGAGACGACAGCTCGAGCGAGGCTGACCCGACGACGAGCTCTCCAACCACGACTGCTACCACGGCGGCGCCTGAGGACACAACGACAACCGCCGCGTTGACCACCACCACGGCGGCGCCGACAACCACCGCTCCCGCAGTGCAACCGGATCCAGCGGTCTGGGTCACGAACGGTGCAGACAACAGGGTCTACAAGATCGACCCCGCGACGGGAGACATCCTCCTTGAGATCGAAGTCGATGACCCTCCCGGCGGTGTCGCACTTGGGGCCGGTAGCGCCTGGGTGTCGAGCTCCACTGCCGACTACCTGCTGCGCCTGGACGTCGAGACGGGAGAGGAGCAGGCTCGCATCACCATCGGGCCCGAGGGCTCAGGCGTTGCGTTCTCCGACGGAGTCGCTTGGGTCGCGCAATTCACTCCGGGCACCATCACGGCGGTGGACCCCTCCACCGACGAGATTCTCAGGGTCATCAACGTAGGCGCGGGAGCGACAGGCATGGCCGCAGGGTCGGTGTGGGTCACGACGTGGACCGACATGAAGCTTGCGAGGGTGGAAGTCGACTTCACCGCCGATACAGCCATGGTGAACGCTGTGGTGCTGTTCGGTGAGGGCTCAGCCCCCGCAGTCGGACCTGACTATGTCGGAGCCACACTGTACAACCTCGGGGAGTTCCAGGTCTTCAGCGCTGACGAACTGCTGCCGGTTGCGAGCTTCGACGTGGGGAACAATGCCAATGTTGCCACGTACGGCTTCGGCTACTTCTGGGTCACGAACAGCATCACCGGCGACATCTATCGGATCGACCCGATGGACGACGACGCCGAACTCGTCACCACTGTGCCCGGGGCACTCGGTACTACGGTCGGCGACGACATGGTGTACGTGGCGTCCTTCAGCAACGGCGTCGTGTACCAGTTCCCGCCCGACAACCCGGGCGCGATGAATGATCTTGCGAGTACTGGCAGCCAGGCCTTCGAGATCGCCTACGGCACGGGCTGATCTCATTCAGGTGCTGAAGCGCCTATGCCTCGATCAGACCGTCGACGGCCTCGAAGCCGTCTGCGTTGCGGGTAAAGAGGGGTAGTTCTGCCTATCAGCCGAACGGGGTCGCATTCGTCAACAGCGGGACCGAACTCAGGGTCGTCTCTGGCGAGGGGCTCGACCGTGCCTACGTCCTCGATCCGTTGGATCTCGTCGAGATCGCACGAAGCGAGGTGACCAGGGAGTTGACTGAAACAGAGTGTGAACAGTTCCTTGGCGAGGCATGCGACGAGTAGCGCGATCAACAGAGCTGGTGATCGACCCTCGACTCCAGACCGCACCTACGGATGTTCCCGGTGTGCGGCTCTCTGCATTGCTTCAGGACCCGCACGGCGCCATGTTCTTCGTCATGTCCGCTCGGGGCCGGCCGTTGACAAGCCCGGTGTGTTGGATGTAGCGGACATTCTGCTCGACGCGCCGCGGAGGATGGAATCGCAATTGCGGCTAGGGTCGGACGCATGAGATTCGGAGCATTCGTACCCCAGGGCTGGCGTCTCGATCTCGCCGGCCTTGACATTGACCAGCACTGGACCACGATGCTCGGCGTCGCCCAAGACATCGAGCGACTCGGATACGAGTCTTTGTGGGTCTACGACCACTTCCACACCGTCCCCGAGCCCACCCAAGAGGTCACGTATGAGGCGTGGACGCTCATGGCTGCCCTCGCTTCCACAACGAACACCGTCCGGCTCGGCCAGATGTGCACGTGCAACACGTACCGACCGCCGTCATACCTGGCGAAGGTGGCGGCATCAATCGATGTGATCTCGGGTGGCCGAGTGGAAATGGGCATCGGTGCGGGGTGGTACGAGCACGAGCACGACGGCTACGGCTACCCCTTCCTCTCCCCGGGTGGGCGTCTCGGGATGCTCCGCGAGGGCGTCGAGATCATGAAGGCGATGTGGACCGAAGATGTCGTCAGTTTCGAGGGTAAGCACTACAAACTCGACGGGGCGATCTGTCAACCCAAGCCGGTCCAGAAGCCGCATATCCCGTTCTGGATCGCTGGTGGGGGCGAGAAGGTGACCCTCAACATCGCTGCCCGCCATGCCCAGTACACGAACTACGGCGACGACCTCGATGAGTTCAAGGCCAAGTCGGAGATCCTGAAAGGTCACTGCGCCGATGTTGGCACCGAGTACGGCGCAATCGTGCGCTCCACCAACTTCAATGTGTTGATGGGCACGACCGAATCCGAGGTCGAGGAGAAGAAGGCCTGGTTGAGGTCCCACCTCGCTGGCCGTGTCGCTGACGACAGGGTCGAAAGCAACATGGCACTGTACGAAGCGATGTCTGGCACACCTGAACAGGTGGTGGCGCGGCTGCGGAAGTGGGAGGCCGAAGGCATGACCTACGCCATCACCTACTTCCCTGACGTTGCTTATGACCGCTCAAGTCTCGAACTGTTCGCCAACGAAGTGATCCCTGAGCTCAGCTGACTGCAGTGCGAGCTTTCGGAGCCGACCCGGATCAGCGCAGCACGTGGATGTTGCGTTCCTCACAGATGCGATGCAACTCGTCTGGCCACGCCGTGACCGAGACCTCTCTGATGTGTGCCTTGTGCAGCAGGTACATGTAGGTGTGTGAATGCCCGATACCGCCACCGATGCGGCGAGGGCGCGGGAGCGAGGCGACACCGGCAGCGGTGCTGGCGTGACTCCGCCGTCTTCTCGCATCCGTCTGCAGTTCGCGAGCTACCACCGAGACCCTCCCGATTCCGACAGTTTTTCGGCTTGCGATCCAGATCTGTCGCAGGTTTGATCGACCCAACACAATGTCGTGTCCACGACATTGTGTGGTGTGAGCGTGCTCCGCTTCCGTTCTGAGCAGCATCAGACACATCAACACTCACATCCATTGAACGGGGCTCATCGTGTCCAGGAAGTCGAAACTCACCATCCTCATGGCGGCAATCGCAGTCACGGCAGCTGCATGTTCAGTAACCGTAGGCGCTGTAGGCCCAGCTGGCGATGCAGCAACTGACGTTGCCACGTCAACCACCGTCCTCGAGCATGCTGGCAACCTTCCCGCCGGGCCATCGGCTCTCGACAACAGGTTCGATGACGCATTCCCGGACCCGTTGATCGACCCCAGTGACGTCGTATCGGGTGGACCACCGCCAGACGGAATCCCACCGATCGACGATCCACAGTTCATCTCGGTGTCCGCCGCTGATGCATGGCTCAACGACGTTGAGCCTGTCCTGGTAGTCGACGTGGACGGCGATGTTCGGGCATACCCCATCCAGATCATGATGTGGCACGAAATCGTCAACGACACTGTCGGCGGAGTCCCGCTCGCCGTCACCTACTGCCCGCTGTGCAACTCTGCACTGTCATTCGAACGGGTCGTGCGCGGGGTCGAGACAACCTTCGGTACCTCTGGCAATCTGTTCAACGCCAACCTCGTCATGTATGACCGTGCAACGGAGTCCCTGTGGAATCAGCTCGACGGCAGAGCGGTCATCGGTGTCCTGACAGGCGACGTTCTCAAGCAGGTTCCGTCCTCAACGATGTCGTGGGGCACGTTCAAGGAATCCCGACCCGACGCCAAGGTCCTTGACCGTGACCGCACAGGAGCTTCGAGGGCCTACGGCACGAACCCATACACGGGTCTTGATGATCCGAACGGCCAGCCCTTCCTTTTCAACGGCGACATCGACGTACGCGCCAAGGCAATGCAGCGAATCGTCGCGATCGAGAGCGACGGCGCTGCCATTGCGTGGACACTCGGCGCCATCAGCAGCGATGAGCCAGCTCTCGCAACAGCTGTCGACTTCAACGGTGAACCACTCACGATCCTGTGGCAGGCCGGAGAATCATCTGCACTCGATTCATCAGACATCACCGCAGGCAGGGATGTCGGCACCGTCGGCGTCTTCTCTGCGGTCGTGGATGGCGAGGTATTGACGTTCCAAGCAGACGGCGACTCGTTCATCGATGACCAGACGTCATCGGTCTGGAACATCCTCGGCGAGGCAGAGACGGGTCCCCTTACGGGCACCACTCTCGACCCTGTCACCTTCGTCCGGACCTTCTGGTTCTCCTGGGCAGCGTTCCGGCCGGATACCGAACTGATCGAAGTGTCATGAACCGCCATTCACGTCTGACCACAGAAAGGAACACGCAATGGACCTAGGACCACTCACCCTTGCCCTCGCAGCAGGCGGATTGTCGACGGTCAACCCATGCGGGTTCGCCATGCTCCCCGCCTACCTGACGTTCTATGTCGGGGCCGATGACGACCAACTCCCGACAGCCACAAGCAGGACAGCACAAGGGCTCAAGACAGGACTCATGGTCACGGCAGGGTTCCTCCTCGTGTTCGGAGTGGTCGGGCTACCGATCACCTACGGTGCGACCAGGATCGTGCGGACGATCCCCTGGATCGGCATGGCGCTCGGATTGACGCTGCTCGTCGTAGGAATTGCAACGTTCTTCGGTCGAAAGATCTCGATGACGATCAACAGCCCGATACGACCCGAGCAGAATCGCCGTCCCAAGACCATGTTCCTCTTCGGAATCGGCTACGGGATTGCATCTCTTGGCTGCACGCTCCCCGTCTTCCTTGCAGTCATCGGGGCGTCGCTCGCAACCCAGGGAGCTGGCGGCGCACTCCTCGTGCTCGTGGCGTACGGAGCCGGCATGGCGATCATGTTGATTCTCTTCTCCACCGGAGCTGCCCTCGTGCGTGACGGCCTTATCCGGTCGGTTCGCAGGATCATGCCCTACATGGGGCGGATCACCGGGGCCATGCTGACGGTTGCCGGCCTCTATCTGACCTACTACTGGGGACGTGTGAAGTTCGGCTCCGCAGCGACGCTCGGTGACGATCCCATCGTCGGATTCGTCGGTGACTTCACAGCGACGATCGAGCGATATGCGGGCACGGTTGGCCGTCCGGTGATGGTGGTACTCGGCATCGTGCTGCTCGGCATCCTGGGTGTGATGCTGTGGAAGCGACTTACCGGAACCCCCCAAGCCGAGCCGATGGACCCGAACGACGCTGACGACGAGCAGACGTCCAGACACCTCCAAGACTCACTGAATTGACAGAAACAACAGGAGAACGAAATGGCACAGATACAGCTCACACAGAAGGGCGGCGACCGAAAGGCCCAGCCCACCGAGGACGCCAAGCACAAGACGAGGAACCGTCGGTTCGCATGGATCGGTGCCGGTGTCGTCGGCCTCGCGCTGCTTGTCGGATTCCTGTTCACAGCCCCAACACCTGAAGGGGCAGCCGTCGTTGAGGGTGAAGCATCAGCGGGCGCAAGTGCACCGTCAGTCGAAATGGTCGGATTCGGCGGAGAGACCATCGCGCTCGCCGATTACGCGGGCACTCCCGTTGTGCTTAATTTCTGGGCATCCTGGTGTCCGTTCTGTGTCGCTGAGATGCCGGACTTCGAGGATGTCAGCAAAGCTCACGCGGACGAGGTGGTGTTTGTCGGTGTAAACCTTCAGGACGATGCAGGCGCCGCAGACAGCCTGGCTATCGAGACAGGTGTGACATACCAGCTCGCTCGCGATCCCCAAGGCGTGGTCTACAACGCCTTCGGAGGGATCGGTATGCCCACCACCGTTTTCATCGATGCCGACGGTGTCGTAGCCGAGGTCGTGACAGGCCAGCTCTCTCGAGAGGGCCTCGAGACGAAGATCGGCCAGCACTTCGGAGCCGGTGTGTGACCTCAGCGAGATTCACCAAGTGTCGCTGGGCAACAGACGGTTGACCTGACCCGGCACACTGCATGGTCTGGCTCATCACCTCGCGCAATTGGGCGCTCGCACGTGGCGGCCAGTTTCAGGCCGAACGAGGTTCAGAATCCTACGAGACGGCGGAGTCGACGAACCAGGTCTTCAACCGCCCCTTGCCTTTCACATCGATCTCTCCCCTCGGCTCGAGGTCGAACCCCTGACCGAGATGGTTCTTGACTACTTCTGTAATCTGGATCCGACCGGGCAAACCGCTCGACTCCATTCGGCTGGCCACGTTGACCGCATCACCCCAGAGATCGTATTGGAACTTCTTCGTCCCGATGATGGCTCCAACCGCCGGACCGCAGTTGATGCCAACACGCAGCATGAGGCCGAGACCGTCTCGCTCGGTTCTCTCCATCATCCAGGACTGCATGTCGAGGGCAAGACGAGCCATCTTGGCACACCGGTCGTCCATCGCCTGAGGCGCTCCGCCAACAACCATGTAACCATCACCGATGGTCTTGATCTTCTCGAGTTCGTGCCGCACGGTCATCGTGTCGAAGGCAGTGAACACGTCATTGAGAAGATCAACTCCGACTTCCGGGCTGAGGCGGGCAGCCAAGGGGGTGAAGCCGACCAGATCAGCGAAGAGAATGGATACGCCATCGAACCGCTCGGCGAGGGTGCTACCGGGCTGGCTCTTGAGCCGCTCCGCAATGGCTGCCGGTAGTACGTTGAGGAGGAGGCTCTCTGCCCTCTCGCGCTCGTTGCGAAGGCTTGCCTCCATGTGGCGTCGTTCGGTTATGTCGACAAAGGTGAGCACCGAACCGGTCATTTCACCATCCTTCTCCATTGGATATGACCAGTACTCGGCAGGGAAACTCGACCCATCACGGCGCCACAACACCTCATCGTCAACACGAACACCCTCCCCAACGCGAAATGCCCGATAGATCCGACAGTCCTCCATCGCGTACGACTTCCCGTTCGGGAGAGAGTGATGGACAAGATTGTGCATATTCCTGCCCAACAACTCATCGGCACTGTCAAAGCCGAGCAACCGCACACACGCCGGATTGGCGAACGTGCAGTTGCCTTGAAGGTCAACCCCGTAGATCCCCTCACCGGTCGAATTCAGAAGAAGTTCGGCGAGCCCTTCAGTCACCCCTGGGGGTTCAACCGAGGTCATGGCACGGGTTTCAGCTGATCGCCGCTACCGCGGCGTTCGTATCGAGAACTTCGCTGGCGATGAATCCGAAGTTGATCAATGCCGCGGCATAGCCGTCACCGAGTTCCGGATGCTGAGGACCCGCCGTGGCGTCCTTGACAACCGTGACCTCGAAGCCATTCTCGGTGAGTTCACGCATGTGGGCCTCCACACACAGATTCGCGGACATCCCTGCAAGGATCACCTTGCTGATACCTCGCTTGCGAAGTTGTAGGGCAAGGTCGTTGCTCTCTGGCCCATATACCTTGTGGGGGCTGACGACAATCGTCTCACCATCTTCGATGTACTTCTTGTACTCATCGAGCCAGTCCGCGCCGGATCCGACGAAGCCGTCCACGGTCAGTTGACCGGCCCGGTCGAACATGTGGATGTCGTGCATCATTGCTTCCACAGTTCCACCGAACTGCCAATCGTGGTCCGTCGGGAAGTAGTAGTGGGGTGACACGAACACCGGCATCCCCGATTCCTTTGCCGCCTCCAGGAGACTCCCGATGTTGGCGACTGTGTTGTTCTCCGTAACGCTCTCGCCTACCAGACCCCATGTGACTCCGTCAGGACTGAGGAAGTCGTTCTGTGGATCCGTGATCACAAGCGCTGTTGCATTGTTGGCCATGCTCCGGTTCCCTTCGCGCCCTTGCGGGCCGTTGCGTACAGAACAGGTTGTCTCATCCTCTGTGTGATTTGGTACCTCAGGTGTGCGGAATCGTCCAAACAGCCGGAGGTCACATCCAGTAGCATGAGTTGATGCTGTTGGACCGCCTGATGAAGGACCTCCACGTCTCTGTTGGCTCCTTTGCCATGTGTGAGATCGCCACCGGTTCTCGCCTCCTCATCGGTGAGCTCGGCTGGGTGACCATCCACTTCGTCCTGGCAGGAACGGGAAGGATCAATCTGGGCAGGGCTCCGGGTCCTGAGATTTCCAAATACACGCTGGCCCTTGTGAAGCGGAAACATGTCCTGGAGGGCTCGAGCGGCGATTACACCTCAGCCGAAGGTCTCAGCATTCCGGGATGCGAGCGTCTTGTTGGGAGCCCTGCCGGTGATGCCGATTTCGTCGTTGCCTGCGGCCGCATACAGGCCGCCTACGGAGAAGGAATGGGCCTGTTCGACCTCATCAAGGACCCGATCACCGTCGACTTCGCCGACTCGCAGGCCATGCGACAGCTCTTCGAGATGATCCTCGAAGAGTCCAGGGAACACTCCGAGGGCAGTCTCGGCATGATCGAGGCTCTCATGCGCCAGTGTCTGGTGTTGCTTCTGCGACGGCTCAAGGACACAGACAGCAGTGGACTCACCTTTCTCGATGGCATCGAGGATGCTCGCATGAGCGCTGTGATCGCTGAAGTCCTCGATCGTCCCGACAACCCACACACTGTTCAATCGATGGCGTCAACAGCCATGATGAGCCGTTCGGCCTTCTCCGACCGGTTCAAGGAATGTTTCAACGACACTCCGATGGCCTTCGTTCGACATGTTCGGTTGAGACGATCAGCCGAAATGCTGAGGACAACACAGAAGTCCATTGGCTCCGTCGCCGCCGAGACCGGTTTTGCAAGTCGAAGCCATTTCTCGCAGTCGTTCTCCGCGGAATACGGCGTTGCGCCAGGCAAATTCAGAAAGAGGCTTCAGCAGGAGGCGTTGGCACCGTCATCTGTCGACATGTCGGCATGACGCCGATTCGACCTTCGGATTATGAGTCCGTTCCGGCGATCCAGCCATACATTGCCTTCAAGGGGAAACGCCACCCATGCCTAGGGTTCTGATCTCTCATCGTCTCGCTCAGCGTCGCCCTGTTTCTCACCGTCCCGCGGACCAAATACGGACACGCCAGGCGCAACAGTTGACGGACCCGTGATAACGGAGCTGCCATTTGTGACAGGAAGAACCGAAGCCCACGCCCGCTGCGAGGGTGTGAACAAACAATGAACACGATCCAGATCAGGAACACCGAGTGTCAGACATGCTGTTGACTGTCTGTACCGAGAGGGAGAGCAAAACGTGGAGTTCTTGAGGCGTTTCCGCTGGCCGATCATCGGCCTCGGGTTGATGGTTGTGGTTGTTGGCTTCCTGGCATTTCGACCAGACAAACTGTTCGTCGATGACGCAGTGGACGAGTCGCTCGACGAGGCGTTTGCCCCGTTGGTGACCACAACCACGAAGCCGCCCGCCAACACCACAACGACCGCCGTGCCGATGACCCCGGAGGATGGCAGCTCGACAACGACCACGACAACCACAACAACCGAGACACCGTCCGGTCCGACCGCGGTCACGGGCGGGGCATTCTACGGTATCGACCACTCAGCCGGGGGTACGGCGACGGTCTACGAGCAAGACGGCCGGTTCGTGCTGCGGTTCGAAGACGATACGGACATCCAGAATGGCCCCGACCTGTATGTCTGGGTATTACCGTCCGAGGACTACGAAGGGGGTACCCCTCCCGCCTACATCGACCTCGGGAGGATCAAGGGCAACATCGGCGGACAGAACTATGAACTCCCGCCCGACTTCGACCCGGCGATTCATCGATCCGTGCTCGTATGGTGCTTGCGGTTCTCCACGCCGTTCGCGGCGGCGCCACTGACGTAGCAATCCAGGCACAACGTGCGAGAAGACCCTTGGTATCTGTAGTAATACCAAGGGTCTTCTTCGTAGCGGGGGCAGGATTTGAACCTGCGACCTTCGGGTTATGAGCCCGATCAATCGCCCGGTTCAACTCCCCCGCCTGACGACGATCCCACCCTCTCGTCCTTCCGGGCCAGCTCTCAGAGGCCACCCATGTCGGCTGCGGTCTCAGTGGGTGAACGCAACACTGTGGTGAGATGTTTGTCGTCTCGTTGAGGAGGTTGTTGCGGATGTGTCCACGGATGCGGAGCGGATGGAGGGTGGGATCGTCGTCTGGCGGGGGAGTTGAACCAGTCGATTGATCGGGCTCATAACCCGAAGGTCGC
>PVMK01188375.1_pt1 | contig 11918 bp, 14 predicted proteins | sample 1853481 | NCBI WGS metagenome assembly PVMK01 (sample SAMN08533507, study PRJNA380276) | Marine sediment metagenome, whole genome shotgun sequencing project. | reverse complement strand
GCGAGTGGTCGATTCGGCTTTTCGGATTTGATCGGCATATACTAGGAATGTTCAGTTGACGCTACCATGATACTCGCAGCCACATTCTATAATCTGCATCCGCAGCTACACCGGTTCTGGCTGACGGCCGCCGGCCTGGCGCTGATAGTCAGCCTGAACATATACCCCGAACCGCTGCTCGCCTCTGATGAACCTGCACCGGGAATGTTTCTTATAGCAACCCGCGACCTGACGGGATCAGGTTTTTCGGAATCAGTGGTCCTTTTGATCCAGCACGATGAAGACGGAACTGTGGGCCTGGTAATAAATCAGCCCACTGATATTGACCTGGCGACGATAGTACCCGAAGTCAGTCACAATGTTGTTAGCAGGGTGTACCTGGGGGGTCCCGTCGCCACTTACGGTGTCATTTTGCTGATTAAAAGTACCGATCTGTTAAGTGACGCTGACCACGTATTCGGGAACATATATGCAAGTGGCAGCCGTGACTTGCTGCTTGAATTAATGAAGAAAGCCAACGCGAAAGAAAGCATTCGACTTTATGCCGGTCACGCCGGGTGGTTCCCCGGCCAGCTTGATTATGAAATCAGCCGTGGCAGTTGGCAGGTAGTGCCGGCCAGTGAACGAGTAGTATTCTCGGAAGAACCGCTGAAAATCTGGCGACAATTACTCCCGCCTTCACGACCGATCATCGTTCACCACGACAGTAGGTCGCCAATGCGGCTCGTTTCTGTGGCTTCTGGCCGGTAAGCGTATACGGACAGCCGATCAGTCGCTCAACAGGGGTACCGGCGTCACGGCCCAGTCGTTTGGATTTTCGCGCCGCGCGGGACACGGAATTGCATAAGCAACACGATTACGGTTCTCTTCCATTTCCCCAAGGTTCATACGCCAACCGTTTGCCTCCCACGCCATCCGCTGCCGGCGATAATTCATCAATATATCGTCGGCCGGAACTATGAATTCGCCCACCGCTTCCCTGGAAGGTATCGGCGGATCGAGCTTTTCGATGACGATACGATCTTCTTCAACGGCAATACCCATACGTTCGATAAAATTCTTGTTGTATTCCTCTTCCAGGCGGCAGTTTCGTAACGAGACCAGGAATAGTTCGAGTTCCAGTTCGTCGCGTGGTACCGCGAACAGATAAATGTAAAAACGGTCAGTCGCATTGAAGTTTATATGCGTCCAGGTCGATGAGATACCATGATAGCCGGAACCCGCATCAGTATGACCCTCACCATCCAGGTCTTTCATGGCCGCATCCGGTAACTCCGGCGAGTAAAAACGAACCATTGCGCCGGCGCCCCATTCGGTCTCATCAATCTCTATCTTGGGAACCTTGTAGTTTTCGTCCCGTCCGCCAAAGCCAAATCCCCCGTGTACGTATTCAACATGCGATGGATCTGACTGATTCTCAACCAATCGGACATAGTTGGCTTTCCAGCGATAGCGCATGGTGACCTTTCCCCCAGCCAGGCTGATCATATTCGTCTACGGGCATGATTGTCGGCCGCTCTGCTTCCGGCAAGTCCCCCAGAAACACGAAAATCAGGCCGTAGCGTTCCTCGACCGGATACGCATCGATCCTGGATCGCTCGGGTATTTGCGACAATTTCCCCAGTGACGGGATGCGCTCGCATTGACCATCACCGTTGAATAGCCAGCCATGATAGGGGCACTGGATGCAATTCCCGACGACCTTGCCGTCCGCCAGTGACCCACCGCGGTGCGTACAGGTATTGGCAACACACTGTGCCTCACCCTCTTCATCACGCCAAATAACGAACTTCAAACCCAGCATTTTTACCTTGAGCGGCTTATTTGAAATGTTTTTACTCTCTTCGGCCGGGTACCAGAAATTGATGAACATTTTATTTTAATCCTTGTCGTGTGTGCGCGGTGCTCCGCAAGCCGGCTTGATTATTGTCGTAAATAGCTGGCACGCCCGCGATCGAGTTTTCAGAGTATGCCATGCAAGCCGGTCTTACCCTAGCCGTTCCGATGCGCGATACGCCCCTTCCACCAACGACTCGAGTTTCGCCCAGGCGATATCCGGATGAACCGTCGGATAATTCCTGAATGTCGAAAAACCGCAGTCCGTTCCAGCGATGACCCTTTCCCGGCCAACCACATCAGCATATCGACAAATGCGCTCGGCTACGAGATCCGGATGTTCGATGTAATTCGACGTGGAATCCACGACGCCGGGAACCAGTACCTTATCGTCGGGCAAGCTTATCTCCTCGAACACGCGCCACTCGTGTTCGTGGCGTGGATTGGCCCCCTCGAGCAACAGGTAGGCCGGCTTCGCATCAAGAATGATTTCGACGATCCGGGCCAGGGGAATATCACGGTGATGCGGTCCCGGATAATTCCCCCAGCACACGTGCATGCGCATTTTAGCCGCGGGAATGCTCTCGACGGCCAGGTTCAATGCCTCGATATTACGCCGCATGATTTTCAGGAATTCATCGTCACTCAAATCCGCAAAAGCCAGGTGACGCCCCATGGCAAGATCCGGGCTGTCGATCTGCAAAATAAACCCGGCCTCGGTGATAGCCTCGTACTCATGCCGCATCGCCATCGCCACTGCCTCTATATACGTTGCATCATCCGGGTAATACTCGTTCTTCTGAAACATGGCGATGACGCCCGGTGATGCCGAATTCATAAATGCACCAAGCGGCTGGCTCTGGTCGACTGCGAGGCGAAATCGATCAAGATCCTTTTGCAGGCCGCTCAGACTCTTTACCGAAACAGATCCCCGACAACAAGCACCGCCTGCATTCGGAACGACGGCCCCAATTTCGACCTGGCGCCGCGCAAAATCCCGATAATCAAGTAAATCCTGCGCCGCATGGCCACGAAATTCACCGCTGAATCCGGTGAGTCGCTCGGTAATATAGGTTGCGTAACTTGGCTTACTCATCTCCCCGTCGCTGATCAGACTAATGCCGATTTTCACCTGGCGTGCCACGATCGCCTGTACGGTTTCGGCGAGCACTTCGTCCAAACGCTCGACATCGGTCTCCGCGCCATCCACCTCCGAATGCAGGAGTTTCAGCAGGCTTTCGGGTCGCGGCAAGCTACCAACATGCGTCGTGAGGATCTGATCAAATGGCGGAACAATTTCGGTCATATATTCTCTCTGTCACCAGGCCAAGCGTATATTTCAATCCCAATTACTTTTGGTATACCAGCTTCTTTAGACGAACCGTAACAAAAATATGCGCTTCATATCGCAAAGGCAAACCTGAAGGACGCTCCAGCAATTTCCACACATCTGGTGATCATGACTATTCGTCCGTCTTTGGCCTGATATTGTGGCGAGGGCTCAGAAAAAAGAACTGAATCGAAATACATTCAGTAGAAATTACGTTGGCCTTTTTAGTCATCCAGCGGGATTATTCCTCTCCCCAATAACCACGACCCGGGAGAAGGAAAATGGCAAGATGGACAGCGTATCTTTCAATCTTTACTGCGTTAATATTTCTGAGCATCACCAGCTTTGCGGCAACACTCACCGCCGCAACGCTTTCACCGAATAGTCTCGTTATTACCGAATATCTGGCTAACCCGATCGGTATCAGCGATTCAGAAGGTGAATACTTCGAGATCTTCAATACAACGAACTTCGACATAGACCTGAACGATCTGATCATCAGGGATGATGGCAGTAACAGTTTCACCGTATCCGGCCTTGTTATTCCGGCTGGAAGTTTTTCCGTATTCAGTAACTTTGACGGATCATCGCTGGGTTTTACGCCGGATTACATTTATTCGGGCAGCATGAGCCTGACCAATACGGATGACGAAATAGGCCTGTTCCGCCCGGATGACACGCTGATTAACAAAGTTGCCTATTCGGATGGTGATTTTTTTGGCGCGGGCATTTCCCATGAATTGAGTCAATTAAGCCTCACCACGCCCACGCTGTTATTTGGCCCGCAACTCGGATCCGACTACATCGCTGCAGTCGCCAGCTTATCCCTGGGCAATTTCGGCTCACCTGGATTTGCGGGTGGTACATCCATCGAGCTGACGACCGTTCCAATTCCGGCTGCCGTCTGGATGTTCGGCTCCGCCCTGAGTATTCTTGGCTGGATACGACGCAGAAACGCTGCACCGGCCACGATTAATGAAAAGGTGGATATCGATGAAAATTGCGCTGAGCTCGTCCTTTCTGACGGTAGTCCTTCTCGGCGCCACCCTGGCCGTCGCGATGCCATGCTGGGCTGGATTTGATGACGAACAGCCCACTGTATTGATTACGGGTGCGAACAGGGGTCTCGGCCTGGAGTTTGCACGCCAGTACGCGGCGAAAGGATGGAATGTCATCGCCAGCTGTCGCCGACCCGAGCTGGCAGAAGGCCTGAAAACACTTGCGGATGAATTCGATCAGATCGCTGTGGAACGTCTCGATGTGACCAGCGACGTGCAAGTCGACGCACTGGCCGAAAAATATACCGGACAGGCGATCGATGTGTTGCTGAACAATGCCGGTATCTACGGAACACTCGAAAAACAGACGCTCGGGACATTTGACTTCGAGGAGTTGAAAACCGTTTTTGATGTAAACACGATCGGTTCACTGCGTGTCAGCGAGGCTTTTTTAGATAACGTGATTGCCAGCGATCAGAAAAAAATGATCAGTCTCGGTGGCGGCATGGGTACACAAAGTATCGGGTCGCTTTTTGGCGGACATTATTTCGTAAAAATGAGTAAATCCGCACATTTAATGGCGATGGGCGTACTGCAGAAGGATATGCGAGACTCAGGCATCATCGTTACGATGATTTCCCCGGGTCGTGTCGATACACAACTGATGCGAGACTCAGGTTGGACCGGTCGTTCAATCAGCGCCCAGGAAAGCGCCGGTCATGTCATCGAAAGAATCGCGCTTCTGGATGAGTCGATGCGCGGAAAATTAATTACCTATGATGGCAAAGTCATTCCCTGGTAATCCATTGTTCACATATTGAGTCCACCGCCTGGGGCACCACCACCAGGAACGATAATTGACGATGATTGCTCGCGGCGCAATTCTTCCAACCGCTTGACCGCATCCTCCATGGCGATGTTTGCTCCATCAGCAAACTTTTCCGCTGCCTGGGCCAGGCTGTCTGCCTGAAGTTCGAAGCTCAGTGGCAGAGCTCCGGCCGGCGTCATAAGCTGCGTTTGCCCCAAATAAATCACCACCCCGCCGTCAACTGGCTGACCATCGCCATCCACCGGTGTCAGACGTTGTATCGTCCCAATGCGTCGATCAGTGAAGACCTCTTCTCGATACAAAGCCTGCGGATCCATTTTGATTTCCGCGTTCAAACCATCTCCAGCCATATTTCCAGAATCTCCACTGATAATTAATTTCGCTCCAGAGCCGGACAGTATAATCTATTTCCCTATGTCCAATTCTCAAGACGCTACCCTCGCCTACCAGGGGCTTCAACCAGACGATATTCTGACGTCCGTGGAAAGTCTCGGTTATCGGTGCGACGGTCGCTTTCTTGCTCTGAACAGTTATGAGAATCGTGTTTACCGCATCGGCATCGAAGATCAGCGGCCGGTGGTCGCCAAGTTCTATCGGCCGGCCCGATGGAGCGACGACGGGATCTTGGAAGAGCATTCGTTCTCAATGGAACTTGCCGAACAAGACATTCCCGTTGTACCGCCTAATGCGCACAATTCGAAAACCCTGCACAAATACGGTGCTTTCCGCTTTGCGGTCTATCCCTTCCATGGGGGACGCACTCCCGAACTCGATAATATGCACTTGCTGCAGCAAATCGGGCGTCTGGTTGCGCGCATGCACCTTATTGGTGAAACAAAAGCGTTCGCGCACCGACCCTCGTTGAATCTCGCCTCATACGGTGAAAAATCACGGGATTATCTGCTGGATAACGGGTTCATCCCGGCCGATTTGCACATGGCCTATACCGGGATTTGTGAACACTTATGCGACAGTATTCGCAGCTGCTACAACCGGGCCGGGCAGCCCGGGCATATTCGCCTGCACGCCGACTTCCACCCGAGCAATGTCCTGGTTGATGAACATATGGTGCATATCGTGGACCTTGACGACACGCGAATGGGCCCGTCGGTACAGGACCTCTGGATGTTCCTGTCGGGAGACCGCGATGAGCAGACACCGCAGCTGGAGATGTTATTGGAAGGTTATACGGAGTTCAGAAATTTTGATGCGCGTGAACTGCACCTGATCGAAGCGCTGCGCACGCTACGCATAATGCACTATTCCGCGTGGCTTGCGAAACGCTGGCAAGACCCGGCGTTTCAACGCGCGTTTCCATGGTTCGACTCGGTGCGTTATTGGGATGAACATATTCTGGCGCTGCGCGAACAAGCTGCACTGATGGACGAAGCTCCGCTGGCCTGGCAAATTTCCGGAAATCGCGCCTGACGGTAGATTTATGACAGCCAACACTGTATAAAGCGCAGCTAAGACAGAACTACCCGCCTCTATTGCCCTCTTGAATCCTATTTCTTATCCCATGTTGTCCGATACCCTTTTCGGGTCGATCGGCTGTGGGGGGATGTTTTCGTTGGGGGAGCGTAATCGTTGTGTGCAGGCTAACAAGTAGAGCGGGAACTGCACACGGAGAAATACCCGTGAACGGGTTTGTTTGGAGCTAGTGAATGAAGAAAATATATGTAGGCAACCTCCCATGGAGTGCCGACGATGATGCGTTACGTAATCTTTTCTCAACGATCGGAGAAGTGCATTCTGCGGCCGTGATCGCTGATCGGGAAACCGGCAGGTCACGTGGATTCGGATTTATTGAGATGGAAAACAGCGATGCGGACAAGGCGATTTCTGAGCTGAATGGCCAGGAATTGGATGGACGCCAATTGCGCATCAACGAAGCCCGGGATCGAAACGATCGCGGCGGTCGTTCGTCCGGTGGTGGCGGCGGAGGCCGCTGGTAACCACTGACTGAACCGCTGGAAATCCAGCCTCGGATTCTCAGTAGTTCTAAACCATTTAGGCGACTCAGACGTCCTGACCGGCCGGTCAGGACGTCGTCCCTGCATGCTGCGTGAGATTCCGGCCGACTGTATTGTTGTCATCCGCAAGAATTTCTGCCCGGACATGCGTCTGCTTGCCGTGAAACGGCGTTCACAACACAATCGCGAGCGCATGAATCAATAGTCGGCGACCGGGTTGACCTGGACACGCAGGCGAATCCTCTTACCTGGATCATCCGTCGTTCGAGTCATGTAATGCCGTCCCTCGAACCTATAGGTGACCTGGTATCCCCTCCAGTCTTTGCTCCTCATGTACAACTTCCTCAACTTCACAGCGCCGTCGGTGGTATAGGACGTCTGTGTGTATGCCTGGCGCCGATAAGCCGCATCACGACCAATCGATGCGCCGAGTACAGCGCCAGCCACGGTCATCGCATCCTGGCCACTACCACTGCCGAACTGATTGCCGACAACGCCACCGATGATTCCGCCCAGCACGATTGACGTGAACGACCTGTGCTGGCCGGGGCCGTAATGGGTTTGCCGAACCGACTCATCCCAACACACCTCACGTGGCGTAGTGACCTGCACCGTCCGCATGATCGGCTGCACTTTGGTAACCTTGCCGTACGCGTAATGAACGCCAGGCTGCTCCGACCTGCCGCGTTGGTCATTAGCATAGGCAGCAGACAAACTGAAGGTCGCGACCAAGACAATGATAAAAATCCTGCTTGCGTTAACCATGACATTCTCCTGTTGTGGCCAAGTCTTCTAAGCCTGGCAGACAGGATAGCGAGACGTGGCTTAACGCCAGCTGAACATTAATAATGGTTGTGCCATGAGCTTTGATGGCGGACCCGGCTGAATCGGCCGAAAGCCAGAACCCATCGGTCAGGCCGCCGATGAGTGTCTTAGCTCGTCCTGACGATATTTCTGTTCTGCCTCGAACATGTAATCGCGGGTAAGCTGCGCCGCATCGCGAGTGCGCGCAAGTTGCATATGAAACACCATTTGCGCACCGGTACGAAACATTGTTTCCGCACTGATCAAATAGAACTCCCACATGCGACAGAAACGCTCATCGTAGAGTTCGGCAACTCGCGCCCGGTTTTTCTGGAAGCGTCGATTCCACTCGACCAGCGTGTCGGCATAATGCACGCGCAACACTTCGACATCACTGACCCATAGGTGCTGACGTTCTGTGGCTGCAAAAACTTCCGACAACGCCGGAGAATACGCGCCGGGGAAAATATATTTGCGCAGCCACGGGCTAGCCGTTGACGGCGGGCTCATATGGCCAATGCTATGCAATACGGCCAGGCCGTCGTCGACCAGCAGATCAAAAACTTTGCCAAAAAACTCATCGTAGCGGGTCACGCCGACATGCTCGAACATCCCAACGGAGACGATACGGTCAAATCGATCATTGACCTCGCGATAATCCCGCAACTCGAAACGAACCCGGTCTGACAGGCCACTCGCATTTGCCCGATCAACTGCTACTCTGTGCTGCTCTTCAGACAAGGTTACGCCAAGCACCTCCACGTCAGCACGGCGCGCCAGGTCGAGCGCCAGGCCACCCCAGCCACAACCAATATCAAGAATGCGTTGACCGGGTTCCAATCGCAGTTTTGCAGCAATATGCCGTTTCTTTTTTTCCTGAGCCTCCTCCAGTGTTTCGTTTCCCGTTTCGAAATAGGCGCAGGAGTACTGCAGATCCTCGTCGAGAAACTGCCTGTACATCTCTTCGGAAAGATCGTAATGATGAGCGACATTTTGCTGCGCCCGGCCAACCGGGTTGTATTGCTGGAATGCGCGGACCATACGCGAAATTCTTCGCAGCACAGATTGCAGCGGATATGAAGCGATCGTTGCCCGGTTAATGGAGAACAAGCCGAGAAAATCTTCCAGGGAGCAATCATCGAACGTCAGCGTGCCATTCATATACGCTTCACCTGCATGCAGCTCCGGGTTCCGGAACAGCTTCATCGGCAAGCTCGGGTCGTGCAAGCGTATGGTCGCCACAGGCTCTGCACTGCCGACAAATTCGAACATCCGGCCATCCGCATCAAACACACGAAGCGTTCCACGCTTGATAAATCGCTCAAGCATGTTGGACAGGAACCTCATCCCGAGCCCCAACTTAGCTGTATTACCGGCCATTATTCTTCTCCAGGAGAAGCCTCGTCCGAATAGCATACCTCAGCGAGTGCGCAGGGCGGAATAGGTGCGTCTGCTGGTTGCAGGCTGGCCAAGATGCTATGATTCGGCATCCGGGAGTTTCAAGACCAAGTGACTGATCTCACCACACTCGCCAATCTTGCCGAGATTTTCGGTGCCGCTGTCGTTGTCGGCGGCCTCGGCTTTGGAGTGGTCCAACTTCACCATTACCGGGAGCAACGGCGCGAAACTGCTGCGATCGAACTCCTGCGCTCATTTCATAACCCGGAATTTTCGCGGGCTTTGCGTTCGGTGCTTGATATACCAATAGGTGCGCACAAAAAGGACCTCGGTGAATGCAGCACAGACCAGGAGAGCGCGATCATGGTTGTGATGCTGACCTTCGAATCAATCGGTCTTATGGTGTTCCGCAACATCGTGCCCCTGGATATGGTCGACGAGCTCCTCGGCGGCGTCTGTGTCGAATGCTGGGGACGACTCAATAACTACATCCGGGATATGCGCATCGAAAACAAGCGCGACTCACTCAGCGAATGGTTTCAGTGGCTGGCGGAGAGACTCCAGGAAAATCAGGCGCGTAACGGCTACACGGTGGCATACGAGCATCACCGCCACTGGCGTGGTTGATGACCGGTCACGCGTTTTTCGGCCAGCGAGGCCCGCGACCGAACCAGGAAGCCGGCCTGTTTATAGAAAGCGTTTGTCGGTCTTCTCCAGATCCTGCAACGGCGTAACAGCATCCAATTCATGCGGCCGGCCGGCCGTCTGGCCGCCTAAGTGCTCAAATGTGGCCTGCGGATAGACCCGGGCCAGATCGAATTCCTCAAATTCGCTCTTGCCGGATGAAACGGACCAGACCCCCAGGGCGGCTTCAGATCCAGAGTTAGAGTTCAGCTAACTTTTTCATTGTGCCAGTGTCGGTGTCTGAGGCCAAACCGGTACGATGGTCTGCGATGCCGGCGGCCTATATCTCAACGAGCTGTGCGGCCTGACGGTGTTGTAATGGATTCGCCATTGTTCAATCAGAACTTCAGCTTCCGTGAGCGTGAAAAACATCTCCCGATTCAACAACCCGTCACGCAACTTACCGTTGAAGCTTTCGTTGTAACCATTCCCTTGATTACGCACGGGATAAATCAAGATTGCCGGAGCAATGGTTCCAGATCGACGAAACAATTACACGGGATCCGGATTTTGTGTCGCTGGCGCCGAGTGCCCTCGACGAAATTCGAGATACGCAGTTGTGGTTCGAAGTAAAAATCATGCGCCAGTACCTGGCACTGATGAACCAGACCGTCCCCGAATCAAGGGACGTAGCCAATCTGATCGCGATCAATACCCAACGAATCGGTGTTCTCGCGGCTGAACTGAATCCGGCGCTCCTGGTCCTGGTCATCCGCTGCTTTAATAGTTACATGCGGACCACGATACGCGCCGGAGATTCGCGCACTGCTTACTACATCATGAACCAGTACCGATTGCTCGCCGTCGCGCTGCTGAACCGGCAGGCCTTTGAGGCAGTGACCGAGATCGTCGAACACTTTCGTTACTACGCAACCTTTTCTCATGATTTGGGTGACTCGTTTCTGCTCGAAGTGGCAGCTCACGACATCGTCACGCTGATCGAGGAAGCCGTGAGCCAAAAGTCACCCATCGTCGACGACCTGCTCGACCGATTTCTCGAGCTCGATCAGGAAATTCGCCATGAAAACCATGAAGCGAGCCTGCTCGGTGTGCGACGCGCTCAGCTTCAACTGGCAGCGTTTTTCGTCGAATTACAGGATGAGTCCCGTGCACGTCGCATCATCGACGACATGAAAGATGAGAAACTCGAGCGGCTGCAGCGCATCCGGGAAACGCTAATGACAGAACAGCGATCCCAATACTGGGAGTTCACGGACCGCGGCGTCAATTTCAGCTACCTGGAGCCGTCGCTGCGACCTTATCTTGATACGCTTTTCGAGTGGCTGACACAGAACAACAAGTAGATCCCGACGAGATCTCATCGGCTGGGTCTCCATCGCAGAATTCGATAATCGGCCTGCGCAGACACATACCCGAGCTGGCGATCGAGTGGGCGCTGAATGAGCCGGACCGCCTCTGGCAAGTGGTCGACGGCACACTTTGCTTTGCCGATATCTCGGGATTCACGGCCCTGGCAGAGCGGCTCGCCCAACGAGGTCGGGTCGGCGGTGAAGAACTGATCGAGACATTGAGCGGTGTCTTCGGTGGCATGCTGGATCGCGCGCGAGCATACGATGGCATGTTGCTCAAATTCGGTGGCGATGCCCTGCTCTTCCTGTTCAGGGGAGAACAGCATGCGATGCGTGCCGCCAGCGCCGCCGTGGAAATGCGTACCGTTTTGAAAAAGGCGGCCGAAATCCCAACCTCCGTTGGCCGCCTGCGGCTGGCGATGTCGGTCGGGCTACATTCGGGACCACTGCATTTTTTCCTTGTCGGCTCTACTCATCGGGAATTGATTTTGGCAGGGCCGGACGCATCGCTGGCCACTGAAACCGAAGGCGCCGCGAACGCCGGCCAGATTGCCGTGAGCGCGGCAACCGCCACCGCCCTTCCTGAGAAAGCTCTGCGGACGCGCGAGGATGGCACCTTGTTGCTGCGCTGGAAGAAGCCCAAAGTTTCTCCTGAAGGACCGGGAGCGGACTGTGAGGTGACGCCGGACGTGTTGCGCGGTCTGTTCCCAAGATTGCGATGCGATGCGCTCGAAGCCGGCCCGCCGGACCCGGAGC
>PVMK01160235.1_pt1 | contig 11920 bp, 13 predicted proteins | sample 1853481 | NCBI WGS metagenome assembly PVMK01 (sample SAMN08533507, study PRJNA380276) | Marine sediment metagenome, whole genome shotgun sequencing project. | reverse complement strand
GCTGCCCCTCCCGGTGCAGCGCCCTGGCGAGGCTTTCCGCACTGCCGGCCTGTGACAAATCCGTCGACCGCACACTCACCATCACCTCGTAATCACCGACCAGTTCATCCGCGAGCATGTCGAGTTTATCGGTGCTGCGTGCCACCAGTATCATGTCGTGACCGTGCTCGGCGAACACCCAGGCCAGGGCCTCCCCGATACCGGAGGACGCGCCGGTGATCAGTACAGTTTCCTTGTCCTCTCTCATACTGGCACCCCCAATGATCGAATGAAATATCTAGCGCATAAACCCGGGATCGGAATTCAGGTACAAGCGGATAGGCCAGTTGGTGTCCTTGCCCAGGCGGATTACCAGGCCGTAATTGTCATTGTCATAGTCATCCAGCCACTCGTAGCTGATGTCCAGGGGCTCGGGTTTTTCCGGCTTTCTGCCGATCACCACCACTTCCTCGATTGCATCCGGGTGACTGATGGCCGACTTGGGAATAGCCAGGGTGATCTTTTGGGTGTCCGCGGTATCGCCGTCCTCGATTTCTCGAAGCTCAGCACCGAACGCCTCATCGCGAGAGCCCCTGACCAGCTCCATCCAGTCGGATTCCAGCATGGTGTTGTCCGGCTGGGCTAAAACAGGCAGGGCTAGCAGCAGAAAAGCACAGACTATCGATTGCCAGAAGTTGTCAGGGCGCATAGTGAATCCTCGCTGTAAGTGTATTAACAAGTGCCAATACCATGAGAATAGCCGAAAAACCCCATCGGACAAACCCGCGCAGCAGGCCGCCCGCTATATTGTTACAGAAATCGCCGCAATAAAGATATGATACCAATCAATTCCATACGCCCCGGCAATGCCTGATAATAAACTGATCAGCCGTAATAGAGGGTACCAACATGAGCAACGCTGAACAATTTGAGTACTGGAACGGGGAAGCCGGCAAGCGCTGGGCGCAGGAAGACGAAACCATGGCGCGACTGTTGCGCCCGGTCAGCGCGGCCCTGCTGGATCATGCCGGGGTAGAGGGAATGCCGCAACGCGCTGGATATTGGCTGCGGCGGTGGCAGCCAGACCATGATGCTCGCCGAGCGGCTTGGGCCAGGCGCCAGCGTGCTGGGCGTAGACATTTCCGAACCCATGCTTGAGGTGGCCCGCAGTAAAACCGCCGGGGCCGGTGAAAATAGGGCGGATGTCACGTTCATGCAGGCAGACGCCGCCACTCAGAGCTTCGAAACAAACGATTTCGACCTGGCTTTTTCCCGCTTCGGTGTCATGTTCTTCGACGACCCCGGCAGCTGCCTTCAGTAATATTCGCAATGCCCTGCGACCAGAGGGTCATCTGGCTTTCTGTTGCTGGCAGGCCCTGAAAGACAACGACTGGACCCGCATCCCCCTGCAGGCGCCCTGCAACACCTGCCACCGCCCGAGAAGCAGGACCCACACGCCCCCGGCCCCTTCGCCTTCGCCGACCCGCAGCGCGTGGAGGGCATACTACAGTCAGCCGGTTTCCGCGATATTGCGGTAGAATCATTTGCCAGGGATATCCGTTTCGGCGAGGCGCCGACACTGCCCGAAAGCGTGAGAAAACTGGCTATGATAGGGCCGGTCAGCAGACTGCTCGCGGGCCAGGAACCGGCGGTACTGGAGCAGGTATTTGCCTCTATGGAGGAGGCACTGGCGCCCTACTACAGCGAGGGCGCCCTCAATCTCCCCGGGGCCATCTGGTTTGTTACCGCGACAACCGATTAGACTGGACAAAATACCTGTAGACAATTTACCTGTGAACCATTTTTCTCTGAACAAGGGGCCGGCCATGAAATTTCTGCGCAAACGCATTCTTCACCTGAGTGATATACCCGGGGACATCGATTCAGTTGTCACCGTTGATGAGAAGAAGGAAGTCGACCCGCAGCTGATTGGTATGGCGCAGGACGATGTCGATGAGATATGGCACAGAATCGTCAAACTGTACAAGACCGGGGTGCATCCCGGCATCTCGGTCAATATCAGGCATCGGGGTAAAGTCCTGCTGTCCCGCGGCATCGGCCACGCCCTGGGCAATGGCCCGGACGATGGCCCGGATGACGAAAAAGTCCTGATGACACCTGCCACCCCGGTCTGCCTGTACTCCACATCCAAAGGCATCACCGCCCTGCTGATACATATGCTGGCTGAAGACGGGCTGATCCAGGTGATGGACCCGGTCGCCTTCTATGCCCCGGAGTTCGCCCGCAACGGCAAGGAAAATATCACCATTCACCAGATCCTGGCCCATCGCGGCGGCATACCCGGCCTGCCCGCTGACACCCCCCTGAATGTCCTGTGGGACGAGGATAAAACCTGGGAGCTGCTGTGCGACGCCAAGCCCATCACCACCGACGGCTCAAAATTAGCCTATCACGCCATTACCGGGGGTTTCGTACTGGAGAGAGTAATCCGGCAGGTCACTGGCGATAACATCAACGCCTATATCGACAAAAAAATCCGCCAGCCCATGGGTATGGAATACTTCACCTACGGCATCGAATCTGAAAAGCTGGCGAGACTGGCCCCGACCTACGCTACAGGCCCCCGGCCGGGCTTCTTATTGAGAGCATTTCTCAAGCGCGCCCTGGGTACACCGGATATTATTTCGTTGGAAAGCATGTGCAACGATCCGCGCTTCCAGGAGGCGATCATTCCCGCGGGCAACCTGATCGCCACTGCCGAAGAAGTATCGAGCTTCTTCCAGATGATGCTCAACGGCGGCAAATGGGGCAGAAGGCGTATTTGTTCGCAGAGCACCATCGCCAGGGCAGTGCAAGAGTTTGGCAACCGCACCGTCGACCAGACGCTGATGATACCGATGCGCTTCAGCGCGGGCCTGATGCTGGGCGATGAGCCCTTCGGTATCTGGGGTCCCCAACAGCAGCCATGCCTTCGGGCACCTCGGCCTGATCAACAAATTCGCCTGGGCCGACCCCGAAAGAGAGCTGTCGGTGTCACTGCTGACCACCGGCCTGCCGTTGATAGCGCACCACATCCTGCCGTTGGTGAATGTGATTCGTGCCATTGGTAATCGCACGCCTAAAGTGTCAGACCTGCAGCCATTCGCCCTGAGTACCGCTTGACGCAATAGCGCTTGAACGTTCAGGTGACGCCAGGCTTTATTGCTCGTGCTCTATGATCACCGGCCCCTTGTCATGCTCCAGACTTCGGCTTGAATCCACCGCCAGCCACAGGGCGCGCAGCATATTCACCGCCGCCATACTCAAATGCTTTTCAGCGGCATCCAGGGCCAGCTCCGCGGCCTGCTGCTTTTGCTCACCATTCAAATGGGCGGTCTTCTGGCTCATTTCCATGTCAACATCGGCCATAAGCGCCTGGATCTCCCGGGCTACCTCATCTGAAGCCTGGCGGATTTCAGCCATGACCTGCTCGAAATCACCGGGCATCGCCAGCATGGCCCGGGTTCCTCTGTAGGTCATACGGGCCGGTAGTGTCGCCAGGTCAAAACCCAGTGAAATCATTTTTCCAATCATTCCGGATATCCCTGTGTGAGGTTAAAACGGGGCGATTATAAGGCCAGAGGGCCAAACTGTCGCAATTTATTCTGCGGGGGAGTCGAATGGCGCCTGATCGCGCCTGCCGCGCAGCCAGTTGAGCCCCCGCAGCACGCCGGGGCGCAGCACCAGCCAGCGCTCCAACTGGTATTTCCCGGGAAAATTCATTAATAACAGGCCGATTAGCAGGGTCAGCAGACCCTGTCCAGGCGTCACCAGCATCACCAGCCCCAGCAGCACCAGCAATGCCCCCAGTAAGTTCTTGAGAACACCCAGAACCAGCGCGAACACTGGCTCATCGGCGGATTCGCGCCACACGGCACGCCGCGGGCGGGAAAAATAATCGTGGGGCAGGCGGGTCACCACCCAGGGCACACCGATAATCGTGCCAATCACTGCCACCAAGGACAGTCCGGTCCCCCACAACAGCAGTTGTTGCCAGTCAAAGCCAAGATCCATCGTACCATTCTACCTCGTGAATGACTGTCACAACACAGGGACAGTCGCGATCTTTATTTAGCCGGAAGGGCATGAGATCATCGCAGGCATTATGCCCACATGCCTCCATTCCGTGCGTTTGTGCCTGCTGTTCACCTGCCTGGCACTACTGGGTGCCTGCAGCACCATTCTACGCAGCCCCGTACCCGAAAATATTCACCTGCAAGTCAGCGTACTGGGCAGGCAGGACCTGCGTTTCTGGGGGGATCAACAGGAACGGCAGCAACACCCCGCTTTTCAACTGCGTAATGACGCACCACTGGAGGAAAACTACAGTGGCATCATGCATACCGAGCACCATTACCTGGCGATCTCCGGCGGCGGTGCCGAAGGCGCCTACGGCGCGGGGGTGCTGGCCGGCTGGAGTGAAAAGGGAACCCGGCCCGAGTTCACCATGGTAACGGGTGTCAGCACCGGTGCGCTGACCGCCCCCTTCGCCTTTTTGGGTTCCGCCTACGACCAGCAACTGCATGAGCTTTATACCAGCCTGGACAGCTCCAGCATTTTTTACAGGCGCAGCATATTCAGAATTATCCGCGGCGACTCGGTAGTCGATAGCGCGCCGCTGGCGCGCATGCTCGAAAAACACATCACAGACCAGCTCATTGCAGAAATCGCCCGGCAATACCGCCGCGGCAGATCCCTGCATATTGGCACTACCAACCTGGATGCGGGTCGCCCGGTGATCTGGAATATCGGGCGCATCGCCAGCAGCGGCCACCCGGGTGCCCCGGACCTTATTCGCCAGGTGCTGCTTGCATCCGCCTCCATACCCGGCGTGTTCCCACCGGCCTATATTCGGGTGCAGGGCCCCGATGGCAGAACCTATCAGGAGATGCATGTGGATGGCGGCACCTCATCGCAGATGTTCCTGTATCCGTCGCGCACCAACTGGGCGGCGCTTATGAAATTACTTGATGTGCGCGGAACTCCCACCGCTTATTTGATCCGCAACTCCCGGATGCAGCCCGACTATGTCCAGGTCCGGGCGAGGGTGCCCGATATCGCCGCCAGATCGGTCGCATCATTGATCCGCACCCAGGGTATCGGGGATATCTACCGTATTGCGGCGATTACCAATCGGGACGGCGTGAATATCAAACTGACCTGGATACCAATGACCGCGTTAAGGAATCCCGGCGACGAGGTGTTCGACCCCGAGTACATGTCAGCCCTGTTCGACTACGGCCACCAAAGAGCCCTTGGCGACTCGGCCTGGAACGTAATTGATATCAATAAGTTGGTAGAGACAGACGACCCCTAGCCTAGTGGTTTTTACCGCCCAACTTCTTCAGCACGCGCTTTGCAAGCGGCCTGGCGATAAGGCTCAGCGCCTTTATCTTCCAGCTGTCGGTGGGGGTATTTTCTGCCGAGGCAAAGCGTTCCAGGTTTAGTTCCTTACGCACGCCCGTACTCAGCGCGGCGGACCGGGTATCCAGCGGAATGCCGGTGCTGTCCGCGATACGCACCATGCGCTGAAAATTACCCGCCACGGCGGCAGCGTCAACCACAACGGCGGCACCCGCCTCCTGCTCCAGTACCTGGCGGGCTTGCAACAGCGCGGTTTCGTCGCGGCGGGCAATCGCCTCGGCAAAGTTCATCAGGGCCTTGGCGTGAGCGACGTCACCGACAGTCGCAGCTTCATCTCCATTGATCATCTGCAGGTCAACTGAGGATTGGGAAATATCGGCACTCAGACTGAGCATCGTGGCATGTGAGGTAGTTCAGTAAAAGCACTCGCTGATGGACGAGACCCTCCCGGCCACGAGTTCGATCTGCATGCGGTTGATGGCGCGCCCGTTATCGCCGCTATACTGCATCATCTTGTCCATGGACAGGTACTGCGCATTGGCGACGCCCTGCCAACCGCGCAAGGCATCGGGCACCAGACTAAGGGCGCGCAGCACATTGGCGGTGCGACCGTTGTGCCACAGGTCCGCCTCCTTACCGGTAGCACCATCGGCGGGCAGCATGGCGACAAAACCGGTGCCGTGCCCGGCCTGCGAAGGACGATAGTGATCGGGCTCCCCGGCGACAGGTTCCGGCAGAGCTTCCGGCCCCAGCCCCAGGGAGCGGTTGAACTCGTCGATGCTGAATACGGTCACCGCAATTCCCACCAGCTCAACATACTGCTCTTCACTGAGTCCGTGAACGGTATTGTCCTGGATATAGGCAGCGGTAATACGGGATTGGTCGGTAATAACCCGGTGTACGGCGTCTACAACATTGGCACCGAGCAGGTCACCACAGAGGTGTTCACCGGCCAGAGCATAAGGTGATAAGGCCTGCTTGCGCTCGGCGCAGAACGGGCATACCAGGGCATGGCGAACTTCTGCGGCAATGGCAACCCGCTCAGCGCCGTTGAACCAGTTGCCCGGCCGGGCCAGTTCCTGCCAGTACTGGCGATACGCATCAGCCAGATCCTGGCGAATGGGGTAGTTGCTGTCCTGGTATTGATAGTAAGCCATGGGGCATTTTCCACGCGATCGCCAGGGAGTCTAGTAGGAATTGCGGTGCACTACAAATACAAAAGTGCAAATGCTACAGTGCTAGCCCAACCAGCACCCGCGCGCATTCCCTTATGAGTCAAAACTGCGGCAAGCCCCCGCCACACAACCCCCACCGGCACCTGCCCGGCGTGGACACCCTGCTCAAACAATGTCCCGAATTGCTGGCCAGTTGGGGGCATGAACAACTCACGGCAGCGCTGCGCGCGGAATTGGCCAGCCTGCGGGCCCGTATCGATGCGGGTGAACAGATCGAGATAGACCCGGCCGGCATCAGGCAGGCGGTAGCAGTCCAACTTGAGCTCGATCAGCAAAATACCCTGAAAGCGGTGTTCAATTTAACCGGAACCGTATTGCACACCAACCTCGGGCGGGCCTCATTGCCAACGGAAGCGATCGACGCCGTCGTCCGCGCAGCCAGCTATCCGTCCAACCTGGAGTTTGATCTCGACACAGGCAAACGCGGTAATCGCGAGGATCATATCGAGTCGCTGCTGTGTGAACTCACCGGCGCGGAGGCAGCCACGGCGGTCAACAACAACGCCGCGGCTGTGCTGCTGGTACTCAACACACTGGCACTGGGCAAACAGGTGCCGGTCTCCCGGGGTGAGTTGGTGGAAATCGGCGGCTCCTTCCGTATCCCCGAGGTCATGCAACGCGCCGGCTGCACGCTGCTGGAAATTGGCGCCACCAACCGCACCCATTTAACGGATTACCAGCGGGCGATTAACCAGGACACGGCCCTGTTACTGAAGGTACATACCAGTAACTACCGGGTTGAAGGCTTTACCAGCGAGGTTGACGAAAGCGAACTGGCCGCCCTGGCCCAAAGGCACGAGCTGCCGTTTGTTATCGACCTGGGTAGTGGCAACCTGGTGGATTTTTCTGCGCTGGGGCTGCCCAAAGAACCGACCGCCGCAGAGGCCATAAGCAACGGCGCAGACCTCATCACATTCAGCGGCGACAAATTACTGGGCGGACCCCAGGCGGGCCTGATCGCCGGCCGGGCCGACCTGATCGCACAGATCAATAACAACCCGCTGAAGCGGGCGCTGCGCCTGGACAAGATGACGCTGGCCGCTCTGGCTGAAGTGCTGAAGCTGTACCGCAGCCCACAAACGCTGCCGCAACGTCTGCCGACACTACGGCAATTGACCCGCCCACTACCCGATATCCAGGCGCTGGCGCAACGACTGCAACAAGCCGTCGCCGCTGCCGTAGCTCCCCATTATACCGTTTCTGTTGTCTCTTCCTGTAGTCAAATCGGCAGCGGCGCATTACCTGTGGACACCCTCCCCAGCGCGAGCCTGCAATTGCTTCCCATAAACCGCGACAACGCCAGACTGCGTCACCTGGCCGCCGCCCTGCGCGGCCTGCCCAGGCCTGTTATCGGGCGTATGCACAAGGGGGCGCTGCTACTCGATTTGCGCTGCCTGGAAGACGAGGCGGGTTTTATCGACCAGTTGCCCCAATGGGGAGCGGCACTGGCTTGATCGTCGCTACCGCGGGACACGTGGATCACGGCAAGACCTCCCTGATCAAACAACTGACCGGGGTGGATACCGACCGCCTGGAAGAGGAGAAGCGTCGGGGCCTGTCCATCAATCTCGGCTTCGCCTACCGCAGCGTCGACAGCGACACGACGCTGGGCTTTATCGATGTACCCGGTCATACACGTTTTATCAACACCATGATTGCCGGTGTCAGTGGCATTGACCTGGGCATGCTGGTGGTCGCCGCCGATGACGGTGTTATGCCCCAAACCCTGGAACACCTTGATGTGCTGCGCCTGCTGGGCATTGACGAATGTATTGTGGTGATTTCCAAAATCGATCGCGTTGAGCCGGAGCGCGTGACTGCCGTAACTGATGAAGTGCGAGCGCTGCTTGGCAAAGACCATTGCCGCGACGTATTCCTTGTCTCCAACAGCACAGGCGAGGGCATCTCAGCGCTGCAACAATACCTGGACCAACGGGCGGTAACGCACCAACAGCGCAGTTCGGCGGGTCACTTTCGCCTGTCGGTGGACCGCGCATTTTTGCTCAAGGGCATCGGCCTGGTGCTTACCGGCACCGCCATTTCCGGCGCAGTAACGGTTGGTGATGAGTTGCAACTGCTGCCGCAGGGCGTGTCAGTACGCGTGCGCTCTCTGCGCGTACAAGATCATGATGCCCGGCGCGGACGCGCGGGAGACCGTTGCGCCTTGAACGTATCCGGCCCGATAGTAAAAAGCCAGGTGAAACGCGGTGATGTACTGGTCTCCGGTAAAGAGATCCCTGTGTGCGAACGCTTCGACGCCACGGTGTCCCTGCTGCCCAACGCGCCCTTTGCCATCAAACACCTGTCCCCGGTAAAAGTGCATATTGGCGCCCGCCGCGTGGCCGCACGCCTGTACCTTATAGGCGACATTATTGGCGGCACTGCCACCCATCGTCTGCAACCAGGCCAGGACGCGCTAGCGCAATTGATACTGGAACAACCACTGCCCTGTTGTCGCGGCGATCGCTTCCTGCTGCGTGACCACAGTGAGAGTGTAACCCTGGGCGGCGGTATGATCCTGGACCCGCTGGCACCCCGGTCGGGCAAGGCACATGCCGGGCGCTTGCGTTACCTGCAGGCCATGGCAAAGAACACACCGGTGGAGGCTCTGCAGGAATTGCTCGATGGCTCGCCGACGCCGATAGACCTGACGTCTTTCTGCCGGGCCTGGAATTTACGGCCGGATGAGCGGCAGGCCTTATTATCATCCGTCGCCGCACGGCAATTTACCTTTGAAGGTGTTGATTACGCCCTGGCAGACCAGGCCTGGACGCTGGTGACGACGACACTATTGGAGCGTGTGCAACGCTGGCATCGGGATAATCCGGAACAACCGGGCATCAAAGCGGCATCCCTGCAAAAATCAATGCGTAAAAGTATGTCGGCCGGCCTGTTCCGTGCCGCGCTGTCTGAACTGCTACAGCAGGGTAAATTGAGCCTGGCCGGTGGCAGGGTACAAACACCGGGGTATCGGCCCAGTGTGCCCGATGCGGAGCAGGCTGGCTGGCGCAAGCTGGAGCGCGAACTGGACGCCCGCGGTTTGCAGTTGCCCCTGGTGTCGGAGCTGGCAGCGGCGACGAAGATGACAAAGGAGTCCGCCCTTGCCTGCCTGCAATCAGCGGCGCGGCGCGGCCTGGCATTCAAACTGAATGACAACCGCTACGCACTGCCCCGCCATCTGGCCGAATATGCGACACTATTAACGGAGTTGGCAGCGCAGGGTGAAAACATCACTGTTATCAATTTCAAGCAGCACATCAAGTCCGGCCGCAAACTCGCCATCGAAATACTGGAGCACTTCGATGCCGTGGGTTTTACCCGGCGCCGCGATGAAGCACGCATCATTTGCCAACCGGACCTACCTGCAGGTCTGTATGCAACGTAATATAAAGTGTTCGATAAACGGAAGAGCGATGTCCCCGGTGGGGCGCCTGGTCTTCAACACCAGTGAGGCGCTGATAAAGTGCCTGGTGGGTTCGACTCCTACCTCTTCCGCCAATAAATGATAGTAAAAACAATGGCATAGATATTTTGTCCCACTTTTGTCCCACTTTATGGGTCTAACTTTGGACTGTAGCGTACCAAAACTATAACCCAGTGTGTGAGAGGGGCCCTCTGGGAGGCTGAAACCTCGTCCATTCAGGTGCACGCTACGTTCTGCGAACTCAACCGGACCCTAGGCTAGATCAAAAATATCGTCTGGTCCATAATTACCTAGAGGCCGCTTTGTCCTAATTTCTGCCGTTTGGTCTATGATGTAGGGAACGGCCGTTCACGACTCCAAGCAGACGTAGAACCGCTTGCTTGGGAACTAATACTTGCTTTACAAATAGCTGTTATTTTCACCGACTATTTATTCGAAAGAAATTAAGCCTAAGTGGATTCTTCAAGCCGTTACTTGACCCACATCATTATATCCATTATATATTTGTGGTTATATTTACACGAGGCAAACCTGGCGAAAGTCAGGGATGCAAAGTGTAGTGCGGAGCAGTGACTTCCGTTCGTCAAGTCAATCGAGGGAAAAGGACATGAATAAAGAAATACTTTTGGTGGTAATAACCGCCTTTCTGGTATCAGCAGGGTGGGTGTCGTCGGCATCGGCTGCGATGAAGGGCACGCCCGTGGATTGGCGAACCTGTGACTTACGGGACGGCAAAACTATCGAGGACCTGAATAAGGTTACCGCCAAATTCAGAGCATATGCCAGTAAGTCTAATACAGAATACGCGGCCTGGACCTTGTTCCCACAGTACCATACCGATCAGGACTATGACCTGGCCTGGATGGGCGCCTGGCCTAGCGCCGGATCGTTCGGTGTGAGCATGGAAGGATGGATGAAAGATGGGAAAGGCCTGGCGGCGGAGTTCGACCAGGTTATGGATTGCAGCAGCCGCCACATGATGGTCTTGTCTTACCCAATTAACGCGCCTGCCGGTGTCCCGCAGGATGGTCTGTGGCTGTTTTACGGATGCAACCTGAATGAGGGCGTCAGTGTACCCGAGGCTTATGAGGCGCATTTGGAGGCGGGGGCAAGTGATGAAGACCATGGGCTCCCTGTCCCTCTCGTGGATGATGGTGCCTGGTATCGGGGCGGCCCGCGAGGAGCCTGATTATTACTTCGCTCTGGCCTTCTACCGCTACTCCGATCTGGGATCGACCGTGGAGATGTTTATCAACAAAGGCGGTCAGCAGGCGCGAGGGAAAATACTCAACAAGGTCAGTTCCTGCGGCAGTCCCGTCCTCTTCGACGCGGTAAGCGTGCGGGCACACGATGAGCGTTAAACCGCCTGATTCAACCCGTGAAAACGCCAGCCGCGTTGACTCATAATAGAAGGTTACCGAAGGGCGGGTTTTCTCAGATACGTTGCCTCACACTGGAGGTTACTTTGATCTGGCGGAATATCCGCTTGGATTTCTTCTCGATTCCCTGCTTGAGTATAAATAGGTTGAGGCCTTTATGGATATTCCGGAGGCGGGACGGCGATGCGAAAGCGGCCATCCTAAAAGCCCAGGAGGCCCTCGAACTGAAACCACAGCACGTTTATGCGCTTATGCCTTTGGTCGATGCGTATACGGTTGCTGAAAATTGCTCCGCCGCACTAGACGTTGTGGAAAGCCTTCCCATAGCACTGCAGCAAGATACGCGGTTCAGTGCAAGGGCTGCTCTGTGTTACGCATCACAAGGCGATTACGTCAAAGCCAGGATAATTTACAGGGATGAGGTAGAGAATCCTCCTTCATATCACGGCATGTTAGTAGCCGCGCAATTGGCATTGAGCCTCGGCGAGGTGGAAGAAGCCATTGATCTGATGGAGCGCGGAGTAGAGAATAAATCATGG
>PVMK01125307.1_pt1 | contig 11920 bp, 8 predicted proteins | sample 1853481 | NCBI WGS metagenome assembly PVMK01 (sample SAMN08533507, study PRJNA380276) | Marine sediment metagenome, whole genome shotgun sequencing project. | reverse complement strand
GAGCCCCAGCCTTCCAAGCTGGTCACGCGGGTTCGACTCCCGTCACCCGCTCGACCGATGGTCGAACCCCATCGGCCTTGCCCCCGTAGCTCAACTGGATAGAGCGACGGACTTCTAATCCGTAGGTTGCAGGTTCAAGTCCTGCCGGGGGTGCTCAAGGCTCCTTCATTCAAATCCCACCCGGTTCGATCAATCGGTTCGGGTCTGGTTTCGAGCGTCGCGAGGCTGGCGCGTACATGTCGGTTGCGACGGCTCGGCGGTGGTCTTGTTGGAGGCTCCATGGTTCAAGTCCTGCCGGGGGTGCTTCAGGATCTCTGGATTCGAGTCCCACCCGGTCGGCGCCGGGTTCCGGTTTCACTCTGGGAGGTTGCGAGGTTGGCGCGGCTTGGCCGTGCGACGGGTTGGCCGTGGTGTTGCCAGGAGGTTTCCTGGTTCAAGGCCTGCCGGGGGTGCCAGTGGGGTATCAGCTGTAGGCTCGCGTGTCATGGACACCCTGAACGAAGTAGGGCAACAAGACGCGGAGTCGGGTATTCAGAATCCGAGCAGGCGTGTCCACCTCAGTGTGGCTCTGAGCCTTTTGGGGCTCATGATGATCACGCTCGGGCTGGCGATCGACTTCGTGCTCCATGCGAACGACCCCAATCTTGCAGCGGTCGAGGGTCTGTTCACGATCGGTAACCCCGGCCACGTGCTTCTCGGACTTGGGATCGCTGCCGCGGCGGTTGGATTGGGTCTCGCTGCATGGTCGATGATCAGCGCGGGGAGCGGCGAAACCCAGATTCTGCGAGTGTCCGGAATCGCTGCTGCATTCGGCGTCCTCGTGCTTGTGGGAGCGGTGGGGTACATCGCGACCGGGCCCGGCTTCGGCCATGGTGACGAGCACCAGCACGACATCACGGATGCTGCGGAAGCTGACCAGTCGAGGGTGCCGCGCGATGAGGGGATGGCGCTCTCGATACTCGCATGGAGCGGGAGCAGCAGCTTGGGGGAGCGCGTTGAGCATGAGCACGGTGGCGCGGGCGTCGGTATCGATGATCTCACACCGGATGAGCGTGAGCAGCTCAGCGACCAGTTCGTGGCCGCATCGGCCGTGGTCGACGAGTACATGGACGTTGAACGGGCGCTTGCCGCGGGATACTCCCAAACCTCTCCGAGAGTCGATGGCGTTGGCTACCACTACACGAAGTGGACGCTTGTGGATCAACCGTTCGATCTCGCCAGGCCCTCTCAACTTCTCTATGACGAGGTGACGTTCGGCGCGGGGCTCGAGTTGGTCGCCCTGTCCTACTGGACTGCATCTGAGCACCCGCCGGATGGCTTCGCCGGTAGCGCCGATGCGTGGCACCAGCACTTCGGAACTTGTTTCGTCAACGGATATCTTGTCGACGAGGGCGTTCCTGATCGTGACTCGTGCGCTGGCGACTGGGTGAACGGATCCGATCTCTGGATGGTCCACTTGTGGATCGTCCCTGGCATGGAGAACGACGCCGGGGTGTTCTCCGCGGCCAACCCACGCATCTGCGAACGTATCTGTGCGGCTGAGAATTGATCCCGTCAGCAAGCAACATCCACAGCCCATCTGGGATGAGCGGCCGCTTCAAAGTGAAACGGCTGCGCCACTAGGATTCCGAATCCGAACGACCACGCCGGTTCACGGTTGTGCAGCGACTCGACGCCGCACTCCACGCCAGCGGTTCGGAGCCCCGGCACCGTTCGGGGAACATGGTGGCCGTAGCTCAGTTCGGTTAGAGCACCGGGTTGTGGTCCCGGGGGTCGCGGGTTCAAATCCCGTCGGCCACCCCATAGCTGCTTTCTTCCTCGCCGAGGTGGGGAGAAGCGCGGCACCAACCACAGGTCGAGGAGTACCCGTGCAAACTGAGGTCAAAGAGTCGGGTCGCTTCGAGCGGACCCTCACTGTCCGGATAGAGAACGATGAGCTTGCTGCAGCCAAGAAGACTGCTGCAGCGAAGATCTCGCGTTCGATGAAGATCAAGGGCTTCCGCCCGGGCAAGGCGCCGCTTGCCATCGTTGAGCGGATGGCCGGTGCGGACTACGTTCGTTCCGAGGCCATCGATGAGGCGATCCAGGACGCCGTCCCTGCAGCCATCGACGAGGCAGGCCTCGAACCTGTGACCGTTCCCTCGGTTACCGAGATCCGCGATGAATCTGAGGACGGCTATGTGGAGATCGATGTCACGATCACACTCTGGCCCGAACTTGACGCACTCCCTGACCTTGGCGAGTTCGAGATCGAGGTCGAGGATCCCGCGGTCACACAAGAAGAGATCGACGAACAACTCGACGCCCTTCGGAACCAGTTCGCCGAACTCGAGGACTACGAGGGGGAATTGAGCGACGGCGATTTCGCCATGATCGACCTGTCGGTCAGCCAGGACGGTGCAAGCATCGATGAGGCTGCGGCGAAGGACATGATGTACGAAGTGGGGAGCGAGTCGTTCATCGAAGGCATCGACGCTCTGCTCGTGGGTGCAGAGGTCGGTGCAACCGTGAGCGGGGGAGCGACGCTTCCTGACGGCTACACGGACCACGGCGGCGAAGAGGTCACACTCGAATTGACGATCACCGAGGCCAAGAAGAAGGTCCTGCCGGAGCTGACAGACGAGATGGTCTCGGACGCAACCGAGTTCGAAACGGTCGAGGAGTTGCTTGCTGCCCTCGACAAGAACATGCTCGCCTACAAGGTGCATACACAGCGCCAGCTGCTTCAGGACAAGGTCGTGCAGTACGTTCTCAATGAGATCGACCTCGACGTGCCAGCGGCCTTGATCGACGCCGAAGTCCAGGCGAGAGTCCGCAATCTCGAAAGCCGTCTCGAAGGCGACGACATCTCCATCGAGAATTACCTCGAGATCATCGGGCAGAGCGATGAGGAGTTCGTGGCATCACTGCGAGATCAAGCGGACCATGCGCTATCGACGCGCGTCCTCCTTGAGTCGATCGCCGCGATCGAGAACTACGAGGTCACCGATGACGACCTCCGGGACCATATCGAGCACATGCTTCAGGGTCAGGAAGCGGATGTCGATGAACTTGTACAGGCTTGGAAGTCCAGTGGGCAAATTGAGTCTCTCACGAGTGATATCCTGCGCGAAAGGGCACTGGCCAACCTCATTGAATCGGCGAAGCCGGTCGATGAGGATGGCAACCCCGTCGATCTGACTCCGGTCGTGATCGACGAACCAGACCAAGAGCCAGAAGAAGACACAGACGAAGCAGCCGAGGAAGACGAGTCGGTCGACAGTGCCGACGAATCTCCCGAAGCGTCAGAGGTATCGGAAGACGCCACTGAAGAGTCGGAGAACTAAATATGGGCTATCTCGTCCCAACAGTCGTGAAAACACACCCCGCGGTGAGCGCGCCTTTGACATCTACAGCCGGTTGCTCAAGGACCGCATCATCTTCCTCGGAACACCGATCGATGATCAGGTCGCCAACATCATCATGGCTCAGCTCCTGCACCTCGAAGGTGAGGATCCTGACAAGGACATCCACATGTACATCAACTCGCCGGGTGGTTCCACCTATGCGTTGATGGCCATCTACGACACGATGCAGTTCGTCAAGCCGGATGTAGCGACCTATTGCATGGGCCTTGCTGCCTCGGCCGCTGCCGTGATCCTGTCCGCAGGTGCGAAGGGCAAGCGTTTCGCCCTCCCGCACAGCCGGGTGATGATCCACCAGCCACATGTGTCGGGTCTCGCAGGCCAGGCGACGGACATCGAGATCCACGCCAAGGAGATCCTCAAGACCCGCGAGGACATCAACGCTATCCTTTCGCTTCACTCGGGCCAGCCGCTCGATGTCGTGGAGAGGGACACCGACCGTGACTATTGGCTCGGACCTGAAGAGGCTATCGAGTACGGTGTGGTCGATTCGATGCTGACGGACCGTCATCTCGAAGTTGTCTCCGACTAGGAGCGAATACTGTGGCGAAATACGAGGGATCTGAGCTGCTCAAGTGCAGCTTCTGCGGGAAATCGCAGAAGCAGGTCAAGAAGCTGATCGCAGGGCCGGGCGTCTACATCTGTGATGAGTGCATCGAGCTGTGCAACGAGATCATCGAGGAGGAGCTCTCGGACATCGAAGAGGTGTCCTTTGCGGAGCTCCCCAAGCCACATGAGATCTACGGGTTCCTTGAGGAGTACGTCGTTGGGCAGTCGCATGCGAAGAAGGTCCTCTCGGTTGCCGTGTACAACCACTACAAGCGCGTGAGGGCAGGCCAGCGCTCGACCGATGACGAAGTCGAGCTCCAGAAGTCGAACATCCTCATGATCGGACCAACGGGCTCAGGTAAGACGCTCATGGCCCAGACATTGGCCAAGCTCCTCAACGTCCCGTTTGCGATCGCCGACGCGACCGCGCTGACCGAGGCTGGCTACGTGGGGGAGGATGTCGAGAACATCCTGCTCAAGATCATCTCCGCTGCCGACTTCGACACCAGCCGTGCCGAGCAGGGCATCATCTACATCGACGAGATCGACAAGATCGCACGCAAGGCTGAGAATCCATCGATCACGAGGGATGTGTCGGGCGAAGGCGTCCAGCAGGCACTTCTCAAGATCATCGAAGGCTCTGTGGCTTCTGTGCCGCCACAGGGCGGTCGGAAGCATCCGCATCAGGAGCTCATCCAGGTCGATACGACGAACATGCTGTTCATCTGTGGCGGCGCGTTCGCAGGCCTCGAGGAGATCATCGCCAAGCGGATAGGCGGTTCCACGATCGGGTTTGCCGCTGATGTGCAGTCGAAGGAGGATGTGCGGCCTGCAGAGCTGATCGCCCAGGTGATGCCCAAGGACCTGATCGGCTATGGCCTGATCCCCGAGTTCGTTGGCCGGTTGCCCGTCGTGACGACGGTCGCGGACCTCGATCTGGATGCACTCGTCCAGGTCCTCACCGAGCCCAAGAACGCCATCACCAAGCAGTACGAGCGGTTCTTCGAGATGGATGGCGTCGAACTCGTGATCACAGAGGATGCCCACGTTGCGATCGCAGAGCAGGCGATGAAGCGTGGTACCGGCGCGAGAGGCTTGCGGGCGATCATGGAAGAGGTACTCCTCGACACCATGTACGAACTGCCTTCTCGCACCGATGTCGCGAGGGTCGTCATCGATGGCGAGGTGGTCCGCGAGCGCGTCAATCCCACCCTCGTGCCCATGCAGGACATCGCCTCAGCGGAACTGCCCGAAGAGCGTTCCGCCTAACAAGAGGGTCGACCGTGAGCGATGCATGGCCCAGACCGGGCAAGGTTGCGTTCGTCGGCTCGCATGGCATCCGGAAGACGACCGCGGTCCACGCGTTCGCAAACACCATGCAGCGTGCCGGTCGATCGGTTGAGCATGGAAGAGAAGTGGTCAGGGATAATCCTCTCGGGATCAACGAATCCGCCACCGGTGAAGCTCAGCTGTGGGTGATCGTGTCGCAGATCCAGATGGAACTCCAACTGGCGCGAAAGGCAGAAGTCCTCGTTCTCGACAGGGGAGTGATGGACAACTACGCGTACTACCTCCGCGCCGCGGAAGGCGATCCGTTCGACCTTGGTCCGCTTGTTGAGCAGTGGTCGAAGACCTACGACATGGTGGTCCGGCTCCACCCGGACATCGACTTGCGTGCCGACGGAGTCCGCTCCACGTCCGATGAGTTCAGGGACGAGATCGAGCGACTTCTCGACGAGAGGCTTCCCGGCCTCATCCCCGAGCGGCGGATGGTCGATCTCGACGCATCTGAGATCGATGACCGCTTCGACTGGTGGCCACTGGCCGAACGATTCGCCGCCCTCATGGAACAGCCCCTGTACGCCGCGGGCGTTCCCAAGCGACGTTCGAAGAGACAACCGCGACCTCAGCCAGCAGATGTGCCTCAGATGGATCTCGAGTTCTAGTCGCTCGGCTTCGACTCGCTACGGACCACGAACTACATAGTTCGTTGCAGCGCCCGCTGGCGTGCCTACCTCGTCCTAGGGTGATCCCATGACCCATCCACGCATTCCCAAAGCAGCCAACGAGATCGAGACACTGTCCGCGTTCCTTGACTACAACCGGGCCGTGATGCTCGACAAGGCAGGCGGGCTGACCCAGGAGCAACTGGGCATGAGACTCGAGCCATCGACGATGACGTTGTCGGGCATGATCTACCACCTGACCGTCGTTGAGACGAGTTGGTTCTCAGACATTTTCACAGGCAAAGGTCTGGGGGAGCCGTGGGATTCGGTGGACTGGGATGCAGACATTGACTGGGAGTGGAACGTCGCACCGTCGATGGACCCTCAACTCGTGCTCGACGCCTATCGGGAAGCATGCGAGCGGTCGCGCGAGGTCGTTGCGGCGACCGATTCCCTCGACCAGCTATCGGTCAAGGACAGCGACGGCGACAAGTGGTCACTCCGGTGGATCCTTGTACACATGATCGAGGAGACGGCACGCCACGCCGGTCACGCAGACCTGATCCGCGAGTCCATCGACGGCGAGGTCGGAGACTTTCGGGACGAGTAGCTCAGCTTGGCTGCTTGACGATCGCTCCGGCCTGCCATACGTGTGTGACGCGATCTGGGTTGCCCCAGTCTGAGTTGTCCTCAAGTGGGTTGAAATCGATGGCGATGACATCGGCGTCATAGCCATCCTTCAACTGCCCCGAAATGGGAGCCTGCGGTCCCAATGTGTCGGGCCCGTTCGCAGTGGCTGCCTCGATCGCTTCGAGCGCCGTCATGCCAGCGTCCTGGAGGAGCTTGATCTCAAGGCTGTTCGTTCCGTGGAGGTCGCCAGAGAAGTAGATGTCCGAACCCATGGCGATCCTGACGCCCGCGGTGACGGCGATCTTCATCGCGTTGGCGTGATGGTCCGCGACCATCTCCAACTTCTCGTACGAGCGTCGTGACATCTGCTCTGCGTGTGAGAAAAGTGCGTCGATGATGAAGCGGGTCGGGACCAGTATGGCGCCTTGGGCGACCATCATGGCGGCGGCCTCCTCATCGAGGTAGGAGCCGTGCTCGATCGTGCGACAACCCGCTTCGAGAGCAGCCTTGATGCCTGGTAGGCCGTGGCAGTGGGCGGCGACGAACCTCTCGGCGCGCGCTGCCTCTTCGACGATCGCCCTGAGCTCCTCACCTGAGAACTGTTGGTGGAGCGGGTGGTCGACCTCGGATCCGACCCCACCGGATGCCATGATCTTGATGATCCTTGCGTTCTTTCGAAGGTTGGTCCGTACCGCCTTCGTCACTTCGGCGACGCCATCGCACAACACCCCGAAGTGATCGAGGTGTGCAAGGGCGTCACTCGGCACGTTGTGGATGTCTCCATGGCCGCCTGTCGTCGACAAGGCATCGCCCGCCGCGTACACCTTCGGTCCAGCGACATCACCTGCAGCTATCGCCGGCTCGAGGTCGAGGCCGAGTCCGCCGACCTCTCGCATGGACGTGACGCCTCCGTCGAGCGTGCGGCGCAGGTCGCCGACAGACCGAGCGGTTCGGATGATCTCGCTCTCGAAGACGATCCTCGAGACATCGGGTGTCGTGAGTCCGGTCAGATGTCCATGAGCGTCCCAGAGGCCTGGCAGAGCGACCGGCACGACCGTGGCCTCTGCGTCCGGAGTCTCAGGTGCTGCCGTGGCGGGTCCGGCATACGTGATCGTGTCACCTTCTGCGATGATCGTCCCGTTCGTGATCGGCTCGCCCCGGCCGGGGATCATCAGGTCTGCATCGATTCGCGTGGTCACGGTCAGCGCCTTTCATCTCGGTTGACACACGATACGCAGTTGTGTGTGCGCACACCCGAACGATGACTAGTCACTCTGTGCAATGTCTTTTGGTTCTTGAGGGAACTCAAGTTCCTGCCGTAGTTTCCTGTGTAGCTTCTACTACCGCATAGCGCCGGTCTGGGAGCGGGTTATCGGCCCTACGAGGCACCAGGATGTGGTGGCATCCCGTCTCGACAGCCGTTTAGAACGGTGTAAACCCGGGGAGCGATCCCCGGGTTTTCCTATTCAGTACACTCCCACCCTGCTGCCGCAGCGAACGAGTGAAGGCCGTGATGAACGCTACGTATCAACCGAAGGACGTCGAAGCACGTTGGTACAAGGTATGGGAAGAATCGGGCTCCTTCCGCCCCGAGGTGAACCCCGATGGCGAGCCGTATTGCATCGTCATCCCGCCGCCGAACGTCACCGGCGTCCTCCACATGGGCCACGCCCTCGATCACGCCATCCAGGATGTCATCATCCGGAGAAAGCGCATGCAGGGGTACGCCGCTCTGTGGCTGCCAGGCACGGATCACGCTGGCATCGCAACCCAGAATGTTGTCGAGCGGGAACTCCGTATCGAGGGTCTGACCCGCCATGATGTCGGCCGTGAGGCGTTCATCGAGCAGGTGTGGGCTTGGAAGGCCAAATCGGGGAACACGATCTCGAACCAGATGCGCAAGCTCGGGGACTCCACCGACTGGACGCGGGAGCGGTTCACGTTCGACGAGGGCTTGAGCCAGGCGGTCCGGAAGGTCTTCGTCGACCTTTACTACAAAGGTCTCATGTATCGGGCGAACAGGATCATCAACTGGTGCCCTCGCTGCCATACCGCCCTGTCGGAGATCGAGGTGGAGCACGAGGATGACCCGGGCGAGTTGACCTACATCAGGTACCCGTTCGTCGACGGATCCGGCTACGTCACCGTCGCCACGACCCGCCCCGAGACCATGCTTGGCGATACAGCGATAGCAGTGAACCCAGAAGATGACCGATATGCCGATGCAGTCGGCAAGACCGTCATGCTCCCGCTGATGGACAGAGAGATTCCCGTCGTTGCGGACGATGCGGTCGAGCTCGATTTCGGAACGGGTGCGGTCAAAGTCACTCCTGCGCACGATCCCTTGGACTTCGAGATCGGGCTGCGACACGATCTGGAACCGATCATCGTCATCGACACAGAGGCGAAGATCACCGTCGAAGGCGGAGAGTTCTTCGGCATGGACCGCTTCGAGGCCCGCGAGGCGGTGCGCTCAAGACTCCGAGAGATCGACGCCATCGAGAAGATCGAAGAACACCCCCATTCAGTCGGACACTGCTCCCGGTGCCACACGGTCGTGGAGCCGCTGCTTTCGCTCCAATGGTTCGTGAAGGTCGATCCGCTTGTCGGCCCCGCAATCGACGCAGTCAAGGACGGGCGTACCCAGTTCATCCCGAAGCGTTGGGAGAACAACTACTTCTACTGGATGGAGAACCTGCGTGACTGGTGCGTGAGCCGACAGCTGTGGTGGGGGCATCGGATCCCAGCCTGGTACTGCCAGGACTGCGACGAGACCATCGTGTCGATGGAGGACGCTGTCACCTGTCCACGTTGCGGATCATCGAAGCTCGTCCAGGACGAAGATGTGCTCGACACATGGTTCTCCTCTGCACTCTGGCCGTTCAGCACGCTCGGCTGGCCTGAGGAGACGGACGACCTCGCGAAGTACTACCCGACGACGACGCTCGTCACCGGTTTCGACATCATCTTCTTCTGGGTGGCGAGGATGATGAAGATGGCCCTCCAGTTCACGGATTCGGTCCCGTTCACCGACATCGTGATCCACGGGATGGTCAGGGACATGGCAGGCAAGAAGATGTCGAAGTCGACAGGCAACGCTCTTGACCCACTGGAACTGATCGACGAATACGGTGCGGACTCTGTCCGTCTCGCCCTCATCCAGTCGGCAGCACCGGGCCATGACATCCCCCTGAACACCGACTGGATCGATGCATCACGCCGGTTCGGCAACAAGCTCTGGAACGCGATGCGATTCGCTGTCGAGTTCATGGATGTGAGTGGCGTGCCTGCCGACGGTGGCTATCCCGATGATCCGGGCCCCGAGGACGCGTGGATCCTGTCTCGGCTGGGTGTCGTCACGGCAGAGTTCGATGACCTGCTCGACGAGTACAGGCTCTCTGATGCATACGGCCTGCTGTACAACTTCGCGTGGTCCGAGGTCTTCGACTGGTATCTCGAGATGGCCAAGTCCCTGACCGAAGATGAGCAACGCGCTGCATCCATGCGCCAGACGCTCGGTGTGGTCCTTCGGGACGTCTTGAAGCTCTTCCACCCTGCCACGCCGTTCGTGACCGAGGAGCTGTGGGACAGCCTTGGAGACGGTTCGACGCTCATCATCACGTCGACGTGGCCACAGGTGCCGGAGTTTGCTGCTCCAGAGTCCGTCGACTCGCTGCAGAAAATCGTTTCGGACATCAGGCGATTCCGATCCCAGCATCACATTGCAAACAAGGCCGATGTGCCCGTGATCGTGGCTCCGTCGGGTGACCTTCCCGATTGGTGGCTGAACCAGGTTGCTTCGCTCAGCAACTCCCAGCCGACGATCGGGGAGAGGCCGGAGCCTGTGGCTGGACACACGCGGCTGTCTGCGCCGGGTGTTGAGGCATACATCCCATTGGCCGGCCTTGTTGATGTCGATGCTGAGCGCCCGCGGTTGGAGAAGGCGATCTCGGAGATCGAGGTCAACCTCTCGAAATCCAGCGCGAAGCTTCAGAACGCCAATTTCGTGGACAGGGCCCCCGAAGACATCGTCGCGGCTGAGCGAGTCAGGGTCGATGACATGGAGCGCGAGTTGGAGAAGCAGAGAATGCTCCTCGCCGAGCTCGGCTGACGCAGTGGCAGAACTCGTACCCCCCGTGATCGAAGATCGTTCCCAGGCTGAGTCGTTTCTCGACTCTCGCATCGGGTCCGGGGTGCAGCCCGGTCTCGAACGGATCCAAGGGTTGCTGGCATTCATGGGCGATCCTCATACGGAGTACCCGGTTATCCACATCGCTGGGACGAACGGCAAGACCACGGTGTCGCGCATGGTGCAGCAGATCCTTGGGAGCCACGGCCTGGCGACGGGCTCGTTCACCAGCCCCCATCTGGATAGCGTTGAGGAGCGGTTCAATCTCCACGGCGTCCAGGTCGATTCGCGAGACTTCACCGACGCTGTCGCTGACATCGCCTGGTTCGTCGTCGGATACGAGACCGAGAACGACACGACCGTTACCTACTTCGAGGTCACAGCGGCGCTTGCGTTCTCCCTGTTTTCGACTGCAGCAGTTGATGTCGCCGTCGTAGAGGTCGGACTGGGGGGCAGGCTTGATGCGACGAACGTGCTCGATGCCGACGTCTCGGTTGTCACGAGTATCGACATCGACCACGTGGAGTTCCTCGGCGACACGCTGAAGCAGATCGCCACGGAGAAGGCGGCCATCGTCAAGGATGGTGGAACGGTCGTCACCGGAGACCTCCCGCCTGAAGCCATCGAGGCGGTGGACCAACGCGTCAGCGAGACGGGTGCGAATTGGATCCGGTTCGGGAGCGACTTCGGCGTCACCGACGCTGTCGTTGCCGTTGGCGGTTGGCAATGCTCGATCAACGGCGTCCACGGCGAGTACGAGGATCTGTTCCTCCGGATACATGGGCGTCACCAGGTAGACAACCTCGCGGTCGCGATCGCAACGTGTGAGATGTTCCTCGGTAGATCGCTTGATCAGGACGTGTTGGCGTTTGCGATCGCGTCCATCACGTCCCCCGGCCGGCTCGAGGTGGTGCGTAGGCGTCCGCTCGTGTTGATCGACGGTGCGCACAACGAGCAAGGGTTTCGTGGCCTCGGGGCAGCCATCGATGAAGAATTTCCCCCCATGAAGTGGCACCTCGTTCTTGGCATCAGGGGCGAGAGGGTCATCTCGGACCTCCTGTCTCCATTGAGCGGCCAGATCGCACACGTGTACGCAGCTGCGCCCGACGATGCCCAGGCGATCGATTCCGCAACCATCGCCGTCGATGCTTCCAATGCGCTCGGCGTGACGTCGACCGTCCACGACAGCGTGACATCGGCTCTTGCGGAGGCGGTTTCCGCTGCGGGGCCTGAAGGCAGCGTCATCGTTGCAGGATCGCTGT
>PVMK01143384.1_pt1 | contig 11921 bp, 12 predicted proteins | sample 1853481 | NCBI WGS metagenome assembly PVMK01 (sample SAMN08533507, study PRJNA380276) | Marine sediment metagenome, whole genome shotgun sequencing project. | reverse complement strand
GTGCAGGAAGAATTTTATGTTTATACCAGAAGCTTGTAAATAAAATGTTCACACCTGCATCGATTACAATAGAACGCTTACCAGTGGAGAGGCGTTTAGTAGCAAGTACAGTCGATAGAAGATAACCTGCATCATCAATTAATGCTCTGCCTGTTTCAAGAATTAATGTGGGCATATCATCAGGTGAGCCGGCAAATTCCAGCAACTCTGAAGTGATTGCATCGGCAAATTGTTCCATAGTCGGCACCACTTGTTCTGCAGGAAGATACTGTCCGATCAAAGTATTTTTTGAAGCGAAACCGCCGCCTAAATCTATATAATCTATTTTTACATCAAACTGATCTGATAAATTTTTTGCAAGCTGAACTAATTTATTTGCTGCAACTTTATATGCATCGGCTGTCATCATATAAGTACCGATATGTGTGTGCAGTCCTTTTAAATTTAATTTATCATTTATAACTATCCGTTTTAATGCCTGCCAAGCTTCACCGTTTTCATAATTAAAACCGAACCTGTCCCACTTAGGATAAATGCCTGTATCCATATTAACTCTTATTGCAACATCGGCGGTTAAATTTAATTGCTCAGTAAGTTCCATTATTTTATAAAGCTCATCAGCGTGATCGATATGGATTTTTGCTTTATCTTTTATTGCTCTTGTCAGGTCCTCTTCTGATTTATCGGGACCGTTAAAAATTATATGCTTTCCATCCACACCAAGCTTTCGCGCCTTATCATATTCGAAGCCCGAAACAACTTCCGCCCACGACCCTTCCTGGTGATAGATGGAACAAACTGCATTCAGGTAATTAGTTTTATAAGACCATGCAAACTGTACTTTGGGATACCTATTTTTAAAAATCCTTACAGCATTTTTTAGGTTAGATCGAATTTGCTTTTCCGAAAGAACAAAAAGCGGCGAGCCGTATTGCTCAACTAAATCATTAACGGGCACTCCATCTATTTCTGTTTTGGGCGTTGTAATTGGACTCGATCCAAATTTGTTCATCATTCCCGAATGATGTTTTGTGATGATTGGTTTTTCGTATATTTTTTTATCAGCCATTATTTAAAACTCCGTTAACTGTAATTTGTTCAAACTTCTTAATGTCTGTTATAAGATCCCACGAGTATCTTATAAATATTTTACCTACTTCATAAGAAGAAAATTTATCTACCTTTCTACCAAGTGCAAGATCGACTAAAGCCGCAGGTAGATTTTGTCCGGCAGCTACTGGCAAATAAACCCATGCAGGGAACCGTGGATTAATTTCAACAAGATAATATTCATTACTTTCTTTTTCTTTTATGAATTCAATTTCAGCACCGCTTTTCCATTTAAGTATTTCAATTAATTTTTCTGAAAGTTTTATGAGAGAAGGATCATCAACGGAAATTCCTGCCCATGCCTTGCCTTTATCTGTTATGAAGAGCTTCCTCATTCCCACAGCACCAATTGTGTTGCCTGATCCGTCGCCCAAAGCTGCAACATTAAACTCATCACCCTGTATAAATTCCTGTATGATTATTGGAAGACCCCAGCTAGTGTTAATTTTATGAAATGCAGTAATTGCTTCATCGGAATTGTTTGCGATATATGCATCATAAAAAATTCCCTTTACAACAACGGGATAATTGAATTCAGACGGCAAAGAATAAATATCCTGAACAGATGTGGCAAGAATATTTTGCGGTACTTTAATTTTATTGTCCGTACAGAATTTGAATAGTTTGTCCTTTGCTCTTAAATCTAGCTGCTCTTTTGTTGGAAGAAAAGTTTTAATTCCAATTGAATGCAGTTTATCTTCAAGTTTGGCAAAAGCGTATAACTCAGCATCCAAAGTTGGAATAAGAACATCAATTTTTTCAATGCTATTTATGTAAGCCAATCTTTCAAATAAATCATCTAACCCACTTGAAGGGTAAGGAATAAGATAGTTCCTTTGAGAAACTTCTTTCAGGTAAGCACCCGGATCGAGTGTGTCATATATTAAACCGATAATTTCGGCGTCAAATCTTTCAGCTTCTTTTATTCCACGGATTACCGGAACACCTGGTCCGGGATTATCAACATTATTTAATCCTGTTACAGCAATCCTCATAATTCCTGAGCCAGATTATATTGACCAAGCTGAATTATAAAATCGTTAAGATCTTTTTCAAATGTGTTTGGATCAACATCATACTCATTTGTTATTTTCTCAATTATATTTTCATTGCTTTCACCTTTTTGAATCAGTTGAATAATTGTTCGCCCGATTTCATTTGATGTAAATGTTTCACCAGTGCCGGGCAAAAACAGAAAGCCGGTTTCGCTCATTGCAAGGTTTTCAGCAACTTTATAATTGCTCATTTTAAACTCCAATTTATTTCTATTTTAAATATAAAAGTATTTGATTGTAATAAAATTATATATTTAAGATACTTCAGTCGTTTAGCTTCTTAAATATGACATTATATTACTTTAAAAGAATCATCTTCTTTGTGCTGATATTATCTTTTGTTTTTATAGAATAGAAGTAAACACCTGATGTTAACTTTTCACCGCGGCTGTTTGTACCGTTCCAAATCACCTTATAATTTCCCGAATCCTGAAAATCATTTACCAAGGTTTTTATCAATTCACCCTTTATATCGAATATCTGAAGTCTAACATTATTACTGCCGTTCAGTTCATACTCAATTGTAGTGGATGGATTGAAAGGGTTTGGATAATTCTGCTCCAGTTCAAATCTCATAAAAGGTGCTTCACCAGCTATAGATGTTGTTACTCCTGTATTATACGATTCAAGAGAATATCCTGTTAAAGATGGATAATCATATTTTGAAAATACGGCTTCAAGAATACCATCGTTATCAACATCCCAAATTGAAGGAAAGGTGTAAGAAAAATTTGCATCATCTTTTTCTAATAGAATATTATTGGTTGTGATATCCAATATTTTAAATGATTGCCTGAAAGGCGAACCCGCACCATGATAACCCAACACATAAAACTCAGTAATATTATCACCCGTTAGATCAATGTTCAAGGAATAGATCTGATTTCCTGCTATTCTTTCTTGAGTAGTAAAAACGTGTACGTATTGTGGGGTAAATGAATACCCATCTTGCATTATATGAAATGCCAGACTATCTATTGTGTATAATCTTGTATCCCACTCATCCCCGTTATTTTGGAAGTTTAACCAACCAGAGACCACACCAGCTTCAATTTGCGGTGAAGACCATTCGTTGTCCCATTGTGCATTTACAGTTTGCATCGATGCAAATAGTATAGCAGTTAGAATTAGAATCTTTGTTTTGTCGAACATTATTATTTCCTTTTTTATTTTGAAAAACTAAATACCAGGAGTACAGAGACACAAATAAAATGCCTCTGCACTCACTATTTAATAGTTATTAGTTATTTCAGTAATTGCATTTTCTTAACTATTGTTGCTCCATCAGTTCTTAACTGATACAAATATACGCCCGAGGAAAGACCAGAAGCATCAAATTTTACATTGTAATTACCAGGTTCCATACTTTCATTTACCAGGTCAGCTACTTTTTGTCCCAATAAATTGAACACTAATAAGCTTACATTTGATTGCTTAGCTATAGTAAAATCAATAGTAGTTGAAGGATTGAATGGATTTGGGTAATTCTGTTCTAACTTGAAATCATCAACTATCAAATCATTGGATGTCTGAACAGAAGTTGGGGAATCTCCAGTAAGTATTAATAGATTACCAACATTACTTGTACTAAATGTAACTGTATTATTTGATGAATTAATATTAGCATTACTGATCACCATCCATGTATTAGAATCAGTATCCCAGTACTTAACCTGCACTGTTGATTCATCAATATTTTTTGCTTCTAATTCAGGATCAGTATAGTGAAGCTGAAAATTAGCGTTACTGCCAAATTCCATATGTTCTCCACATCCCATATTGCCCATTCCTCCCATCATACCACCAAAGAAGAAATCTATCTCATAACTTGTAAAGGCATTTTCACTTCCCAATTCTATTATATTACCAGGAAGAATTTCCAATATCTGGCAGAAGAGAGAATCCTGCATTCCGCCGTGATGTCCGCCGCCCATATGCCAACCGGGATTCATTTCTATCCAGTCCATTTCATCAAACGGATTATTGAATTGCATTGGTTGATTCATATTTCTATGAATCCATCCGCCACCCATATGACCACCAAAGAAAGTTGAATCTCTCCACAATAATCCATTTATCTCATAAACAATTATCATCGAGTAGTTGCCGTTTTCAATCAAGCCCCCAACTATATCTATTTGATCACCGTCTTCGGGTCTTGTTGCACCAGATGAGGGTTCATACCAGGGCGGACCAAAATTTAGGAAGTATTCAGGTGTGCCATCATTATCTTCATCCAAATAATAATGCTCCATCATAAATGTAGTATCTACTAATGTATTTCCGGATACTGAAACGGTTTGTGGAGGATCGTGCTGCCAGCCGAATCCGGATGTATGGCAGCTATCCATATGATGTCCACCATTGGCTCCGTGATGACCCATATGATTCCAGAATGTATTATAAGGATCACGCCAGAACTCCCGTCAATCTCATACTACAATAGTCATAGGAGTGTTCATCATACTTGAATCGACCAAACGCCGGTGATAGAAATAAAGTCACGTCATTCGGTCTGGTTGCATTGCTGCTATCAGGTTCATACCAGTAAGGACCAAAGTTTAGGTGATAATCTTCCACTCCATCATTGTCTTCATCCAGATAATACACAGGATGCATAAAGCTAGAATCAACAATTGCGTAACCTGAAACAGTAACTATTTCTAATGAATCAGGATTGTGATGCCCTCCATGACCTTGTGAGAGGGTTACGGAAATAACTCCGCTTAGTAAAGTTAATAACAATAAATTAATAATATTTTTCATGTTAATATATTCTCAATTATTTATGATTAAAAAAAAGTTAATAGTATAGGGGGTAAGAAGAATAATTCTAAATCAGAAGTTGAACAGAATTTATGACATCTATAAATTTGTTATGCGGAGATTGTTTAGTGATTAGAAAAGAATTAAATGAATTGCTCTTTCTTAACATAGAGCCATCGGATAGAATAATTGAAGAGTAATTTATCTGCTTAAAATTCTTATTCGATTTTTCCCTTGTGAACAGTAATTGATCCGCCAAATCATTTACGCATTTTTGTTTTGAAAGCTTTACATTTCCCCTAACCAGTTCTTTCTTTGAATGCTCTGAACTGCACATATCCATATCGCTGCAATCTAATATTGAGGATATTTCTAATTGCGGACTTGCCGGGTCGCAAAAACAATACTGACTTATGGAAATAAGAAATTGCAAAGACAGAAGCTGTCCGGCTAAATAAACAATAATTATCGATTTTATTCTTTTATTAAATAAGGTCATAAGGTAAATTTTATAATAACTTAACTGTGATTCACAAACTGTTCCAAAAATTATATTGTCATTGCCGATTCATAATTATTAATAATTGCGAATAATTGCTATATTCGTCATTCATAATAGCGATGATAATTGCCAGCATTAAGCATTTACTGATTTTGAAAATATGTTTCTCAAAACGTGGAAACACTTTTCGAATTTCGGACTAACTTATCAAACACTATTAGCTCCAGTGTTTTCGTAACTCAGTGAAATTAAAAATATTACTTCTCATTTTAACTCCACTGATTAAATCAGTTCCAAAAACATTTATAGATTCCGGATCAAGCTTGCATTCCGCAAACTTGTCCGGAATGACACTACTGCGAACGTCGTGATTATGTTCTTTGTTACTTTACTTCAAAGCCATTCTTTTCAAGATTAGCTTTTGCTTCATCGAGTGAAACCTCTTTAAGTTTCATTCCGCATTGAGGACAATCTCCCGATTCATCGGAAACAACATTCCAGCACATCTGATCCTGGTAAACTTTCCCGTCACCGTTTTCATCAATTGCTGCAAGGTCTATTGTGCCTTCGTGAACAATCGAGTTTTTTTTCTCCTTCATTGATGAATGCATGTGACCTTCATGTTTATCTTTGGAATGTGTACTATCCTGCATAACTGATGCATCTTCTACTCTAATTTTAGAGAAGTCATCTTTATCAGAACAGCACGAGCATTTATCCTGCGCAAATAAACCCGCAGTTATCAATAGTGTTATTATGAATGTCACTACGAAGTTTGAAGTTTTGTTTAACATTTTTCTTTTCCCTTATATAGTTATTAAGTATTAATTAAAGATTATTGAAATCATTTACAGCGCCGGTTTTAATTCTAAATGCTTTCTCAATAGGCGAGACAAATACCCATCCGTCGCCGCTGCGTCCGGTTTTACCGTAAGAACTTATTACATTAACGAGTTTATCTGCATCTTCGTTATTACAAACCAATTCAATTTTTACAACTCTACTATACTTTTGTACGTATTCAATTGAGTAACTAAATGCTTCTTTATCAGCCCATTCTGCAAGGGCACTTGCATCAATCAAAGTCATTCCTTTTACACCGGCTTCCTCTAATTTGGCAATTACTGTATCAGCTTTTTCTTTTCTTATATATGCAATTATCTTTTTCATATTATTTCTCCGTACTATTTTCAGTTAACAGGTTCAGTTTCTTCATTTCTCTTTTCTTTATTAAGTAAAAAATTGGAGGAAAGATTGTCAGTTCCATAATAAAGCTGGTTAAAATACCGCCTACCATTGGAGCGGCAATTCTTTGCATTACGTCAGAGCCTGTCCCAGTACCAATCATAATGGGCAAGAGTCCAATCATTGTAGTTAAAACAGTCATCATTTTAGGACGAATTCTTTTTACAGCACCTTCGAATATTGCTTCTTTCAAATCTTTAAGAGAATTAAGCATTCCATTCTTCTTAAATTTATCGTAGGCAATATCCAGGTACAGCAGCATCACCACACCTGTTTCTGCACTTATACCGAGCAGCGCTATTATTCCAACCCAAACAGCAACACTCATATTAAAGCCTGCAAAATAAAGGAACCAGACTGACCCGACCATAGAAAACGGAAGTGCTAGAAGAATTATTCCGGTTTTTACAAACGATTTTGTATTGAAATAAAGTAGCAGTATTACTAAAAGTAGCGTTAACGGTATGACCACAGCTAATTTTTTAGCGGCTCTTTCCATATACTCATATTGCCCGCTCCAGATGAGTGAATAACCAGGTGGTATTTCAACTTTCTCACCTATAATTTTCTGAGCATTGGCTACATATGTACCGACGTCTATATTTTCCAAATCTATATAAACCCATGCATTCGGTCTTGCATTTTCAGATTTAATAACCGGAGGACCCTTTTCGATTACAATCTCACCAAGTTCTTCCAGGGGTATATTACCACCGCCGGGCAGCGGAACCAGTACTCTTCTAAGTGCTTCAATATTTTCTCTGTAATCTCTCTGGTATCTTAGGTTTACGGGATACCTTTCTAGACCTTCAACCGTTTTTGTAATATTCATTCCACCAATTGCAGACATAAATACATCCTGAACATCACTAATGTAAGACCGTATCTTGCTATTGCATTGCGGTCAATTTTGAAATCAACATAATTACCACCCTACTGAACGTTCTGCGAAAGCAGAGCGTGTACCCTGGAATAGTTCGTGCAATCTTTCTCAATTTGTTTTCCAATTTGTTGAAGAACTTCCAGATCCGGACCACCTATTTTTATACCCACAGGTGTTTTTATTCCTGTTGAAAGCATATCTATTCTTGTTTTGATAGGCATAGTCCATGCATTTGTTAAACCGGGTATTTGAATTGCAGCGTCCATTTCTTCAATTAATTTTTCCGGTGTCATACCCTCGCGCCATTCCTCCTCTGGTTTAAGCTGTATTGTTGTTTCAATCATAGAGAGTGGAGCAGGATCGGTTGGTGTATCAGCTCTGCCAATTTTACCCATTACTGATTCGACTTCCGGGAAAGTCTTGATAATTTTATCAGTCTGTTGAAGTATCTCCCTGGCCTTAGTAATTGAAATACCCGGAAGAGTAGTCGGCATATAAAGCAGATCACCTTCGTACTAGTTCAGGCATAAACTCTGAGCCAAGTTTTGAGAACGGTATATAAGTAACTAATACAATAACAACTGCAACAACTATTACCCACCATCTTCTATTTACAAAAAATCAACTACAGGATGATATATTTTCATCAAAAATTTTGTAAGCGGATTTTCATCTTCCCTTTTCATTTTTCCGCGAACAAAATAGCCCATTAACACAGGTACAATTGTAATTGATAAAATAGCGGCGGCTGCCATCGAGTATGTTTTTGTAAAAGCCAGAGGTTTAAATAATCGTCCCTCTTGTTGTTCCAAAGAAAATACAGGAAGAAATGAAACAACTATAACTAATAGTGAGAAAAATATTGCCGGACCTACTTCTTTAGAAGATTCCATAATAACAGCCCAGTGAGGTTTTTGTTTTTCTTCCGGCAGCAATTGATTATTCAGAATATGTGAGTGTGAGTTTTCAATCATAATTATTGAGGCATCCACCATTGCTCCAATTGCTATCGCGATTCCACCAAGAGACATTATATTCGCATTTATTCCCTGCATTTTCATTACAAGCATTGCAGCTAGTACAGCTGTGGGAATAGTAAAAATAGCAACAAAAGAACTTCTGAAGTGAAGCAAGAATCCGATAATCACAAGAGCAACAATAATACCTTCCTCTAACAGTACGTCACCAAGAAAATCAACTGCTCTGTATATCAATGCCGACCTGTCGTAAGCAGTAACAATTTCTACATCATCCGGTAAAGAAGATTTTAATTCTTCCAACCGAGTCTTAACACGTTCAATAACAGCCAGCGCATTTTCGCCAAATCGTTGAATAATAATTCCACCGACAACTTCACCCTCACCGTTCCATTCCGCAAGACCACGTCTGAGTTCAGGTCCTATATCAATATTGGCTACATCCTTAAGATAGATTGGGGTTCCCGTATTCTTGTTTGTACCAATGGTTATGATTTTCAAATCATTTACACCTTTTATGTATCCCAATCCCCGAACCATAAATTCAGTTTCGCCCATTTCCATTAATCTGCCGCCAACATCGTTGTTACTTCTCTTAATAGCCATCTTTACCTTGCTAAGCGGTATATCGTAAGATGCAAGTTTAGTAGGGTCAACATTTACCTGGTACTGCTTTACATATCCGCCGATGCTGGCAACTTCAGAAACTCCGGGTATGGCAGAGAGTTCATATCTTAAAAACCAATCCTGGATTGAGCGTAATTCCTGCAGATCTCTCTTGTCTGATTTAAGAATATATTGATAGACCCACCCCAAACCGGTTGCATCCGGACCTAACTGGGGAGAAATTCCTTCTGGTAAGTCACTCTGCATCGAACTCAGGTATTCGAGTACTCTGCTTCGGGCCCAGTATATATCTGTACCATCATCAAATATTATGTACACCATTGAAAATCCGAAAAAGGAATAACCTCGCACATCAGTGGCGAAAGGTACTGCAAGCATTTTGGTTGTAAGCGGATAGGTTATCTGGTCTTCAACAATTTGCGGACCCTGACCCGGATATTCTGTATAAATAATTACCTGTACATCGCTCAAATCAGGTATTGCATCAATAGCTGTGTTTTTTATTGCCCAGATACCTGCCAGTATTAACGCAGCGGTAAGAATAATCACTAAAATTTTATTGTTTAATGACCACTCGATTGTTTTTGCAATTAAGCCGTCATTTTGTGTTCCGTGAACCATTAATAAACTCCTTTAATCTCTACATTTTCAGATCGTTGTTACTTCTTTTTATAGCCATCTTTACCTTGCTAAGCGGTATATCGTAAGAGGCAAGTTTGGTAGGATCGACATTTACCTGGTACTGCTTTACATATCCGCCGATGCTGGCAACTTCAGAAACGCCGGGTATGGCAGAGAGTTCATATCTTAAAAACCAATCCTGGATTGAACGTAATTCCTGCAGATCTCTCTTATCTGATTTAAGAATATACTGATAGACCCACCCCAAACCAGTTGCATCCGGTCCTAACTGGGGAGAAATTCCTTCCGGAAATTCACTCTGCATCGAACTCAGGTATTCGAGTACTCTGCTTCGAGCCCAGTATATATCTGTACCGTCATCAAATATTATGTACACCATTGAAAATCCGAAAAAGGAATAACCACGCACATCATTGGCAAAAGGTACCGAGAGCATTTTAGTTGTTAATGGATAAGTAACCTGGTCTTCAACAATTTGCGGACCCTGACCCGGATATTCTGTATAAATAATTACCTGTACATCGCTCAAATCAGGTATTGCATCAATAGCTGTGTTTTTTATTGCCCAGATACCTGCCAGTATTAACGCAGCGGTAAGAATAATCACTAAAATTTTATTGTTTAATGACCACTCGATTGTTTTTGCAATTAAGCCGTCATTTTGTGTTCCGTGATCCATTAATAAACTCCTTTAATCTCTACATTTTCAGATTATTTAACTTTGAAACCATTTTCTAATAAATTCTCTTTTGCTTTTTCTAATGTGACCTCACGGAGTTCCATATTGCATATAATGCATCTTCCCGGTTCATCCGAAATTACATTCCAATCCATTAAATCCTGATATACTTTCCCATCTTTATTTTCATCTATCGACTCCAAATCGATAGTACCTTTTCTAATGAGTGGACTTTTTACGTCCTCAGTCTCTTTGCTATTGTCATCAATTGATTCATCAATATTCATATCGGACATATCTTCAATGGGTTCTTTTGAGCTGGTAAATTGGGTTAAAGCTGCTCTCAAATTGCTTTCGGAATCAATCAGGAACTGAGCCGAAGTAACAATTGTATTTCCTTCAGTTAAACCATCCAAAACCTGGTAATAACCTTCAGCATAATTTCCAAGTAAAACATTAACCGGTCTGAACTTGCCATCGCCAAGCGCGAGGATAATAATATTAGTCTGTCCGCTTCTTATAATTGCATTTTCTGGTACTACAGGGTAGTTTCCAAGGTCTTTACCGTTTATTGTTATTGTGGCAAACATTGAGGGTTTCAATTCGTTATTATAATTTGGCATATCGATTCTAACTTTTACTGTTCTTGTCTTGCATCCAAAGGTTGGATAGATAAACGAAACCTTGCTTTTAAATATTTTCCCGGTCAAAAAATTAAATGTTATATCTACGGAAGAACCGACTTTTATTTTAGAAAGTTCATATTCATAAACATCAGCCATTAGCCATAAATTTCTTAAATCGGCTATTCTTAAAAGGGGTGAACCCGATTTAATCTTTTCTCCTTCTGTTAACTGTTTATGAATTACTGTTCCATCAAATGGTGCATAGAGTGTAACATATTTATTTATCTCTTTTGTCTTTCTTAGTCGCTCAATTTCAAGTGCTAACATCAAGCAGCTCCAGTTTTCTAATACTATTATTTATAAGTTCTTTACCGCTGGCAGCAATGTTTTCATCAGAGCTGTTCATTACCGAAGCCGCATAGGATAATGCAGTGATAAATTCCTGCTGCGCTGCTACAAGTTCCGGAGAGTAAATGTCGATTAACTTCTCACCTTTTTTTACTTCCTGTCCTGTATAGTTAACGTAAAGTTTTTCTACCCATCCGCCGACTTTTGTTGTAACAACAAATTCTTTTCTTTCGTCAGTTTCTAATATTCCGTTCGTAATTACCTGTGCATTCATTTTTTTCACTTTTACAACTTCTGTTTTTACATTCATATTTTGCTGGACTGCAGCATCTATCATTACAACACCGCTTCCCGAACCTTCATCTTCGTATACTGGTACAAGGTCCATTCCCATTCTTGATTGTCCAGGTTCATCGTAAATTTCATTAGGATTCATTGGCGCACGCCAGTAAAGTATTTTT
>PVMK01124462.1_pt1 | contig 11922 bp, 9 predicted proteins | sample 1853481 | NCBI WGS metagenome assembly PVMK01 (sample SAMN08533507, study PRJNA380276) | Marine sediment metagenome, whole genome shotgun sequencing project. | reverse complement strand
GTCTTGCCATATGACTCGCTGGACGATGCCATCACCCTTGCCCGTATGGGTGGGGGCAGCCTGGTGGGCTCTGTTTTCACCAACGATGATGAAGTGGCCGAGACCCTGACACTGGGTATGGCGCCCTTTCACGGTCGGTTGCTGATCACCAATCGTGACTCCGCCGGCGAATCGACCGGCCATGGATCGCCGATGCCGCACCTCATACACGGGGGTCCGGGCAGGGCAGGAGGAGGCGAGGAAATGGGTGGCATCCGCGGCGTACTCCATTACATGCAAAGAACCGCATTGCAGGGTTCGCCGACCACGCTGGGAAAAATCAGCAATCGATGGATAAGAGGCGGCGCCGAGAACACCGACGGGCCGCATCCATTCACGCGCACCTTCGAGGATCTCACGATCGGTGACACGCTGCACACGGATTCCAGGACTATTACGGTCGAGGATATCGAGAACTTCGCCGAGCTGTCCGGGGATAAGTTCTATGCACACATGGATGAGGATCTCGCGGCAAAGAATCCGTTCTTCGAAGGTCGGGTCGCTCACGGTTACTTCATCGTGTCGATGGCGGCGGGTCTTTTTGTCGAGCCGAACTACGGACCGGTGCTGGCGAACTACGGTCTCGATGATCTGCGCTTCAACACGCCCGTGAGTATCGGCGACACCCTGAAAGTCAGGCTGACCTGCAAACAGAAATCCCGGCGCGAGGATGAAGAGTATGGTGAGGTGCGCTGGGATACGGAGGTCACCAACCAGGATGGCGAGGTTGTGGCCGGCTACGATGTCCTGACCATGGTTGCGACAAAAGCCGGTATGGCCGCAGCGGAATAGATCAGAGGTTACCCAGGCAAAACGCGCCGCAACAATCAGTCCGGCCAGTTCTCCAGCGTGTCTGCAAACACCGCCAGGTACTTGTTTGTCTGGTAGGCATCGAGCACCCGGTGATCGATCGTCAGGGTGACATAGCACATCGGTCGGATCTCTATCCTGTCCTCGTCACCGTCTTCGACCACGATGACTCGTTTCTCCAGCTTGCCGATACCGAGGATGGCGGTCTGCGGCTGGTTGATGATGATCGGCGCGGCCATCAGGCTGCCACTCACGCCGTGGTTGGAAATAGTGAAAGTCCCGCCGGACACGTCAAATGGTTCGAGCTGGCTCTTTCTCGCCTTGTCCGCCAGCACCTGGATTCGTTGCGCGATCTCTTCCAGATTCAGGTTTCCGACACCATGAATCACCGGTACGATCAGCCCTTCATCGCTGAGTGCCGTCCCGATACCCATATTGATTTCGTCCAGCATCTCCAGGCCGTCCTCGTGGAAGCGGCTGTTGACTGCGGGCACCGCCTTTAGCGCGGCGACGGCGGCCTCGACAAAATAGGCTGTATAACTCAGCTTGATACCCTCGGCCTGCAGCTTTTCGCGATTGGCTTTTCTGTGGCGGGCGACGGCGCTCATATCGACTTCAAAGACGCTCGTAACATGAGGCGCCGTACGCATGCTCTCGACCATGTGCCTGGCGATGCGTCTGCGCATCGGGCTGTGGGGTACCAGCGATGCTCCTTCGGGAGCAGTGGTCTCGGTCTCCAGCCGGCTCGCTGCTTCACGGGTCGCGACGAAGTTTTCAACATCCTCGTGGGTGACGCGCCCGTCCCTTCCCGACCCCGGTATTTTGGCGGGATCGAGTCCGTGTTTCTTTATAAGCCGGCGCACTGCCGGGCTGAGTCTGGCGCCGCCCTTGTCTGTCTTCGCCGTCGAAGTCCGCGTCGGTTTTCTGTCCGTCGATGACGACAGCACTGCGGCAACATCCGCCCCGGATTCGATCCGGCCCAGCACGTTGCCGGGTTCGACACTGATCTGCTCTTCGACAAGAATCTCGCTGAGTACGCCGCTGACCGGAGAGGCGACTTCGACAACTACCTTGTCGGTCTCCAGTTCAAGCAATGGCTCGTGCTCGGCCACTGCATCGCCGCATTGCTTGAGCCACTGCATCAGGGTTGATTCAGTGCCTTCCTGCTGGCCTTCAGGGACGACAATATCAATTAGTTCAGACATTTCTTTCTAACACTCGATGAGTTCCATCATCTTGTCGGCGATGTCATCGATATCCGGCAACACCGCGTCCAGCAAGATCGGGTTATGTGGGCTCGGGACATCCGGCATCGCGACCCGCTCGACCGGCGCGTCCAGATCGAAAAATGACTTGCTCGCAACCGCGGCGACAATTTCCGCGCCAAAGCCCGCCGTCATATTGTCCTCGTGCACGACAAGGCAACGCCGCGTTCTGGACACCGAATCCAGTACACACTCACGATCCCACGGCATCATGGTGCGCAGATCGATAATCTCCACGCTGGCATCCACCTTGTCGGCCGCCGCTTCGCAGCGCGGCACCATGGCGCCCCAGGTGATGACGCTCAGATCGTCTCCTGCACGCGTGATGGCGGCCTTCCCGAACGGAATCACGTACTGATCTCCGGGGTAGGGCCGACGCGCCCACGCATCGTCCAGCATCGCCCGGTGCTCGAAAAAGATCGTCGGGTTGTTGTCGCGCATCGCGGAACGCAGCAGGCCGACGGCGTCTTCCGCATTTGAAGGGACCGCGACCTGCCAGCCGATGCCGTGTGCCCACTGGACTTCGTTAGTCTGGCTGTGCCACGGGTCGCCGCATTTAAAATATCCGCCAGGCATTCGGACAACGATCGGTGCGGCGAAGCGGTTGTTTGTCCGCCACCTCATGGTGCCGCAGTCGTTGAGTTGTTCCGCGGCCGGGTCGGCGTACTTGCGAAACTGAATCTCGGGGACCGGCATCAGACCCGCCACGGCCATGCCGACGGATCGCCCGATGATGCCTTCCTCGGACAAACTGGTATCGAAGACGCGATGACTGCCGAACTCGTCCTGCAATCCCATCGTTGCGGCATGGACACCGCCTTTCGGACCGACATCCTCGCCGAACACCAGCAGGTTCGGGTTGGTCTTAAGTTCGTACTCCAGCGTGCGACGGATCGCCGTCAGCATGTTGATTCGTGTGGGCTCGGGTTCCGAAACATCCGAGCCCGCTGGAAACTTGTGAGCGAGAGGCGCCAGCCCACCCTGGCGTTGCAGGTCCGGGGTGCCATCCTCACTCGTCTCGCAAAAAATATGCCGTTCTATGTTGGCAACATCGGGTTGCGGCCGGGCTAACGCCGCAGCAAGCCCTGATTCGACATCAGCCTCTACCTGTTCCTCCAGCCCTTGCCACTCATCGGATGTCATGAAGGCCGGCACGAGATAATCCCTGAGTCTCGGCAGCGGATCCCTGGATTCCTCTTCCGCAATCTCTCCCGGGTTCTTATAGGCCTGGGTATCCTGGGCCGAGTGGCCTTCGAGCCGCGGCACTGTCAGGCGCAGCAGGGCAGGGCCGGTGCCGCTGCGCACATGGGAAACCGCTTGCTCGATAAGCCCGGCGGCCTGGTCGGGCCGTGTGCCGTCGCCATCAAGCACCCTCAGACCGTTGAAGGAAGCAAGGTTGGCGGCAATATTCGCCCCCGGGGTCTGCATCGTTGACGGGACGGAAATCCCGTAGCCGTTGTCTTCGATATAGAAGATCATCGGCAGTTTCAACGTTGTCGCAATATTGAGAGCGGACCAGAACCCGTTGGTCGCTACGGACGCATCGCCGCCCAAAGCGACGCCGATGGCGCCCGCATAGTTCGAGTCGCCCAGTTCTTCCGCGTGATAGCGGATAGCCTGTGCCCAGCCCGCAATCGGTGTGTACTGTGCTCCCACGCCGCCGCACATGGGCAAAACGGTTGGCCCGCCCGTCGAAGGTCTGTTGAAAACGACGCCGATATCGCGTCCGTCGCTAAAGCCCCCGGCCCGTGCCAGCGGCCCTGCAAAGGCCTCTTCGATATCGAGACCGACCGCCAGCAACAAGGGACGCGAGCGGTAGTATCCATTGGCCGCATCGTGCGGGTGATCCAGCAGTGAGCCGAGAAGTATCTGGGCGACATCGTGACCACGCGCCGAGAACTGATACAAGATCTTTCGCTCGGGAACCAGCCTGGTTTCCTCGATCCGGTCTATCGCCCGCGAGGTCAGCACCAGGCGCGCGACTTTCTTCCAGTCGAAGGCCGGGTGGAGGTCGTTATCCGACTGATCTGGCTGGCTTTGCCTAACCTCAGAATTCAATTCAGTATCCGATGAGTAATTTCAGGTGGACTACGAATGATACCCGTCGGTCACGAGGATTGCTCAGTGCAGAACGATCAAAGCCCCGGCGATACCTGTCTCTCGCGCCACCACCAGGAAAGCTTGTGCAATTCCATCACCACGAGGATGCTGAGACTTAGCAAGGCCAGCGTGATCCATTGCTCGACGCTGACCGGCTCGGTGGAGAGCATCATGTTGCCCCAGGGCAGGTAGAGCATGGCGACGTGGATCGAGAACGCGACGATAATGCCGATCATCAGGATGGGGTTGCGCAGCGGTGAGAGCACGAACGCCGATCGGGACTCTGAACGACAGTTGAAGATGTGCACGTTCTCGAACAGCACCATCAACAGCAACAACGCGTTTCTGGCCGAGTACTCGCTCCAGCCGGTCGCGAGCAGCCACTGGAAGAGCACGAAACCCACGATCCCCATCGTCAGCGCGCCCACCAGTGTGCGTTCTATCATCAGGCGGTTGAAAATCGGCTCGCTGGGCGGTCTGGGTTTGCGGTCCAGAACATTGCCGACACCCGGTTCGAAGGCGAGGGTCACGTCCTGTATCCCGTTGGTAACGAGATTGAGCCACAGGAGCTGAACCGGTAGCAGCGGGAGGGGCAGGCCGCTTGCGATAGCCAGGGCGACCAGCACTACTTCGGCAGCGCCGGTGGATATCAACAGGTAGATCACCTTGCGGATATTGTTGTAGGCAATGCGGCCTTCCTCGATACCGGCCGTTATGGTCTCGAAGTGATCGTCGCTGATCACCAGGTCCGAGGCTTCTCGTGCAACATCCGTACCGGCCTTGCCCATTGCGACGCCGATGTTGGCTGCGCGCAATGCCGGCGCATCGTTGGCGCCGTCGCCGGTGACGGCGACATAATCACCCGCCGCCCTGGCGGCCTCGACGATCTCCAGCTTCTGGTGGGGTGCGATGCGGGCGAAGACCCGGGTTGTGCGAATAGTCTCCTCTAGCTCCTGCGGTGATCGCTCGGCCATCATCGTTCCCGTGACGACCTGATCCCAGGCATCGGCCAGACCCAGATCCCTGGCGATTGCGAGGGCGGTCACCGGGTGGTCGCCGGTCACCATGATGGTGCGGACGCCCGCCTGTTTCGCCGCGGACACGGCCTCGCGGGCGCCGGATCGCAAGGGGTCGATCATGCCGACCAGACCGAGACACACAAGGTCCTCCGGGGCTGGCGGTATCTGTTCCTCGCCCAGATCCTGCGGGGCGCTGCCTTCGGCCAGAGCGAGTACACGATACCCCTGCATCGCCATCTCGTCCGACATATCCCTGAGTCGACGGAGACGGTCCTCGCCATCGGCGCACATTTCGAATATCCGCTCGGGTGCTCCCTTTACCATCACCCGGACCGAATCGTCTACACGATGGAAGGTTGCTGCAAACCGATGCTCTGCCTCGAAGGGAATCTCGTTGATCAGTGGATGCCGGTCCTGGGATATGTCACGGCGCCATCCCAGTTTGTAGGCCATGCTGAGTAGCGCCACATCGGTGGGATCGCCGTGCCAGACCCAACTCCCGTGGCTGTGGAGAAGGTCGGCCTCGTTGCAAAGGACCGCAGCGCGTGCCAGCGGCCCCAGACCGGCCGCCATATCCGGTTCGATCGGCACATCGTCCCGGGTGACATGCCCTTCCGGGATGAACCCTTCCCCGGTGACGCCGAAGCATTCGCCGTCCGGTAATCGCACTTCACGGACGGTGAGTTCGTTACAGGTCAGCGTTCCCGTTTTGTCACTCGCGATCAGCGTGCAACTCCCCAGCCCTTCGACGGCCGTGAGTCGCCGCACGATCACCCCGCGCTTCGCCATGCGGGTCGTCCCGACAGCGAGCGCCACGGTCAACGCGACGGGCAGCCCTTCCGGGATTGCTGAGACTGCGAGGGCCACCCCGAACATGAACATCTCTGTTGGTGAGTAGTCCCCGAACACGGTCCCGATGACGCCGACAATCGTGGCCATGCCCAGCACGGCAATAGCGATCCACTTGGTAAAAACCTCCATCCGCTCGACCAGGGGTGGTCTGCCCCCTGTTGGTTTGAGGACATCCAGGGCGAGCTGCCCTACCTCGCTGTCCGATCCCGTCGATACGACGATACCTTCGCATCGCCCGCGGACCACCATCGATGCTGCGTAGACCATATTCAGGCGGTCGGCCAGCGTGGTCTTGACCGTCACGGTCGCCCGGGGAGACTTCGCTACCGTAGTGGACTCGCCGGTAAGCAATGACTCGTCAACCTCGAGGCCGTGCGCGGTGATCAGGCGTATGTCCGCCGGGATACGGTTGCCGGACTCGAGGTGCACAATGTCGCCGGGGACCAGCTGCTCAGCCTCGATTTCCTGGGCCTGTCCATCACGCACGACGGTGGTGAGGATGCTGAGCAACTTGCGCAGCGCTTCACTGGCCTTCTCGGCGCGGGATTCCTGGAAGGTGCCGATGATGGCGTTGATAATCAGGACACCGCAGATAAAGGCAGCATCCTTGACTTCCCCCAGGGCCAGCGAGAAGACGGCGGCGATAGCGAGCACGTAGATCAACGGACTCTTGAACTGCCGTGAAACGATTTGCCACAGCGTCGGTGGCGGCACGCGCGGCATGCGATTGGCGCCGTATTTCTCCAGCCGGATTTCGGCCTCTTCCCCGCTCAGACCTCCGCGGTTCGTCTCGAGACTGTCGAAAACAGCTTGCAGCTCGCGGGCATGCCAGGCGGCTCGGAATGCGCCCTCCTGAGAAGGTCCATTGGCAGCTGGCCTGCGATGAGCCACGTATTTATCCGGATTGCTTCGTACCTGCTACCAGCATAGGAGCTTCATGCCGCCGGTTGAATCCGCATATACCACCACTACAAGCACCGCCTGACATGACAGGATTGAGTTAAAGCCGGGAAGCCACTTCTCACGAAAGTACGAGTCGGAATCGAGACTCCCGTCGTTCGGCAGGTGATGACATATCGCGGAAAAGTTTTCAAAGTGGTACGGTTTGCGGCCTTCGTCCCTGAACGTAGCAATACGCGAGTCTACTCCTGTGGTTTCCTGCAGGGGTGCAGTCGTCTGGATAAACTCGCCGCGGGAGCCAGGGACTGGAGAGCCTCCACCCATAGTCGGAGTAGGATTTTATGAGGGTTTACTTTTATCAGGCCTGTATCGCAGCCGTGTTCTTGTTTGGTACGGCGCATGCTCAAAGCGTCGATGACGTCCTGAATTCCGGTGACCGAACGGTCCGCCTCGCCCAGGCCTCGCAGGAAAAGGTCGACAAGATTGTCGATGACACCCGCAGCCTTCTCGATCGATACAACGCGGTCAACAAGGAAATAGAAGGGCTGGAAGTCTACAACTCTCTGATGGACCGGCAGATTCGCGACCAGCTCGAGGAGATGAAACTCCTGGCCGCGTCGATCGATCAGGTCACCGTGATGGAGCGCCAGATCATGCCGCTGATGATGCGCATGATTGACGGCCTTGAGCAGTTCGTTCAGCTGGATGTGCCGTTCCTTCTCGAAGAACGAACAACACGTGTCGATCGTCTCAGAGATCTCATGGAGCGATCCGACGTATCGGTGTCTGAAAAATTCCGCAACGTTTTCGAGGCCTACCAGGTTGAAAATGACTACGGACGCACGATCGAGGCTTACAAGGCTTCGCTGGAGGTTGCCGGTGGTACTCGTGAAGTGGATTTCCTCCGCATCGGCAGAGTCGCGTTGCTTTACCAGAGCGTCGATGGTGCGTTTACAGGCGCGTGGGATAAGGATGCCGGTGAGTTTGTTGCGCTGGACTCGGGCAGCGCCCGTACCCATGTCGGCCAGGGCTTGCGGATGGCGCGCAAACAGGTCGCTCCGGATCTGCTGCTGTTGCCGATCGAGTCACCGGAGGCAGCGCAATGAACAAGTCCAGGATTGTCTTGTTGCTATGCGGCTTGCTGGTTCTTGGTTCGAGTGGTGCCCAGCAGGATGATGATGCCGCCAGCCTGAAAGAGTTGCTCAATATGGTCGAGCAGGGTCGGGCACGCGATCAGCGTGAGGCCCGCGAGCGTGAGCGGCGCTTTGTAGCGGCCCAGACCCAGCAACGCCAGCTTCTTCAGCAGGCGACTGCAAAACGAACCGCGCAAGAGCGGCGTAGTGAGCAGCTGGAAACGGCCTTCGAAGAAAACGAGGTTCGGACGGTTGAGCTGAGCGAGGCCCTCGACAGACGACTCGGTTCGCTCAAGGAGCTTTTCGGAATTCTGCAGCAAGTTGCGGGGGACACCCAGGCGATACTGGAGACATCTTTGACGGCCGTGCAGTTCCCCGATCGAGGCAAGCCGCTGGCGGAGTTGGCGGATAAGATGGGGACGAGTTCACAACTCGCGTCCATAGAAGAGATCGAGAATCTTTGGTTCGAGATGCAACGCGAGATGATTGAACAGGGGAAGGTGGTTCGTTTCCCGGCAACGGTCATCACCACAGACGGTCAGCCAGAGCAACGCGATGTCGTACGGATCGGCGTTTTCAATATCGTCTCCGACGGCAAGTATCTTCAGTATGTGCCGGAGACCGGCAACCTGGTCGAATTGCCGAAACAACCGCAAAAGGCAAGATTCCTTAACACAACATCCGATGTGATGTCTGCAACGGAGGGGAGTGTCACTTTCGGCATCGATCCTACACGGGGCCAGATTCTTTCATTACTCATACAGGCACCCGATCTCAAGGCTCGTATCAACCAGGGCGGCATCGTCGGCTATATCATTATCGCCCTTGGAATCGTTGCGCTGCTCATCGCGCTCGAACGTTTGCTGGTACTCGGTCTCACGGGGCGTCGCGTCAGCTCACAGCTGAGGAATGCCAGGCCATCAGGCGACAATCCACTGGGGCGCATCCTCATGGCCGCAGAAAAATATCGCGAGTCGAATATCGAGACCCTGGAGCTGAAACTGGGCGAGGCCATTCTGAAAGAAATGCCATCGCTCAACCGCGCCTTATTGTTTCTGAAAATCATCGCAGTGGTGGCGCCGCTGCTCGGCCTGCTGGGCACGGTCACGGGCATGATTCAGACCTTCCAGGTGATCACTCTCTTTGGTACCGGCGATCCGAAGCTGATGGCGGGCGGCATTTCGCAGGCGCTTGTGACGACGGTGCTGGGTTTGACAGTCGCAATACCGACCGTGTTGCTGCACACGCTCGTCACGGGACGCAGCCGCAGGATAAGCCATGTGCTGCAGGAACAAGCTTCGGGCATCGTCGCCGAGCGCTCGGAAGCAATAGGCGATATCGTCCCGGCGACGGGAGAGTTCGAGGTCGACTAGCACGATGTACGCGCTCACACAGATGTACGAGGCCACCCGGGACTTTATGGAGCTCGGCGGCGGCGTTCTGACAGTCATCGCCTGGGTCACCCTGGTGATGTGGTTTCTCATCATCGAGCGCTCTATCTATTTCTCGACCGAATTCAAACAGGAGATCAGAGACACGATCGATCGGTGGAACGCGCGTGCCGAGCGAAAATCATGGAACGCGTACCAGATACGCGATGCGATGATCTCCCGCAACTCGATGGACGCGATAAAGTTTCTGCCGATGATCAAGACGTTGATATCGCTGTGTCCGCTACTCGGCTTGTTGGGTACGGTGACCGGCATGATCGAAGTATTCGACGCCATGGCCGCATCCGGTTCGAGTAACGCGAGATTGATGGCTGCCGGCGTGTCCAAGGCCACCATACCGACGATGGCGGGCATGGTTGCCGCACTGTCGGGCGTATTTAGCAGCACGTGGTTGAATCGCAAGGCCGAAAGAGAAATCGAGCTGCTGTCCGAAACGCTGACGACCGATCATTGAGAGAGAACAGATGAGACAGTTATTTACAGCCGCGCACCAGGAAGAAGAAGAGAACGAGATCAACATCACGCCGATGCTGGATGTGGTGTTTATCATGCTGATCTTTTTTATCGTGACCGCATCGTTCGTCAAGGAAGCCGGAATCGATGTCAACCGGCCCGATGCGCAGACCGCGGTGGCCCAGGAGAAGGCCAATATCCTGGTTGCGATAACCGAGACGGGAGAGATCTGGATAGACAGGCGACGGGTGGATCCGCGTGCGGTCCGCGCCATTATCGAACGGCTGCACGCAGAGAATCCACAAGGCACGGTCGTCATTCAGGCCGACAAGAAATCAACCACCGAGGTTCTGATCCAGGTGATGGATTCCGCACGCCAGGCCGGCGTGTATAACGTGGCGATCGCAGCACAGAATTAGTAGGGAACCTCCGATTCATTCATGAGCTCGTATCTTGTGTCCAAAATATCCAGCTTCTTCGTTGCAAATCTTCGCAATAGCTGGCTATTGCGTGCGATTTGGGCCTTGAATCGGAACATTTGGGATCACAACCTACTTCGCCCAGAATGAATCAGAGGCTCCCTAACATGCATCTTGCAAGATACGGTGTGGCAGCAATCGCCGGTGCTCTGATTACGACCAGCCTGCTGTTCACGATGCAATACCTGATTGCGCATGGGCAAAGTGCGTTGACCGACGCCAGGAAATTCCACTTCCTGGACTTTGTGCGCGTAGAGCGGGAAGAAAACATCGCACGCAAGAAGCCAAAGCCGAAGAAACCGCCAGTGCCTGATCAGCCGCCGCCCGATATGCCCCCGCCGCAGCAGGATGCAATCAACCCCGGCAGACCGGTGATCGGCGTGGCGCCGATGTCGGTGGCGTCGGATGTGTCGATCGGTGGCTTTGGCCTGGCGGTTTCGGATGGCGACTATCTGCCGATCGTCAAGGTGGAGCCGATTTATCCACGCAGGGCAATGTCACGCGGAATGTCGGGGCATGTGATCGTCGAATTTACGGTCACCCGGACCGGCACGGTACGCGATCCCTTCGTGGTCGAATCAACCAGCTCCATTTTTGAGAGGGCGGCGTTGGCGGCGGTCCTGAAGTTCAAGTACAAGCCGCGCGTCGTCGACGGGGAGGCCATAGAGGTCGTCGGCGTACAAAATAAAATCACTTTCATTTTGGAGGACTAGGACCCGGATGGCTCCGCCTCGTACATTGTCGCGCCTCGTCCTTTTCGGCGTATCTGCCTGTTTGCTGCTGGCCGCACCGATGTTCTCGGCCGACTGGTTGACGGGGGTGGCGTTTGCGCAAAGTGACGATAAATCCGGGGAGCGCAAGACGCGGAAAACGCCGGCGATGCGCGAGCAAACTTACAAGAGGCTGTCCGAGTCGCGTGAGTTCGCCGAAGCCGAGCAGTACGGCGAGGCACTGAGAGTACTCAACCGGATGATCGAGCGCGGCGGGCTGAATAGCTATGAAGCCGCTCAAGCCTACAATTTCTATGGATTCATCTACTTTTCCCAGGAACGATACCAGGACGCTATCCGGGCGTACAAAAATGTACTCGCTCAGGAAAACCTGCCGATCGCGATGGAGACGGCCACGATCTACTCTCTGGCGCAGCTTTTTTTCGCCATCGAAGACTACGGCCAGGCGATAGTGATGATCAACCGCTGGCTGAATCAGGCAGAGGATCCGGGCCCCGAACCCTACATACTGCTGGCACAGGCCTACTATCAGAAGAAGCAATTCCGTGAAGCGATCATACCCGTGGAGACCGCAATCAGGATTGCGGCGGCGGATGGCAATCCACCAAAGGAGCGCTGGCTGTTGCTGCTACGTGTCTTCTATTTCGAACTGGAGGATTACGACAAAGTCGCTGACATACTTCATCAGCT
>PVMK01144071.1_pt1 | contig 11924 bp, 9 predicted proteins | sample 1853481 | NCBI WGS metagenome assembly PVMK01 (sample SAMN08533507, study PRJNA380276) | Marine sediment metagenome, whole genome shotgun sequencing project. | reverse complement strand
ACGGCGGCGGACCGGCGAGCCGCACGCCCATGATCGGTTTTTCACTCTCCAGCGCGCCCGGCGCGCGCAAGACCATGCGCAGGACCGTGCCGCGCGGGCTCAACGTGTACTCCGCCCCCCAGTCGATACAGCGGATCAGCACGCCGGGCAGCGGCGGCAGGTCGCAGACCTGCTCGACCTCGCGCAGCCTGGCGGCATCGACATTTTCGCCTGTCCCCGGCCAGACGACGCCGGTGACGATCCGCGGCCCGAGCGGCACGGCGACAATGGTGCCAGGCGCGAGCGGCCGGTCGCAGGCATAGGTGTAGGGCCGGTCGATGGCGACCGGGATCTGCACGGCGAGGAAATGCCGGTCAGTCACGGCGGCTTCGCTCTTGCGGCGGAGCGGGCGCATGATGATAAAGAGCTTGCTGACGGGCGCGAATCATTTCTCTAGAAGGGAAGCCGATGCGGCCCGGCGCCGCAAACACTTGAATGGAAGCGCCATGAAATTTTTTGTCGATACCGCCGATGTCAGCGAGATCGGCGACCTGGCCGATGCCGGCCTGCTGGACGGGGTCACCACCAATCCCTCGCTGATCCTGAAGTCCGGGCGGCCAATGGCCGAGGTGATCGCCGAAATCTGCTCCATCGTCGATGGGCCGGTCTCCGCCGAGGTCGCGGCGACCGACTATGACGGCATGCTGGCCGAAGGCCGCAAGCTTGCCGGGATCGCCGAAAACATCGCCATCAAGGTACCGCTCACCTGGGATGGCCTGAAAGCCTGCCGGACGCTTACCGGCGAGGGCCGGATGGTCAATGTCACGCTGTGTTTCAACGCCAACCAGGCGTTGCTGGCCGGCCGCGCCGGCGCCACCTTCATTTCGCCCTTCATCGGCCGGCTCGACGATATCGGCATCGACGGCATGGAGCTTATCGGCGAGATTCGCACCATCTATGACAATTACGACCATATCGAAACGCAGATCCTCGTCGCCTCGATCCGCTCGCCCAATCACGTCAAGGCGGCGGCAATGATCGGCGCCGACGTCGCCACCGTGCCGCCGGCGGTGCTCAAAAGCCTGGTCAGGCATCCGCTTACCGACAAGGGGCTTGAGGCGTTTCTGGCCGACTGGAAAAAGACCGGCCAGTCGATTCTGTAAGGTCCGGTCTTTGAAAACGGGCTGGTCATGTTCCGGTAACCCTGATCGGCCATGCTTCTTCCGCGTGAGGACGGATATGGCGCAACGGCAAACCTTTCTGGTAACGGCGGCCAGCGATCTTGCGCTGGCGGCGCATAATTGGTGCGCCCACCTTACCGACGAGCGCCGTTTGTCGCCGAAAACCCTCGACGCCTATGGCCGCGACCTGGCGCAGTTTCTCACCTTCCTGACCGGCCATCTCGGTGCACCGCCCGGCCTTGGCGATATCGCCGCCCTCGCACCCGCCGATATCCGCGCCTTTCTGGCGGCGCGGCGCAAGACCGGCGTCGGGTCGCGTACGCTCGGCCGGCAACTGGCCGCCTTGCGCACATTTGCCCGCTATCTCGATAAAAACGGTCTGGCGCGGACGACGGCATTTCATGTCATCCGCGCGCCCAAGCAGCCGCGCGCGCTGCCCCGCGCGCTATCGATTTCCGACGCCCTGGCGTTGATCGAGGCCGTGGAGACAGAGGCCGGCGAACCCTGGATCATCGCCCGCGACCGCGCCGTGCTGATGCTGCTGTATGGCTGCGGCCTGCGCATCGCCGAAGCGCTGGCGGTCACCGCCACCGATGCCCCGGTTTTGGGCCGCAACGCGCTGCGCGTTAATGGCAAGGGCGGCAAGACCCGGATCGTGCCGGTGCTGGCGGCCGTCAGCGGCGCGGTTTCCAGCTATCTCGAACTGTGTCCATTTGTCCTCGCGCCCGGCGAACCGCTCTTCCGCGGCGCCCGCGGCGGTCCCTTGCAGCCGGCCATCGTGCAGAAACTGGTGCGGCTTCTGCGCAGCGCCCTTGGCCTCGACGAGCGCACCACGCCGCATGCCTTGCGCCACTCCTTCGCTACTCATCTGATGGGCCGCGGCGGCGATTTGAGGACCATCCAGGAGCTTTTGGGCCATGCCAGCCTGTCGACCACGCAGGGCTACACCCATGTCGACACCGCCCGGCTGCTCGACATCTACGCCAAGGCCCATCCGCGCGCCTGATATCAAGGTACGGAAGTGATGCCGAAAATGTGAGCGCCCCGGGCGTATTCCCGAGGCGCAATCCGCGTTAACGTGCCAGCAATGCCGAATTCGCCCGCCGCATCGATTGTGCCGGGCCGGCAGAAGAGGAGAACACGATGCGCACGATCCTCATTTCCATCGCCGCGGCTTCGGCCTTGGCGCTGGCCGCCTCATCGGCCTATGCCGGCAGCGGCTGTTTCTTCGACCATCAACAGGTCGTCGAAACGACAGCGCCGGAAGTAACGGTGGCCATGAGCACCTTCGATGGCACCAGCCCGCTCGTCAGCGAAGAAGCAGTGGCGGTATCCCAAACGGTTTGCCCCGACGGTGATGCTGATTGCCAGACACCGCCGGCCGAATAGGCGGCAAGATCCAAGACCGGAAAACCGGCACGACACTCCAGTCAAATGAAGCGCCGGCCTTTGGGCCGGCGTTTTTTCACATATGGATCGGCTTGAAGAAGGTGGCGAGCGCCGCCTCCTTGACCGCCTCGCTCATCGTCGGATGGGCATGGCAGGTGCGGCCGAGATCTTCCGATGAACCGCCGAACTCCATGAGGACCGCCGCTTCGTGGATCATCTCGCCAGCGCCGCGGCCGAGGATATGGACGCCGAGAACCTTGTCGGTTGTCGCATCGGCCAGAACCTTGACGAACCCGTCGGTGGCATTCATCGCCCGCGCCCGGCCATTGGCGATGAACGGGAACTTGCCGGCTTTGTAGGCGATGCCGGCCTCTTTCAGCTCTTCCTCGCTTCTCCCGACAGTGGCGATCTCCGGCTCGGTATAAACGACATTGGGAATGACGCCGTAATTCACGTGTCCCGCCTGGCCGGCAAGGATTTCCGCCACCGCGACGCCTTCATCCTCGGCCTTGTGCGCCAGCATCGGCCCGGCGATCACGTCGCCGATGGCGTAGATGCCGTCCACGCTGGTCCGGTACCGCGCATCGACCGTGATCCGGCCGCGCTCGTCGCGGGCAATGCCCGCTTCCTCGAGCCCGAGACCGCCGGTAACGGGAATACGACCGATGGAGACGAGCACGACATCGGCGTCGAGCACTTCCTCTTCGCCGCCTGCCTCACCGCTCTTGGCCGGCTCGATCGAAACCTTCAGGCCGCTCTTGACCTTTTCCACCCCGGTCACCTTTGCGCCGAGCCGGAAGCCGATGCCCTGCTTGGCGAGCATGCGCTTGAACTGCTTGGCGATATCGTTGTCGATGCCAGGCAGGATGCGGTCGAGGAACTCCACCACCATCACCTCGGCGCCCAGCCGCCGCCACACCGAACCGAGCTCCAGGCCGATGACGCCGGCGCCGACGACCAGCAGCTTGCCCGGCACCTTGGTCAGTTCGAGCGCGCCGGTGGAGGTCACCACGGTCTTTTCATCGATTGCAACGCCCGGCAGCGGCGCCGAATCGGACCCGGTGGCGATGACAATGCTTTTTGCCTCCAAATTCTGCGCCTTGCCGTCATCGCCGGTCACCTCGACCGTGCCGTTGCCGGCGATGCGGCCGGTGCCGCGGACCTGATCGATCTTGTTTTTCTTGAACAGGAAAGCGACGCCATCGACATTGGCTTTGACCACATCGTCCTTGTGGGTGTGCATGGCCTTCAGATCGAGCTTCGGCTTGCCGACCTTGACGCCGAGCGCCGCCAGGCCATGGCCGGCATGGGCGAACGTCTCGGAGGCATGCAGCAGCGCCTTGGAGGGGATGCAGCCGATATTCAGGCAGGTGCCGCCATGGCTGGCGCGCTTTTCCACCACCGCGACCGTGAGGCCGAGCTGCGCCGCCTTGATGGCGCAGACATAGCCGCCCGGCCCGGTTCCGATGACGATGAGGTCGTATTTCGACATGAGTTTGCCTTTCGCCATGCCCGGGCCTGAACGGCGAGCCGGGGCGCCGGCCGGTCTTATCGACGGATTGCCGCCCGAGGTCCGGCAATGAGGATGAAAATCACAAATCCAGCACCAGCCGCTGCGGGTCTTCCAGGATCTCCCTGACCCGCACCAGGAAGGTCACGGCATCCTTGCCGTCGACGACGCGGTGGTCGTAGGTGAGCGCCAGATACATCATCGGCCGCACAACGATCTCGCCGTCGACCACCACCGGCCGCTGCTGGATCTTGTGCATGCCCAATATGCCCGATTGCGGCGCATTGAGGATCGGCGTCGACATCAGCGAGCCATAGACGCCGCCATTGGAGATGGTGAAGGTGCCGCCCCGCATGTCGTCCAGCGACAGGTCGCCATCGCGCGCCTTGCCGCCGAGCGCCGCGATTGCCTTTTCCACCTCGGCGATCGACATGGCGTCGGCATCGCGCACCACCGGCACGACGAGGCCCTTGTCGGTGCCGACGGCGACGCCGATGTGGCAGTAGTTCTTGTAGACGATATCGTCGCCGTCGATCTCCGCATTGACCGTCGGGACTTCTTTCAGCGCCTGGCAGACCGCCTTGGTGAAAAAGCCCATGAAGCCGAGCTTGACGCCGTGCCTGGTCTCGAACAGCGCCTTGTATTCGCTCCTGAGCGCCATCACCGCGCTCATGTCCACCTCGTTGAAGGTGGTCAGCATGGCGGCAACGTTCTGCGCGTCTTTCAGCCGCCGCGCGATGGTCTGGCGCAGGCGCGTCATCCGCACCCGCTCCTCGCGGGCATCGTCGTCCGGCGCGTTCGGCGGCCGCGCCATCGTCGGCGCCGGCGCCGGCGCCGGCTCGGCGGGCGCGGCAGGCTCGCCGGCGACTTTTTCCAGGGCGGCCAGAACGTCGCCCTTGAGCACCTGGCCGCGCTTGCCGGTTCCCGTGACCTGATCGGCGGCGAGGCCCGTTTCCGCCATCAGCTTTTGCGCCGCCAGCGACGGCGGCATGTCGCTCGCCGTCGCCGGACCACCTGCATCGGGCGCGATGAGGTCGATGAGCGCCTCCTCACCGCTCGCCCTGTCGGCGGCCGGCGTATCCGCCGCTTCGCCGGCATTGGTCTTGACCCCTTTCGCGGCTGGGGCGGCCGGGAGGGCTGGGGCGGCCGGGGCGGCCTTTACGCCAGCCCCCTCGCCAATCGAGCCGAGCAGCGCGCCGACGCCGACGGTCTCGCCATCCTTGACAAGGATCGATTCCAGCGTGCCGGTGGCCGGCGCCGGCACTTCGAGGGTCACCTTGTCGGTTTCCAGTTCGACCACCGGCTCGTCGGCGGTGACGGGATCGCCCTCATTCTTGAACCACTGCCCCACCGTTGCCTCGGTGACCGATTCGCCCAGTGTCGGAACCTTGATGTCCGTTGCCATGATCGCCTTTCCGTGCGCCTGATCGGGTGATGCCGGCCCAACCGGCATCAATTCCCTTATGTTATGCGCCCAGCGCCTCTTCCAAGAACATCTCGCGCTGATACAGATGCTTCGACATCAGACCCGTCGCCGTCGCCGCGGCCGCCGGCCGCCCGGCATAGCGCGGCCGCTCGCACGCCGACTTGACCATGTCGAGCACGGCGACGATCCGCGGTTCGACGAACGACCAGCCGCCCATATTCTGCGGCTCTTCCTGGCACCAGACGATTTCCGCCTTTTTAAAGCGCGCAAGTTCATGGGTCAGTGCCTTGAGCGGGAATGGATAGAGCTGCTCCACACGCATCAGATAAATATCGCTCAGGCCTCGATTCTCGCGTTCCTCGTATAGGTCGAAATAGACCTTGCCGGAGCACAGCACGACCCGGCTGATCTTGTCGTCCTTGACCAGTTTGACCGGCTCGTTCTCGAGCAACTGGGCATCGTCCCACAGCACCCGGTGGAACACCGAATCCTCGGCCATTTCATCAAGCCGCGATACCGCCCGCTTGTGGCGCAGCAGCGATTTGGGCGTCATCAGGATCAGCGGTTTGCGGAAGTTTCGGTGGACCTGCCGCCGCAGGATGTGGAAGTAGTTGGCCGGCGTCGTGCAATTTGCGATCTGCATGTTGTCTTCCGCGCACATTTGCAGGAAACGTTCCAGCCGCGCCGAGGAATGCTCCGATCCCTGGCCCTCATAACCATGTGGCAACAGGCAGACGAGACCGGACATGCGCAGCCATTTGCGCTCGCCCGACGAAATGAACTGGTCGAAGACGACCTGCGCGCCATTGGCGAAATCGCCGAACTGCGCTTCCCACAAGGTCAGCCCCTTTGGTTCGGCCAGGGAATATCCATATTCGAAGCCCAAGACGGCCTCTTCCGACAGCATGGAATTGATGACCTCGAAGGTCGCCTGCCGATCCGGTCCCAGATTGTTGAGCGGCGTGTGGCGGGCCTCGCTCTCCTGGTCGTAAAGAACAGAATGGCGCTGCGAAAACGTACCGCGTTCCACGTCCTGGCCGGAAAGCCGGATGTTGCAGTTCTCCTGGAGCATGGTGGCGAATGCCAGTGCCTCGCCGGTCGCCCAGTCAATCCCGGCGCCCGACTCAATCGTCTTCTTGCGGGCATCGAGGAACCGCTGGATCGTCCGGTGCACCTTGAAGCCAGCCGGCACGGCGGTCAGCCTTTCGCCGATCGTCTTCAGTTTCGCCATCGCGACGCCGGTTTCGCCGACCCGGCGCTCGTCGCTGGTCTCGGCTGTCGTCAGGCCCGACCAGGCGCCGTCCAGCCAGTCCGCCTTGTTCGGCTTGTAGGCCTGGCCGGTTTCAAATTCAGCCTCCAGATGCGCCCGCCACCGCGCCTTCTGCGCCTCCACCTCATCGGCCGTCACAAAACCTTCATCGACCAGTTTCCCGCCATAAATCTCGAGCGTCGTTGGATGTTTGCGGATCGCCTGGTACATGATTGGCTGGGTGAAAGCCGGCTCGTCGCCCTCATTATGGCCAAAACGGCGATAGCAGAACATGTCGATGACGACGGGCTTGCGGAACATCTGGCGGAATTCCGTCGCCACCTTGGCTGCAAAGACAACCGCTTCGGGATCATCGCCATTGACATGGAAGATCGGCGCCTCGATCATCTTCGCCACATCGGAGGGGTAGGGCGAGGAACGCGAAAACCGCGGATTGGTCGTAAAACCGATCTGGTTGTTGATGATGAAATGCAGCGAACCGCCCGTGCGGTGCCCTTTCAGACCGGAAAGGCCGAAACACTCCGCCACCACGCCCTGACCGGCAAAAGCCGCGTCGCCGTGCAGCAGCAACGGCAGCACGGTCGTGCGATCCACGCCGCCCTCGCGGTCCAGCACGCCGATCTGGTCCTGCTTGGCCCGCGCCTTGCCGAGCACCACCGGATCGACGATCTCCAGATGCGAGGGGTTGGCGGTCAGCGACAAATGCACATTGTTGCCGTCGAATTCACGGTCGGAAGAGGCGCCGAGATGGTATTTGACGTCGCCGGAGCCTTCCACTTCGTCGGGCGTGTACGAGCCGCCCTTGAATTCGTGGAAGATCGCCCGGTGCGGCTTGGCCATCACCTGGGCCAGCACATTGAGCCGGCCGCGATGGGCCATGCCGAACACGATCTCCTGAACGCCGAGCGCGCCGCCGCGCTTGATGATCTGCTCCAGCGCCGGGATCAGCGATTCGCCGCCATCCAGACCGAAGCGCTTGGTGCCGGTATATTTGACGTCGATGAATTTCTCGAACCCATCCGCCTCGACCAGCTTGTTGAGAATCGCCTTCTTGCCTTCATCGGTAAAGGATATCTCCTTGTCCGGCCCCTCGATCCGCTGCTGGATCCAGCCCTTTTCCGCCGGATCGGAAATATGCATGAATTCAACGCCGAGCGTCGAGCAATAGGTTCGCCGCAGGATCTCCAGCATTTCCGGTATCGTCGCGAATTCCAGCCCCAGGACCATGTCGATGAAGATCTTGCGGTCGTAGTCGGCCTTGGTGAAGCCGTAGGAATGAGGATGCAGTTCCTCGTGGTCGCGGCGCTCGGCAATGTTGAGCGGATCGAGATCGGCATGCAGATGGCCGCGCATGCGATAGGCGCGGATCATCATGATGGCGCGAACCGAATCGCGCGCCGCGCTCAGCATCTCGTCCTGGCTCAGATCGGCGCCATTGGCCTGCGCCTTGGCCTGGATCGTCTTGGCAAGGTGGCGCTCGACCTGCTGCCAGTCGCCGTCAAGGGCACTGACCAGTTCGCCATTGGCCGGGATCGGCCAGCCGGGCCGCCGCCAGGGCGCGCCGCGCGCCTCGCGCAAAACGTCGGCCTTGTCGTCTTTCAGTTCCTTGAAGAAGGCCCGCCAGCTGGTATCGAGCGAGGCCGGGTTCTCCTGGTAGCGGGCGTAAAGCTCTTCAAGATAGGCGGCGTTGCCGCCGTAAAGAAAGGACGAGCGCTGGAAGGCTTCGTTCGCCTCTTGCCGTGCCATCGTGCTTCGCGGAACTGTCCCCAGCCCCGCGCCTCTTATCTAGCCGCGCCCGCGCCCCCGCCGAACCGGCGTCCACTCACCTGGCGGCCAGACAAAGGGCCGTCGAATCCCATTAGAGCCTCAACCTTTCAGAACCTCAACAAGAGTCTGCCCCAGTTTGGCCGGCGATGGCGAAACCGTGATGCCGGCCGCCTCCATTGCGGCGATCTTGTCTTCCGCGCCGCCCTTGCCGCCCGAAATGATCGCGCCGGCATGGCCCATGCGCCGACCCGGCGGCGCCGTGCGCCCGGCAATGAAGCCAACGGTCGGCTTGGTCCGGCCGCTTCTGGCCTCGTCGGCGAGGAACTGCGCCGCGTCCTCTTCGGCCGATCCGCCGATCTCGCCGATCATGACGATCGATTGCGTCGCCGCATCGGCGAGGAACAATTCCAGCATATCGACGAATTCCGTGCCCTTGACCGGGTCGCCGCCAATGCCGACGGCGGTCGTCTGGCCGAGGCCCTCCTGGCTCGTCTGGTAGACCGCTTCATAGGTGAGCGTGCCCGAGCGCGATACAATCCCGACCGAACCCTGCTTGAAGATCGATCCCGGCATGATGCCGATCTTGCATTCGCCCGGCGTCAGCACGCCCGGACAGTTCGCCCCCAGCAGCCGCGACTTCGACCCGCACAGCGCCCGCTTGACGCCGACCATGTCGAGCACCGGAATGCCCTCGGTAATGCAGACGATGAGTTCGATTTCCGCGGCGACCGCCTCGGCGATGGAATCGGCGGCAAAGGCCGGCGGCACATAGACCACCGACGCATTGGCACCGGTCACCGCCTTGGCCTCGGCCACCGTGTCGAAGACCGGCAGCGTGTCCTGCCAGGTCGAACCGCCCTTGCCCGGCGTCACCCCGGCGACCATCTGCGTGCCGTGATAGGCGAGCGCCTGCCCGGTATGGAACGAGCCGGTCTTGCCGGTCAGGCCCTGGACGATGATTTTTGTGTCCTTGTCGATGAGGATGGACATCAGGCGGCCTCCTTGACCGCGGCGACGATCTTCTGGGCCGCATCGTCGAGATCGTCGGCGGTGATGACATTGAGGCCGGATGAATTGACGATCTCCTTGCCCCTGCCGGCATTGGTGCCTTCCAGCCGCACCACCAGCGGCACTTCAAGGCCGACCTCCCGGACCGCCGCGACGACGCCTTCGGCGATGATGTCGCAGCGCATGATGCCGCCGAAGATGTTGACCAGGATGCCCTGAACATTCGGGTCGGAGGTGATGATCTTGAACGCCGCCGACACCTTATCCTTCGTCGCGCCGCCGCCGACATCGAGGAAATTGGCCGGCTCGCCGCCATAGAGCTTGATGATGTCCATGGTCGCCATGGCCAGACCGGCGCCGTTGACCATGCAGCCGATGGCGCCCTCCAGCGCGATATAGGAAAGATCGTGTCTGGAGGCTTCGATCTCCTTGTCGTCCTCTTCGCTTTCATCGCGCAGTTCCAGGATGTCGGCGTGCCGCTCCAGCGCATTGGAGTCAAAGCCCATCTTGGCATCGAGGCAGACGATCCGCCCGTCCTCCGTCACGATCAGCGGATTGATTTCCAACAAGCTCATATCCTTGGCCCCGAACGCCCTGTAGAGGTTGCCGCCGAGTTTGCCTGCCTGCTTGGCGAGATCGCCGGAAAGTTTCAGCGCATTGGCGATGCGCCGGCCGTGATGCGGCATGAAGCCGGTCGCCGGATCGATGGAAAAGGTGATGATCTTCTCCGGTGTCCCGGCCGCCACTACCTCGATGTTCATGCCGCCTTCGGTGGAGATGACGAAGGCGACCTGCGCGCTTTCCCGGTCGACCAGCAAGGACAGATAGAACTCGCCCTGAATGTCGGCGCCATCCTCGATATAGAGCCGGTTGACCTGCTTGCCGGCCGGCCCGGTCTGATGCGTGACCAGGGTGCTGCCAAGCATCTGCCCGGCGAATTCGCGCACCTCGTCGATGGATTTGGCCAGCCGCACGCCACCGGCCTCGCCGGCCTCGGGTTCCTTGAACCTGCCCTTGCCGCGGCCGCCGGCGTGGATCTGCGACTTGACCACCCAGACCGGGCCGCCGAGCTCTTCCGCCGCCTTGACCGCCTCTTCCTCGCTAAAGGCCACATGGCCGGCCGCGACCGGCGCGCCGAAGGCCTTGATGACCGCCTTGGCCTGATATTCATGGATGTTCATGCTGTTTCCCTGGTGGCAGGCCGAATGTCAGGCCGAATGTCGGTTGGCGCGATTTCCGCCGGCCTCGCGGCGGCTCAGCCCAGCGCCGGCTGGATCGTCTTGCAGGCTTCGATGAGACCTTCCACCGCCTCGATCGAATGGTCGAACATCGCCCGTTCCGACCGGTCCAGATCGATCTCGATGATCCGTTCAATGCCGCCGGCGCCGATCACCGTCGGCACGCCGACATAGACGCCGCTAACGCCGTATTCGCCATTCAGTTGCGCCGCGCAGGGCAGCACCCGCTTCCTGTCCTTCAAATAGCTCTGCGCCATCGAGATTGCCGAGGCCGCCGGCGCATAGAAGGCCGAGCCGGTCTTCAGCAGGCCGACGATTTCGGCGCCGCCATCGCGCGTGCGCTGCACGATCTCTTCAAGCCGGCCCTTGCTGATCCAGCCCATTTTGACCAGATCGGGCAGCGGAATGCCGGCCACCGTGGAATAGCGTATCAGCGGCACCATCGTGTCGCCGTGGCCGCCGAGCACGAAGGCCGTCACGTCCTCCACCGAGACATTGAACTCATTGGCGAGGAAATGCCGGAACCGGGAGGAATCCAGAATGCCGGCCATGCCGACCACCATGTTTGCCGGCAGGCCGGAAAATTTCTGCAGCGCCCAGACCATCGCGTCGAGCGGATTGGTGATGCAGATAACGAAAGCCTCGGGGGCGTATTTCTTGATGCCGGCGCCGACCTGCTCCATCACCTTCAGATTGATCTCCAGGAGATCGTCGCGGCTCATGCCCGGCTTGCGCGCCACGCCGGCGGTGACAATGACCACATCGGCGCCGGAAATCGCCTCATAGGATTGGGTGCCGGAGAAATTGGCGTCAAATCCATCGACCGGCGCCGACTGGGCGATGTCCAGCGCCTTGCCGTCCGGAATGCCTTCCTGGATGTCGAACAGCACGACATCGCCGAGTTCTTTCAAACCGGCCAGATGGGCCAGAGTTCCGCCGATCTGGCCGGCGCCGATCAAGGCAATTTTATCACGAGCCATGAATTTATCTTCCGTTTACGTAAGGTGTTATCGGGGGGGAGCGGCCAAGGGAAAAGCATTGCCGGTTGCCTAGCGCGATTGCCGCGACGGCGCAAGATAACGCTGGCGCCAGCCGGCTTCAATTCTGAACCCGGATTCCACGGTATTATTGCCAAAACAATGATGCTCCCGGTCAA
>PVMK01126796.1_pt1 | contig 11924 bp, 13 predicted proteins | sample 1853481 | NCBI WGS metagenome assembly PVMK01 (sample SAMN08533507, study PRJNA380276) | Marine sediment metagenome, whole genome shotgun sequencing project. | reverse complement strand
GCCGGCAGCGGTCGGTTGGAAGGTGGATTCCCCGGGATCGGCCTTCGTGTGGGCTGCCTGCGTGGCAGGAGCGGGGCTGGCCGTAGTGTGGCTCGTCGTGCGGCTCGGCCAGGCCCTGGGCCTGCCGGAGAGCCGGCTGTCGTTCGTCCTTATGCCCCGTACCGGCCGCGAGCAGAGAGCGTTCCTGCTGGTTGCGGCGATCGCTGCTCTCGGTGAAGAGTACCTGTATCGCGGCTTCATGTACCACGTGTTCGCCGACGCGCTCGGCGGTGTTTGGGTCGCCGCGGTTCTGACGAGCGTGTCATTTGGCGTCGCACACGGGTATCAGAAGACGATCGGTATGCTGCGGGCCTCGTTGTTGGGGGCGCTGCTCGTGATCCCGGTAATCTGGACGGGAAGTCTGTTTCCCTCCATTGTAGCGCACTTCTGGATCAACGCTGCGGTAGGACTGGGGGGTTGGAAGCGGCTGTTTCCTGAACTGGTTGCTGACGACATCAATCCGCCAAATAGAGAATAAACAGGGACGGTAGACACATGACGTCGCATCCGCTTCGCAAGAGTCTGCTCGCGGCCTTTGGATTAGCTCTGCTGGGCGCCGGGATGCCGACCGGGGCAGCTGCGCAGGAGCTACCCGAATTCGAGCTGGACGGACTGCTTCGGACGGGTCTCAGACTCGAGTCTTCCCGGTACGACGGCGTAAGCGGATTCGAGATCTACGACGCTCGACTCGGACTGTCCGGGAAGGTCGGCATCGTGTTCGACTATGCGCTGCGGGCGGAGTACCAGTTCGAGATCGACGCGGTGCGACTCCTCGATGTCCTGCTGTCCGTGCCGCTCAGCGGCGAGGCACTGCGCCTCGATGCCGGTCTCCTGATGTCGGGTTTCGGTCGCGAAGCCATGCGGTCCAAGGACCTGATTCCCCTGGTCGAGCGGTCGCAGGGATCGCTGGCCATCGCTCCCGGACGACAGGTAGGTGCGGCTCTCCGAGGTGTGGCCCTGGAGGAGCGCCTCAAGTACCGGGGAGGCCTGTACAACGGCGAGGGCGCCACTTTCGGAAACGACGATCGGCGGTTCCTGGTCGCGGGACGGGTAGAGTACAACTCGGCCGGTGAAGTGGAGTTCTTCGAGGACTTCGTCTACGAGTTCGGTGTGGATGTCGCGTTCGCGAGCGACAGCGCGAACCTCGTGTTGCCCGTGAGCCGGCCCGCCGGCGATGAAGAGGGCACTGGCGCGGGAATCCCTGGCTACACGGAGTTCACTGGCGACCGGCTCGCGTGGAGCGCCGACGTAGGGCTGCGATATCGCACATGGTCGTTTGCCGGCGAGTACGCGCGGGCGGAGTACGATCCGAGCGGAAACGCCCAAAAGCTGTCCTCAGACGCCTGGTACGTACAGGGTGGCTACAGTCTGTGGGGGGCGTTCGACCTCCTGGCGCGCTACGACTCATTCGAGACGGCGGCAGGGCTCGGGACCGATGCGGATCGAACACAGTTCCTGGTTTTCGGATTCAACCTGAACCCCGGTTTCCACGCGAAGATGGGTCTGCAATACGCGATCGGCCTCGACAACAGCCTGGTGGGTGTGTCGCAGGCGATCGATCACACCAATACGGGGCCGGCGCTGGCGGACAAGCAGTTTCTGCTCAACCTGCAGGTGTCGTTCTAGGACGGGATCTGCCTTCGCGCATTCGGGGACCACCCGCAAGCCCGATCCCGGGAAGCTGTCAGAAGTAGAACTGGAGTCTGGCCTTGAACGAGTTCTCCGAGCGGAGCGTGTCGCTCGTCGGAGTCGCGAAATCCCAGTTGAGGGCCAGTTTGTTCCTCCTGTAGAAGAAGATCTGCAGCCCGGGCGTGAAGCCCCACACCTCGTTCTTCTCAAGGTCGGTGTTCCCATCCGCCCAGGTGACCCTGAGAACGGGCTCGAGGGCCATGTCACCATCGCCCACGCCGAACTTCCAGGAAACGATCGCCTGCCACGTGGACATGCTGGCGAAGTCGTCGCCCGCCTCAAGGTCGACGACGTCGTTGGCTTTGTTTCGCAGCGGATTGTCGCCAAACACGAACCCCAGCTGTGCGTGCGGGCCCTCCCCGAAGTCGCCCCACTCGACGAACAGCTCATAGTTGTGGTCGTACCTCGACTTCATGCCTTCGGTGACGGTCTCGTAGGTGGCGTCCGTAGCCGCCGCCGCGGCCGCGAACTTGAGCTTCTTCGGGCCAGCGTCGAACTGGACCTGTCCCCGGCCTACGAACTGCTTGGACGCGTTCGAGTCCCGGAACTTGAGGTCCGAGTTTCCGGTGAACCCGCCGACCCAGTACGAGAACAGGCCGCTGTTGGTCGAGCCGCTCAGCTCCACCCCGATGTCACGATCGGACAGGTCGAAGAGGGTCGTGAAGCCGGTCAGCGAGGGCGCGATCACAGTTTCCAGGCCGCGGATGGCTATCTCTCTCTCAACAGTCAGCGTCTGGGTGGAGGAGATGAGGACAAACCCATCGAAAGGACGCTTGAAGTGGCCGGCCTTCAGGCGCACGGCCTTGCTGAACGTGAACCGCCCCCACGCGTCCTTGAGCCCGAGGCTGTCGATCTTGTTGTAGTCCGTTTGGATTCGGAAGTCGATCATGTCGTTGATCTTGCCGCTCACCGTCAGCCGGACGCGACGCAGGAACAGGTCCGTAGCCGGAACCTGCTCGTCACACGCCGAGTCGTCGGGAATCGGGAATCCGCTGCACGAGCTGGTGGCCGCCTGAATCTGAATTCGCCCGTTGAACGTCAACTCCAGTGCGCTGGTCTTGAACTGGATCTCATCGCTTTCCTGCGCCTGCAACGGCGCGGCGGCAGCGAGCGTCATCACCAGTGCGGCCACACCAGAGACCCGTCTCATGCCCTTCCTCCGGTCAGAACGTTTGGTTCAAGAGGGCCAGCAGGAGCGTTGTGCGGGTGGACGTACGCATGCAGGGTGCTACTCCGGCCCGCGGAACCGGTATCCCACTCCGCGGACCGTCTCCAGCATGTCTCCCGCACCGCCGAGCTTGGCTCGCAGCCGGGCGACGTGCATATCCACGGTCCGGGTCTCGATCTGGGCCTCCGTGTTCCATGCGGCTCGCAGAAGCTGCCGCCGCGTCTGTACCTGGCCGCGCCGCTCCAGGAAGACCTCCAACAGCCGGTACTCGAGCGGCGTGAGGTTAATATCCTCGCCGTCGGAGTAGGCGCGATGGAAATCCCGGTCGAGCCGCACGCCCCCGATGCCCAGAATGCGTTCTTCTGCCAATTGCTCAGTCCGCGAGCAGGGCCGTGAGGAACTGGCGCAGCGTAGACGCCGGCAGTTCAGCAGCCCTCCGTACGAGATCTTCTTCCGTTTCCTCGAGAAGGATCGCGTCCGTGTCGTACCGTTCTTCGCCCCGCCGGAACGAGATCCGACCCCGGCACAGATCCGCCGCGGATCGCTCCGCGATCACTATGAGACTCCAGACCTCGTCATGGTCGTGGAGGGTGCCGATCTCGAATTCGCGTGTTGCTGCGTCCCAGATCTGGAGCTGGGGTGGGTCGCCGTTTCGTTTTCCAGACTCGTTCACCGTTCGTCTCCCTGCTGACCGGGCGTGTCCTGCACGTCCGACTCCCACAGCCCGAGCAAATATGGGTCGTAGCGCTCGGGCGCTTGGGTATACTCCTCGATCCACGTTTCGAGGTCCGGCAAGGGAACGCTCTTCCGCAGCTTGCGGGTCACGAGCTGCATCATGGCCTGGAAGCCGAGGGCGCCGGCGGAGAGGTCAGCCTCGCGTGCCGCTTCTTCCATCAACTGATACGTGTGCTCGTCCGTGAGCGAGAGGAAGACTTCGGAGATTCGGGCCGAGCAGTAGTCCAGGTACTTCGCCCGAAGGATGGGGTCCACCTCGGCGCGCTGGTGCGCACCTTCCGAGATGCCGAGTCGATCGTCGCCGGATTTCTGACCCACGTTCGGTGTTGCCCGCGGCTCACCCTTGAGACGTAAACGTGCCCTTGTGGTCCCTGACAGGGTTGTTCAGCAACCTGTCTCGGATGTAGCGCGGGGCGGTGGGAGCGTCAAGCGCTCCCCGGTGTGCACAGGTCGACCTCAGGAGTGTGTTGCGGGGAGGGTGACGGCATCCGATCGCTGCAGTTCACGATACACCGCGCGGCGCACGAGCCCGTACCGGATCACTCGATTGAGGTACTCGGGGTCCCTGTCGCGCACCTCCTCCACGGAGTCGGCGATCTCATGCGGGAGCCGGAGCACCAATTCGACCGCTCGGGTATCTGCCATCGGAGCGCACCTGTAGCTGAAAGTCCAACAATTACTGAATCGCGAGAATCGGGATTCCGTCCATCTCCATTGCGAGGCGAGCGTCCAGCACAACCTCAGGATCTACGATGACCAAACACTACACTTTGCGACCCGGTGAAGCAAGTCGAGAAGTGTGGGGAAAGACCACGTTGCTACAGGTTAAGTGACAGTGCAATACCACGATACAGGAAATGTAGATAACTCACCTCTCACTGTGGATTGTGTGTGAAAATCGTGCGCTGACCCGGTGGGCTCCCGCCGCGAATATCCGCACCAGATCGGCCGATTCCGAGAGCGCGAGCCCACATGTGCACCCCTGCTGTCGTCGGTCAAGTTTTTCAAAACTTTCCGTCCGGCAGATGCCGGCAGCCGCGGTCAGGGACGCCTACCGACTCCAGGCGTTATTGGCGCGGTCATCGTCCGGGAACACCTCCCGCGGATCCAGCTGAGCGTTGGTCACTTCGAGGCCCGCCGGCACCCGGTAAGTGTACTTCGGTCCGAGCTTCCACATCTCGACCGGCAGCTTGAGGGTCTGTGAAGTGCCATCCCCGTACTCGATCCTGAGTTCGGCCGGCATCACCATGTCGCCCCGGCTCTCGAGGTGGATCTCCGTCACGCCGTCATCGGTCGTCTCTACTCCGCCGATCGCCTGGTCGAGACGGGCCGTCGAGTAGACCCATCCCCGCCAGAACCAGTCGAGGTCCATACCCGAGGCATCTTCCATGAACCGGAAGAAGTCCGCGGGAGTGGGGTGCTTGAAGGCCCAGGCGTGCGTGTACTCGGAGAACGCCCGGTCGAACCGTTCCTTGCCCAAGATCTCGTACTGCAGCGTGTGCAGCATGAGCGCCGGCTTGAAATACGCGGCCCAGAACAGATCGTGCTGCTGGTCTGGCGACAGGGCCATCGCCTGTTCCTCGCCCGGGACCGAGTGGTCCGCCCACATCTCGAGTGGCTGTACGGAGATCGCGTCGGCGTAAGGCTCGCCCTCGAAGTACACCTCCACGGACTCGATGTCGATGAACGTGTTGAACCCCTCGTCCATCCACGGGTGCAGGCGCTCGTTGGTGTTCACGATCATCGGATACCACTCGTGCCCGAATTCGTGGGTAAGCACCCAGTAAAGGCCCTCCCTTGTCGTTTCGGTGGGCACGAACGTGAGCATCGGGTACTCCATACCGTCGTTCGGTCCCTCGACCGTGGTGGCGTGCGGCCATGGATAGGGGTACAGGCGCTCGGAGAAGTGCTGGATCGTGACCCACGACATCCGGTTGGCCTCCTCCCACAACGTGGCCTCCGGGCGGTAGAAGGTCTGGATCCGGATGCCATTGTAGGAGCTCGCGTCCCACCGGAAGTCCGGCGCCATGGCGAACGCGAAGTCCCGCACGTTCTCCGCCGCGAAGCGCCACGTCTTCGATCCGGAAGCCCGCCGGTCACGGTTCGATCGCGCCTCCGAACCGGTGATCACGGCCACCGCGTCTTCCGAGCCGTCCGCTCGGGCCAGCCTCGCCTGCTGCTCGTCCGTCAGCACGGCGTCGGGATTCTGGATCGTCCCGGTGGCGGTCACGACGAAGTTGTCGGGCACCGTGAGGGCGACCTGGAAGCTGCCGTACTCCTGGTAGAACTCCCCGGCGCCGAGGAATGGGGTCAGGTTCCAGCCACTCACGTCATCGTACACGGCAACGCGAGGATACCACTGGGCCACCTGGTACAACGTGCCGTCTCTCCCCATACGCCCGTAGCCGTACTCGGGCAGGGTCATCCGCCAGTCGATCTCGATCTCCGTCCGGCCTCCGGGGGGCACGGGGTGCGGCAGGTCCACGCGCGCGATCGTTCCCATCACCTCGTGCTCGAGTTCACGATCGCCCGCCGCCACCCGGTCGAGGCTGATGCCGGTTCCGTCCGAGCACGTGAAATCGAACACGGAATCGCCGAACAGGAGGGGCGGCACCTCCAGCACGCGCGCTTCGCTGTCCGGATTGCACAGGTTGGCGTCCAGCTTGAGCCACAGCGTGGAAAGCGCATGCGGGGAGTTGTTGGTGTAGCGGATGGTCTCCGATCCCGTGAGCAGTTGATTCGTTGGATCGAGGGACACGTCGATCCGATAGTCCACCTTCTGCTGCCAGTAGTCTGGTCCGGGTCTTCCTGCGCCCGTCCGAAGCGTGTTCGCCGCCGGCAGGTTGAGCGGCCTGAATGGAGACCGCGTCTTCCACCCCGGACCCTCCTCCTGGGCCACCGCCGTCGTCGGCGCGAGGAGGAGAAGGGTGGCGGCGAAAATGATCAAGCGGGGGGCGATGTCGAGCATGCGGCGCGGCTTCATTAGAGCCTCCTCTGCGTCCACCGAACGTGCTGGAATAAAGGGACCCGGCAAGATGGCACCGGAGACGCCGGACGCTCAAGTGGGCACCCGCCGGTTTGCCGCCTCCCCGCCGCGGGCCCTATCCTGCGTCCGCCGATTGTGGACGACCGCAACCTGGAGACTGGATGGCGACCGACCGACGGCGCAGGTGGATCAGCGTGATCGTCGCGGTAGTCCTGCTTGCCGCGGGCGTTGGTCTGGCCGGCCGCTTCCCCACCGACGGTACTCACTACGGTTTCTGGTCCATCGTACCGCCGATCGTCGCCCTCGTCCTCGCTTTCACCCTGCGCGACGTGATCGCGGCCCTGTTCATCGGGATCGTCCTCGGCGGCGTGATCAGCGGCAAGCTCAACATCGTGCAGGAGTTTCTGATTCCGTCGATCGGCTCGCCCTCGTTCGGTCTCATTCTGCTCGTCTACTTGTGGGCGCTCGGCGGGCTGATCGGATTGTGGACCCGGACCGGCGGTGCACTTCGGTTCGCCGAGTGGGCAGGTGCGAAGGTCGCGCGCGGACCACGCTCCGCGAAGTTCTTCGCGTGGGCGATGGGGATGCTCTTTCACCAGGGCGGCACGATCAGCACGGTGCTGACGGGAGCCACGGTACGTCCGGTGGGAGATCGGCACAGGGTGTCCCACGAGGAGCTCTCCTACATCGTCGATTCCACGGCGTCACCGGCCGCGACCGTCATCCCATTCAACGTGTGGCCGATCTACGTGGGTGGGCTCGTCGTGGGGACGGTACCCGTGATCGCCACGCAGGAAGAGGCGATCGCCTTCTTCTTCAAGTCCGTGCCGTTCAACTTTTACGCGATCTTCGCGGTGTTGATGACGTTGCTGTTCGCGTGGGAAAAGTGGCCGTGGGTGCCGAAGCGGATGCGGGCCGCGATCCGTCGGGCGCGCGAGACCGGGCGGCTCGATCGAGAGGGTGCAGAGCCCATGGCGGCGGAGGAGCTTACCGAGCTTCGGATTCCCGAGGATTACGAGCCGAGTCTCATCGACTTCTTCGGGCCCGTAGGCACCCTGCTGGCGGTGGCGGTCGTACCGTTCGTCGTCACGTTCTACATCCAGGGGAATCGGGAGTCGCCGTCGCTGCCGATCGCCGAGGCCTTCGTACTCGCCGTGCTCGCGGGGATGGCGATCGCGCTCGCTCGTGGGATGAAGCTGCGTGACGTGATGGATGGGTTCATCAGCGGGTGTAAGGGCGTGACGATCGGCGCGCTCGTGCTGGCCCTGGCCGTAACGCTCAAGTCGGTGGCCGACTCCCTGGGTACGGCCGACTACGTGATGCAGACCGTGGGGCCGTGGGTGAGTCCTGTCGCCCTGCCGGCCGTCCTGCTGGCGGTGACGATGTTCGTCGCTTTCTCGACAGGAACGTCGTGGGGGACGTACGCCGTGCTCTTCCCGGTGGCGATGCCGCTTGCCTGGTCGGTGCATCCGGATCCCGCATTCCTCACACTGTGCTTCGCCGCCGTCACGGGCGGCAGCGTGTTCGGCGACCAGTGCTCGCCGATCTCGGACACGACCATCCTCTCGTCGGTCGCCACGGGCTGCGACCTGATGGATCACGTGATGACCCAGCTTCCGATGGCTATGATGGCGGCGGCCGGAGCGGCCGTGGTGTATACGGTGCTGGCCGCGATGATCGTGTAGCCGGCGAACGGGTCTGCGCTGGCCACGGGAGCCGGATCGTGACAACGCCGCTCTCGGAAATTACGTTTGTGCTGGGACAGACAGGAGCCTGGCCGGTTGCGGCCGCAGTCTATTCGGGGAGGATCGATTTGAGTGACAGCGGAGCGAAGTCGGCTCTGATACTGGGCGCATCCAGCGGTTTCGGCGAGGCCGCCGCTCGGGAGTTCGCGAAAGCGGGCTATGACATCTTCGGCGTCCATCTGGACCGGCGCGCCGGCCTGGCGCACGTGGCTGAGATTCGAGCCGAAATCGAGGCCGAGGACGTGAAGGCCGTGTTCTTCAACATCAACGCGGCCAGCGTCGAGAAGCGTGACCAGGTGCTGGACGAGATCGCCGACCAGGTCGAGCCCGGCTCGATCCGCGTGCTGCTCCATTCGCTCGCCTTCGGTACTCTCAGGCCTTTCGTGGCGCAGGATCCAGCAGCCTCGATGACGATGGAGCAGATGGACATGACGCTCACCGTCATGGCGCACACGCTCGTGTACTGGACGCAGGGCCTGGTTCGGCGGGAACTCATGGGGCAGGGCGGCCGCATCTACGCGATGACGAGCTCGGGTGGAGATCGCGTCATTCCGTCCTACGGAGCCGTGTCAGCGGCCAAGGCCTCCCTGGAGTCGCACTGCCGGCAGCTGGCCCTGGAGCTCGCGCCCCACGGGATCACGGCCAACTCGATCCGGGCGGGAGTCACCGACACTCCCGCCCTGCGGAAGATCCCGGGCGCGGAGCACATGATCGAGGAAGCCAGGCAGCAGAACCCCTACGGCAGGCTCACCACCACAGAGGACGTGGCCCGATGCATCGTCGCCCTGGCGGCCGACGGCACGGCCTGGATGACAGGCAACGTCATTCGCGTGGACGGTGGTGAGGACTTCGTGGGATCCATGCCAACTTCGGGTTGATAGCATGTTCCGGAAGAAAGAAAATGACGAGAGTCTGGCGAAGCTGGCTACCTGGGCCGTGCGGAACCGCACGCGGGCGCTGAGGAACGAGATCGCGCGGCCGTGGCGACGTGGCCGGAGCACCCCGGAGGCGGAGGTCGGTCGGTGGGTCGGCCTGGGCCTCGCTCTGGGCGCTCTCGTTCTGGGGGCCGGTCTCGCGATCCTCACGACGCTCTCCGAGGATTAGCAGCCTGTTGATAGTACCGGTCTGCGGCGTGCAGATGGCGCCTCGACGCGGAGACCTCGAAGCCAACGTCAGGATGTTCGAGGCCGGCTTCGCGGCTGCGGTGGCGGAGGGAGCCCGACTTGTCGTGTTCCCGGAGGCGTCGCTCACGGGCTACGTGTACCACGACAAGGAATCCGCGAGATCAGCGGCCATCCGCGCCGACGGGCGCGAGCTGGCCAGCGTCGCGGAGGCCTGCCGCAAGGCGGGCGCGTGGACGGTCGTCGGGGCGATCGAGAGGGACGGCGACCTGCTGCGCAACTCCCTGTTCCTGGTCGGGCCTGACGGTCCGGTCGGCCGCTATCGTAAGCTTCATACGCTGTGCCTCGGGGTGGACCGCTTCACGACACCTGGTACGGAGCCGCCTCCCGTGTTCGAGACCCCCGTGGGCCGTCTGGGTCTCAACATCTGCTACGACGGGACGTTCCCGGAAACGGCGCGCGCGTTGAAACTGGCCGGCGCACAGTTGATCCTGCTTCCCACCAACTGGCCAAACCTTCGCCTGAAGCGCGAGCAGGTGCAGATCCGGGCGTACGAGAACCACGTGAACTATCTAGCCGTGAGTCGGGTCGGGGTCGAAGAGGGCGTCGTGTTTCACGGCGGCAGCGTGGCGGCCGATTTCCGCGGAGAAATCGTGGCGACACTCGGCGATGGTCCGGGGCTCATGCACATCGAGTTCGACCTCGCGGCGGCCGACGCCAACCGGGTGGTGGAGAAGGATGGGGAGTACGAGTACGACTACGTGGCGGATCGGCGGCCGGAGGTGTACGGGCGACTGACGGTCACGCCTCCAGCAGGCGTGCCGAGCGGAAGTCGACGCGCCTAAAGCGGAGGTACCGGATACACTGGCCGCTCGAGGTCCGGAATCTCCAGCCGGATTTCGTCGAGCAGTCCGATCGCGGCCGGCAGCTCGGGAGCCTGGACTTCGACGGACACGGCCCCGGCCGGGTCCACGATTCCTTTCAGCGTTTCGAAGCTGAATCCCGTGAACAGCAGGATCGCGCACGTCCCCGCCATCCCCAGGATCTCGGTTATCTCGACTCGCCCGATCATCATTCCACCCCTCCTCATCGGCCCCTCGCGGGCGTGGCGACGGCCTCCCATCGCCTTCTAATCGTTTGGACAACGCGAGTGGTCCGATCGTTGGCTCCCACTACGAGAGCCGGGCGGTGGATGTTTCGTTGCTCAACAGCCTCCTGAAGCAGCCGTCGATGGCCGAAGCTACTTCTATTCGAAGGAGATACGGACGATGTGTCCTTCCGGACCGACCAGCCATCCGGCGGCCGGTGAGGCGATGTCCAGCCCCCAATAGCTGGCGGTGTCCCCCGACGACCAGGTGCGGCCCTCGTCTGGCGACCAGTCGGCCCCGTTCGGCCCGACGGCCACGAGAGTGGGAGTCGGCGCTCCGGGCACGTACGCCGCGCCGTACACGGCTCCGGCCAACACGGGTCTGCCCGACAGGTGCCAGGTCACGCCACCGTCGTCGGTGGCAGCGACGTTGTCCGTGTGCTCGTCCGGCCGGGACAGGTCGCCCCCGAGGATTACTCCGTTCAGCGAGTCCCGGAACGCGACCGTGAAGATGCCCGCGGCCTCGCCTGCGGGCAGGGGCGATGGGATCGCGGTCCACGTTCGGCCATCGTCACTCGTGACGAGGACGCGCGCGGTGTCGGCGGCTCCAGTGCCGATCCACGCTCTCCCGGCGGGTCCGAGCGTCACGCACGTGCCGCTGGCGGCGAAGCCACCCTCGCCCGGGAGGGCGTGGATCGGCACTGGACCGCGTGTACTCCCAGGTCTCGCCCCCGTCGCGGGTGCGGAGGATACGAAGCTCGCCATCGACCGCGTCGCCGTACACGATTCCACGTTCGGCATCGCGAAACTCGAAGCAGTCGTAGAAACCATCGGGTTCCGGGTTGAGGAACTGCAGGCCCCAGGTCTCGCCTCCATCCAACGTACGATATATGCGTGACATCTCACCCGGCCCGGCGCTCAGAAGCCACGCGCGATCGGCGTCCAGCGCGTGTACGTCGCGGAACTGGAGGGTGTCGGCCCCGGGCATGACGTGGGCGCTCCAGGTCCTTCCGCCGTCCAGGGTGCGGGCCCACGATCCCCCGTGGCCACTCACCCAGACCACGTTACTGTCCACCGCGCTCACGGCCTGCAGGAGCACGTCCGTCCCACTCTCCTGCCACTCGAGTCGAATCATCGTCAGAGGACCTTGCGTGTCGGCGGCGCTGGTCCCGCCTTCGCCGTCCGGCGTTGCCTCCGGGCCGGCGCACCCGGCGATGACCAGGGCGCACGGGGCGACTATCGAGAGGAGCTTCATCGTGCCCGCTCCGTTTCGGGCTCGCTTTCAAGACTCACGATTGCGTGGTGGCGTGCGGGCCGGCTATCCGGGAAGCTGATCTCGAGCTCCGTCACATGG
>PVMK01179998.1_pt1 | contig 11927 bp, 10 predicted proteins | sample 1853481 | NCBI WGS metagenome assembly PVMK01 (sample SAMN08533507, study PRJNA380276) | Marine sediment metagenome, whole genome shotgun sequencing project. | reverse complement strand
ATCCGCAGGGATACCGACTGCAAACAGCTCGGGAGCACGGGGTAATTGTTCGAGGCCGCCACCAGGGCTTCGCTCCGGATAGCGACCGATCAGCACAGCGATGGCATGTTCGGCTTCAGCAAGGCGAGCTTCAAAAAGATAACGTACTGCCTGAGCCCCAGTCAGGTTCTGGCGTGCCTGGTACATGTCGACAGCTGGGACCAAGCCCAAATTATAGCGATTCTTGACACGTGCCACCGTATCAGCAAAAGAGGCAATTGATTGATCGGTCAGTACCAGCTGGGCACGTTGTTCAACAGCAAGAAAGTAGAGGTCGGTTAATCGCGCTGACAACCCCAGGTAGAGGGTCTCTACATCTTGACGACTTGCCAACAACTCCAACTCTGCTGCTCGGCTCTGCGCCGCCAACTTGCCCCATAGATCAAGCTCATAACTGGCCGCAAGCGACAGCTGTTGACTGTTGCCTATGAAATCACCCCCGAACGAGAACGACGACTGTTGGCTGCCGTCGGTAAAATCACCCGTCAGTCCAGGTTGTTTTGAGCGGCTCAGGTTTCCTCCACCAGAAAGGACCGGTGATTGGTCACTGCGAGTGATTCTAAAGGCGGCTTCGACCTGCTCCAGACGGGCAATTGCCTGGGTCATCTCAAGGTTCTGATCGAAGAGTTCTGCCATCAACAGGTTGAGGTGCTCATCGTTAAAAACCAGCCACCACTCATCGACTGACAGCCCCTGCTCATCGACCGCTTGATTTTCCAGATATTCCGGTGGTGGAGTCACTGACAACTCAACTTTGATTGGATCATGCAATGAACAACCAGCCAGAATTAGTATCGTGCAGAGAACGCCAAGACGTATCATCATTGAGTCGCCTCCATGCCCGCCGTAGCAAAATCCAGGAAGAGATCAACCAATTCATCGACGGGCACATCGATGTTGACATCGTCTGGCACGATGGAATGACGCTCGTGACAGCGCATGATGTGACTCAGTGAGCCGAAAGCAAAGTGCACCCTCCAGAAGAGAGTCTGACGCGATAATTCCGGCAGAGAGAGAGCCAAAGCCTGAAATAATCGATTCATAAGAGGCTCCATATGATTCATGAAAATCGTCATGGCAACACCACGAGGCTCAGCGAGAATCCTGCCAATCAGCGCAACAAAATCCTCGCTGTCAGAGCCATGTAGGCGTAAGCACAGGGTTGGCTCAACAAATGTCCGCAGGACCTCTCGGCACATCGGTGTTTCTCCGGCTCTTTCCGTTTTCTCCAACAGAGCTTCAAGCTGACCAAGACGAATTTCATTAAGAGGGTTCAGGCGGCGTTCGATGACTGCTTCGAGAAGGGATTCTTTGCTACCAAAATGATAGTTGACTGCGGCCAGATTGACTTTGGCCTCAGTAGTTATACTGCGCAGTGAGGTGGGATGATAACCATCCCTGGCGAAAAGATGCTCCGCTGCGCTGAGAATTCTCTGCTTGGTGTCTGGCTGGCTCATTGGATGTCTACATCTCCATGGGAAACAAAAAAACAGCAACGGCATTCATACGTATGATTTAAACGTTTGTTTTAATCGGGTCAAGTAAAAATTCCCGGAGAGGGTGCAATCGCAAACAAATTGCCAAAAAGACGTCTGTGTAGCACTCTGCCATTATCGCGTAGTATAACTATTAATCATTTCAGATACCTTCGTTGCGCCTGGCCACTTTCATGCTAGCCTTTAGATATCATTTCATCTGAAGGATATGTCCTTAATGTTCACTTGGAAACGTTTTATTCTGACAAGCGCAATCACCCTGCTTCTTGCCCTGACTTTCATCGTGCTCATCCTGCCAGGCATAATCAGCGACCGCGCCAGTAGTTGGGTCGCTGAGGAGACCGGCCGGACCCTCACGATCGAATCAATCAGTATCAACCCATTCAGTCTCAGCATCGAGATCCGCAAGCTCCAGCTAAACGATACGGATCCTGCCAAACCATTCGTCTCCTGGGACCTGTTGAGTGTCTCTCTGAGCATGGCATCGCTCTATCATCGGGCCCCGATAATCGACGAGCTACGCCTCGACAACCCTTATATCCACTTGGAACGGTTGACGGATGACAGTTTCAACTTCAGCGATTTACTTCCCCAAAAAGGTCAGACGGACCCTGTCGACTCAGCGGACGAACCAACCCATTTCTCGATTAATAACATTTCAATCAATAATGGCCAGATCGATCTTATTGACAACAGTCTTGAAGAACAGATTCACCATACGATCCGCGATTTACAACTGGTCCTGCCAGCCATCGGCAATCTCCCCTACATGGTTGAAAATCCTGCACAACCATTGCTTCGGGCAGTCGTCAACGATTCCCCCATTAATCTCGAAGGCAAACTGAAGCCATTTACCAGCATCCAGGAGATGCAATTCGATCTGGTCCTGGATAACATAGATCTGCCATTTTATCTTAGCTACATCCCGGTTGATCTGCCTGTTGAGTTGCGCAATGGCAAACTCAGCCTTGACCTCGACATTCTCTATCGAATCTCAACCGAGAACGGCGGCGAACTTGAGATGAGCGGAAAAGCAGATCTGACCTCTCTTGACATATGGGACCGGCAACAGGAGAAACTCTTTTTTCTGCCGCTACTACAGGTCGAGCTCGCCCCATCTCAACCATTGAAACAGCAAGTTCACCTCTCAACAGTACGTGTCTACAATCTCGAAGTGCAACTAAAACGAGACCTACATGGCGAATGGAATCACGCTCGTATGGCGCTGGCAGAAGAGGAGCAAGCGTCTCCAAAAACACAGGAGAAAGAGACCGTTCCCTTCAAACTTCTGATAGATACGTTAGAGATCCATGATGGGGTACTCTTCTTCGAGGACAACCTCCCAGCTGGAGGCTTTGATACTGTGGCACGCGAGATCAATCTCAATGTCAGCGATTTCTCCCTCGATGCAAAGAGCGGAATCCCCTTCGGCTTCTCCCTGAAAACAGAGCGAGACGAGATGATTAAAATCAACGGTCATTTCCTGCTCGCCCCCTTCACTCTGGCCTTGCAAACCGAAGTTCTCAATATCGACATGGCGGCCTATGAGCCGTATTACCAGGACGTTTACTCGGTGCCTCTCGGTGGAAGACTCGATCTGCAGGCGAATTTGATGATCAATCCAGAACAACCGATGCTGATCAGTAACGGCATGATCAAGTGGCAGGATGCTTACATGGCCTTCAATGAGCAGGAAGGTATGAGAATTGCCCTGGTTGACATCGCCGATCTCTCCTTCGACCTTGGCAAGAATCGGCTGGAAGTTGGCTCGGCACGCTATGAAGATGGTTTGGTCAACTTTTCGCGCAGTGCCGAAGGCCATTGGTCTTTCTTCTCGAGAAACTTCCCGATTCTGGCCAAATTAACGGAGACCCCAGATGAGGAACTCCCCCCTGAGACCACAAAGAAAGATCCGGGTTTCAGCTACAACATCGGCAAACTGACCATCAAGGACTGGGCGTTTGAAATTAACGACAATCTCCCGGAGACCCCAGCCAAACTGGAAGCTGGCGAATTCAACCTGACCATTAACAATCTGGCGGCACCAGAAAAGGTCGAGAGTCCATTCACCTTTTCGACGACTTTTCAGCATAAGGGGAAAATCGAAATCAAAGGAACGGCTTCACTCGCCGATCAATCGGTCAGCCTGAATACCCACCTTAAATCGATCCCACTATCGACCTTCGCTCCATACGTCGCTGAGCAAACAAACCTGGTTCTCGTTGACGGCTACCTCAATGCACGAATGAATAGCTTTATTGACGCCGGTTCCGAACCGTTACAAGTCACTTATGACGGAGATATCGGCATCAGCCGTTTCCATTTGCTCGACAGCCTGCACCGTGAGGATCTGCTGAAATGGGACAACCTGCAGTTCGCTGGAATCAACGGGCAGGCGGAACCGTTGAAGGTAGCGATCGAATCGATCACCCTCAGTGACTATTTCGCCAAAGTACTTATTGATAAAGACGCCCGTCTGAACCTTGCAGAAGCGTTCAACAATAAGGAGATAACTGATACTGCTGTCGAGGAGGGGAATACCACCGAAACGAAGGATAATCCAGAGGAGGTATCAGCACCTCAGAATATCAGTATCGGAACCATTACTTTGCAAGGTGGCCATGTCGATTTCACCGACCGTAGTCTGCTACGACCGTTCCGTGCCGACATGCGTGAGTTAGGCGGTCGCATCCAGGGACTTAGCTCCGACCCGAAAACCCGTGCCGATGTCGACCTCAGGGGTCACCTGCGCAATCAATCTCCCTTGGTGATCAGTGGTGCAGTCAATCTTCTGGCGGAAGAACTCTTTCTCGACCTTAAACTCAACTTCAACGACATTGAGCTCAGTCCCCTCTCCTCCTACACCGGAACCTATGTCGGCTACCTGATCGAGAAGGGCAAACTCAACCTGGCCCTGGAGTATTATCTTGAGGATGATCAGCTCAAAGCCAACAACAAGATATTCCTCGATCAGTTCAGTTTCGGTGAATCGGTTGAAAGTGAACAAGCTATCAGTCTGCCGGTCAACCTGGCCGTCGCCCTTCTAAAAGACCGGAATGGCGAGATACACCTCGACATACCGGTGTCCGGAAATCTTGACGACCCGCAGTTCAGCATTGCCGGAGTGGTATGGACAGTCATAAAGAACCTGCTGATTAAGGCAGCCACCTCGCCTTTTGCCCTCCTTGGAGCCTTGATTGGTGATGACGAAGAGGATTTCAGTAATATCAGCTTCGAACATGGCTCTGCACAGCTGAGCACTACAGAGAAAGACAAATTACAACGAATGGCACGAGCCTTGACGGACCGTCCAGCCCTTGAAGTTGAAATAAGTGGTTTCATCGACCCGGACAACGACCCCGAGGGTTACCGCAGGGAGCAGCTCAAGGTGAAAATCAAACGTCTCAAATATCTTGATCTGGTCAAGGCGAAGGAACTCCCTGAAGGCACCAGGGAAGAGGATGTGATTGTCCCTGTCGAAGAGTATGCCGACTACCTCTGGCAAGTTTACCGCAAGGCAAAGTTTCCTAAACCACGCAACTTTATCGGCATGACAAAAAAACTGCCTGGAACCGAGATGGAAAAACTGATCTACGCCAACACTCCGGCCACACAAAACCAGCTTACAGATCTTGCTCAAGCACGTGCCCTGGCAGTACAGGACTTCCTGATTGAGAAAGGTCAGTTGACGCAAGAAAGGATCTTTTTAAAGGAGCCGGACATCACCGCAGCTCCGGACCATGAGACAACCTATCGCGCCAGAGTCGAGCTCGGTGCAACGGTTCGTTAACTTCAATCATTGCCAAGAGGTTGTCGGACACTTCACACAAATTTCTTTAGACAAAATTACTGAGGAACACCTGATTGAAAACCTGTTCATTCATACTCTTTTGAGTTATTCTGTGTTGCGTTTATATTTAATTTCAGAGGAGTCAAGATAGTCATGCTTACACGTATTGTGCTTTTCCTACTGGTTGTCGGACTGGTTTATCTCAATTACACCACGCCGAAAATCGAGGACCATCAAGCCTTCCTGCTCGCCGAACTGCAGCAGAGCTATCCGATTCCAGAGGAAATGCAGGAACGACTCTGGAGACAGACCGATTATTCAAACTTCATGGTCTGTTCATTCATGAAAACCAGAGAAGGCAGCACGCTGATTTCTTATGGCTTCCTGAAGAAAGTCAAGCTGGTTGATACCGAGTGGGTCGATAAAGTCAAAGAGCAGCTACAAAGACAGGAAGACACCTATTAATTCATCCTGTGAAGGCGTAAGCAGGCAGACCTCCCCGTAAGCGAGTCAAACAACCTGAATACAGGCAAAAAACCTACAAGAGATAAAGTTCTGTAACTGTGGCCAACCTTAATATTCTCCTCAACAATCTAAGTAAAATCGACTGGCGGCTGTTGACACGCCCCGTCATTCTCAGCGTCCTGGTTGGCCTGGTCACCGGTAGCGCAGCCGTGCTTTTTTACTTCGCCACGAACAGTATCGAACATCTTTTTCTCAACGACTTGGCTGGCTACCAACCACCCAAAGAGGGTGCAGAGGCGGTGCTGGCCATGGGTGATCAGATGATTGACTCCCTGGCCATGGATCATCGCTGGTTCCTCTTTTTGATACCGATTATTGGCGGCTTGATTTCCGGCTTTCTCGTCTTCAAATTTGCCCCGGAAGCTGAGGGGCATGGCACTGATGCGGCAATCGACGCCTTTCACAACAAAGGCGGCGTTATCAGGGCACGCGTCCCGATCATCAAGGGCCTGGCCTCTATGGCGACTATCGGCACTGGTGGTTCAGCAGGGCGTGAGGGTCCAATTGCGCAGATCGGGGCTGGTTTTGGTTCGTTTATTGCCACTAAATTGAAACTGACTTCTGCCGATCGACGGATACTGCTGCTGGCCGGGATGGCTGGCGGTATCGGTGCCACTTTCCGTTCGCCCCTTGGTGGTGCCCTCTTTGCTGTCGAGGTTCTCTATAAAAACCCGGAGTTTGAACATGAAGGACTGATCCCGGCTATCATCTCCTCAATTACGGCGTTCTCTCTCTTTGGTGCCACCACCGGCTGGAAACCTTTACTGGCGACTCCGCAGTTCAGCTTCGAGCATCCACGGGAACTCATCTTCTTCCTGCTGCTTGGCATCACCTGTGCCGCCTTGGGCAAGTTGTACGTTAAGTGTTTCTACGGCGCACAGCATCTTTTCAAAGAGTGGGATTTCCCGATCATGCTGAAACCTGCGGTTGGCGGACTTCTGCTCGGTCTGCTGGCAATGGCGGTACCTCAGGTACTCGGCTCCGGCTACGGATTGGTGCAGGCCGCCCTCTATGGCAAGGTCGCTCTCTGGGTCATGTTGCTGGTTGCCTTTGCCAAGATTATTGCTACTAGCCTGACGATCTCATCCGGCGGTTCCGGTGGTGTCTTCGCACCCAGTCTGGTCATTGGTGCCATGCTTGGCGGTGCTTTCGGTGCGACAGCAGAGCTACTCTTCCCGGCGATGGTTCACGACCCACGGGCCTATGTATTAATCGGCATGGCTGGCTTTTTTTCCGGCGTGTCCAAAACGCCGATCGCTACCCTGATCATGGTCAGTGAGCTGACTGGAAATTACGGTCTGATCGCTCCATTAATGCTGGTCTGCACCGTGGCTATGATCGTCTACCCACGCAACTCAATTTATCAGAAACAGGTCAAAAGCCGCATCGATTCACCGGTTCATCTCGGCGATTTCATTGTCGACATCCTTGAAGGAATCCGGGTTGATGACTTGCGTGAGCATGGTCGAGAACCAACCCTGATTGCCGAAGGTCTGCCTTTACCGCAGATTCTCGAACAGATCGCCAATGCCGAGTGCGCATACTATCCGGTCGTTGATGAGAACATGTGTATGACCGCTATTTTCTCTATCAATGACATCCGGCGAATCCTGGCCGAAGAGCTTCCCCCCAGCCTGGTTCTGGCCAGCGATATCGCAGTGTCCCATGTCATCACAACAACGCCAGATGAGTCCTTAACAGATGTCATGCGCAAACTTTCCAGCCGTGGCCTGGAAGAGATCCCGGTGGTTTCTGAGGATGACTCTCAACAGGTTCTTTTCATGCTGACGCGCCGTGCCGTTCTGGCCCGCTACGCCACGGAACTTGAAAAAAACAAGAAACATTACTCGACAGACGAATAGAGAGTTGATGACTAGAAGATTGAACCTCACCAGCATTGCAAATTCCCTGGCAAAGCAAAGTCCCGCGATACAGGACCTCAGGAAGAAAGGCCATGCCGCCGTCGCCATCGTTCTTAAAGAGGGGGAAATCTCTCCGGAAGTCCTCTTTATTATTCGTGCAGAGCACGATCAAGATCCATGGTCAGGTAATATTGCTTTTCCTGGCGGTAGACTGAACTCTACAGAAGAGTCACCACAACAAGCTGCAGAGCGAGAAACCTTCGAAGAGCTTGCTCTACCCCTTGGCCAGGCTCGCTACCTCGGCCGACTCGACGACCTCTACGGGTCAACTTTGCCAGTGCTGGTCTCCTGTTTTGTCTATCAGCTTCTCGAACCAGCAAAATTACAACCCAACCATGAAGTTGCTTCAACCTTCTGGTGCCCACTTGAAAAGTTGCTGGAGCCTGAGCGTCATCAGCAGAGGACTTTCTTTTATAGTGGAAAAGATCGTACTCATCCGGTGGTTGAACTGCTCGACCCGCAACAGCCTCTTCTGTGGGGGATCACCTACCGACTGATTCGCAACTTTTTCGCACGATGTGAACTTGATTTTGGTTCTTCGGAAGAGTAAGAAACGACATCATTCTGGACAGCAACTTGCCTCATCGCCATTCTGCGTTAGAATCCCAATAGCATTGTCACTCTTATTGAATCTCCACAAACGACAATTAATGAAAGAGAGAAGTAATGAACAACCGTCATTTTCGCAGAGTTCCTTTTGAAGCTGAAGTCACACTGAATTCCGGTCCGGATGTCTGGTCAGGTGAACTCCTTGACGTCGCCATGAAAGGTGCTATGGTCGGCACCGATTCTCCTCTTCCTCTCGCCCTTGGCACCGAGTACAGACTCTCTATCTCACTGCCTGGGACGCCGATATCACTCGACTTTCAGGCGGAACTGGTACATCACGAAGAGAGCCGCTACGGTTTCAAGTTTATCAGCGAGAATCTGGAAACCCTGACCCATTTGCGTAAGTTGATTGAACTCAACACGGGCGACGCTGAAGCAACTCGTAGCGAGCTTTCTGCCTGGCTCAGCACCTGAAGTTGACGACACATCACAGACAGGAAAAGGCAGCCTCTCAAGGCTGCCTTTTAAAATTTGGGCTAACAACGACTTCAATCATCCAACGTCCGAGACAGACCGTAGAAACTTTATTTGTGACCAAGCCAGTAGACTAACTTAAGAGCCAACTGACGGTTAGCTTCGTCAAGAAAACGATTCTGAAAAACAGCATCGTCACCAAGCACGACATAACGACCCTGCCCTATTTCACCGGCAATCATGACTCCAAACGTCTGCATAGCATCCACTTCTGTGAGTTGATTGTCACGATTCAGATCAATCCAGCTATGTTGACTGGTCGCAGCGATAATCGTGGTGTGTGGTGCCGTCCCACGTAAAGCCCAGGCACCGTAAAGGGTAAAGTTATCCAGACCTGCCGTTACTGGGTGGTCAGCCATGATACTTACTGTAAAATTGAGTGGATTGCCATCAACCGTCTGACTCGTTTCACGCAGGGTGCCATTAGTGTAATCAACGTCCAGGTGATGTAACAGATCGCGAGCAGGCGGTGCAATGTGCAGCATGATCGCCAGACCGCCACCAGCATCGATAAAATCAATCACAGTTTCAAGTTCACTCTCTGAAAAAGGCAGAAATGGGCCAGAGATAACCAGTACATCAACCGAGGCCAATATCGCTTTGGTCAAACCATCGGCATGGCTTATAACATTAAAGCCGTTATCCTGATAAAGCACCGCCAAATCGGACAGATCCAGAGGACCACTTTTGTTGATGACAAATTGCTGAGCGTGAGATTCGTCAAAAAGTACAATGGGCCCAGCGATAGAGTGAGTAGTCAAAAAGCATACTGCAACCACAGCTAAGAGAATAGTGCGTGCGAAAAAAAACATCATAAGACCTTTAATCTATGAAATTGGTGGGTTTGATATTACAAGAGCAGCAGATGATACAGAGGTATTCTAACCGAAAGGTTGCAACGATTTCAATTTTCACCAAGAAATGAGGTTATTCTCTTCATCAACCAGCATGCCGTAGCAGTTGCCAGCCGGTTGCGTCCCGCGGACATCCCGCGACACAACGACCTGATCAACATTGGGACGTCCATGACGGTTACAAGCGACGGGAGCTTCAACGCACGACCAGCCCAAGCTACCATCATTTAACGGCATAAAACACTGAAATAACCGTAGTAACAGGAGCTGCACTTTATTCTAACTCATCATGCTACATAGGCAATAACCTGATAAACAGGGGCTTAACTCTCTGCAAAGCGATTCAGGAACCACTCCTCCCAAAGAAGAAAAAGCAAGACCTGTTCCTTAAAATGTGTTATGAATATGCCGATTAAATTTTGAGTGTAGATCGAAAACAAGGGGAGGCTTAAGATATGGGACTCATTGACGTGCAAAAGACGATCAAGGACTCCATCCAGACTGAAAAAGACGCCATGGATTACTATAAATATGGTGCGGAGCGTATGGCTGAAGATAAGGCACGCCGGACATTTGAGATTCTTGCTCGGGAAGAATATCAACACGCTGAATCTTTCTACCGGATCTATTCCGGGGATGACATTCCTTCCTTCCAGAAATTTATGGATGCACCGCCGGATACTGAATCAAGTTGGTGGAAGAAACTACAGGGCCTTTTGGTTCAGGATTTTGACGAACGCAAAGCTCTCGAGTTGGCAATTGAGCAGGAAGATGCGCTGGAAAAAAGCCTCCGTGAGATAGCAGCCAAGATCGATGACCCTGATATTGCGCGGATCTACCTGGCGAACGCCACCTCGACTCACAACCACCTGGAACTGGTAGAAGAAGATTATAGGGCCATGTTAGGTATGAGTGGCTGATTCTTTACGAAATAATTATTGATCTAAACAAAAAGGCCGTTCCCTAGTGGGGGCGGCCTTTTTTGTTTTTTTACTAACGACTCTAATGGCTAAGCAAAAATTTCGTCCGACAAGGCGTAGTGTTTTTTCAGGGGTGAAGGCATACACGGTATGTCGAAGTCCTGAAAAAACGCTGCAACGCAGTAGGGCGGACTTTTTGCAACGCCATTTAGTTGAACATTTTAGCGCCGAGGTATGCCAGTGCTGGCCAGGCGATCAAGATGGCAGAGACAAAGGCGAATACGCCGAGTACGCTCATGATGGCAACAGTGTAGCTGGCTTTTACATTATTGATGACGTTAGATGCGGTTTTCATGTCGATTCTCCTATAGTTTCTCTCACTCAACTGAGAGGGTTGGCTGTTGAAGGCTAGATCCTAGTTAAAAAGCTTCGAGCCAATATAGGCAAGAGCTGGCCAGGCGATCAGTACGGCTGAGATGAATGCAAAGACGCCGAGAGCAGCAATAACGAGAACCAGGTAACTACTTTTTACATTATCCATAACGCGACTTTGAGTTTTCATAACGTTCTCCTGTCAATTTGTTGGTAAGTTGTTCCTCCTCGTTGATTAAAGTTTTAACATTAACTGGAGCTCATGTCAACAATTAAATTAAAATACTCTCACTCTTTATAATATTTTGACAACAGGCTTTTTTGAAAGGTTTTTATGGAGGGTATTTTATAAAGGCAGGTGTTGATGAAAAGGGATTATTAATCTTTATTTTGCTGATTTCTGCTAATTGCTAATAAAGATCTAGCGAGACAACAGGCGCGAGCAACCATTTACAGCTTAAAATTGCGCCAGTCGACAGCATCATAGTCGGCCAAAAGCGCCAGAGCAATAAAGGTGTCAAGCTCCGTCCACGAACACCCGGTTAGCTCTTTTGTAAAGACCCGGAACAAATCGACCTCTTGCATAAAGACCTCCCGAAAGCGCCAACGAAGTACCTGCTCCGGCAGAGCCAATGGATTACCAGCATGAAGAGTACAAACTGTGCCGTCAAAATCCGCGCCACTGATATCGATATTTGGCAGGCCATGTAAACGACAGGTCAAAGGTCTGTTTGCATAGACTAAACAGTAACCGTTCTCGTCAAGAAGCGGGCAAGGTGTCTGGTCTTCTTCAGAAGTTGAGAGCCACTCTTCTTCAGGAAAAGAATTCAGGAGGTAGGGATTATGCAGACCTGGCCAGAGACCACGAAGTTCAGACAAACGTGGCTGACAACGTTTGAGCACCTGGGCCTGAACATCTGGCGCCA